>MDSW01057651.1_pt1 | contig 34866 bp, 18 predicted proteins | sample 811171 | NCBI WGS metagenome assembly MDSW01 (sample SAMN05326641, study PRJNA326480) | marine metagenome | isolation source: seawater | place: Atlantic Ocean: North West | collected 2012 | reverse complement strand
CGGCGCGGCGGAGCGCGAGGCGCGACGCCGCGTCCGAAGAGAGGTCTGAGGCGTCGTCGCCGTCGTCCTCGGTCCGCGGCGTCATTCGATCGACGGGTCGCTCGCCCTCGCGGTTTTCGAGGAGGACGGCGCGCGCGCGCCCGGCGGCGCCGAACTCGCGGAGCGCTTCGAACACCGCGCGCACGCCCGCCGGGTCGAACCTCGCGACGTAGTGAAGCGCCGTGTTTCCAGCGTCGTCGATCGGGAGGAGCGGCGGGTGGTGGCGCGTGAGGAGGTCCAGGAGCGCGACGGGCGCGCCGGCGCGCGCGGCGACGGCGATCGGATGCGGGTTGGACGATTCGGCGTCGGACGCGAACGAGGAGGAGGAGGTGTCGTCGCGCTCGCCGTCCTCCTCGCGCCGGCGCTCGAGCCTCGCGCGCTCGCGCGCGATCCGCGCGCGCTCCAGCGCGACCGCGGCGTCGCGCGAGGGCGTCGAGCGCGACTCGGCGGGGGAGGGGTCGTCGTCGGGGTCGTCGTCGGGGTCGTCGTCGGCGTCGTCGCGCTGCTCCGCGCGAGGCCGGCGGGCGCGTCTGCGCTCGAACGCGTCTCGCGTCGGGAACGCGCGCGCGAACGCCTCCACGCCGACGTCGCTCAGGGCTTTCGCGAGGGCGACGACGAGGCGTATGAGCCAGTCCATGCTCCCGGCCTTTCGTCTTCGCTTCCGCCGGGACCCCGAGGTGGCGGAGGGAACCCGGGAGAAGAGACTGAGATTCTCGTCGGCGCGGGTCGTCGAGCGATCCCCCGCGGCCGCGGCCTTGACCTCGCTCCCCGAACCCTCCGGGCGCCGACCTCGGCGCCGAGAGTGGATGCCCATCGCGAGCGACGCCGCCGCGCCCGGGACCCCGCGGACCCCGCGCGCGCGGCGAAGTGGCGCGAGGTGAAAGCGTCGAAGACATTCACTCACAGTCGTCGTCGGATCAGCAGACGTCGTCACGCCCGAGACATTTTCGTGCGCCCCCGAATCCTCGTCCCCTCGGTCGTCACAACCGCCGCGCCCATGGCGACGCTCGCCGCGCGCGCGTGCGCTCCCCCCCCCTCGGGATCGCGCGTCGCGACCCCCCACCACCCGGCGTCGCGCTCCCGTTCCTCGTCGCGCGTCGCGTTCCCCGTTCCTCGACCCGCCGTTCGCCTCCTCGTTCGCTCGCGCCCCCTCGCCGCCGCCGCCGCCGCTCGTTCTCCCTCGGACGAGGAGTTCGAGGTGGAGGAGCCCCTGAGCGCGGAGGAGCTCGCGGCGATCAACGACGCGCGGAGCGACGACCAGGCGGACGGCACGTACTTCGACTCGTACGCGCACATCGGCATCCACCGCGAGATGATCGGCGACGGCGCGAGGACGCGCGCCTACCTCGACGCGATCGAGGCGCACGCCTCCGAGCTCCGCGACAAAGTCGTCCTCGACGTCGGGTGCGGCACGGGCATCTTATCCATGTTCGCCGCGCGAGCCGGCGCGCGAAAGGTCTACGCCGTGGACGCGAGCGGCATCACGAGGCACGCGAGGCGCCTGGTCGCGGAGAACGGGTACGAGGGAGTCGTGGACGTCATCCGCGGCAGGGTGGAGGACCTGACGTCGGAGGACATCCCCGAACGCGTCGACGTCGTCGTCTCCGAGTGGATGGGCTACGCGCTCTTCTTCGAGTCCATGCTCAACAGCGTCGTCGAAGCCCGAGACGCGTTCGCCAAACCGGACGCGCTGGTGTTACCGAACGTCGCGACCGTGAGGGTGGCCCTGTTGAGCGACGATAAGCGGTACGACGACGCGATCGGGTTCTGGGACGACGTGTACGGCTTGGACTTTTCGTCGCTCGCCGCGCAGACGAGGCGCGACTGGAGCACCGACCCGCCCGTCGTCTCCGTCTCGCCCTCCGCGATGCTGAGCGATCGGGAGGGCGAGCAGATCATCGCCGTGGACTGCGCGAAGGTCACGTACGACGAGCTGCTCGAGACGATGGGTGGGGAGGTGGTCTTAGTCGCCGAGCGCGACGCGAGATGCCACGGGTTGGTGCTCTGGTTCGACGTCGACTTTTACGGGCGCGCGAAGCTCTCCACGTCGCCCACGGCGGAACAGACGCACTGGTACCAGACCGTGCTCATGTTCGAAGAGCCGTGCGCGATGCGCGCGGGGGACGCGTGGCGAGGGACCGTGGAGCTCGAGCCGGGAAGCGATCCGGGGGAGAAGCGACAGCTCCACGTGTACGCCAACTGGGACCTCGAGCCGAGGGAGACGCTCCGGGGAGAACATCCAGACGCGCGCGCCGGGATCTGGCCGGAGGAGCGCGAACACTTCGCGCAATGGGTCGTGCAGTGAAGAGAAACCTAACCTTGGTGGGGCGGTTCGAGGAGGGCGGGGAGGCGAGGAGAGAGGCGGCGGGACAGCGCGTGGAACGGTGGAACGGCGGCGGGACGAACCGCGGAGCGCGTCAGCTCTCTCAGCACATTTTTTAGACTCTATACCCTGGGTACTGGTGCGGGTCCCTGCTGGTTGGCGCGCGGCGCTCTGAGTAGATTTTGGAACGTCACCCCGAACGCGTCGGTCCCGCGGTCGCTTCGCAATCGTCCGGCCGCGAGCGTCGCGAGGCGGCCACGCTGGCGGCGAAATTGGCGCGCCCGCGGCCCACACTCACCCGCGCCGCGTCGGACGGGATGTCTTACGCGCAGCCCCCCCCTCAGTATGCCCAGCCGCAGTACGGGCAGCCGATCGCGCAACCGGTCCAGATGGGCGCGGTGGCGCTGCCTCCCGGGACGCCCCTGGTCTACGTGCGTGCGGCGCGCCTCGTCTCTCGGCCGGCTCTCGTTTTCTCGGTTTTCTTTTGACCACCCTCGCCGCGGCGTTCGCGGCGCGCGAACGGCGCGACCCCTCGTCGCGATCGCCCTCGTCGCTCACCCCGATCGCGCCCCTCCCGCGCTCCGTCCCTCTCTTTCCTCCGCAGGTGAACGGCGTGCCGGGCTACTACACGTCCGAGCCGTACTGCGGCCCGATCACGTGCCTCATCGCGATCTTCGTCTTCCCGTTCGTGTGCTGCTGCCCGTGCGACACCAAGCAGGAGTTCGTCCCTCTCCCGGCGCAACAGTACGCGGCCATGGCGCCGCAGATGCAGCAGATGCAGCCGCAGATGCAGCAGATGCCGCCGCAGTACGGCCAGCCCCAGCCCCAGTACTACCCGCCCACCAAGTGAGCGGCGCGGATTTCAATTCATTTATGCGCGAAGCGTCCTACTTGTTCCGGCGCGCGCGCTCCGGCGGAAGGGAGACTCTTTTTTTCTCGTCGTCGGCTGCTGTTCTTGAGCGTCGCGCGGCGCGGGGTATATTCATATCGATCGCATCCTTCTTCGATCCATCGGACGTCCACCTCGCCGCGCTCGTGCCCGATCGAAACCGATTAGACGCCTCCCTCCCGACTCTTCTCCCACCCCCCTCGTCCGTCGCGGCGTCGCGTCGGCGGCGCGCGCGTCGCGACGCTTCGCGAAACAATCAATCAGCTCACGACGCACCCGCACGTCGGCGCCTTCGCCTCCTTCGCGGTTTCGGCGCCGCCCCCTCTCGACGACTTCACCCCCGCGGGGAACCCGGGCGAGGACGCCTGTTGCCCCCGAGGGCCACCCGCGTCGCCCGCGTCCGCTCGTTCGGGAACGCCGCCCGCGGCCCCGCCCCCGCCGGAAGAAGACACTACCGGCGGCGATCCAGCCTCGAGCGCGCCGCCCGAAGTCGTCGGCTCCGAAGCGCGCGTCGGCTCCGGAGAACGCGTCTCCTCCTCCTCCGAAACTCGATCCGAAACACCATCGCGTTCGGGCGCGGGTTCGGGCGCGAACGAGACGGCGACGTCGCGCGCGCTCGCGACGTCCCGGCGTCGGTCTGCCTCGGCCGCCGCCGCTTCGACCGCGTCCCTCTCGGCGTCGTCTTCTCTCGCGGCGGCGGCGGCGGCGGCGGCGGCGGCGGCGGCGGCGTCTTTTTTTCTCGCGGCGGCGAACGCCTCCGCGGCCATCGCCGCCTTCGCCTCCGCCATCGCCACCTCCACGACGGCGGCGTTCCGCGGCGAGAACGTTCGCTCGCGCGCGTCGAGCGCGTTCGCTCGCGTCGCCGTCTCCGTCTCCGGGTATCGTTCGGCACCGGCGGGCGTGGACAGGTCCAGCACACGGCGCACGCGCGCGTCCTCGGGGGATTCGGCGGCGGCGTCCCCGGCGGAGGCGACGGGGCGGGGCGCGTCGGCGGTATTCGTGGCTCTTTTCTCCCCGCGCCGAGCCGCGAGACGATCGAGGTGTCTGCGCAGAGGCGAGGACCGCTCCGGGCGCTCCGAGCGCGCCGATGCCGACGCGTCCCGGGGGCGTTCCGACGCCCTCGCCTCGACGCCCGCGCCGCCTCCGACGCCTCCGACTCCTGCGCCTTCGCGCGCGACTCGGTCTCGCTCGCGAAGAAGAGCGCCCCTCCGCTCGAACCGGTCGAGGTTCGCCTCCTCCTTCGCGAGCGCCGCCTCGCGCCGCGCCTCCAACTCAGCAGAGGCGCGCGTCGAAGGCGGCGCCGCGGGCGTCGCGGGGAGCTTCCCGGGAGCCGCTGAAGGGTGATCCGAAGGGTGATCCGAAGGGTGGTCCGAAAGGTGGTCCGAAAGAAGGTGGTGCTCCTCCTCCTCAGGGTGCTCCTCCTCCTCAGGGTGCTCCTCCTCCTCAGGGTGCGCGGGCTCGCCCTCGCTCTCGCGCGTTCGCACGCGGTCCTGGGTGAGGAACCGCCGCTTCGCGAGCCTCGCCGCGTTCGCCGCCGCCTCTTTCGCGTCGGCGGCGGCGCGTTCTTTCCCGCTCCGCTCGACGCTCTTGGCGAGGAACGAGACGACGGCATTCTGCACCGCCACCTCGTTGAAGACGACCCTGGCGGGTCGGCGGACGCTCTGTCCGCTCGGCTTGAACCTGTTTTCCCTCTTCTTCTCCCGCTCGCGCGCCGCCTCCGCCTCCGCGTCGCGCGTTTCCTCCGCGCCCAGCAAGAGCCACCCGAGCGAATCGAGCTCCGCCGTCGCCGCCTCCTGCCGCGCCTCGACCGCCACGAGCAGCGCCTCGAGCTCGTCCGCCTCGGCGCCCAACCGCTTCGTCTCCCGCGCCAGGCGCGCGCAGTGCGCGTCGAGGCTCTTCTCGACGCGCTTCCGCTCCCGCGCGTCCTTCAGCGACCGCCGCGCCGCGGTTTTCCGCGCGCGAGCGGGACCCGTCGGGTCCGCGGCGCTCGGCGACCCCGCGGACGCGTTCCAAGCCGGCCGGGGGGACTTCATTCGCGCGCGCGAATGAGCGTTAGGATGATGGCTACTCGTGGGAGACGACGCGCTCGTCGGGCTTCCGATCGGGGAGGAGGCGCGCGCGTCGGGGGACCCGGGCCCGGGCCCGGGCCCGGCCGGCGGCGCGGCGTCGGCGCTTCGCCGGAACGGGCGGAGGGGGTCCGCGTTCAAGCGCCGCGCCTCCTTCGCCCGCGTTAAGAGCGCCCGCGTCTGCGCCTCCTCCTCGAGCGTCTCCTGCGCGCGCGTGAGGAGGTCGTCCGCGAGCGCCATCGCCGCGCGCGCGATCTCCGCCGCGCGCGCCGAGGTCATCGTCGTCGAGGGGAACGACGAGGGTTTGCGTCTGTCGTCGGTAGGGGGGCGAGCGAGGGAGCCTTCTCGCGGGGAGGGGGCTCCCGGGCCCGTCGTCGCCGCTCGTAGGCCTCCCGGGTCAATCTCCGCCTCCGAGAGGACGGCGGCGGCGGATTGAATCGCGGCGCGGCGCGCGGCGTCGAACGCGGCGGCGGCGAGAGGGGCCCGGGACGACGCTTCGCCGCCGTCCGGAGGCGACGATCCGGCGGGTTCGGGGGGGCCTCGGTCGGACGCGTCCTCGAGTTCCAACGCGTCGAGCGCGTCGAGGTCCTCGAGGATGGGCCCGAGCAGGCCGAGGATCGCGCGCGATTCCCTCGGCGCCTGGCGCAGCGATTCGGCGTTTCGCTCCACCTCGCGCAGGCGCGCCTCGAGCGCGTCCCCCTCCTTCTCCGCCGCGCCGAGGCGAGCGGAGACGGCCAGAACCTTCGCGTCGCTCGCCGATCTCGCGGCGTCGCGCTGCGCGGGCGAGGCCAGGGCGACGCTCGGGCCGCGCTCCGCCGCGGCGCGCGCCAGGTCGAGCTCCGCCGCGAGGTCGGAGCGCGAGCGCTCGTTCAGCTCGAGGCGGCGCAGGCTGTGCCGCGCGAGCGTCTCCGCGGAGGACAGCAGCGAGGCGAGGTGCGTCGGCAGCGCCCGATCGCGCGCGACCGCGCGAGCGCTCGTGGACGTCCCGGGGGAGGGACGCGAGCCGCGGGACGGCGACGGCGCGGGGGCCCGCGACGCGAACGCGCGCGTCGACGTCCACGGGTCCGTCCAGGACGACGGCGAGGCCGGGAGCGACGCCATCGAGCGAACGCCGCGGCTGAGCGATTCTTGGCGTTGTTAATAAGCGCCGATCCACGGACGAATGCACAAAAGCGCCCGCGCCCCTCCAGGAGACGCGCGCCCCGGAGGCGACCCGCGCGTCGCGCGGAACGGGGGGACGGGAAGGAGGCCGTCGGTGCGCGGGCGCGCGGGCGACGCGATCGCGCCGATCGATATGAAGGAGCGCGGGACGGAGGCTCCAGACGCGGCGCGAAAGCCACGGCGAGGTCGTTGCCGGCATCCGACTAAGCGAAGGAGGCGGCAGACCGATTGAGACCGATGCTGAGGCGAGAAATTCGTCGATCGTCGGGGCGACAACTCTCCTAACTCAGCTTCGGGGCCGCGGGGCACCGAGCCCCGATCGTCCCCCACTCGCGCGCGCGCGGTGATGTCGGAATCGCCCACGTCGCGGCGAGCGGGCGATGAGGACCCCGAGCGCCTCCCCGCGGGTCTCCCCGCGGGCGCCTCCGCCGCCGATGTCACCTCCCTGCCTCCCCCCCCGAGCGCCAAGCACGACCCGCGGTGGGCGTCGCGGAGCGCGTCTCGGTTGATGGAGACGTCCGGGGCGCGCGTGGTGGAGGCGCAGCAGACGATCGCAGAGCTGCGCAAGACCCAGGCGTCGGTGGCCAAGAGCCTCGGAGAGACGCGAGACGCCGTGCTGTGGCTGCAGAAGCTGGAGGTGCTGGAGCAGCAGCTCGTGCTCGTGCCCGAGTACCGCGAGCGCGCGAAGAAGATCGTCGCCGAGATGGCCGCGGTGTCCCAGCGCCTCGCCAAGGCGAAGAAGCGCGCGAGCGCGCTCAGCGGGGAGGAGTTCCCGGACTACGAGGAGGACGCGGAGGCGAAATGAACGTGAGAACGTTCTGCGTGACAATGCGACGGAGGCCCCCGAGGGCGATCGTGATGATCGCGCGCGTAGGCGGGGAGTAGCCCCGGGACCGCCGGATGAAGGATCGAACGTCCCTTCGCGACATGGTGCGGGGTATAGGACCACGGAATACCGAGTAGATATAAATAGCAGTTGAACGCTCGAAGGCGCGCTCGTCTCCATAACACGGCACGAGTGAAGTCAGTTGATGGCTTCCCTGACGATGTTGCACCCGTTCTCCTCGAGCGCTCCACCCTCCTCGAGCTCCTCCGGGAGCGACTCGAACGGGTTGTCGTAGATGTCGAGCTGTTCGAGGAGCTCGCAATCCGCGAGCTCCGCCGGCAGCGTCGTCAGCTGGTTGTCCGAGAGGTCGAGCGTCTCGAGCGAGCTGCACTCGCCGATCTCCTTCGGCAGCTCCTCGAGCTCGTTGTTGTTGAGCCAGAGCGTCTCGAGGTTGGCGAGCTCCCCGATCTCCGGAGGCACCGAGGTGAGGAGGTTGTTGCTCAGGTAGAGCTGCTCGAGGCTCTTCAGCATGCCGATCGCCGCGGGCACGCCGGTGATTTGGTTCCCGTCCAGCGCCAAGACGGTGAGCTTGTCGAAGCCGCCAATCTCGCTCGGCAGGTCGCCCGAGATGTCCATGTCGTCGAGCTCGATGTTGATGACCCTCTTGCCGTTCGGGCCGTCCTTGTCGTCGAACGTCAGGCCCTCCCACTCCTCCACGTTCTCGTCGATCGGCCAGAGGTCCTGGAGCTCGGGGCACTTCTTCCGCCACAGCTTCAGAACCTTCTCGTCGCTCATGCGCTTGAGTTTCGCCACCGCCAAGGTCTTCGTCCCCTTCTTCTTCTTCGCCTCCTTCTTGGGCTTGGGGGGGGGTTTCTCCTCCTCCTCCTCCTCCTCCTCCTCCTCCTCCTCCTCCTCGGGCTCGGGCTCAGGTTCAGGCTCAGGTTCAGGCTCGGGCTCGGGCTCCGGTTCGGGCTCCTCCTCCTCTTCCTCCTCCTCCTCCTCCTCTTCCTCCTCCTCCTCTTCCTCCTCGGGCTCGGGCTCGGGCGCGGGCGCGGGCGCACCCTCCGCGAAGGTGACGCCGTTGTACCCGCAGTTTTCCCTCGCGCCAATGTCCCAAAAGTTGGTGTACATGCGATCCGGGGTCACCTCGAACTCCGACATGAGCGCGGTCAGGGCGCCGCTCAGGCGCGTGTTGTTGGACTTGTTGATGCTGCCGAGGCTCGCGACGTTGCACAGCGCGCACGGGGTGTCCTCGCCGCCCCAGATGAGGGACTGCTCGTCCAGCACGGCGACGACGACGAAGGATTCGGGCTTGCCAAGGCACTCCGCGACCGCGCGGCTCGCCGCCTTCATGAAGTCAGCCTTCTTCTCGCCCATGGAGACGTTCGTGTGCACCACGAGCGAGGGGTCGCCGGGGAGCTTGGACAGGTCCGAGAGGTCGCACGGGGGGTGCGCGGCGGCGCGGGGGGCGGAGGCGGGGCGCGCGCGCGCGGGCGCGCGGCGCGCCCGGAGCGCGATCCGTCGGCGGGGCCCGTCACCGCCGACGCGAGAGGCGAACGACGCGCGGGCGACGCCGCAGGCCAGAGCGGCGGCCATCGTGCGATGCAGAGGCGGGTGCGAGGAAAGAGACGGCTCGGTGAGCGCGCGAGCGTGCGCGGGCGTCGGCCCTGCGCGTCCAGGTCTGGGCTCGGGGGGGCGACGCGCGGGGGGAAACCCTCGCTCGCATTGTGCAGCGAAAAAGCGCGCGAGCCACCGGGAAGTGGATAGGGTTGCCTTCGGGAGCGGGGGCGACGATGGAAAATTCTATGGGTCGACAGTCTGAGAATTTTACGGATTTCCACACGACGCGCTCCAGAACCCTCGACGGACCCGAAAAGGTCGTTTTATAGAAACGGCAGACGCGCCGCGGCCTCGGACGCCTCCGCCTCGGGCGCACACCCCGCGCGCATGTCGCGTCGTCCTCCGCGCGCGCCGCCCCGCGCGCCCCTGCTCCTCCTCGGGGTCCTCCTCGCCTCCGCCCGCGCGAACGCCGCGCCCGCGGCGTGCGCGGCCCTCGAGCGCCTTCCGGGCCTGTGCGCGCCTCGAGCCTCGGGGGACCCACCCCCACCTCTCGCCGCCCCGAACGGCGCCGCTCCGTGGCCGCGCGCCGCGGACGCGTGCTGCGAGGCGCTCCGCGCCCTGGACGACGCGGCGTGTTTCTGCCGCCCCGCGTTCCTCGCGCTCCCGCCACGCCGCAGGAGCGCGTTCGTTCCCGCGCTCGCCAGGGCGCCGGGGAGGTGCGGCGTGACCCCCTCGCTGACGCCCGAGCGGTGCGCCGCGCGCGCGCGACGCGGCGCCGCCTCGGGCGCGGACGACGCCTCCGGGATCGAAACCGAAACGACGCCGCCTCGAGCGGTCACGATCCTCCAAGCCCGCGAACCCGCGGGATCGGAACCGACGCGCGTCAGCCCGCCGCCGCTCTCCCCGACGCAGCCCCGCGTGCTCCCCCCCGCGCCCGCGACGCCCGCGCGCGAGGACTCCCCGGGAGCGCCGTCGCCGAGGGTCCCTCCCCCGCCGTTTCGAACACCCCCGCCTCCCGGGAACAACGATCGCGCGCTCGACGAAACCGTTCGATGCGACGCCGAGACCGTTCAGAAACTCGTCCTCGACGGGTGCGCCTCGGCGCTGAACGCCTCGAGGGAGTCGTCCCCGGGGACGGGGACGCCGGGGACGGCGGCGCGCGCGCGCGCGTGCTGCGGGTCGCTCGCGGCGCTCGACCGAGCGCGGTGCTTCTGCCGCGAAGACGTCGCGAACGACGTCCTCCTCGCCTCGCCCGCGAGCTTCCGCGTCATGTTCCTCGCCGCGGCCGAGTTCTGCCCCCTCGTCGTGCGGGGCGGGTGGCGGTGCGCGCCGTTCCCGGCCGCCGCGCTCGAGCGGAGCGAGCGAGGCGAAGAAGACCGACGAGTCGTCGATTTCGGCCGAGAGAAGGAGACGCCGGTTCTCGTCTATCCGCCGTACCCGTCCCTTCCTTCGCTTCCCCCGTCCCCTCGGAGCGTCGCCGAAGGTCTCCCGCCCTCGCCGCTGTGCGCCCCCGAGGCGATCCTCGCCGCGGTCGAGGCGTGCGCCGGGCTCCCTCTCTCATTGGCGGCGGACCCTTCCGCGCGGGCAAGTATATGCTGCGAGCAGCTCGACCTGCTCGACCGCGAGCGGTGCCTTTGCGACCCCGCGCTGGCGTCGGTCACGCGCCAGGTGAGGTTCGCGCTCGAGCCCGCGCTCGCGGCGGCGCCGAGCGCGTTCGGGTTCTTCCTCCGCGCCGACTTCGGAGGCGACGGGGACGGGGAAGTCGGGGACGGGGAAGTCGGGGACGGGGAAGTCGGGGACGGGGACGGGTCGGTCGTCCCCGGGGACACGTTCGTCGTCCCCGCGTCCCCGCTCGCGTCTTCTCCGTCCCCGGCGGTGTCCCCTGACACGTGCGCGTTCGTCCCCGCCGGGTTACCTCCCGCGCCGCCGATGCCTCCCGCGGCGCCCATGCCCCCGCGCCCGCCGCGGGCGCCGCCGAGCCCCGCGGGGCCTCGCGGGCCGCCGGGGCCGCCCGGGCGGAGCGGCGGCTTTTTTTTCTCCGGGGAGGGTTCGGGTTGGGGTTCGGGCGCCGGGGGGTTTTGGAAGAGGAATCATCGCGTCGACGACGAGCGGTGGGGGAGGGGGCTCTGGGCGGCGCTCTTCCGCGACTGGGCGCTTCCGCCGTGGCGGCGAGGCGGGTGACCGAAGGAGGAGGGGGCGAGGGGGGAGGAGGCGATACCGAACGTTACGTTCGGTTCGGGGAGAGCGCCGAGAAAAATCGTGAAACGGCCGCGCGTCGGTCGAGGCGGCCCTCACTTGCGCTCGTCCCGTCACACGCCCTTGCTTGGACGCGTACATCTGAGTCGGATCGCTCCGATTCGCGCGATTCTGCGCGTCTGTGATTGGTGCCGCACCGGCTTCGCCGTTTCGCTCGCGCGATCGTCCCCTCCCGCACTCGCGCGTGCGTCGCGCGCTCGTCCGTCTCGCGCGCGCTCTTCGGCCATGCCGTGCGCTCTCCCGCGCGCGCCTGCCCTCGGCGCGCCCCCCTCGGCGCGGACGAGGGCGCGTCTCGTCGGCGGTTCGCGCGTCGTTCCGTTCGCGCGTCGCGACCCGCGCCAAAAGGGCGCGCGTCGCGCGTCATCGCGCGCGCGAGTCCGCGCGGTGGCGACGCCCCCCCGCGCGCCCGACGACGCGACCCCTCGCGACGACGCCCGCGCGCCGACCCCGGACGCGACGAGCGCCGACCCCTCGTCTGATGACCTCGTCGGCCCCGCGGAGGCGCCGTCGCTGCGTTGCGATCGTCGCGGCGCGGCGGTTCCGTATTTCGGCGCGCCCTCGACGCGAACGGTTCGCGTCAACGACGCCGCGCGAACCGCGATCCGCGAGGCGAACGCGCGACAGTTCATCGCCCTCCCCCGCGCGGACGATCCCGCGCTGCTCGAGCTGCGCGCGGTGATCGAGCGCGGGTGGCAGACGCACGAGGCGATGGGCAGCGGCGATCACCGCGCGTGGCCCGAATTGTTCGACGCCGGCGCGGCGTTCGTCAGAGCGCAGCTCCGAGCCGAGCTTCAAGCTTCCGATGACGCGGACCTGGAGGTGTTACCCGGGACGGGCTGGTTCGGCGACGGAGCGGACGAAGCGGACGAAGCAGCCTCCAGTAAGGCCATCGACTGGGTCGTTCGGCGGCCCGAGAATTTCGTCGTGAGCAGTAAGATTCACTTCGCGACGCGGCTGCACCGCGACCCGGACTCGTGGACGAACCCTCGGACGCCGCAGAGGCCGCGCGCGGGGTGGACGGACCTCGCCATGCCCGACCGGGAGACGTACGCGTACCGGTTCGTGAACGTGTGGATCGCGAGGAGCGCCCTGGATCCGACGGGGCAGGTGTGGCAGAGCCCGCTCGTGGTCTGTCTGCCCAGGGAGGGCGGGGCGAGGGAGTGGGCGTTTGAAAAGAGGACGCTCGCCATGGACGAGGGCGAGGCGGAGAAGGAATACAACGTCAAGGGGGTCGACCCGCTCGACCCGAAGACGTGGATCCCTGGGGTGAACCGCCTGTTCCGCCCGCTGTGGAACGGCGGGAGCGCGGAACAGGCGGGCGAACGCGGCGAATACGGCGGGGTCGGCGCGGGAGAGGAATCGGACCAGGAGGCGCGCGGCGACGGGGGAGAAGGCTTCGAGTTTCCGGAGCTCCTCCCGGACGACCGCCACGTCTTCGTCACCGCGCCCGCGATGGTCTTCGACTCGTTCGATCTGTGGCACGGCGCGGCGACGTGGGACGAGCCCGATGAGGCGAAAAAGACGCTGCGTCAGGTGGACACGAAGGGGAGGCAGCCGTTCCACAGAGCGCGCTGTTCGATCGAGATGCGGTTCCGCGTGCGCTCGCGAATCGAGCGCGGCGACCGAGGCGGGCCGTTCAACGCCGCCGTCAACTCGGGGAAGTTCAGGGACGACGGCCTCAGGGACAGCGAGGCGAGGTACGACCTGGAGAAGGGCGTCGCGGTGAGAGAGTGAGCGCGTGCGGCGAGTGTTTCTTTCTCAACGCGTCTCTGTTTGTGCCGCGCCCTCTCATTTTTTTTTTCGCCACACACTGGGGTGGTTTTTTCTCGGTACTCTTCTCTTTTCGTCGTCGTCACACCTTCGCCGCGACCTTGGGGCTGACCCTCCTGGTCGCTTCGCGCATGGTCACGAACTCCTCCGCGCTGGACGGGTGGATGCCGACGGTGGAGTCGAACTGCTTCTTGGTGGCGCCGCACTTGAGCGCGATCCCCAGACCCTGCATGATCTCCGCCGAGTCCGGTCCGACCATGTGGCACCCGACGACCTTGTCCGTTTCGACGTCGACGATGAGCTTCATGAACGCCTTCTCGACGCGCCCGGCGAGGGAGATCTTCATGGGCGTGAAGGTGGAGGTGTACACGTCGCAGGTCAGCCCGGCCTCGAGGGCCTGCGCCTCCGTCATCCCCACGGTCGCGACGGGGGGCTGGCAGAACACCGCGCTCGGGATGTTCTCGTAGTCGGGCTTGGTGGGCTTGCCCAGCACGACGGTGTCCTTGAACGCCATGCCCTCCATGAGCGCGACGGGGGTGAGGTTGACGCGGTTGGTCACGTCGCCGACGGCGTAGATGCTCGGCACCGTCGTCCGCGAGTACTCGTCCACCTTCACCGCGCCCTTCGCGTCCAGCTCGACGCCCACCTCCTTCAGGCCCAGGTCCGGGCGGTCGGTGTTGGGAACCCGGCCGGTCGCCCACATGACGCAGTCCACCGTCACGGGCTCGCCCGCGTCGAACGTCGCCGTCAAACTCCCGTCGGCGTTCTTCGAAATCGCCGTCGGGTTCACGCCGCTCATGACCTCGATGCCGCGCCCCTCCAGGTTCGCGGCGACGGTGGACCGGACCTCCTCGTCGAACCCTCGCAGGGGGAGGTCCGCGCGGTACGCGATCTTCACGTCGCTGCCGAGGCCGGCGAAGATGCCCGCGAACTCGACCGCGATGTACCCGCCGCCGACGACCAACACGCGATCGGGCTTGGTCTCAAACGCCAACGCCTCGTCGGACGTCACGCCGAGGTCCGCGCCGGGGATGTCGGGGTACCACGCGCGGCCGCCGGGCGCCAGGAGGACGGTCTTCGCCGTGACGGTCTTCTTCGTGCCGTCGGAGAGAGCCAGCTCGACCTCGTGCGGGCCGACGACCTTGCCGGACCCCTCAAACTTCTCCACGCCGGCGTTGTCGAGGAGGCGGCCGTAGATGCCGTTGAGGCGCTCAATCTCATCCGTCTTGGCGGAGATGAGACGCTCCCAAGAGAACGTGGGCATCTTCTCGCCGTGGTCCCACCCGAACCCGACCGCGTCGCGGAACTCCGCCTCGAAACTCGCGCCGTAGACGAGGAGCTTCTTGGGGACGCACCCGCGGATGACGCACGTGCCGCCGAGGCCGCCCTGCGTCGCGCTGGAGATGGCGTTGTAGGGGAGCTCGACGAGGCCCACCTTCGCGCCCGCCTGGGAAGACATGCGCGAGGCGCGAACGCCGCCGGAACCGCCGCCTGGGGGGAGGACGAAGAAGGGAAACGACGGTGACGAAGGGAGAGGGTGACGAGAGGGAGGCGTCAGTCGAGCGGAAGGGGGCGGAGGGGGGCTCGGAGGGAAAAAGCGCGAAGCGGCGCTCTTATCCGGATGACGTCGCGGGATCGGCGCGCGCGGGCGCGATCGCGCGGCGGGTCGCGGGGCTCGGAGGCCCCGGGGGTGAACGCTCGCGGACGCGGCGAAGAAGCGCGTACCGATGGTGAAGATGTCGTAGTCGTACTCCATCTCGGCGCGAGTGGCGACGGTGAACGCTCGGGCGCGGCGACGAGGGTGCCCAGCGGCGGAGAACACGCGGGCGCGCGCGCGGGCGGCGGAGGAGAAGACCGGGAGAGCAGCGGCGCCGTGGCGTGCGGCGACCGAGAAGCTCATCAATCGACGAGTGAGGCGAGGGCGCCTCGAGACGTCACGTTCGGTCAACCGGGCTCGTGTGCGAGCGCGCGGGTCGATGTGGCCGAGCGCACGGGGCGCGGGGAAGGCGTGGAGAGATCCGAGGGATTTGGACGATTGTGCACTTGACGACGACGGCGTGTCCGGGGGAAAAAATTTTCTGCTCGCGCGGGCTTCAGACTGCTGTCGCACACGTGAAACCCGACATCTGCCGAACGGGGCCGCGACGCCGTACGCGTCACGTCCCTCTCGATACTCGAACACTCGACTCTCGCGCTCGCCGCTCGCTCGGATGTCCCACTGGACGGCCTCAGGTGCCCAGTGGCAGACCTCCGGTTCGTTGGGGGGTCATGGCCGCGCTCCGTCCGTCACTCTCACTCATCCCATGACCTGGACGATCTCGATCTCGAAGATCAGGGCGTCACCCGGCGCGATGCTTCCCGAGGGGCTCCCCCGCCCGCCGTACCCGAGCTCGGCGGGGACGTAGAGCTCCCACTTATCCCCCTCCTTCATCAGCTGCATCGCCTCCGTCCAGCCCTTGATGACCTGCCTCGGGGCGAACGTGATCGGCTTCCCTCGCTTGTACGAGGAGTCGAACACAGTCCCGTCCAGGAGCCTTCCCTCGTAATGGCACGAGCACGCGGTGTCCGTCTTGATCCTTCCCGCCGCGCCCGAGCCCTCGGCGAGGACTTTGTACTGCAGCCCGGAGGGCAACACCGTGACGTCCTCGTTCAGCGCGTTCGCCTCGAGCCAGACGTACCCCTCGGGCTTGGACTTGTTCGGGCCGTCGTCGAAGCGTTTGAGCGTGAGTCGCATCGTGGGAAGGTCGGGGTCGAGCGCGAGCCGGTCCATGATGTCGTCGAAGCTCGAGCCCGCGACGTCCGTGCCCTCCGGGCCGCACTTCACGAGGACGTCGCCCATCTTGATCGTGCCGTCCTTCGCCGCGTTCCCACCCGCGATCACCTCCGCGACGTACGCGCCGGACTCCTCGCGCCCCGAGTTGAGCGCGAGGCCCATCGGACGCGTGAGCTCCACCTCGATCGTCTCGGAATACGCGGCAGCGACGGGAGTTGCCGGGCGAGAGGACGCGGCGCGGCGGGGGGACGCGGCGCGGCGCGGCGCGCCGGCGCGGCGAAGCGCCGAGGCGGGGACGGCGCGGGCGATGTCGACGGCGGCGCGCATAGGAGGTATGGAGGAGGCGTGACCTGACCCATAACGTCTCGGGGAGGATAGGCCCACGTGGCGACAATATGATAACAAAAGCGCCCTGGTCGGCGTGCGCGCTGAAAATTCGAGTTCGTCGCCGGGTCGCCCGGCCGGGCCGGCGAACAACAATCTCGCTTCGAACAAACAACCCTCGCTCGCCCTGCACCCTCTCCCTCCACACCCGCGGCGCGCCCAGGGGTGGGTTCGCGACTCCGCGCGGCGGTCGCGATGTTCGCGGAGTTCGAGGATGACGAGGACGACTACGACGCGGTGGAGGAGGAGACCCCCGCCGGCGCGGTCGCGGTGGGCCCCGGCCCCGCCTCGGCGCCCCCCGTCGTGGTCGTTCCCACCGTCGCGTCCGCGGACGCGGTGACCGCGGCCGCGGCGATGGTCGTCCCACCGACGGTCGCGGTTCCCTCGATCGGTCCGGCGGTGGTGCCGACGGTCGCGACGCTCACGGCGGCCGCGGCGACGACGGCGGCGAAGAAGGCGACCCCCAAACCCCGCACCGCGGAGGAGCGCGGCAAGATCCTCCGATTCACCGACCTCGGGTTTCAGGCGAAGCAGAAGCGCGCGCCGTTCAAACCCCCCACGAAGCGACCGAGGCGCCAGACCTCCGTGGTCGGGGACGACCAGATCTTCGCCGGGGACGGCGAGGTGGACGACGACTCCGGGGAGGAGAGCGAGGAGGAGGCGGAGGCCGAGGACGCGATCGAGGATCGGCGCGGGACTCGGGGCGATCTCGAATCATCCCCCTCAGACTCGGACGACGACGACGCGCCCGAACCTCCGGACGCGGATCCCGGGGACCCCTCGTCGCGCCTCGCCGGCGACGGGCACTTCACCCCGCACGCGAGGCACGTCCCGGTGGAGCACCTCGAGTGGGAGGACAAAATCGCGTGGGGCGACTCCGACTCCGACTCCGACTCGCGCGCGTCGGACGCCGCGGCGGAAAAAGAAAAAGGCGCCTCCCGGGGGACGACGAAATCGTCGGGCGAGCCCGCGAAGGACACGCGCCCGCCACCGGTGCGACCGACCGAACCGAACGCGGCCGCGCCGAACCCGAGCCCGAACCCGAAACCGAAGAAGATGGTCGTTCGGTTCGGGTGTAAGCCCGCGGCGCGACCCGACGAGGGCCCGGGGTCCGGAGCGGGCGGGCCGGGCGGCGGGAAAAGCGGATCCGCCGCGGGACCGGCGGCGATCGGCGCCATCGTCGCTCAAGCGGACGGCGCTTCGAAGGACGAGTCCGCGGCGGACACGTCCGAAGGGAACACCGAAGGACCCCGCGAAGGAACCCGCGAAGGAACCCTCGCGGCGACCACTTCGGCGCGTTCGTGGTGGGGCGAGGATCCGGACGCGCCGCTCGACGCGGAGTCCGTGCCGTTCGCCTCGACCCACGCGCAGTACACGCGACTCTGGGGCGAGCGCGTCGAGAAACAGACCAAAAACGCACCGGCGTCGTCTCGCGCGAATCGAACCCCCCGTCCCGCGGGGTCCTCGGAGCCGTCTTCTCTTTTGCGGCGGCGGAACGTGGCGCTGACGACGGGGGAGTGGTTAGAGGAGGTGGCGTGGACGCCGCGAGCGTTCGCTCGCCGGGCGAGGAACCCTCCTCCGGTGTGGATCGACCCGAACGACCCGAACCTCTTACTCCGATCGTACGACGCCGCGGAGGGCGAGGACGAGGAGCCCTCGAAGGACCAACAACCCCCCGCGGGCGCCGACCAAGCGGCGACGGAGGGCGATTCCAAACCCGTCTCGGGCGACCCGCTCGGCGACGACCGATTCGATTTCGACCCCATGTCGGCGGCGCTCGCCACGATCATGCCCGGTCGCGCGCTGCCTCTGAACATGGACGTCGACGCGACGCTGAACATCTCCCTGGACGGGGAGGACGACGAGGGCGGCGGTCGGAGCCGCGCGGACCGCGAGGGCGGCGCCGGGAAGAAGGACAAAGGGTTGGTGGGCCGCCCCGGTCGGATGGAGTCGGTGTTCAACGCCGCCGTCGTCGGCGGCCCCCCCGCGTTCGCGCCCGACCGCCACATCAAGCACCCCAACTTCCCGAAGGCGCCGCCCCTGTTCGCGCCCCCGGCGTACGCGCACCGGCACAAGGTCGGGCTCGCGTTAGCGTTGGGCGGCGGTAAGTCGAACGCCGGCGACGATAAGTTCCAGGTGGCGGTGAAGAGCCTCGCGACGGAGTCGCCGACGGTGAAGATCGGCGTGAGGCCCGGGGACTCCGTGGACGCTCTGCTCAGACGCGTGCGCAAGAAATGGCCGGATCTGCGCGGGAAGCTCGAGGCTTACTTCCCCGAGGGCGAGCAGCACAAGAAGCACGTGCTGGCGTGCCAGAAGGCGAAAGCGGAGGGCGCTGACCAGCCCAGGGCGCCGCCCCTGGACCCCTCGGCGACGCTCGAGCAGTGCGGCGTGAAGCGCCGCGTGCCGGAGCCTCTGGTGTACGTCGTCGCGCCGGATTGGTTTCTCCTCGACGAGCGGGTCGTCTCCGAGCAGAAGCCCCAGTCCGTCGTCGCCGCGCAGGCTGCGCTGGCGCGCGCGATGGGCGAGGAGACCGCGGACGACAAGGGGGAGTTTGGCGGCGACGAGAAGTCCCGCGGGAAGGATCCGAAACAATCCGCGGCTGAGCTCGCGGCGACGCGGGCGGCGGTGGCCGCGGGCGACCCCGCGGAGGCGGTCGCGAACGCGATGGCGAGCCGCGAGGACCTGAGCGCGACCAACGGGCGCATCGTCCTCGTGCAGTACGCGGAGGACTCCCCGCCGCTCATCGCTCGGCCCGGGATGGGGGCGAAGCGCGTGACGTATTACCGCCGGCGGACCCAGGGCGACACCTCGGGCCGGTCGCTCACGCAGGGAGGAAGGCGCGCGGTCGTGGACCTGAGGCCCGAGGCGTCGAGCCCGTTCATCTCCGACCTACCTCCCGGGATGCCGCAGGAGGCCCTGGAGACGACGCTGTTCCGCGCGCCTCTGTTCACGCGGCGGATCGCGAGCGACGAGGGGATGTTTCTGCTCATCCGGAGCCCGCGGGGCGGGTTCACGTGTCGGGAGGTGACGGAGTACTTTTGCGTCGGGCAGCAGGAGCCGCACGTGGAGGTGTTCCAGCCGAACACGGACCGGTGCAGGGACTTCGAGGAGCGAGCGATCAACGCGGCGGTGATCTTCTCGCTCCTGAAGCAGAGGGAGGAGAAGGTTCCCGAGCGGGACATGCGCGTGAAGGTGTCGGACATCGAGCGCCAGTTCAACCGCGCCATCTCGGACAAGGACATCCGGCGAAGGATCCGCAGGAAGGTGGTGCTCCCCGTGCGCCCCCCCGGGCAGCGGAGGCGCGCGGGCGATTACGAGGACGACGACGCGGACGAGTTCGAACTGAACCCCTCGTACCGCTTCGAGGACGATCTCATGATCCACCGCATGTGCCCCGTCGAGGAGGTGGTGGCGTACGACAGCATGCGCGCGGCAAAGGCGAGACTGGAGCACGGCCGCGACCCCGAGGAGGCGGCGCGCATCCGAAAGCTCGCGGGGACGTCGATGACGCAGATGCAGAACGCGTTCCAGGCTGCGCTGCGCGGCGCCACCCCGGCGCAGCGCAAGGGGCTTCAGGACCTCGAGCTCCTGCTCGCTCTGCAGCCCTGGTCGCAGACGACGGAGTTTTTGGCGGCGGTCGGCGGTCGGGCGGTGCTGCACCTCGACGCGTCGCGGCGGATGCGCGAGAAGACGGGGAAGTATTACCACTACGTGCGACGGCAGGCGCCGAAGGACCCCGACGCGGCGGCGCAGCCCAAGATCAAGCCCGGGACGGTCACGGGCACGGACGCCGACCTGCGGAAGCTGACGATGCCGCAGACGGAGCGCATCCTGCTCGGGTTCGGCGTCGAGCTCCCGCACATCAAGAGCCTTCACCGTTGGAAGCGCATCGGGTTGATTCGCACCCTCTCCGGCGCGGCGACGAGCGACAAGAACGCCGAGTTCAGCGGCCTGAGCCGGTTCGCGCGGTCGCTTCGGGTCGGTATCCAGCAGCAGATGCAGGAGCAGAGGGACGCGGCGAACAAGATCTTCAAGCACATGCGGCGCGGGTTGCAGGACAAGAGGGGCGGCCGGAAGGGGGGTTTGGCCGGGCGCGGCGGCGGCGGCGCGGGCGGGTCGGATTCGTCCGACGACGACTCGGGGGACTCGGGGGACTCGGACGACGTCGACTCGGACGAGGACTCGGACGCGTCCTCGGAGTCCGACGACTCGCTCGCGGACGAGCTCGAGGGCGCGATGGACGAGGACCAGACGAACCGCGCCCCGGACGAGGACGAGGAGCGGCGCGAGCTCGCGGAGATGCGGAGGATGATGACGGACGGGGAGAAGGGGAAAGCGCCGGAGGAGGGCGCCCGGGGCGCGTCGTCGGAGAGGCACCCGGGCGTCCCCCCCGGGAAACGGCTCGTCCTGAAGCGCATCGTCACGAGGCAGTATCCCGACGGGCGCGTGGAGAAGATCGAGGACGACGTCTCCGCGGACGTCGGCGAGGCGTGGATGAGAGCGCGCAGGGTCGGCGCCGACGGGACGATCGATCTGGAGAAGAGCCGCGAGGCGGTGATGCAGATTTTGTACCCGCACGGCGTGGACCCGCCCGCGTACGTCTCCGGCGGATCCATCGGCGGCGGCGGGCTGAGCCTCAACGCCGGAACCGGCCAGGCTCAGCTCGAGAGCGGGACGCTCGCGCGCACGATCAAGGCCCCGAACTTCCAGGGCACCGCGGACCAGAAGGCGGAGCTCCTGCGTCTCCGGAAGCGCAAGATGGAGATGCTTCGGCGGCGCAAGAAGAAAGCCGCCGAGCTCAGGGCGCAGGCGGGCATCTCCGAGAAGGACCTCGCGGCGCTGGAGGAGAAGGCCAAGGCGGAGGAGGAGGCCAACAAGGCCCTGGAGGAGGGAGGCGGGGAGGGCCGACCCGGCGCGGACGGCCAGCCCCCGAAGAAGCTCAAGATCGCGCTCTCGTTCAAGCCGAAGCTTCAAACCGGCGGCGCGGGGCCGAGCCGGTTCAAACCGAGCGGGGGGGGTTCGACGCGGGGCGCGCGCGCGGGGGCTTCGGGCAGCCGCGGGAACCAGACCCCCGCGAACCCGCGCGACCAGATCTTACTGGACATCACCGAAGCCCTGGCGAAGGACCCGAACTTCGCGTCGTTCATCGCGCCGGTGACGAAGAAGATGCTCCCGGATTACGGGAACTTCGTCTCGCGCAAGATGGACCTCGGGACGGTGGCGAAGACGCTGCGCGCGCCGGGGGGCTACCTGGGCGCGGAGGCGTGGATGGCGGACGTGCGGCAGATTTTGACCAACGCCAGGCTGTACCACGAGGCGGACGACGAGGTGATGGTGCGCGTGCCCGCGGTCGTCGAGCTCGCGGCGAACCTCGTCAGGGACGCCGAGGCGGCGGTCGAGGCGAGGGCGGGGGACCTGAGGATCGCCGACGCGAGGTTCGACCTGGGGGCGCTCGAGGCGACGCTCGGGAGGGCGCCGGGGCCCGAGGCGGCGGAGGCGGTGGAGAGGGCCGCCAACGTCATCCTCCCGGGACAGCAGCCGACGACGCGAACGGAGCCGAACGACGCGAACGACGCGAACGACGCGAACGGGGGGGAGGTGAAGATGGAGGGAAACGACGCGTGAAGACGGGAGGCGAAGCCGACGATCCAGAAGCCGAACGAGCCGACGATCCAGAAGCCGAACGAGCCGACGATCGAAAGGCGCGTTGTTAGTTTTGCAGATTGTTTCGCCCTCCGACAAAAAGGCGCTCTCCATCGCGCGCGCAAACCTAGCGGGACGAGGAACGGACGCCGCCGCGGACGTCTTCGCGCCTCGTCCGAGGGGGTGCCCATGATTCTCGCCCTTCGCCGCGCGCTCGTCCATCTCTAACACCCGGGCGGCCAGGTGAGCTGCTGGCCGCCGATGACGTGCAGGTGCAGGTGGTACACGCTCTGGCACCCCTCCACGCCGTCGTTGATCACGACCCTGAATCCGGCGTCGAGCTTCTCCTGCTTCGCCACGCTCTGCGCGGTGAACAGGAGGTGACCGAGGAGCGCCTTGTGATCCTCCGTGGCTTTGCTCAGCTGGGTAAGGCCGGCGCGGATCTTGGGGATGACGAGGAAGTGCGTCTTGGCCTGCGGGGCGATGTCGCGGAACGCCAGGCAGAGGTTGTCCTCGTAGATGACGTCCGCGGGGATCTCCTTCGCGACGATCTTATCGAACAGGGTGGGCTCGCCCGAGTTCGCCAGGCCCTTGAGGTGCGCCTCCAGGGCGGCGGCCTGTTCGTCGCCGGGCGCGGCGGCCATCGCGGCGGTCCGAGGGCGAGAAGAAGTGAGACGGCGAACGGGGGGGAGGGTCCGAGGACGAAACGCGACGCGAGCGAGGAGGGAACGCGCGGCGACGCTCATCGATGAGTGCGGTGGGGGTGCTGCGCCGGGGGGCCGGAAGAGTCACGCCGATCGTCGCGAATAAACTCGGGGCGCGAGATTTCCGCAGTCTCGAGCCACTTTGTCGAACGCGGCGACTTTTTCTTCGATCGCGCCCGCGTAACAACGGGGTCGGGATCACTTCGCCGGGCGCTTCGGCGCGCGTCGGGCGGCGTCCCGGTCTCGCGATGGGTAACGAGACGTCGTACCTGCTCGGGTGCGCGGACGTGAGCGTGCGGAACAGCAAGCAGGCGTACATCACCCGCGAGGAGTTCAGCGCGGGGCTTCGTCGGAACAACTCGTTCACCTTCTTCTCCCGACAACAAGGGCAGACGCGCGAGTTCGCCGCCGCCCTGGATCGGTGCCACGAGACGTTCCTCGAGGGCGCGCCGGACGACGACGGGCAGCTCGGGCACGACCAGTTCATCCAGATCTTCGGCCTGAGCGCGGACGAGTACACGCAGCGGCTCGTGAGGATCTTCGACCTGGACAACGGCGGCACCGTCGGGTTCCGCGAGTTCGTGTACGGCCTGAGCAAGTTCAGCGTGGACACGTTCGAGCGCCGGGTGCAGTTCGCGTACAGGCTCTTCGACTTGGACGGGGACGGGTCGTTGGACAAGCACGAGCTCCTGAAGGCGGTTCGCTCGGCGCTGGACACGGACCGGCGGCAGTACGACCTCAGGCCGGAGAAGCAGACGGTGAAGCTGCCCATGCGCGCCAGGGTCAAGCCGTACAACCCGATCCCGATGGGGAACCCCGCCGAGCTCGTCGAGGAGGTGGACCGCATGGCGCGCAACATGGGCACGAAACGCATGGGCATCGACGAGTTCCAGCTCCTCGTCTCCCGCTTCCCGCAGATCTTCCAGCCCCCGGAGGTGCTCTACCGCCTCATGCACATGCACAGCGCCGACGCCGCCGCGGTGGTCTCCGCGCTCGGCGCCAAAGAATCCAAAAAGCTGATGGAAAGCCTCGGCCGGTGGCAACACGGCGAAGCCCTCGGGACGGGATTCACGGACAGGTCCGACATAGGACCCAGGTACCGCGTGGGCGCCGCGCTCGAGCCGAAAGAAGTCGCCCGGGAGCGAGGCGAGAGAAACGAAAGAGACCGAAGCGAGAGGGACCGAAGCGAGAGAGACCTGGCGTCGCTCGCCCAGAGCCCGAGGTGCAAGCCGCCTCCGCCTCCGCCTCCGCCTCCGCCTCCGCCGTCGGACGAGTCTTGGGCGTGTCACCAGTGCACGCTCATCAACCCGCGCGTGGCCCGCGCGTGCGCGGCGTGCGGCGCGCGGCGCGTCGTCGCGGACGCGCCGGAGGCGAAGAGCGGCTCCAGAGTCGTCGGCGGCGGCGAATCGCGGCCTCCTCCCTCGGCGCCGGGGCATCAGACCCCGCGCGGCGCTCGCCCTCCGGTCGCCGCGTCCGCGTCCGCCGCGACGCTCCGGCGGAGCGAGTCGAACGCCTCGCGCACATCGTCCGCGTCCGGCGGTCGCCCGTCCTCGGGGCGCGGCTCCCCCGTGAACCCGTCGCGCGCCGACGGCGGTCGCGGCGCTTCGGGATCGTCGGCGCCGTCGGAGGGGTTGACGGCGTTCATGCGGCGGCTCGGGCTCGCCGCGCACGTCGCCGCGCTCGCGCGCGCGGAGGTGCTCACCGTGTCCGACGTCGCGCTGATGACGGACGAGGACCTCAAGGAGGTGGGCCTCCCGAAGGGGCCGCGGCTGAGGATCCTGGACGCCGTTCGCGGCGGCGAGGCGGGCGCGGCGGCGGCGGGAAATCACCGGGGCGCCGCGCGCGGGGACAACGGGTGTAAAATCTGCATGGAGAGGCCCGTGCAGGTCGTGCTCAAGCCGTGCGGGCACGCGCTCATGTGCACGCAGTGCTCGGCCACGGTGCAGCAGTGCCCCGCGTGCAGGAAGCGCATAGAGGAGACGATACGGTACTTCCCGATGTGATTTTTTATACGACGTGGACGTCGGGCGGCGCGCGACTTACTCTCGCAGACTTTTAACGTCGCGCCCGAGCGTCCGACGACGCGCCGTCACCCTCGAGCGTCTGTCTTCGCGCCCCTCTCCCACGAGTCCCTCCGTCGGTCTCACACCGCGCGGAGCAGGAGCGTGGCGTTCGGCGCGAGCCCGGCTTCGCGCAGCGTCGTTCGGTCGTCGTCGAACACCCTGGGCGGGTATGCGTTTCGAATCTCGAACGCGCGCGAGGAGGCCCCCGCCTCCTCCCCTCGGAGCGCCTCCGCGAGGTACCGCCGAAGCTTCCCGACGGTATCGTCCGGGTGGAGCGTGAGCACGTACATCTTCCCTCCGTCCACGCCCTTGACCCTGAGCGTCGCGGTCTCGAGAGGCGGCTCTCCCTCGACTCCACCCGCGGGGTCCGACGACGAGCACGCCCGGTCCTCCTCGAGGAGGCGCCGGAAACACCCCCGGCTCACCGTCGTCTCCAGCACCCTCCTCGACGCGGAAGCGCCGGATCCCCCGGAAGCCCCGTCGCCTCGAGATCCCCCCATCGCGCGCTCGAGGTCTTTCCTGACCTCGATCACGCGCCCGTCGCGAACGACGACGGGGGGGATCTTCGCCAGAAAAGCGGCGTCCTTCGAGCGGGAAGAAGCCCCCCCTTGAGCGCCAACCTCGCGAGACTTTTTTCCTCCGAGACGTTCCGAAACCTCGGCGGCGCCCTTCGCCTTCTTCCCCTCGGTCACCGCGCCGCCGTCCAGCCGCGCGCCGCCGCCGGTGAACGCCTCGAACGATTTCCCGCACTTCCGATCGCCGCCCGTTTTTTTTTGTCGCGTCTTTTCGCGTCGTTTCGAATACTCTTCCGAGCTCCGGTCCACGAGCGTGAACGGGACGCCGTCGGGGTGCGTCTCCTTCATCTCGTACGGGAAGTACCCGTCCCGCAGGTCGACGACGAAGTCGCGGTTGCGCGCGTCGTCGAACCCCCGGAACGGACCGTCGTCCACCTCGAACCCGTCCGCGTACAGGACGAACACCTTGGCGCGGGGCATCTCGAGCCGGCGCTCCCCGCCCGGACCGGTCACGACGGAGCCTTTCCCCTCGCCGGCCACCGCGTTGAGCTGCTTGATCGAACGCTCGACGACCGAAACGTCGACGGAAAACGGTTCGCGCGAAGAAGAGGGGGAGGTGGACGCGGAGGATGTGGACGGGGAGGTGGACGCGGAGGACGTGGACGCGGAGGATGTGGACGCGTCCGTGGACGCGGACGTGGACGCGTCTGAGGACCGCCGGCCGGAGGGCTTCTTCTCGCCCCGCGCCGCTTTGGCGCGCGCCTCGAGCCTGTTCGAGCGCACCTTACGCGCGGCGGGGGGCGCGCGCGCTTCGTCGTCGTCGCCGACCCAAGTCATGCCGTAGTCCTTCAGGAAACGCTTCAGGGAGGCGTTCTCGGAGAGCGCCGCCGCGAGACGCGCTCGGAGGTCGCGCGTCTCCTCCTCCGCGGCCGCGAGCGCGAGGTCGCTCGAGACGCTCGACCCCGCGGGAAGCGCGAGGGCGTCGTCGAGCTTATCGAGGGTCGCGTCGAGCCGCGCCCTGAGGTCGCGCGTGAGCTTCTTCTCGGCGGCGAGCTCGAGGTGTTTGCGCGCGCTCGCGCTCTTCACGCCCACGAGCTCGCGCTCGACGGCGCCCTGGGGTGATGTGGGAGACCGGGGAACGGCGAGAAGGTTGATGAATCGGCGGGGGAGGGGGGAGCGAGGCTGGGACGTCGCGCGGGCGGAAACGCGGGGGGGACGACGATCCCGCGGCGGGAGGACTGACGCACCAGCCTGCGCGCCATCGAGGAGAGGACGTCGTCGGCGCCGCCGCGCGCCTTCGCGCCGTTTTCGCTCGTGCTCGCGTCGCCGAGAGGCACCGCGCGGGGTCCGGGCCTGCGCGATGGGGGGGGTGGGGAGGGGGCGCGCGAGGTGAGCCGCGGGGATGGGTGCGTTACGGCAGACCGTTGACCGAGGACATCCGATCCGATGCCGTCGGACCGGAGGGAGAGGGGCACCCACCCGCGCATCTCCGCCAGAAGCTTGCGGTCGACGAGATCGTCCATCCTCTGGTTCCTCCGCGACGGGTTCATCGCGACCGACGACGCGGCGCGGAGCGCGAACTGACGCCCGCGCCCATCGCGGCGTCCGAGACGAAGAACGAACGCGGGGCGGTCGTGTCACAGAGGTCCGGCAACGAGAAATCCTCGCGCGGCGGGCGGCGGAAAGTTGAAGGATCGGAGACCCCGGTTGACATCACACCAGCGTTCCGGAGTCGGCACGCGTCCAGGTACGAAAAGAATCTCTCTTCGTCGTCGGCAGAGCATGTGCTCCGGTCTCTCGTGCGGACATCTCACCCCGCGCTCGTCTCACGCTCGCGCTCGTCTCCTAGACCCCCACCCTCCCCCACCCCTTCCCCGGCGCCGGGTTTCGCCACGCCTCGTCCGTGACTTTCGCGTCGGCGTCTCTCTCGACGAGCTCGCGGTAGGCGCGGAGCTTTTCCCTCGCGTCCTCGCAGTTCCCCTCCAACCCGATCGCGGTGACGCCGTCGGTGGCCAGGCCCTCGTCGAGGAGCTTCAGCGCGTACAGCACGTCGATCGAGGGCGGCGCCCTGGGGTCGTTCACGCACGAGTACACCAGGCAGAGCGGGTCGTCCGGGTTATCGAAGTCGGGCTGCAGGAGCTTCCCGAGCGGGCCGGATCGCTCGGGGAGGAGCTTCCACAGATCCTCCTCGTCGCGCGCGAAGGGCGACCTCGTGCCGATCATGTACCGGTCCGTGCCGCGGGAGGTGATCCAGAACCGCCCGAGCTCGCCCGAGTGCAGCCGCGCCTGTACCGCGCGGCGCGCGGGCGCGGACATGGGCGCCGCGAGCGCGGGCTCGTCGAATAAGAACGCGTCCGAGTCCGCGTCGAAGGCGCGGTCGTCCTCGCGCGGGGCCTCGTCCGGGCGGGGGGGGCCGCCAGCCTCCGCCCTCAGATCCGCGGCGATCGCGGCGAGCTCCGCGTCCGCCGCGTCCAACGCGGCGCGGTACTCCGCGAGCGGACGCAGGGGCTCGCCGACGCCGCCTTTGCTCAGACCCACGCTCCCGATGTCCGCCGCGAGGCCGGGGCGAGGGGCGAAGCACGCCGAGGCGAGCGCCGCGCTCGCGGCGGTGCCGAAGATCGCGTCGCGCCGGGGGATCGCCGCCGCGTCCGAGCGAACCGCGCGAGGCGCGACGCGACGCGCGACGCGCCCAAGCGCGGGAACCGCCGCGAACGCGCGCGCGGGCCGAGCCGTCGCCATGAGTGCCGAGCGCGCGCCGAATGGCGGCAAGGGACAGACGAGGAGGAGAGGCGTTATCTCGCAGACGCAGGTGTCCACGTCATTATTTCCGCCCGCGCGCGGTCCGACGACGTCCCGGGCCAGAACCATTCGCGAATATACTCGTCCGGCGCGCTTCGTCGTCGATCTCCGCTCCCTTGCCTCTTCGTCGTTCACCCGCCCCCCTCTTCTCCGAACTCCCCGTCACCGAACCCCCCTTTTCCCCTACATCCCCTCCCCACCCCCCGCCTCGCCCCCCCTCGCCTCCATCGTCAGCCTCAGCGCCGCCTCCAGTCGCCTCGCGCGAGACGCGCACGCCGCGCCGCCCTCGACGCGCGGACGCGCCGCGAGGCGCGCGGACGCGCGTTCGACGCGCTCGAGCGCCTCGCGGAGTTCGCGCGCGACGTTCGATGTTCGGTTCGGTTCGGTTCGAATACGTTCGGGCGCCCCCCGAATACGATCCGCGCCGTCCACGCGGCCGCGGGAGGAGGCTCGCGCGTGGAGGCGGCGGAGTGCGCGCTCGGCGACGGCGAAGACAAACCCGAGGCGCTCGACCGTCTCCGCGACCGTCTCCGCGGCGGGAAGCGCGCGCGCGCGTTCTCTTCCTGGTCGGCACCCTCCATCACTTGTAACACCCTCGGGGATCTTGGCGACGGCACCCGCGACGGCACGCGCGCACGCCGCGACGAGCGCCGAGGCGAGGGCGTCGGACCCGGCGTCGGCGAAGCGTTCCGCCGCGACGCGCGCGAGGCGGCGGGCGGAGGCGTCGCGTCGCTTCGGCGCGGCGACGGCGGAGACGACGGCGTTCGCCGCGTCGCGACACAGGTCGCGGAGGTACGCCTCGTCGTGCGAGGAGCCCGCGGCGTCGTACTGCGCCGCGAGGCACGAGGCGGCCTGGGCGACGGCGTGTTCGGCGGCGGTCGGGTCGAGGGGGGAAGGAAGCGTCGGGACAGCTTCGGTTCCGGCTTCGGCTTCGAGGGGAGGGAAGCATTGGGCGACCGGACCCGGCCCTCCCGCGTCCGACTCTCGAGGAGGTTCCTCTCCTTCGTCTTCTTCGTCGTCGCGGCCGATGAGGGCGAAGAGGAGCTCGGCGGCGGAGAAGGCGGGATGACACTCGTCCGCGGCTCGGAGGGTCGCGGCGGCGCTCGCGGCGGAGGCGGCGAGCGGCTTCCCGGCGTGCCCCTCGGGGGGGGTTTTTGAAGCGACGACGAGGGATAACAGGCGGTGCGCCTTCGCCGCGCGAAGGAAGGCGAACCGCGCGTCCGCGTCCGCCGAGCGCGACGCGTCCGCCGAGCGCGACGCGTCCGCGTCGCTCGGGACGGCCGCGGCGAGGGCGAGCGAGACGAGCGACGCGCGATCGCGCGAGCCGTCCGCGGCGGCGCAGAGGCGTCGCAGGCGCGCGCGAAGTCTCGCCGCGTCCTCGAGGCGCCTTCGAAGACGCGCGCGCAGACGCGCCGCGCGCGCCGCGTCCTTCCTGCGCGTGTGCACGCCGAGGACGAGCGCGATGGGGAGCGCCTCCGCGTACGTGGGGGTGTCGTCGCTCATGACCGCCCCGAGCGCGGGCAAGGCTCCCAGCGCGCGGGGAAGGTGTGAAGGGCGAAAGCGCAGAGTGTCGCGAGACTAATATTAGTGCTGAGCGCTCATCGCCGTCGTCGGACGAACGCGCGCCCTCGCCGGTCAGATCCCTCGTCGCGGCCTCGCGTGGACCAGCGCTTCACGAGCGCCCCCGGGCTTCGGGTTCTCGACGCAAGATGCCGCGGTGAGCGTCGCGCCGCGAGGGTGCGACGTCGGCGCGGGTGAGACATCGCCCTCCCGTCCCCCGTCCCCCGTCCCCCCTCCTCTCTCGCGCCCCCGCCGCTTTTCGTCCCTCGCTGCCTAACCGAACAATCCTACGGACGCGACCGCACCCCCGGCGCGTCCGCTTACATGGCAGCCACATCCATCGCCCGTCACCGCGGCTCGCCTCGTTCGACGAGGCGCCCGTCTCTCGGAGAGCGCGTGTTTCATCCGAGAGCGTCGCGCTCGAGCACATCTGGGAGCACGCCCGGCCCTCGTCGCCCGGAATCGCGGCGGCCGAAGCGCGCGACGCGCACCCTCACCGCCCTCACCCGCCCCGTCCCCCGCCGCGCCCTCCTCCGCAGGCCCGCGCATCACCGCGTCCCGCCGAACGATGCACGCCTCCGACGACGCCTCCGACTACGCCTCCGACGACTCCTTCGAGGCTGGGCTGAGGGCGAAGGCCCTCCTCCCCGTCGCCCCGGCGGACCCCCGCGGCGACGATGATCTCTCCGCGCCGCCCGCCGACGGCCTCGAGTACCTCCGAAGGGTCCGCGCGGAAGCCGCTGAGGTCCCCGACGTGATGGTCGCGGCGACGAGAATCGTCGTGACCCCCGAGCGCTCGAGCGCTCTCGCGGGCGCGAACGGTCCCTCCGTGACCGCGACCCTCTCGAGACGGTTCGCGCCCGCGCCCGCGCACGCCGTCGCGAACGAAAATTGGACGCGCGCGTTCCTCGCGGATTTCTCGGACCACCGCGCCGCCGTGCAGCGCGCCGCCGCCCGCGCGGGCGGCGTCGACCGCGACCTCGCCGCGGGCTCGGGCGCGTGGGACCCCGACGAGGAGGACGGAACCCCCCGGCGGGGACCACCCGGCGGCGGGGACGGGGGCGCGGCGCTGGCGGAGGCGTCCGAGGCGGCGCTCGCGGCGATGGACGACGAGGCGTACGACGCCCGGGAGGACGCCCGCGGCGACGATTCCGAACGCCGCGCCATTCCGGACGCGTCGCTCGCGCCGCGGCTCGCGGCGGTGGCGGCGGCAGATGACGTTCGCGCCGCGGCGACGTTGAGGCGGCACGCCGACGCGATGGCGTCGCACCTCTCCCCGCGGGCGGAGACGAAAACGGAAGGGGACGAAAACGGCGACGCGAACAAGCCGCGCCTGAGCGCGTTACGCGCGGCGTGGTTCTTCGCGCTCGCCTCGCGCGTCGGGTTGCCGCTAGACGCGGACACCGCCGCGTCGCTTCGAGCGGCGGCGAGGGCCATGGCAGACGCGAGGGCCGCGACCGAGACGGCGACCGACCCGATGCTGCCCAGGCTGCAGGTGTGCCTCGCCGTCGCGGGGAAGTACTTCGGGCAGGGCGACGGGGACGAGTGACCGCGAGCGAAACGATTCGTACGCCGTCGACGGAGAGACGACCGCGCCGGAGAGAACCATCGCGGTTGGGTATCGCGTCGCATCATCATCGTCGCAGTCTGTGACACCGCGCGCATATCATATCTGTATCAACGTCGGTCGTTCGCCGAGTCTCATCTTTCACCGCTCCAGGTTCCCCAGGGCGGCGGCGCCTCGCCGGCCACCCTCCGGGCGACGAGCGCGCGCCTCCCCTCGGGGCCCCATTCCCCTCGCCGCCGCGGGCGCGGGCGCGACCCACTTGGGCATGAGCCCGCTCCACATCCCCCTGAACCCCGCGTCTCGGCGCGTCTCCGCCTCGTCCGCCTCGTCCGCCCCGTACGCATCCGAAGCCCCCGAAGCCTGCTCCGAAGCCTCCGAATGATCCTCCGACGCATTCTCCTCCTCGTCGACGTCGGGGAGGAACACCCTCGGGGAGAAGGCTCGCGGCGCAATCGCGGGGGCGTGCGCGGGGGCATGCGCGGGGGCGTACGCGTGCGCGCGCGCGGGCGCGGGCGCGGGGGCGAGGAGGTGCGCGCGCACGTCGTCGCCGAACAGTTCCATCTCCGCGCGCGCGTTCTCCGCCGCGAGGGCCATCGCGCGCGCCTCCTCCATCGCCTTCAGCCGCGCCTTGGCGGCGTGGCCGTGGATCTGCTCCAAGATCTCCTCCTCGGACATGACGCTCGGGTGCCTGCGGTGCATCTCCTTCGCCATCTCGCGGATCTTGCGCTCGTGCTGCCCTTCGTAGTCCTCCTTCCGGTTCATCTCCATGTCCTCCCACATCCTCTCCGCCTCGGCGATGTACTCGGGCGGGGCGTCGATGACCCCCTCCGCCTTGTCGCGGAGCGCATCCATCGCCTCCTCCACCTTGTCCGGCGAGGGCCACACCTCGCGCTCGATCTCGCGCGTCAGCGGGCACGGGTTCGGCCCGACCGCGGACCAGCACCTCTCCTGGTCCCACTCGCAGAAAAACAGGGACGTGCACACCTCCACGGTCACGTCGTGGCCCTCGCACGTCGCCTCGCACCCTTCCGTGCCGGGGTAGTCGTGGTCCCAGATGAAGTGGTGCTGATTCGACCCGGCGTGATGCACCGCGAGCGTCGCGATCGCATCCTTGTCCTCGTGCGTCAGACCAGCGTCCAGGCCCTGGTAAATCGCCTCCGCCTGCTTGAGCCACTCGGGGGAGAAGGGCCGCTGGCCCAACGCCGCGCGAATCGAGCCGGGGGCGCGGCCCGCGAGCGCGGCCACGCCGAGGAACGCGCAGCAACAACCGGCGACGCTGGCGAGGAGCGCGACGCGGTGACGCGCGAAGAAACCGCGGTCGTCGGGCTCATCGCCGTTCAGCAGCAGGCGCTCCTTCTCGGGCGTCATCGGCGAAGCCTCGAGGGAACGGGATTCGCGGCGCGTGCCGAGGCGGGGGAGCGCGGCGGCGGTCGCGGCGTGTGCGAGGGACACTTAACACCCGGCTCGCGTCCGACGACGGTTTCAGTGGTTTGGTGGTTTCTGCAGGGCCAGGGTGTTTCCGGGAAACTTTGAACATGTTATTCAGTCTCGAGAAAAAGATGTAAAAGGGTCAGACTGTTTGTCATGTTCATCAACCCATGCGTTCCTCCGAGCGAGACGGAGATCCCGTGGCCTTCCTCCACGCTTCTCAGCGCCGATGAGCACTCGCCACGCGCGTCGTCCGCACTTTCCTTGCAGTTTCGGCAGACAGCAGTGCGGACGGCGTCCGCTCTCGCTCTCCGGCACACCCTTCGCCGCGCGCGCCCGAGGCGCGCATGCGCGACAAACCCCTCGCGGAAACCTTCGCACACGGCCTCCTCCGCGTCTCGATCGGCGTCGTCCTCGTCCCGCTGGCGCTCCCCGTCCTCCTGGTGTCCGGGATGGCGAGCTGCGTCAAGATCGGCCTCGCGTCCGTCCCGAGGCGCGGGTCCGGAACGCCGGGCGGCGTCGTTCTGGGCGTCCCCTCGCTCTCGCGCCGATCGCGGCTCGTCCGCGGAGGCGCAGGCGGCGCGGGCCGCGCCTCTTCGCGTCCGAACGCGTCCTCGACCGGGCCCGGCCCGTCGTCCGCCGCGGGCGACGACGTCACCCCCGCGGGCCGCGCGCCCGCGCCCCGCCCGGATGCCGACTCCGGGAGCGTCCCGGCGAGGGGTCGCGGGACCCCCCCGGGTTCCTCCTCCCCGGGTTCCTCCGGCTCTCCAACGCACCTGTTCGTCCTGATCCACGGCCTGGGCGGGACCCCCGACGACCTGGCGTGCTTGCGAAAGAACCTCGTGGGGAGGGGCGGCTCGGACGTCCTCGTCTTGGCCCCGGGGTGCAACGCGGCGACGAGATCCTTCGACGGCGTCCCCGCGGGCGCCGAACGCGTCGCCGAGGAGATCCGCGCCGTCGTCGAAGCGCACCCGACGCTGAGGCGCATCTCGCTCGTCGGAAACTCGCTCGGCGGGATCTACGCCCGGTACGTGGCCGCGCTCTTGTACGAGGGAGAGGAGGGCGAGGAGGACCCCGGGCCCGGGCCGGGGAGAGGAGCGCCCGCGGGCGAAGACAAGGACGAATGTCGTGGGGGCCGAATCGCCGGGTTGGTTCCCGCGACGTTCCTGACGACGGCGACGCCGCACCTGGGGGTGGGGCCGTTCGGGTACCTCGGATTGGTCCCGTCGCCGATCGCGTCGCTGGGCGCGTCCATCCTGGGCGCGTCCACGCGGCAACTCGCGCTCGCGGACGCCGACGGCGACGGCGGGAGGCCGCTCCTGGTGGCCATGGCGGACGCGGAAAGCGCCGGGGCGACTGCCGACGGGGCTGCTCGTTCTCGGGACGGGGCTACTCGAAAACGCGGCGCGCTTCCGTTCATCAGGGCGCTCGCGAGCTTCGAGCGGCGGTGCGCGTACGCGAACGCCAAGAACGACTTCCTCGTGGCGTACGAGACGGCGAGCTTGGACGTGGACGCGACGTTCGCCGACGGGCGACGGGAGGGAAAAGGCGCCAGGATCGTCGGCGAGCGCGACCACGTCCCGGGAGGGCCCGCGGGGACCGACGCGGACGTCGAGCGCGAAGGGACGCTGGCGCGGAGGCGGACGTGCGCGGAGGGGTTGAAGACGCTGACGTGGCACCACGTGGACGTGGAGTTCCCGGGGTGGGCGCCCCTCGCGCATAACAAAATCTGCGCGCTGCAGAGGGACCCCATCACCGAATGGCTCTTCAAGGAGGGGGAGTTCATCGTCGAGCACCAGGCGGGCTACCTCCTCGAACACGTCGCGGGACGGGACGCGTGAGGCGACGGCGGACGCGTGGAGCGGAGGCGTGAACGACAGGCAGAAAGGAGGTACGCGAGGTAGGCGAGGACGTGTAGACTTCGTTATTAAAATGTGTGAAGGAAAGCGTTTGAGAGTTCGTCTGGTCACGCGCGGCGGGCGGCGACCCCCGCCCCGCCGGGACTCTCAAAGCTCGAGGGAAGATTCGTTTCTCCGCATTGACCCTAGCTAGAGAGCTCGCGGTCGCGGCAGTGCTCGTGACGCACTGACGGGAGGCGGGTCGCGACCGCGCCGTATCCTAACGACATGACGACCGCCGACGCGGGTGCGCCCTCCCGCGCCGCTCTCGACCCGTCCCTCTCTCTTCGTTTCCGCGTCCGCGACGTCCTCTTCGGCCGCGGGGGTGGTCTCCCCCTCCGGCACCCGATTTAGGCATCCGACGCGTCGCCCGGCGCGCCCCGGAGCTCACGCCCCGCCTCCTTCCTCCTCCCTCGCAGCCGACCCGAACCCCGCGGCAGAGCCCGAACCCGACGAGAAACCCGCGGCGGAGAGCGCGCCTGCGGACGCGGACGCGGACGCGGACGCGGACGCGACGGACGCATCCCCCGAGGCGGACGACGCGGGGGAGGATGACGCGGGCGAGGCGGGCGAAGGGGAGGCAGAGCAAGACGCTCCAGACGCCCCAGACGCCCCCCCCCCCGCCCCCGCGCTCTCCATCTT
>MDSW01038143.1_pt1 | contig 34875 bp, 30 predicted proteins | sample 811171 | NCBI WGS metagenome assembly MDSW01 (sample SAMN05326641, study PRJNA326480) | marine metagenome | isolation source: seawater | place: Atlantic Ocean: North West | collected 2012 | reverse complement strand
TATCTGTATTGGCCCCCCTTGGGCGTAGCGCCGAGCAGTGGAGGTCGAAAGCGGATAAGACAGCCGGATGTTTGAGCGAAGCGAGTTTCCGGCTGGCCCGCTTTCGGCCGGAGCCGCGCAGGGCACCGATGCGTAGCATCGGCGCAAGACAGGGTGTCTTTTGTTTTGGTGCCTTTTATTTGGGCAAGCAAATAAAAGACACTCGCACAGCAGTGCGAAATCTCAGTTCGAACAAAAACTTGGCGTTGATCGAGAACTCGCGCCTTGAGCCGAGATCCACAAAAGCATTTGCCGCTATTCGACCGTAAACCGCCGCGCACCAATCAACTGCCCGTCATCGGTAATAACCGCCACGCGCCAACGACCGGACGGATCGTCACCCAGCGCCAGCTTGTGGCTCCAGGCGCGATACCCGTTCTCCGGCCCGCCGCCGGTGATCTCCAGTGGAATGCGATCGACCACTTCGCCGTCGTGCGACCAGACGTGGAGCACCTGCTGCTGCAGGCCACGCGGCGCGGCAATCGCGGAAAAGGCGTAGAGGCCGTCGCCGCCGAGTTCGTCGGCCGAGAAGCGCGTGCGGTTGTCGGCCGGGGTGCGGTTGGCCACATCCACCTGAAGCGTGATCGCCATATCGGTGGCGCGCAGCGTCGCGGGCGGAATCCAGAAGCGACCGAACCAGGCCATGAAGCCGAGCGCGACCGACAGCCCCGCGAGCAGGAACCAACGCCACCAGTGGCGTGCCTGCAGGGCATCGTTGAAGCTGGGCAGGGCACAGACGCCCATGGCCACGGAAGCGATGGCGACCGTTTCGCCGGTGGTCAGCGAGAGCATGATCGGCCCGGCGGTGAGCAGGGCGACGAACAGCGTGAAGCCGTGAAAACCCAAAAACAGCCAGCGTCGGCCCGCGACGCCGTTCAGGTAGAGCGGATCCACCGTCGATACGCCCGCGGCGACGATGAGCAACCCGGTGAACAGCGCCTGGCCACTCAGCCATGTCGTCGTTGCCAGAAAAAATGGCAGCACGAAGAACAGGGTTTCCTGGTGCAGGCACTGGGCCGCGAAACGAACCGCGGCCTGCGGTATGCGTTCGCCGAGAAAACGCGCGAGCAGGCGACAGAGCAGGCCCTCGAACAGCAGCGCCACCCAGCCCAGCAGCATCAGCGCGGTCACCCACTGGGCCAGCGTGGCCTGACGCTCCACCAGGAAAAAGCTGGCCGCGCCCATGGCGAAGGATGCCACCGGCACCAGTCGCCGGTAGCGAAAGGCGATCCGGCCGGCACGGCTGTCCAGCAGACGCGCGAAGTAGCGCTCGGCGGGGCTTGTGGCGGGCTGTTCGTCGAGGGTGTCGGTGGCCACTGGGCTGCTTTGCGGTGGGAAATACGGCGTTCGGCGCGCATCGCGGGATGCGGCGTGCGCGATCATAGCAACGCTCGGGCTGACCGGCAGCTGACCCGGGCCGCGGCTTGCAACTCGCCGCGGTGCCCGCAGCGTAGACGACATGCGGCCGGGGCACGCGACCCCGGTGTTATCATCAGCGCTGGTCAACGACACAGCAGTCATCGACGGTCGAAGACACCATGAGCGATTTCAAAGGCATACCCGTGGTCACGGGCAGCAAGGTGCAAAAGCCCAACGGCACCCGTGCGATCAAGAACGGCATGAAAGCGAGCAAGAAAGCCGCCTCGGTGCCGATCGGACGCAAGCCGGACTGGCTGCGTGCGCGCCTGCCGACCGGCGAGAAATATCAGGCCGTGAAGAAGAACGTGCGCGAGCACAAGCTGGCCACGGTCTGTGAAGAATCCATGTGCCCGAACATCGGTGAGTGCTGGAGCCACGGCACGGCCACCATCATGATCATGGGCGACACCTGCACCCGCGCCTGCCGATTCTGCGCGGTGGATACGGGCAACCCGCGCGGATGGCTCGATCCCCAGGAACCCGAGCACTGCGCCGAATCGGTCGAGATCATGGGCCTGAACTATATCGTGCTCACCTCGGTCGATCGCGACGATCTGCCCGACGGCGGCGCGCAGCACTATGCCGACTGCGTGAAGGCGATCAAGGCGCGTACGCCGGACGTGCGCGTGGAAGCGCTGGCGCCGGATTTCCGCGGCGTCGAGGCGTATGTCGACAAGGTGGTGGATTCCGGCCTTGAAGTGTTCGCCCAGAACGTCGAGACGGTCGAGCGCCTGACCCATGTCGTGCGCGATGCGCGGGCCGGCTATCGGCAGACGCTGGACGTGCTCGAGCACGCGAAGAAGCACAACCCGGACGTGCTCACCAAGACCAGCGTGATGCTCGGCCTGGGCGAGACCGAGGACGAGATCGCGCAAGTTCTGGACGATTTGGCCGCGATCGGCGTCGATATCGTCACGTTCGGCCAGTATCTGCGCCCGACGGTGAATCACCTGCCGGTCAAGCGCTATGTGCCGCCGGCGGATTTCGCCAAGTATCGTCAGTGGGGCCTGGCCCGCGGTTTCCTCGAAGTGGTCTCCGGGCCGCTGGTACGCAGTTCCTATCGCGCGGATCGCGTGTTCGACAAGAACAACGCCGGGCTGGACCAGACGGCCTGAACGCCGTGAGACAACAGCCATGAAAAAGCCCCGGTCTGCGCCGGGGCTTTTTCGTATGCGCCGTGTGACGCGCGTATCAGCTCATATTCGGTTGGCCGTTGGAGGCCGACAGGCCGCCGTCGACCGGCAGGTTCACGCCGTTGACGAAGCGTGCGTCGTCGCTGGCCAGAAAGGCGATCACGTCGCCCACTTCCTCGGGCTCGGCGGCGCGCCCGGTGGGCATGCGGTCGGCGAACTTGGCCATCAGTTCGTCGTTGTCGAACATCTTGGCGGTGAGTTCGCTGCGGGTCAGGCTCGGGCAGACGGCGTTCACGCGCACGCCGTCGCCGCCATGATCCAGCGCCAGTGCGCGGGTGAAGTTGGTCACCGCGCCCTTGCTGGCGTTGTAGATGCCCATCGCCCAGTCGCCGCCGATGCCGGACACCGATGACGTATTGACGATGTTGCCCCGGGTCTTGAGCAGATGCGGCAGGGCGGCGCGGCAGCAGTAGAACACGCCGTCGACGTTGATGCGCATGACGCGCGACCAGTCGTCGTCGCTGGCGTCCGGAATGCGCTTCTGCACCGCCACGCCGGCATTGTTGACCAGCACGTCGATCTGGCCGAAGCGCTCGATCGTGGCGTCCATGAGAGCGCGGACCTGGGCGTCGTCGGACACATCGGCCGGGTGCACCAGCACCTTGTCCTTGTTCGGCATCTGGGTGGCGAGCTGCTCCAGCTTGTCCTGGGTGCGGCCGACGAGCACGACGTTGGCCTGTTCGGAGGCGAAGCGTTTCGCGGTCGCGGCGCCGATACCGGAGCCGGCACCGGTGATGATCACGACCTTGTCCTTGAAGCGTTCCATGCGTTGTTCCCGGTGATTGGAATGACCCATAAAAAAGCCGCGACGAACGGCCGCGGCGAGGGCGTGTTGTCGTGTGGCGCGGCCCCGCGTTGTGGCCCAAATAGTGCCAGACAAGGCGCGTGGCGCCGGCCCTGGTCATTCCAGGGGCAAGCTGCGCAACGCCATATGGCGCTATTTGGGCCGCAACCCTCGGGGCCAGCGTCCATTTTCCCGCGATACGGCGTTGCAGCACGCTCATGTAGCACAGCTACACGACGCGCACTGCGCCTTGTCTTGCGGAAAAATGGCCGCTGGCGCGGCGTCGGGCCACACGGCAACACGCCCAATGGCTGTTACAACTACCAAGTTGTCGACGGATCGGGCCAAATCAAGCCCGATCCGTCGTGCTGGGCTACTGCTTGTCGAAGATCATGATGCCCCAGGCCAGGTGGCCGGCCTTGCCGGCATCGACCCAGTGTTGCAGGCCCTTTTTCATGTTGGCGATGTAGTCGTTTGAAATCGCCGAATCGCGCAGGTCGTCCTCCCGCGCTTCGAGGGTTTCACGAATCCCGCCGTAATGACGCGGCACCTGCTCGGTGTGATCCTCGAACTGGCGTAGCGTGAAGCCAAGCCGTTCGAGCTCGCGCCGGTAGAAACCGGGTGAACCCATGGTTTCCAGCTGGATGCGATCCAGCACCGGCCCCAGCACCCCGTCGGGGCAATCGTCCGACTGCATCGGGTCGGTGAAGATGAAGCTGCCGCCGGGTTTGAGCACCCGCGCGACTTCCTCGAGCACGCGGGTGCGGTTACCCGAATGCAGCATCGCGTCCTGCGACCAGACGATGTCGAAGGTGTCGTTTTCATACGGCACGTTTTCGAAATCGCCATCGACGATGGTCACGAGCTTGTCCAGGCCGCGCTCGACGTTCTGTTTGCGGCCGCGCTCGTTTTGCACTTCCGACAGATTCAGCGACACCACTTCGGCGCCGTAATGCTCGGCCATGTAGCGTGCCGAGCCGCCATAGCCGCCGCCGATGTCGAGCACTTTCGCGCCCTTGAGCTTGTCGCCGAGCTTGTCGCACATGCGTGCGACGGTCCGGTGGCTGGCGTCCACCACCGGCTCCTCGTCGGACTGGTACAGCCCGATGTGGATATCCTCGCCGCCCCAAAGACGGGAGTAGAAGTTCTCGGCGTCGTCGCTGTTGTAGTACGCCTGGGCGGTTTGTACTGCCTCGGAATACTGCGTCATGTTGCCTCCGCGATTACTTGGATGCCTTGGCTTCGTCTGCGTCCTCGGCCTGAGGCCGATAGGCCTTTTCGGCCACGTGGATGAAGAAGTCCGGATCCTCTTCGCGGTAGCTGCTCTGGAAGTCCCCGTAAGTGGTCACCGACTGGAAGCCCACCTGATGCATCAGGTCGTGCACGTAGTTCTTGCGCAGCGGGAACATGTTGAGGTGATAGACCGAGCCGTCGTCCGAGAACTCGTAGCGAAAGCGCGCCAGGCCTTCGTCGATGTGCTCGGGCGCGGCGGATACGCCTTCGCCGCAGTAGTAGTACTTGTGGCCGGGCTTGGATTTGCCTTCGAGCAGCGCGTCGTAGTTGCGCTGGTCGAGGATCAGAATCCCGTCATGCTTGAGCATGGAATAGAACTCGGCCAGCGTGCGACGCCGATCGTGTTCGTTGAAGATATGGGTGAAAGAGTTGCCCAGGCAGATGATGGCGTCGTAACGCCCCACCACGTCGCGCGACATCCAGCGCCAGTCGCTGTGCACCGTGGACAGGATCATGCCGCGGTCGCGGGCGTTGTCGAACGCCTTGGCGAGCATCTGCGGGCTGCCGTCGACGCTGGCGACCTCGAAACCGGCTTTAAGTAGTTGCACGGAGTGAAATCCGGTGCCTGTTGCTGCATCAATAACGGAAGTGCAGCCGTACTTCTTCAGAACGTCGATGAAGAAGCTGCCTTCGCTGGCGGCCCGACCGTCCCAGTCGATGAGGTCGTCCCAGCGTTCCACGAAGTCGTGGACATATTCGTGTTGATAGTGGTCGGTTTCGCGCACTTCGGTTGGCTGCTGGCCGAACTCCTGAGTGCGTTTGAACATCACGTTGTCGGTTGCTGCGTTTGTCATACACGAAATTCCCCGTCGCGGTGCGGTCGCGCCTCGACCCCTTGCCGCAATCTTTCAAATGGTCACTACTACCGTATGCAACCGATGCGCCAGACTTCAATTGAGTTCGGCCATGTCGCTGTTCGGTCACGAGAACAGCCTGCCGGACGGTTGTGATCGGGACATGACCCGATCGGCTCATGAGCGCATTCGGGCGCCTTCGGTGCACGCATACCGTGCAATGCCAACGTTTTTGGGGCGTCGTGGTGCAAACCGGTCACAGGGCTCGGGGCTGCGCTGATATGCGATCGTTCACTGCGCTCTACACACGTCTGGATGCCAGCACGGCGACAAACGACAAGGTCGCGGCCATGCGCGACTACTTCGCGAGCGCCCCGGCGGCGGATGCGGCCTGGGCCGTGTCGTTCTTGTGCGGCCGGCGTATCAAGCGGCTCATTCCGTCGGCGCGTCTGCGTGAATGGACGGCCGAAGCCATCGACATGCCGCTCTGGCTGGTCGAGGAAAGCTATTCGGCGGTCGGGGACCTCGCCGAAACCGTGACCCTGCTGCTCGACGAGATCGAAACCGGCAGCGCGGGCCTGGATATCGCCCTGCATGACTGGGTGGAGCAGCGCATCCTGCCGCTGCGCAACATGGACGACGATGCCCGCCGGGCGCATATCGTCGATTACTGGCGCGAGCTGCCCACCGATGCGCGCTTCACCCTCAACAAGCTGCTGACCGGCGCCTTTCGGGTCGGCGTATCGCGGCGTCTGGTCACGCGTGCGCTCGCCGAGACCGCTAATATCGAGCCGGCGCGTATTGCCCATCGGCTGATGGGCCGCTGGCAGCCCACGCCGGACTTCTTCGAGCGGCTCGTCGATCCCGAAGACCGTGGCGAGGATGCCGCTCAGCCCTATCCTTTCTTCCTCGCTTCGCCGATCGAACAGGCGCCCATCGCCACGATGGCCGACCTCGGCGAGCCCGCCGACTGGCACGCGGAGTGGAAATGGGACGGTATCCGTGCACAGCTCATTCGTCGCCAGGGCCAGTGCCATATCTGGTCGCGCGGCGAGGACCTGATGGAAGGCCGCTTTCCCGAGATCGAACAGGCAGCCGCCGAGCTGCCGGACGGCTGCGTGCTCGACGGCGAGATTCTGGCCTGGGTCGCGGGCGAACCACGGCCGCTGCCGTTCGCGCGCCTGCAGCGGCGCATCGGCCGGCTCAAGCCGTCGGCGAAGATGCAGGCCAATCATCCGGTACGGTTTCTGGCCTACGATCTCATGGAAGCCGGCGGGCACGATATTCGCGATACGCCGATCGAAGCGCGCCGCTCGCGCTTGCGCGACATTGTGGGCGAGCGCGACGACAACGCGCGGATCACCCTGTCGGCGGACGTGGCGGCGACAAGCTGGGACGAGCTCGCCGAACTGCGCGAACGCAGCCGTGAGTTCGCCACCGAGGGCTTCGTGCTCAAGCGTGCCGGCTCGCCTTACCGCGTGGGGCGTACCCGCGGCGACTGGTGGAAATGGAAGGTCGACCCGTATTCCGTCGACGCGGTGCTGCTTTATGCCCAGCCGGGCAGCGGTCGGCGTTCGAATCTGTTGACCGACTATACGTTCGCGGTTTGGGACGGCGACGATCTGGTGCCCTTCGCAAAGGCCTATTCGGGGCTCACCGACGAGGAAATCGGCCAGGTCGACCACTGGATCCGTCGGCATACGAAGGAACGCTTCGGGCCGGTCCGCTCGGTCGAACCGACCCACGTTTTCGAACTGCACTTCGAGGGTATTCAGGCGTCCAACCGGCACAAGTCCGGCATCGCGGTACGCTTTCCGCGCATCGCACGCTGGCGTCACGACAAGCGTATTCAGGACGCCGACAGTCTCGACGGCGTAAAAGCGCTGCTTCCGGCCGAGGAAAAGGTAACGCCATGAATGCCCACAGCGAACACGATCAAACCGCGCCGCACACCGCCACGCGGCGCCACGTACGCTGGCAGGACATGACCTGGAAGGACTATGTCCGCATCGCGGCAGGCGTCGTGATGTTCGTGCTCGGCATCGTCGGCCTGGTGCTGCCGGTGCTTCAGGGCGTGCTGTTCTTGATCATCTCGGCGATTCTGCTCGCGCCTTACTCGCGCTGGGTGGCCAAACAGCTGGACCGCGGCGAGCGGCGTTTTCCCTGGGTCGCCGCCAAGGCGCGTTCGATCACCCAGCGCTGGCGACGCAAGGCCGATCGGCATGATCCGTCCTGACGCTGCACTCTGATGATCGGCCCGGATGAATAGGCCGGCGCGGCAGACCGCTGGGCCGTCTGCCACCACCCGAATCGAAGACTGGTTCGCCGCGCGCGACTGGCAGATCTTCGACTTCCAGCGCGAGGCCTGGGCGGCCTACGCGAACGGCGAATCGGGCCTGATCCATGCGCCGACCGGCACCGGCAAGACGCTGGCCGCCTGGTTTGGCGCGCTCGATCACTGGCTTACGACAACCGATGACGTCGACGCCACGCCCGGGCTGACCGTGCTCTGGATCACGCCGCTCCGCGCGCTGGCCGCCGATACCACGGCGCATCTGGAAGCCAGTGCCGCCGAGCTGGGCCTGAACTGGACCGTGGAGCGGCGCACCGGCGATACCAAGAGCCATATCAAGGCGCGTCAGCGCAAGAAGCTGCCCAGCGCGCTGGTCACCACGCCGGAAAGCTTGTGCCTGCTGCTGTCCTATGCCGAGCACGAAAAGCTGTTCGCTACCCTGGAAGCCGTGGTCGTCGACGAATGGCATGAGCTGCTCTCGACCAAGCGCGGGGTGCAGCTGGAGCTGGCGCTCGCGCGTCTGCGGGGGCTGCGGCCGGCGCTGCGCACCTGGGGGCTGTCGGCCACGCTGGCCAATCTCGACGAGGCGGCGGATGCGCTGACCGGCGGCGCGACGGCGCGCTCGATTCGCGGCCTGGTTCCAGCCGAGACCCGGATCGAGGCGCTCGTTCCCGACACCATCGAGCGCTTTCCGTGGGCCGGGCATCTGGGCACGCGGCTGGTCGAGCCGGTGATCGCCGCGCTCGAAGCCGCCGAGACCACGCTGTTGTTCACCAACACCCGGTCGCAGGCCGAGCTCTGGCACCAGGCGCTGCTGCGCGCGCGACCCGACTGGCTCGAATACATCGCGCTGCATCACGGTTCGCTGGATCGCGATCTGCGCGACCGGGTGGAGGCGATGATCGGCGATGGCCGGCTGCGCTGTGTGGTGGCCACCAGCAGCCTCGATCTGGGCGTGGATTTCTCGCCGGTCGACCAGGTGATCCAGATCGGCAGCCCCAAGGGTGTGGCGCGCCTGCTCCAGCGCGCCGGACGTTCCGGCCATCGGCCCGGCGTGGCCAGCCGCATTCTGTGTGTGCCGACCCATGCCTTCGAGCTGGTCGAGATCGCAGCCGCACGGCGCAAGGCGCTGGCCGGCGAGGTCGAGGCGCGCGAGCCGCTGGCCGGCGCGCTGGACGTGCTCGCTCAGCATATCGTCACCCGTGCGCTGGGCAGCACGCGCGACGGCGGCGTGGACAAGACCTCTCTGCTGGCCGAGGTGCGCAGCAGCCGCGCGTATCGGAATCTTTCCGATGCGGAATGGCGCTGGACGCTGGATTTCGTCACCCGCGGCGGTGCGGCGCTTTCGGCCTATCCGGAGTTCCGGCGCGTGGAAGAGAACGACGGCCGCCTGCAGGTCACCGATCGGCGTATCGCCCGTCGGCATCGCATGACCATGGGCACGATCACCTCGGACGCGGCGATGAGCGTGCGCTTCGTTAAGGGCGGGCGGCTTGGCACGGTCGAGGAGCGCTTCATCGCCCAGCTCAAGCCCGGTGACGTATTCCTGTTCTCCGGGCGGCTGCTGGAACTCGCGCGTGTGCGTGATCTGACCGCCTATGTGAAAACGGCCACGCGCAAGAACCGCCAGGTGCCGCGCTGGGCCGGTGGACGCATGGCGATCTCGGGCACGCTGGCGGACGCGATCCGCACGCTGCTTGAAGCCGCCCGCGATAACGACTACCGGGAACCCGAGCTGGCCGCGATTCGTGATCTGCTGGAAATCCAGCGTCGCTGGTCGGCGCTGCCGGCCGCGCATGAGCTGCTCGTCGAGCACGTCACCAGCCGCGAGGGCCGGCACTGGTTCTTCTATCCGTTTGCGGGCCGGCTCGCGCATGAGGGACTGTCGGCGCTGGTGGCGTGGCGGCTGGCGCGTATCCACAAGGCCTCGTTTCGCTTCTCGGTCAACGACTACGGCTTCGAGCTGGTGACCCGCAACACCGTCGATTTCAGCGACGACGAACTGCGCGCGGCGTTGTCGCCGGACAACCTCGTCGAAGACCTGATGGCCTGCCTCAACGCCGCGGAACTGTCCAAGCGGGCGTTTCGCGATATCGCGCGTATTGCCGGTCTGGTATTTTCCGGCTACCCCGGCGCGCACAAGAGCGCGCGCCAGGTCCAGGCCTCCAGCGGACTGGTGTTCGACGTGCTCACCCGCTACGACGCCGACAACCTGCTGCTCGACCAGGCCCGGCGCGAAGTGCTCGAACGCGAACTGGAGTTCAACCGCGTGCATGCCGCGCTCGAACGCATCGCGCAGCAGTCGTTATGCGTCGCGAACCCGCCGCGGCTCACGCCGCTGGGTTTTCCGCTCTGGGTCGAGCGTGTGGCCAGCCAGGTATCGAACGAGTCCTGGCGTGACCGCGTCGAGCGCATGACGGTGCAGCTGGAAAAAGCCGCGGACAAAAAGCCGCGTAAGTCGACCGCAAGCGAACGCAAATGGGAAGGCAAATAGAAGACAGGTTGTTGGCAGTGCAGGTTGGCGGCGTTGCTCACTTTCAACCGATTTGTTGATCGAGTGGGCCCCTGAGCACTTATCGGTTCAGCCAATCCGCGCGCAAGCACGTTTGCCTCACGCAAAGGCGCGAAGACGCAAAGAACGACAGCCAGCTTTTCGATCACGCGGGTCCGACTTGTTTTGGTGTCTTCGCGGCTTTGCGTGAAACCATCGCAAGCGTACGCATACCGGTGGAGTGGCCTGTCTAACCGGGGCGTCAGGCAACATCACGATCCTTTCTTTTTTATTTGCGCTCTTCGCGTTCAGTTGCGGACTATCAAAAAGCAATGACTCTCAGCGCGGAACACATTTCAAGCACGAGCCACGCAGCGCTGGAACTCGCCGGAGAGCGCTTGCTGCTGCGCGCGGATCACAGCGTCTACTGGCCGGCCGCACGCACGCTGTTGGTCGCGGATACCCATTTCGGTAAGGCCGGCGTGTTTCGACAACAGGGCCTGGGGGTGCCGCGCGGCACGACCGATGCGGACCTGAACCGGCTGGGTGCTGCGTTGACCGAGACCGGCGCCGCGCGGCTGATCGTTCTCGGCGATTTCGTCCACGCGCCGCCGAGCGCTGACGCGCCCTGGCTGACCCGCTTCGCGGCCTGGCGCGAGCGTTTTGCAGCGGTCGAGATGATCGTCACCCGCGGCAACCACGATCGCGCCGATCGACTGCCGATTGACTGCGATATCGGCTGGCATGCCGGCAGCCTGCTGGAAGCGCCGTTCGTGTTGCGCCACGAACCCGCGGCAGATGCGCGCGGGCCGGTACTCGCCGGGCATGTCCATCCGGTCGTGCGCCTGGGCGATGGCAGCGAGCGCCTGCGCGTGCCGGTGTTCTGGCGTCATGCCGACGGGCTGATGCTGCCCGCGTTCTGCAGCTTTGCCGGTGGCGGGCGGGTGTCGCCGCGCGCAGGCGATCGCGTGTTCGTGGTCGGCGAAGGCGAGGTCGTGGAAGCGATGACGTCGGGCGGCCGGACGCACGCCCAGTGAGTCGGGTCGCAGCCGCACGCGGCGGCGCCAGACTGGATGAAGGCCCGATCGCGCGCCACCTGATCGCGCTGTCGCTGCCCATGGTCTGGGGCATCCTCGCGATGATCGCCTTCAACGTGGCGGATACCTTCTTCGTTGCGCGGCTGGGCACCGCGCCGCTGGCTGCGCTGTCGTTCACGTTTCCCGTGGTGATGACGGTTTTCTCGCTCGCGCTGGGGCTGGGCATCGGCGCGGCATCGGTGATCTCGCGCACGGTCGGCCGCGGCGATCACGACGAGGTGCGGCGTCTGACCACCGACAGCATGTGGCTTGCGATGGCCATCGTGCTGGTGTTCATGGCCGCCGGGCTTGCGACCATCGAGCCCCTGTTTTCGCTGCTCGGCGCCGGCCCCGAGACGCTGCCGCTGATCGTGGCGTACATGCAGATCTGGTATCTCGGCGCGCCGTTCGTGATCGTGCCCATGATCGCCAACAACGCCATGCGCGCCTGCGGCAATGCCCGTCTGCCAAGCGCGATCATGGTGGGCAGCGCGGCGCTGAATTTCGTGCTCGATCCGCTGCTGATCTTCGGACTCGGACCGGTGCCCGCGCTCGGCCTCCAGGGCGCGGCGATCGCGTCGCTGGCCGCCCGCGCGGCGGCTTTTGTATTGGCGGTTGCGGCGTTGCACTACCGCATGCGGCTCATCGTCTGGGCGCTGCCGCGCTGGCAGCACCTGCGCGTGTCGGCGCGGCGCGTTGCCGTTATCGCGCTGCCGGCCGCCGCGACCAACATGGTCAACCCGATCGCGGTGGCCGTCGTGACCGCCGTGGTGGCGAGCTTCGGCCCGGCCGCGGTGGCCGGCTTCGGCGTGGCCACCCGCATCGAGGCGATCGCGGTGGTGCCGCTGCTCGCGCTCACTGCCGGCCTCGGCCCGTTGATAGGCCAGAACTGGGGCGCGTCCGAAGCCGGGCGCGTTCGTGCGGCGATGCGTATCAGCGCACTGTTCTGCCTGGCCTGGGGGCTGGCGATCGCCGTGCTGCTGTTCGTGCTCGCCCCGCAGATCGCCGGCCTGTTCGAGGCCGATGCCGAAACCCGCGCCGCGGCGGTGACCTATCTGCGCTGGGTGCCGCCCACCTTTGCCGCCTACGGCGTGCTGATCTGCGTGAATGCGGCGTTCAATGCGGTGGGCCAGCCCATGCGGGCAACCGCGCTCATGCTCGGACGCACCTTCGGATTGTTCGTGCCGCTGGCTGCACTTGGCGGCTGGCTGATCGGCCTTTGGGCGGTGTTTGCGGCCGCGGCCGTGGCCAACCTCGCGATGGGGCTCGTCGGCTACGCGCTGGCGCGTCGCCGACTTACCGCATCGGTCTGACGCTACGGTGCGTCCTGTCCGCGCCAGGCCTCGAAACGATCGCGCTCGGCCTGGCTGGCGCTGTTCCACCAGTACTTGAGCATCTGCAGCGACTGCGGCGGGGCGTTGTCCGGCGCCGGCTGCGGCCCGGGCGCCGCGCTGGCGCTTGCCGCCCCCTGTGCGACCGGCGCATACACCGTATTGCCGCGGCGGATGGTTTCGACTTCCGGCTCGGCCACGCTGACCTGGCCGCTGACCGTTTCGCCGCTGCCGCGATTCTCGATCGCGAGCGTGGGCTCGGCCGCGAACGCTTCGCCGGCGGCCGGCGTTTCCGGGCGCTCGCCGACGACCGCGTAACGGCTGTTCGCGCTGGCCTGGAACGTCACCGTAACGGGTTCGGAGAGCACGCGCGTGTAGTCGTCCGTGCGGTCTGTGGTGTTTTCGATGAGATCGAAGTAGCGCAGGACCAACTCGTGCTTGCCGGGGGCCACCCGCAGGTTCTGGTCGCGCCCATCGAAGCTGTTGAAGCTGTCGCGCAGCACGGTGCCGTCGATCGCCTGGACCTGAAACTGATAGGGCACGAACAGTTCGGCGCTGGCCTGACCGGCGCGCGCACCGCTGTCGAGTTGCCGCACGCTGGCGCAACCGCTGGCCAGTAGAAGCAGAGCGCCGAACAGCAGGCAGGCAGACAGGCGTGAATCGATACGTGGCATGGCCGGTTCCCGAGAAGAGCGTGAATCGTGGCAGGCCGGCGCGTGTCACAACGCGCGGCTGATGCACACGATGCGCACGCAACATGACATTTGCATGACAGTTGCGTGACGCGGGACACGGCCGCGCTCGTCGCCTGGCTCGGCAGCCTTCGCACGCGGCAGGTAGAATCCCGCGCATGCTTATCGCCATCGTTATCGGCGCCATTGCCGGCGCTACGTTCATGGGTCTGCCGGGCGCACTGCTCGGCGGCGTTCTCGGTTACTGGGCCGCGCAACTGATCGCCATGACCCTGCTCAAGGGCGCGCTCGGCACGATCCGCACCCAGTTCCTGAATTCGACGTTCGCCGTCATGGGCGCGCTGTGCAAGGCCGACGGCCAGGTCACGCGCGACGAGATTCGTGTCGCCGAGGAGCTGTTCTCCAAACTGCGTCTGTCCGACGACCAGAAGGCGCAGGCCCGGGCGTCGTTCAATCGCGGCAAGGCCGCGGAGTTCGATCTCGACGCCGAAGTCGAGCGTTTCCGCAAGGTCGCGCGAGGCCAGCGCGCGCTGCACCAGATGTTCCTGCAGGTGCAGATCGCGGCGATCGCCGCCGACGGCAAGATCAGCAGCGCCGAGCACGACATGATCCTGCGGGTCGCGCGCGGGCTGGGTCTGTCGGATATGGAAATCCGCCAGCTCGAGGCGATGCTGTCCGGTCGCGGCGCGAGTGGCGCGTCTGGCGACGGCATGGGGTCCAAGGCCGGTGTCGATCCCAAGGAACAACTCGAGCAGGCCTATGCGGTGCTCGGCGTGGAGTCGTCGGCCAGCGACGGCGAGGTGAAGAAAGCCTATCGTCGCCAGATGAGTCAGAACCATCCCGACAAGCTGGCATCCAAGGGCATGCCGGAAAGCATGCGCGAGATGGCCGAAGAGAAGACGCGAGAGATCGGCGCCGCCTACGAACGCATCTGCGAGGCACGCGGGATCAACTGATCGCGCCGGCGTTCGCGGGCCGGGGCTGTGATGCGATACCGGGCATGAGGGCTGGCATGCGCTTCGACTATCTTCTGATCGCGGGCGGGGTACTCGTTGTCGCGATTGCCAAGGCGGGGTTCATGCAGGGGCTTCTGATCGGCGTGCCGGTGGCCCTGCTTGGCTGCGTCTTGCAGTGGATGCGAACCGACATGAACCGGGCGGTCGATCGTGGTGTTCACCGGCTGATCGCCGGGCGGCGCCGCAAGCGTTGTTTCCGGTCGCTCTTCGAGTTGCTTGGCGCGCTGTGTTGCGACGAACGAAGCGGCCGGCCGCAGGCGGTCAACGGCCTGTCTTGGCTCTGGCCGAAGCTTGCATTGGACGGCGCACAGGTCGAATGCGCCGCGCAGGCCTTCGAAGCCGGGCGCGAGTCGGCTCCGGACATTGGCAAGGCCGTGCGCCGGCTCAGGCGCGTCGGGCGTTCGCACCCGGCGTTGAAACAGGCGGCGGTGTTCGCGCTCATCGACATGCTCGAACAGCTGAAACCTGTGACCGCCGCCGACGAGCAGCGATTGCAGGCGTTGGCGCAGGATCTTGGCCTGCCGCCCGAAGCCGTATCGCGCGAGCGGGCGATTCACGCGTTGCAGCCGCTCGATGCGGCCGATCCCCCGCGCTTTGATGCTCCTGATTTTGAGTCGGTAGGCGCGTGTGCCGCTCAGGTGCTCGATGTAGCTGTCGACGACGCTGATTCGTTCATCGACAAGGCCAGTGATGAGGCGCGTTCGAGCGGTGCGCTGACAACGCTCGAGCGATACGGTTGGCCGCCGGCGCTTGCGTCTCTGGCAAGCAAACGCGCGGATCAGTTCCTCAAGGCGCATTTGTTGCTTATAAGCCACCGCGCCTGGACGCGAGCGGGATCGTCTGCGCAGGCTCGGTCCTCGTCAGGTGCCTGATAGTTGATCAAGCGCGCCCAGCCGGTCAAGAAACCAGGCCAGCGCGCGGCCGATGTCGCCGCGGTGCCAGAGCAGATAACTCTCCCGCGGGGCGCTTGCGCCGCGCGTGGGCAACGCGGCCAGGCGGCCGGCTTCGATGTCGGCATCGACCCAGGCACGCGGACAATAGCCCACGCCCAGGCCGGCGCGTATCGCGGCGATCTTGCTCGCCATGCTGGCCACCGTCAGCCGCGGCTGGCCGTCGAGCAGATGCCCGTCGCGGCGCGCGAACTGGCGTGCGCTGTCGGCGACCACAAGCGCACGCCAGGCGCGAATGTCGTCGTCGCATAGCGTCCGGCCGCATTGGGTCAGCGGGTGGCTGGGCGCCACGCAGAACACGAAGGCCACGTTGGTGTAGCGCGCGCGTCGCACGCCGCTGTGTGCGGGCGGGTCGGTCACGCCGATCGCAAGATCCACCCGGTGTTCGAGCAGGGCCTCCCAGCTGCCGGCGAGCACGTTCTCTTCGATCCGTACGTCGATTTCGGGGTGCTCGCGGGTGAAGTCGGCCAAGATCGGCCAGATGGTGGCCGGCGGAACGCTGGCGTCGAGAGTGATGCGCAGCTTAGGTTCCCAGTGGTTGGCCAGACGCCGCGCCGCAGCCCCGAGCTTGCGGCTGGCGGTGAGAATGCGCCGGCCCTCGTCGAGCAGAAGACGCCCGGCTGGTGTGAGCACCGCGCGATGGCCGCTGCGGTCGAACACCGCGATGCCGAGATCGGATTCAAGCTGGCTGACCGTGTACGAGACTGCCGAAGGCACGCGGTAGAGCGCTGCGGCCGCGGCGGCGAAGCTGCCGTGGCGTTCGATGGCGTCCAGCGTTTCTAGTGCTTCGAGTCTGACGGGATCGTTCATAGGAAAGCGCCGGGGTTTTGGGGTTCAATTAATTTGAATGAGTATGCCAAAACGCTTCGCTTTTCTCGGTCGCGAGGGCGTCGTAACGTTTCGCTATTGGGTTATCGAGGTATAGATCATGATTCAGGTCAGACCCGCAGAAGAACGTGGCCGCATCGACGCCGGCTGGCTGAAGGGGCGCTACAGCTTTTCCTTCGGCGATTATCACGACCCGGCGCATATGGGCGTATCCGATCTGCGTGTGATCAACGATGATCATGTCGCGGCGAACGCGGGTTTTCCGACCCACGGCCATCGCGACATGGAGATCGTCACCGTGGTGCTCGACGGCGAAATGGCACACGAGGATTCGATGGGCAACGGGTCGACCATTCGTGCCGGCGATGTGCAGGTGATGAGTGCCGGGCGCGGCGTGCGGCACAGCGAGTTCAACGCATCCGGCGAGCGCGAATCGCATTCGCTACAGATCTGGCTGTTTCCGCGCGAGCGCGGCATCGAACCGCGCTATGACCAGGCCCGGTTCGACGGCGAGCGCCTGCACAATCGCCTGCAGCCGGTGGTATCCGGCGACGGTCACGACGGGTCGCTGAGCATCTGCCAGGACGCGATCATCTACCGCTGCCAGCTCGACGCCGGCGCACAGATGCGCCATGTGGTCGATGCGCCTCGCCAGTTCTGGGTGCAGATCACGCGCGGCTCGCTGGAAGTGGCCGGCACGCAGCTGCACAAAGGCGACGGCGCGCGAATCGAAGGCGAGTTCAATCTCGTGTTCGACGGGTTATCGGACGCCGGTTTTCTGCTGTTCGATCTGCGCGATATCTAGTTCCCGGACCGGGGCGGCAAGCTCTTGGCTCTATTTCATGTCCACGGTGCCCCGATCGGGGCCGCTCGTTACAACGGAGCATTCCATGAAGAAGATTCTCGTTCTCTATTATTCGATGTACGGCCATATCGAGACGCTGGCCAACGCGGTCGTCGAAGGCGCTCGGAGCGTCGACGGCGTGGAAGTCACGCTCAAGCGCGTGCCCGAGACCATGAGCGCCGAAGCGCTGAAGGCGGCCGGCGCCAAGACCGATCAGGCCGCGGCCGTGGCCGAGCCGGGCGAGATCGCCGATTACGACGCCATCGTATTCGGCACGCCCACCCGCTTCGGCAACATGGCGGGCCAGATGCGCACCTTCCTCGACCAGACCGGCGGGCTGTGGGCCAACGGCAAGCTGGTCAACAAGATCGGCAGCGTTTTCACCTCCAGCGCTACCGGTGCCGGCAACGAAACCACCATCACGTCGTTCTGGAACACGCTGGCACATCACGGCATGCTGATCGCGCCGGTCGACTATGCGGGCGCGCAGGCGCTGTTCGACATCTCCGAACTGCGGGGCGGTTCGCCCTACGGCGCATCGACCTACGCCGGCGGCGACGGCTCCCGTCAGCCGAGCGACAAGGAGCTTTCCATCGCCCGTTATCAGGGCGAAAAAGTCGCAACCCTAGCCACCGCCCTGAACCTCTGACACAGTTCGACGAGCCGAGACAGCGTCAAGCGGAGCGACCATGAGCAAGAATGCGGCCACCGATCACCGGATCCACAACACGCTGGCGGTGCGCTGGAGCCCCTATGCGTTCAGCGCCCGGCCGGTGCCGGCGGCGGATCTCGCCTCCCTGTTCGAGGCCGCCCGCTGGGCGCCTTCGTCCTATAACGAACAGCCGTGGCGCTATATCGTCGGGGTGAAGGGCGCCGGCAGTACCCACGAGCGCATCGTGGAATGTCTGGCCGAAGGCAACCGGGCGTGGGCGCAGAATGCGCCTGTTCTGGCGCTCGGCGTGGTGGTTCGCAACTTCGTGAAGAACGGCAAGCCCAACAAGGCGGCCGAGCACGATCTGGGGCTTGCCTCGGCCAACCTGGTCACGGAAGCGACGACCCGCAAGCTGCACGTGCACCAGATGATCGGGCTCGATCCCGAGGCTGCGCGTGCGGCCTTCGGCGTACCGGAAGAAGCCGAGGTATTCACGGCACTTGCGATCGGTTACCGGGAAATTTCGGCGCAGATGAACGAGGCGCTGACGGAACGCGATACCAAGCCACGCAGCCGCCGTCCGCTGGACGAGTTCGTCTTTACCGAACACTTCGGTACGCCGCTCCGATTCTAGTCGCGCATACCAGATAAAACCGTTCCGGCACGCGCTGTCGGGGTCTGCGGCTGTCGTTAATAAGCGACAGCCATGTTACAGATAAAAAGGGAATTCAAGATCAAAGCAACCGCATGAGCGATAGCGAACCGGTAAAGGCGGGTATTAATCCGCCTGTGTTCTTTCCATCCGTCGTCCTGATCGGAGTGCTCGTCGTGTTCGGCGCGCTGTTTCCGGACATGGCGAATTCCTTCTTCAGCGGCATGCAGAGCTGGCTGATTGATACCTTCGGATGGCTCTATCTCGGCGCGGTCGGTGTATACCTGATCTTCTGCATCATGCTGGGGGTCTCCCGGTACGGGCAGTTTCGACTGGGGCCGGATCACAGCGAGCCGGATTTCAGCTATATCTCTTGGTTCGCGATGCTGTTCTCGGCGGGCATGGGCATCGGCCTGATGTTCTATGGTGTCGCCGAGCCGGTGCTGCACTACGCCAATCCGCCGCAGGGCACGGGCGAGACGGCAGAAGCCGCGCGCGAGTCCATGCGGATCACCTTTTTCCACTGGGGCATGCACGCCTGGGCGATTTATGCGGTCGTCGGTCTGTGCCTGGCCTACTTCAGCTTTCGTCGCAATCTGCCGCTGCGCCTGAGTTCGGCGCTGTACCCGCTGATCGGCAAGCGTATCTCCGGGCCGATTGGTAATGCGGTGGATATTCTGGCCGTGTTCGGCACGCTGTTCGGCGTGGCGACCTCGCTCGGCTTCGGTGCCCAACAGGTCAACTCGGGGCTGAACTTCCTGTTCGACGTGCCCGAAGGTCTGGGCACCCAGATCGTGCTCATCAGCATTATTACCGTCATGGCGACCACGTCCGTGGTGCTTGGTCTCGATGGCGGTATCCGTCGCGTGTCGGAGCTCAACCTGTGGCTGGCTGCGGCGCTGCTGCTGTTCGTGATCGTGATGGGTCCGACGCTGTTCATCTTTGAGTCGCTGACCCAGAACATCGGCAACTACATGTCCTCGATCGTGGACATGACGTTCAATTCCTACGTCTACACCGGAGACGAGGGCACCGACGGCTTCATGAGCGGCTGGACGCTGTTCTACTGGGCCTGGTGGATTTCCTGGTCGCCGTTCGTGGGCATGTTCGTTGCCCGTGTCTCGCGCGGTCGCACGATCCGCGAGTTCGTAATGGGGGTTCTGCTGGTGCCGGTGGGCGCCACCTTCCTGTGGCTGACCGCCTTCGGCGACGGCGCGCTGAACATGATCATGAACGAGGGCGCGAGCAACCTGCTCGAGGCCGTGAACGCAAATACGTCCACGGCGCTGTTCGTCTTTCTCGAGCAGTTCCCGTTCACCTGGGTGACCTCGATCATCGGCACGCTGCTGGTTATCACCTTCTTCGTAACCTCATCGGACTCCGGTTCGCTGGTCATCGATATCCTCACCGCCAAGGATGGGGACGAGCCGCCGGTGTGGCAGCGCATTTTCTGGGCTGTGCTCGAAGGTGTGGTCGCAATCGTGCTGCTGGCCGCCGGTGGCATCGGCGCCCTGCAAGCTGCGTCGCTTGCATCGGCCTTGCCGATCACGGTGCTTCTGCTGGTGATGGCGTACTGCCTGTACAAGTCGCTGAGCATCGAGGCGGTCAAGCAGGAGAGCATGCGCCACATGATGAACACGCCGTCCAACGTGGCCGGCTTCGGTGGCGGCAGCTGGCAAACCCGGCTGCAGACACTGGTGACGTCGCCGCGGCGCAAGCAGATCGACGCGTTCCTCGTCGACGTGGTCAAGCCGGCAATGGATGCGGTCTCGAAGCAGTTCGAAGACAGCGGCATGAGCACCAAGATCAGCGTGGAGGATGACCGCTGCTATCTGGACGTCGACCACGGCGCCGAGATCGACTTCGTGTACGGCGTGCGTGCCCGCCGCTTCACGGCGCCGTCGTTCTACATGGGCGCGTTTGGCCGCAGCGAAGAGCAGGGCAAGAACCGCGAGCACTACCGTGCCGAGGTCTTCCTGCGCGAAGGCGGCCAGCAGTACAACGTCGTGGGCTACACGAAGGACCAGCTCATCGGCGATATTCTCGACCAGTACGAAAAGCATCTGCACTTCCTGTATCTGGTCCGCTAGACCGCGCGAACTCATTTGCGCAGATTGGCCCGGCGTTGCGCGCAACGCCGGGCTTTTTCATGCGCGCCATGCAGCCTTCGAGGGCCGGTCGATCCCTGCCGGCGATGCGAACCCGGCGTGTCGGCGCTGCAGACAGGCGATGGGTTATGCTGGGCGCTTATTTGTCCGCGAGCTCTGCCTGCCGATGAGACAGGATCCGTTTGCCGTGTCCAGCGTGCCGCCCATGATCAAGTGGCTCTTGATCGCCAACGGCCTGGGTTTTCTGTTCCTGCTGTATGCCCAGGAACCGGCCATGCAGTACTTCGCGCTGTGGCCGTTCGGGGATTATCCGGTACGCACGTCCGCGGGTACCGGCAGCGTGGGGTTCGAGGTCTGGCAGCTGCTTTCCTACGGCTTTCTGCACGGCAGTTTCGGCCATCTGTTCTTCAACATGTTCGGTTTGTGGATGTTCGGCCGGGTGATCGAACAGGTCTGGGGCGGGCAGCGTTTTCTGCTGTTCTATCTTGTTTGTGTCGTGGGTGCGGGGATCACCCAGGTCTTTACGCTCGCGCTGTTGTCGCCAGGTGAGGTGGTGCCGACCGTGGGCGCCTCCGGCGGCCTGTTCGGGGTACTGCTGGCGTTCGGGATGATGTTCCCCAACGCGCGCGTGATGCTTCTGATTCCGCCGATACCGATGACGGCCAAGTGGCTGGTCATCGGCTACGGCGCGCTGGAGCTGTTCTTCGGGGTGACCGGCACCCAGGCTGGCGTGGCACATTTCGCCCACCTGGGCGGTATGGCGTTTGGCTTCGGCCTGATCATGTACTGGCGCAAGCAGGGCGGCGGCCGCGGGCCGATGGCCTGAATGAAAAACGCCCGCTGACCCATCGGCCAGCGGGCGTGCTGTCGCCTGTCCGAAGGCGCTAGACCTCGACGTTGAGCGTGACGTCGATATTGCCGCGGGTCGCGTTGGAATAAGGGCACACCTGATGCGCCTTGGCGACGAGGTCGTCGGCTTCGCTCTGGTCCATGCCGGGCAGCGCGATGTTGAGCGTCACCTCGATACCGAACGCGTCGCCCATCGGGCCGATACCGACTTCGCCGTCGATCTTCGTGTCTTGCGGAAGCTGGATCTTCTCGCGGCCGGCGACGACGGTCATGGCGCCGATGAAGCAGGCGGAATAGCCAGCCGCAAACAGCTGCTCGGGGTTGGTGCCATCGCCGCCGCTGCCGCCCAGCGCCTTGGGCGCGCTCAGCGAGACGTCCAGCGCCTTGTCCGACGAGGTGGCGCGGCCATCGCGCCCACCGGTCGCGGTGGCTTTCGCGGTATAGAGAACTTTATCCACGGACATCGTGTGCTCCTGATCGGTTGGGTTATGGCTCACTATGGACCGCCAATTGGTTGCGCGCAATATAAAAGCGCGGCAAGTGCGGGCGCGCCGGTGACGGCGACCTTGGCATTACAGACCCCATCCGCCCGACGTGGTAGAAAGGCCGGTGCGTCCGATGCGTTCGGGGCCGCGATAGAGGAACAACGATTCGACAGGGAGAGGGCCGATGCCGCGCCGGCGTCGCGCCGATCATCAGGAGTGAATAACGCATGAAACGACGTCAATTCTTGGCCGGGGCTGCGGGGGCGGCTGCAGCCGCCAGCACCGTGTTTTCGCCGATGACCATCGCGCGCAACAAGAAATACAAGCTGGGCATGGTCACGTCCTGGCCGTCATCGATCGACACGCTGTTCGGTACCGCCGAGTTCATCGGCCGTTCGATCGAATACGCCACCGATGGCGATGTCGAGGTCGAGGTGTTCGCCGCCGGCGAACAGGTCGGCGGGCTGGAGGTGTACGACACGGTCTCCAGCGGCGCCTTTGCGATGGGACACACCGCGTCGTACTACTACATCGGCCAGGATCCGACCCATGCCTTCTTCACCGCCATGCCGTTCGGTCTCACCGGGCAGCAGCAGAACGCCTGGATCGAAGAAGGCGGTGGCGGCGATCTCTGGAACGAGCTCAACGGCCGCAGCAACCTCGTCGCCTTCCTGGCCGGTAATACGGGCGGCCAGACCGGCGGCTGGTTCAACAAGGAGATCAACTCGCCCGACGATCTCAAGGGCCTCAAGATGCGCTTCCCCGGCGTGGGCGGCCAGGTCATGGCGCGCGCCGGCGTGAACATTCAGAACCTGCCCGGCGGCCAGGTCTATTTCGCGCTGGAGCGTGGCGTGATCGACGCGGCGGACTGGGTCAGTCCCTACGACGACGAAATCCTGCAGCTGCACAAGGCCGCGAAGTACTACTACATGCCCAGCTGGGCCGAGCCGGGCGCCACCCTGGGGCTGTACGTCAACAACGACATCTTCAAGGATCTGCCCAAGGACATTCGGGAGACGATTCCGGTTGCCGCCAAGGCCGCGAACGAGCGCATGTTCGCGCAGTACATGGCGCGCAACGGCCCGGCGCTCAAGCGTCTGATCGACGGCGGCGCCCAGGTGCGCACCTTCCCGTCGGAAGTGCTCGACCTGCTCAAGCGCTATACCGACGAGATCCAGCAGGAACACGCGGACAAGAACAAGCTCTACGCCAAGGTCTACGAGCAGTGGCAGGGTTTTCGCGACGACGTGCGGGCATGGACCGACGTGAGCGAATACAACTTCCTGCGCTATATCAATGGCGATCTGAGCTAGAGCCGGTCGCGATCCGGGCGAACGGCTCGCGCGATCAAGCCGCGGTCATGTCAGTGGCCGCGGCTTTTTCGTGTCTATTGCTGTACGGCGTCGCTGAGATGCGGCAGCCACAGCACGAGCTGCGGGAACAGCCAGAGCAGGATCAGCGCGAACAACTGCAGGCCGATGAAAGGCACCACGCCGCGATAGATGTCGGCCGTGCGAACCGATGGCGGCGCAACCCCCTTGAGATAGAACAGCGCGAAGCCGAACGGCGGGGTCAGGAACGACGCCTGCAGATTGACCGCGATCAGTACCGCGAACCAGAGCGGATCGACCCCCAGCTGGATGGCGATCGGCGTGATGACCGGCACCACGATGAAGCTGATCTCGATGAAATCGACGAAGAAGCCGAGCACGAAGATCGTGAGCATCGTGAAGAACAGGAACGCCAGCGCGCCGCCCGGCAGGTTCAGCAGGATCTCCTCGACCAGCTGCGGGCCGCCGAGCGAGGCGAACACCATGGTGAAGGCGGTGGCGCCGAGCAGAATGACGAACACCATGGCCGTGAGCTTGACGGTTTGGTCCATCACCGCGCGCAGTGCCTCCCAGTCGAGACGCCGGTTGATGATGGCAAGCACGGTGGCGCCCAGGGCGCCCATGGCGCCGGCCTCGGTCGGCGTGGCGATACCGGCGAAGATGGTGCCGAGCACGATCAGGATCAGCGCCAGTGGCGGCGCCATGGTCTCCAGCACCCGCAGCAGCAGGCGCCCGCGACTGATATCGCGTTCGCTGGCCGGCAGCGCCGGCGCGCGTTCGGGATGGCGCAGCGCGACGTAGACGATCCACAGCACGAACAGGCCCGACAGCATCACGCCCGGGATGAAGGCGCCGAGAAACAGGTCGCCCACCGAAACCTGCATCTGATCGCCGAGGATGATGAGCACGATGCTCGGCGGCACGATCTGGCCGAGCGTGCCGGATGCCGCAACGGTGCCCGAGGCCAGACCCTTGTCGTAGTTGTATTTCAGCATCACCGGCAGCGCAAGAACGCCCATGGTGACCACTGAGGCCCCGACCACGCCGGTAGACGCGGCCAGCAGGGTGCCCACGACCACGACCGAGATCGCCAGGCCGCCGCGTACGCGCCCGAACAGCAGGCCCATGGTCTGAAGCAGGTCGGAGGCCAGGCGCGACTTCTCCAGCATCACGCCCATGAACACAAAGAACGGCACCGCGACCAGTTCGTAGTTGTCCATGATGTTGCCGAAGATGCGCCCCGGCAGGATATTGAGCCGCGCCATGCGGAATGCGGGTTCCCAGGGCAGGGCAATACCCATGTCCGGGAGCATGTCGCTGCCGATGAGCGTGAACAGCACCGCCGTGCCGCCGAGCGTGAAGGCGACCGGGTAGCCGATCAGCAACATGCCGATCGCGGCCGCGAACATCCATAGCGCGAGATAATCCACGGCCTACAAGCCTTCCGTTTCCTGGGTGGCGCGATGGGCTTCGTTATCGGTGAAACCCGGCTCGCGGACCAGATAGGCCACGTTCTTGATGATCTCGCTGATGCCCTGGAGGATGAGCATGGCGAACGCCACCAGCATCACGGTCTTGATCGGATAGCGCGGCAGCCCGCCGGGGTTCGGGCTCTGCTCCATCACCGCCCACGAACGCTCTACGTAGCCGATGCAGAAATACAGCCCGAAGATGCAGAAGGGCACCAGAAACACCAGCGTGCCGAAGATGTCGATCCAGGCCCGGGTGCGCGGGCCCAGCCGGCTGTAGATGATGTCCACGCGCACATGCCCGTCGGCGCGCAGCAGATAGGCGGCACCGAGCAGAAAGATCAGGTCGAAGGCGTAGGTCTGCAGCTCGAGGTAGACGTTGGCGGATAGCTGAACGCCGAGGTACTGGCCGAGATAACGGGTGATCACGTTATAGGCGCCGATCAGCACCATGGCCACGGTGAGCCACCACATCGTGCGGCCCACGAGGGTCGACAGGCCGTCGATCGCGCGCGCCGCGCCCAGCAGAATATTCATGATTTTCCTCCGGGCGCGTCGTCGGGCCGAGGGACAGCCAGGCTGCACAAGCCGGCGATTCTAGCTGACCGCGCGGCGCGACCCCAAGCTGGGGCTCGGCGCCGTGTCCGATTGATGCGGCCCCGGCGACGCGCGCTGCGGTCATCGCCGACGATCTGCGGCATATTGGACAGCGCAAGTGAACCGGCAGGGGATTCAGCGGTGCAGGACTACGAAAAACTCGGGGCCTTTTATCTGGGCCGGGAGCACGATCTCGCTTCGGGAACAACCGGCACGGCACCACTGCTCTACGACGCCAAGGATCTGACCACCCACGCCGTGATCATCGGCATGACGGGCAGCGGCAAGACCGGCCTCGGTGTCGGTTTGATCGAGGAGGCCGCGATCGACGGCGTGCCCGTCATCGCGATCGACCCGAAAGGCGATCTCGGCAATCTGTTGCTGACGTTTCCCGATCTCGCGGCGGCGGATTTCGAACCCTGGGTCGACCCGGCTGCCGCGACCACTCAAGGCAATACGGTGGCGGCTCATGCCAGGGCGCAGGCCGAACTTTGGCGCAAGGGTCTGGTGAGCTGGAATCAGGACGGTGCACGGATCCGGCGGCTCAAGGACGCCGCCGAGTTCGGCATCTTCACGCCGGGCAGCACCGCGGGTATTCCCATTTCGGTGCTTGGTTCCTTCGATGCGCCGAGCGCCGCGCTACGCGACGACGCGGAAGCCTTTGCCGAGCGGATCCAGGCGACCGCGATCTCGATTCTCACCCTGCTGGGTATCGATGCCGACCCGCTTTCCAGCGGCGAATACATCCTCATCTCCAATATCCTGCAGCACAGCTGGCAGGCAGGGCGCTCGCTCGACTTGCCGGGCCTGATCGGCGCGATCCAGTCACCGCCGATCCAGCGCATCGGGGTGATGGACCTGGAAGCCATGTTTCCCGCCCAGGATCGCTTCGCACTGGCCATGCAGCTCAACAACCTGCTCGCTTCTCCGGGTTTCGCGACCTGGATGCAGGGCCAGGCGCTGTCCGCACGCTCGCTGTTCTATACCGATGAAGGTCAGCCGCGCGTTTCGGTGCTGTCGATCGCGCATCTCACGGACGCGGAGCGCATGTTCTTCGTCGCGCTGCTGCTTGGCGAGATCATCGCCTGGATGCGCGCCCAGCCGGGCACATCGAGCCTGCGGGCCGTGCTCTACATGGACGAGCTGTTCGGTTACATGCCGCCGACCGCCAATCCGCCGTCCAAGGCGCTGTTCCTGACGCTGCTCAAGCAGGCGCGGGCCTACGGGCTGGGGCTGGTGCTGTCGACCCAGAACCCGGTCGATCTCGACTACAAGGGCCTGTCCAATACCGGGACCTGGTTCATCGGTCGGCTGCAGACCGAGCGCGACAAGAACCGCGTGCTCGATGGCCTGGAAGGCGCAGGCGCGGGCGGTGGACCGTTCGACCGCGGCGCCATGGCGCAGACGCTTGCCGGCCTCGGCAAGCGCGTGTTCCTGCTGCACAACGTGCACGAGACCGAGCCGGTGGTCTTTCATACCCGCTGGGCGCTGTCGTATCTGCCGGGCCCGCTCACGCGCGAGCAGATTCGCCGGCTGACCCGGGCGAGCGCTCCGGCCGTGCCGGTCGAGCCGCCGCCAGCCGCCGATCCGACGCCCCGGGCCGCTGTGGAGGCGGCGACGACCACCACGGCGCGCCCGGTACTCGACCCCGGTATCCGCCAGTATTTTCTGCCGGTTACCACGCCGGGCGACGGGCCGCTGACCTATTACGCGCAGGTGGTTGGCGCGGCCGAGGTCTTCTTTGTCAGCCGTACCCACGATATCGACGTGCAGCGGGCTTTCGTGTTCGGCGCGGAGCCTGTCGACGGGCCGGTGGCGCTCGACTGGGATTGGGCGGAGCCTATCGCCATCGATATCGCCGCTCTCGAGGATCAGCCACCGGCGGATGCGGCATTCGGGCCGCTTGCTGCGCCGGCGCGCCGAGCGTCCGCCTATCGTGGCTGGGCGCGCGACTACAAGACCTGGCTGCGCACCGCTCAGGCGCTCACGCTCTATCGCAGCAAGACGTTCAAACAGGTCTCTGCGCCCGGCGAGAGCGAAGCGGATTTTCGCATCCGGCTGCAGCAGTTTGCGCGTGAGCGCAGGGACCTGGAAGTCGGCAAGCTGCGGGCCCGCTACGAGAAGAGCGCCGGCCGGCTGCGCGAGCGCCTGCGCGCGGCCGAGCGCGACGTCGAGGAACAGAAAGCCCAGGCCAATCAGAAGAAGATCGAGAGCGCGCTATCGATCGGCGGCGCGCTGCTGGGCGCCTTTCTCGGGCGAAAGCGCTTGAGCAGCAGCACGGTCAGTCGGGTGGGCGCTGCCGCACGGCGTGCCGGCTATGCCGCCAGAGAGATGCGCGACGTGCGCGAAGCGCAAGCCGAGGCGGCCGAACTGCTGGCCCGGCTCGACGCCGAGGGCGAGGCGTTCGCCGCCGACGTGGCGCGCCTGGAGGGCGAGATCGACGCTCAGGCCGAGGCGCTGGATACGGTGCAGGTGCGCGCCCGCAGCAGCGATATCGATATTCGTTTCGTCGCGCTGCTGTGGTCGCCCTATCGGCGCGCGGCTGACGGGCGCACGCGTCCCGCCTGATCCGGGGCGCGCGCGGACATAAAAAAGCCCGATGCGCCAAGGCGCACCGGGCACGTCGTGATACCGTTGTTATTCGGCTTCGTCTTCGGTTTCGGCCGCCACCGAGGCCTCGATGGTCTCGGTCTGCAGCGCGTCGTCGTCGGTAATATCGGCCTGCGTATAGAGCAGCTTGCGATAGTTCTTGGCCGAGTAGCGCAGATCCTGATCGTCGAAGTGATCGGAGCTTGGATCGTCCGACTGGCCGTAGCTGATCAGCCCGTAACCCTGTGGGCCCTCGTCGGTGAAGCTCAGGCCGAAGTGCCAACTGGTGCCGTAGGCAATCCGCCAGCCTTCGTTGTTTTGGCTGGACAGGTCGCCGGTATTCGGCAGAGTGCCTTCGGGTGCGACGCGCGGATATCGTGTTCCGTCCTCGACGTTGCTGGTATCCGGACGCACGATGTTGAAGCCGCCCTCCAGATTCTGGTTGCCGTGCCATTCGATCGGGCTGCCGGACGGCGCCGGCGTGCCGCCGGGCGGGGTGCCGGCCGACTGCTGCTGGCGTTGCACATCGCCCAGACGCGCGTCGTAGGCGATGTTCACCTGGTCCAGTCGGTTCAGGCCGCGAGCCAGCGAGGCCAGCATCGGATCCTGTGCAACATCGGCGGGCGCTTCGTTCGGCGTGCTCGGCGTGGTTTCCGGGTTGGTCGGGTCGAACGCCACCGAGAACTCGCTCGGGAAGGCCGGGTCGTAGTCGCCGATGAATACACGGAAAACGTGCGCACCCCGGCTGTCCACGTCGTATACGCCGTCCCAGTTGGCCAGTGCGGCGCAGCCCTCGGCCACGGAACGGCTGCTGCTGTCGTCGGTAGCAATCGGCGTGGTGCCAGCCGCGTCACACCGGGTCAGCAGGTCGTCGAGCAGCGTCTCGGCGTAGTAGGCGCGGTTGGAATAGAGCGCCTTGATGATCTCCTCGCCGGTGAACTTGCCGTCGCTGCCGGCCGGCGCCACCGTGGACAGGCCGGTATCGGTCGGGTTCTCCAGCATCGCCAGGCCCATACGGGTACGCGGCGAGAGAATGCTTTCGGTCGGCCCAAAGAGCGGCGAGAACCCGGTCAGCAAGGCGTCCGGGTTGGTCGCCCAGTAGCTGTCGTTCGAGTTCTGGACATAATCGCGGCGTTCGAGCTTGGGCATGCCGTCGTAGGCGATACGCCCGCCGCAATCGCCCTCGACCCAGTCGTTCAACCCGCGGCTGCCGTCGAGAAGCGTCACACCGTTGGCGAACAGGCCGCCGACCACCGGGTTCGTGTTCGCCCGTGCCTGGAACGCCTGCAGCGCGCCGCCGGACAGGTTGGGTACCGACGTGCCGTCGATATAGAAGGTCTGGCCGGAATCGTCGGCGTACATCGTGTTGACCCAGAGCACGCTGCCGCAGCTTTCGAACGGCTGCTGGAACTGGTCCACGTTGCGCGCGCGGCCCATGTTCAGCCACTGATCCACGACCAGACGCGCGGTATCGGTATTGGCATCGCGATAGGTGAACGCCGTGGGACGACCGGCGAAGGCATTGCCCCACGCCGGCAGATTGCCGTTGATGACGTTGCCGGCCAGCATCGGCCCGTGTTCCGAGTAGTAGAAATCACGCTCGAAGGTCGCCGTCTGGCCGCCGCCGACATTGACCTGGATGGAAATCGTCTTTTGCGTGATGGGCTTTTCTTCGCCGTCCTTGATATAGGTCAGGTTGTCGCCGGACTTCAGCGTGAGGTCGTAGAGCGTGAAATGCTGGGCCGTGGACACGGTATGCGTCCAGGCGATGTTTTCGTTGAAGCCGATCAGCGGAATCACGACGCCGATCAGGCCGGCGCCATTGACGTCGTAGACGCCGGGCACCGTGATCTGCATCTGATAGAGCCGGCGGTTACCGGTATACGGAAAGTGCGGGTTGGCCAGCAGGGCGCCCTTGCCGTTCTCGGTCAGCTCCGAGCCAATGCCCCAGCCGTTGCTGCCCATGCCGTGGTCGTTGTAATTGGTCTTGAGCCCGAGTGCTTGCGGCGTTAGACGTGCGACGCTGGCCGCCAGCCGGTTTGCCTCGGCGGGATTGGCGCTCGCGCTCGCTGCCGGCATGGCCATCGTGGGTGCTGGACTCGTGCCGGGCGGTACCGCAGCAAAAAGAGGCCCCTGAACGAAGTTGTCGCCGCTCGCGTAGAGCGCGACCAGCTGATAGTAGGCATAGACGTCTTCGGCGCTGATCGGCCGTACCCAGGGCGCCTGGTTGCACTTGGCGGGCAGATCGGCCGGCGCGGTCTCGTCGACGTACTTGTTGTAGCCGGCGGCGAAGCCGCGAATCATGGCCTGCGAAGGCGCCGAGAGTTCATCGAACTCGGCCTGCGCTTTTTCGAGCAGGCCGAGCGCCTTGTAACTGAAATCCGTGACGATGTTGATGCCGACGGGCAGCGCGGCGGCGACGTCCGGGCCTGGTCCGTAGAACATGGCCCGCTCGCCGCGCGCACGCATGATCGAGTCGGCGATCAGGCAGACATTGTCGCGTGCCTGCACATAGCCGGAGCCGAACGCCGCGGATTCGAGGTTGTCGGCGGTGATATGCGGCACGCCGCCGGTCGTGGTCTGAATACGCGCACTCAGCGCGCCGTCCGGTGCATTGATCTGGCTGTCGCTCAGCGCCGGCAGGCCGTTGTCGCTGCCACCGCCCGAGTCGCTGTCGCTATCCGATGAGCAGCCGATCAGGCCGGCCGACAGACACAGCGAAATGCCGGCCACCAGCACCGGCCGCTTCCAGTGAATTGTTTTCATTTTCTCCCCCGTTATACGTCCAGAGTTGGACGGCTCGATATTAGCCAAGCCGAACGGGATTTGCTCGCGCCATGCATCGGTAGCTCGATACGACGCTTTGCGGGCCAAAACATGCCGTTAGCGCGCGTGGGAGGCGTGCCGCCGCAACTATATTTGCCCGCGTTTGCATCCATGATCGCGTCACGGCGTTATAGTATTTACATGAACAAAAAAATCGTCGTTCTCGCAATCTGTGGCGCGCTACTTAGCGCCTGTGCCAGCGGTCCGGCCTACCGGGCGGCTGTGGAGCCGGACGACTACGGTTATCGCGATACCCTGCTCACGTCGGATCGTTACCGGGTGAGCTTTGCCGGCGATTACGGCATGGCCCGGGAAACGGTCGAGAATTTCGCGCTGTTTCGCGCCGCCGACCTTGCCGTGAACCGGGGTGCCGAGCGGTTTCGCATCAACTCACGCGAGACATCGCCGGTGACCAGCTACTCCGGCGGTGGGCCGAGCACGAGCATCGGCTATGGCTGGGGCTATCCGTTTTGGGGCACCAGTGTCGGCTATTCCACCGGCGGCGCGAGCCGTACGCGCTACGAGACGGTGCTCGAGATCCAGGTCGGTGACGACGTGCCCAAGCAGGGGCAGGATGTCTACAACGCGACCGAACTCAAGCGCAATCTTTCGGCGTCTGTCGCGGCCGATGGTGGCTAGCCAATAGCCGCTTGGCGCGCCTGCCTCGCCTGCGAGGCGGGGCGCGCTGGAGGATGTTGGCCAGGGTGGCGAACGGGGTCGCGGACAAAGGATCGTCACACGCCGACGGTCCGCTGACCGGATCGTACTCGGTGGCATGGCGACCGCGCGTATGCGCTCAGTAGCGGCGTCCGGATCGTCCGCTTCGATAGAAAGATCCGGTGCCGGCGTGTGTTCGAGCCGCTTTAGCTCGCCACGCTGACCTGTACCCGCGCCTGATCGTCGTTGCCGTAGGTGCGAGGCCCGCCGTGATCCATAAGCGTTTCCAGACCCGGGATGTCGCGATAGAAACGATCCGCTGTCACCGGCGTAGGCGTACGGATATTCGCGGCAATGCGTTGGCTTTCATGGGCGTGGCTCCGGGGGGGGGCAGGGTATGCCGAACCTGAACCGAGAGCGTGATCAACGCAGCTGGAAACGTACCGGCACGGTCAACGCCAATCGCTGCATGGAGACGCTGTCGGGCAGCGCGGGCATGGGGTTGGCCTTGCGGATCATGTCGCGCACCGCCTCATCGAGCAGTTCGTGGCCGGAGCTTTCACGAATTTCCCAGTCCAGCACGCGGCCATTGCGGTCCATGACGAAATACAGCAGGACCGTGCCTTCCTGACGCAGGCGCCGGGCGCGGCGTGGATAGTCCTTGTAGCGCTGCAGCCAGGCGCTGAGCTCGCTCTGGTAGTCCGGCGGTGTGTCCGACACGCTGCCCGTGGTGCCCTGTTGCGTGCGTTGCGCGGTCTGTGCCGCCTGCGCCGGGGCGTTGTCCGGATCCTGACCGCCCGCCGGCTCGGCGCTTTGCGAGCGCTGTGCGCTGCGCGTGGGCTCGGGCGGCGCGGGTTCGCGTTTGGGCTGCGGACGCGGCTCCGGTTTCGGTTCCGGTCTGGGCGTCGGCTTCGGTTCGGGCTCTGGCTGTGGTTCGGGTTCCGGCTCGGGCTCCGGGGCCGGTTCCGGTTCCGGAACCGGCGTGGGTTCAGGCTCGGGTTCCGGCCTCGGCTCAGGTTCGGGCTGCGGCTCGGGTTCGGGTTCTGGCGCTGGCTCTGGCTCGGGTTCCGGCTCGGGTGGCGGTGCTTCCTCTTCCGGGGGCTCGTTTTCCTCCGCCGGTGCGTCGGCGGCGACCTGCTCGGGTTTCGGTTCGCCCTGTTCCGGCGCGAGCGCGATACGGACACCGCTGGCGCCGCTCTGGGTGGACGACAGGGTGTCCTCCACCTGGAAGCGGATCAGCAGAGCCGCATGGGCGACGAGGGCGATCGCGAGCACGACCAGCCAGTGGCGCAGACCGATACGTTTCATGGGTCCTGGTGACGTGTCAGTAGATCCACCTCGCTGATGCCCGCACGTCGAAGCGCGGTGAACAAGCCAGTGAGCGACTCGGCCTTAATGCCGCCGTCGGCCCGGATCTGCAACGGCTTGTCGTTGGGCCAGTCGGCGAGCGCGTCGGCCAGGCCATCACGCTCGATCGGTTCACCGGCAAAGGCGAGCCGGCCGTCGGCGGCCACGGCAAGAACCTGGCGCTGAAGCTGGGCCGCCTTCTGTGTTTCGGCCGTGTCCGGCGCGGTCAGTTCGAACGGGGGATTTTGCGCCAGCACGCCCGCCAGCATGAAAAAGATCAACAACAGAAAAACGATGTTGATCAGCGGCAGCACGTTCTCCTCGGTCGAGCGAGGCCGTTTTGGTGGCGGCACGATCATGGTCTGGAACCGTTCGATCCGGTGGCCAGCGACATCGGCGCGACGCCCGCGCCCGAAAGCGCGTCAAGCGCGCCGACGGTCACATCCAGTGTGGCCTGGGCGTCGGGCTGCACGATCACGGCCGAAATTTCGTCGTTGTCGCGCGCGCTGTTCAGTCGACGCGCCAGTTCGCGCGGGCTGTCATAGCGGCGACCGTCGTAGTTCAGCCCGCCCTCGGCATCGACGCGCACCACGGCCGGGGGCGTTTCGCTGGCCGGTGCTTCGGTGGTGCCGGTCGCCAGCGTGATCGGGCGCCAGTCGGTGAAGCTCGTCGCCAGCATGAAGAACACCAGCAGAATGAACACCACGTCGATCAGCGGCGTCAGGCTGATCGTGTGCTTGCGTCGTTCGAAGGTCTCGATATGCATGTCGGGCGTCGATCGGCGGACGGGTCGACCGATCTCTAGGCGTGCGCTGCCGACGTTCTGGGCGTGCCCGCACGCTGGGCGTTATCCGCCGGCGCCTGGCTGGACAGCCCTGCAGCCTCGTGACGGGTGAAAAAGCGGGTGAGCGCGTCCTGCATGTCTTCGTGCAGGCGCTCGACCACGCGTTCACACCAATTCAGTGCGACCACGGCCGGAATCGCCACGACCAGGCCTACGGCCGTGGTGAGCAACGCTTCCCAGATACCGTTGGACAATACCGAGGGGTCGACCTGGCTGCCGGCGTTGGCCAACTGCTGGAAGGCCGTGATCATGCCCATGACGGTACCGAGCAGGCCCAGCAGCGGCGCCAGCGAGCCGATCACCTCGAGCGGGCGGAAATAGCTGCGCATCTGGCTCAGGTGCCGGGCGCCGACGCGGGCCGCTTCTTCGCGCACGATGTTCACGCTGGCGCCGGAGGAAACACCGCGCATGGCCACAGCCAGGGCATCGGCGATGGGGTTGCGTTCGTCGGCGAGCGCTGCGATGGCGCCATCGCGGTCGCCCGAGCGCCACTGATCCAGCGCCGGCGTGATGAAGCTGCGCTTGCCGACCCGGGCGCTGGCGTACTGCCAGCACTTGAGCAGCACGATGGCCAGGCCGACCACCGACATCGCGACGAGAACGGCGACGACCGGGCCGCCCAGACGCAACAGGTCGAACAGACCGGCGAAATCGAAGACCGCGGAACTCTCTGGTGTCATTGCAGCTTTCCCAACTGAGTGGCGTGGCGCGCAGCGCGCGACAACGCCCGATAGTATGAATCAAACCGCATCTAGATGCGAACGATTATTATTAACGGCCACCATTGTGCCGTAGCCCGCGCACTTTGAATCGGCCGGCGCTCCAGGCCGTGTCGGCACTGCAACATGCGCCTTTCGTCTTATGCAGACAGGCTTTTTAAGTGCGTATGCTGATTTCCAAGTTGCAATCGATGCATTTGGAGATTTTATGGCTGACAACAAGATCGAATCGGTGTTGCAGGAGGATCGACAGTTCGATCCACCGCAGGCGTTTGTCGAGAGCGCGACGCTCAAGCCCGCCGATGTCGACGCACTGCGCAAGGCAGCCGCGGACGACCACGAAGGCTTCTGGGCCGAACAGGCACGCGAGAAGATCGATTGGCACAAGCCATTCACGCAGGTTCTGGATGAGTCTGACGCCCCGTTCTTCAAATGGTTCGCCGACGGCGAACTGAACGTCTCCTACAACTGCCTCGACCGGCATCTGGATAGCCGCGGCGACAAGACCGCGATCATCTTCGAAGGTGACGATGGCGAGGTCGAACACATCAGCTATCGCGAGCTGCATGCCCGCGTTTGCCGCTTCGCCAACGCACTCAAGGCCAACGGTCTGGGCAAGGGCGATCGCGCGGTCATCTACCTGCCGAATATTCCGCAGGCGGCGGTGGCCATGCTGGCCTGTGCGCGTATCGGCGCGATTCATTCGG
>MDSW01217053.1_pt1 | contig 34900 bp, 44 predicted proteins | sample 811171 | NCBI WGS metagenome assembly MDSW01 (sample SAMN05326641, study PRJNA326480) | marine metagenome | isolation source: seawater | place: Atlantic Ocean: North West | collected 2012 | reverse complement strand
CCCATTGCCCGCCATTGCCCGATCTGCCCACCCACATTGCCGCCATTGGGTCGGTCGCTGAGGCCGTCGGTGGTGGGATGGTGGGCGGCTTCGCCTATCCACCCAATGCGCCCGCCGACCAACCCCAATGCGAGTCAATGGGCGAGCCTATTGCGAGCATTGCCCACCCTCCCATTCCTCCCACATTCCCATTGCCCACATTGCCCAATGCCGACCACCCGCGCAGGTGGTGGGAGGATAGGTGTTGAGGGTTGTATTGGTGGTGATATTGTGCATTGGATAAGTAGTGCCTGATAGTATGGTATTCGCTAATGTATTGGTGTATGCTTTTAGACAATATTCCCATTATTCCCTCTCCCTATTGTCTATAATCACCCTCTCCTTCTCTCCCTCCTTGAGAGCCTTAGAGCCTGATGGTAAATTGGAGGTATATCTTAGAGCCGTTGTCCAATTTCCAAAATGGGAATAATGCCCCACGAACCGCACTACTGCGAGCCTATTGCTTTTGGACACCGCCGCCGACCTTTTGGACAACCACCCCAACACCACACCCTCAACCGATCTTCAATTCAGGCTCTATTAGAGGGTCAAATAATCGAATCGCACCCTTTCGTATGCGTGAGAGTCTTTACATACCCCGCTCACTACGATGAAGATACCCCGCGAAGGGGGGAGATGAAGAACATGAAGAAAACAATGTCTGTAATTATGATTGCATTGCTAGTGGTGGCCGGTCTAACAACCGTCGCAACCGTTGGTGCTGATGAGGTCGAAGCAACCCTCACAACCACCGACGATAGAACGAACACAATTGCTTTTGATGAGGCTAAGATACCATCAGGCCATGATAAGCCCGCTAATGCGGCTCGTCGCCGTCTTGAGAGTCAGCACCGTGAGCGTATCGCTCGCCGCATGACTAGACTCAATTCACCCCGCCGGTGGAAACAATGGTGGATCTCGCTAGATGCTGCAAAGCAACGTCAATTGGTGGCTAGGGTAGCCCGTCGCCGTCAAATAGAGAAGTTAGCCGTATTCGTGGCTATTGCTGCGATTGCTGCTGTATTCCCTATCGCTGGCGGCCTCGTTGGTGCTATGGCTGATGCTGAGGTCAAAGAGAAGCCAAAGCGCACCAAAGAGAGCAAACAGGCATGGGTGAATGAGAAGTTATCTGAGGCCGACCAAATGATGTTTGATAGGTTGGTTGCCCCTCTATTAGAAGGCAAATTCCCATCATGGAGTAAGCCTTGGAGAGCGACCACATCAAGTGGTGTTGAAGTCACGGCTGACGTGCCTTTCTGTGCCGACCATGATTCAATGGCTCACTTAGGATACAACGGCGGCAACCGCTTTTGGTTGTGGTTGATTGCGGGCGGCGAAGCACCGATCTTCGCTACTAAGAAGCAATGGGCTAAGGTTGCTAAGAGAGTATCGAAGGCGACCGAGAAGGATGAGGTATTTCCCGTAATTAGTGAGAATGCCGATTCAACCGTGATACTCAAGCCTAAACAGGATAAGTCCTCATGGTGGTTAGAGCCTATGGTCGATAGACAAGGAGAGCCTATTCTAAAGAAGAACGGCGAACCTAAGATGCGTAAGATATTCAAAATCAAACAAAATGAATTCTTATTCGATGAGGTATTCCATGTATCACAGACCAACCTTGACCTTCAAGATGTGATTGATTTAGTCAAGTGGGATAAGAAGAAGGAGGCATCCACTCAAGAGGATGAGAAGAAGCCCGACACACCTGAGTCCATGAAGGATGCTCAAGCATTGGTTGTGGCCTATCAAGAGAACGTCAATGTATCAAGAGTCAATCATGGAGGAAATAGAGCATTCTATCAGCCAACGAGGGATGCAATCACAATGCCTCATCCTGATGATTTCAAGGGCGATGACTCAACAAAGATGCTGAGATATGCTCAGACTTTGACTCACGAATTCATCCACGCAACCGGCCATCAATCACGTTTGGCTAGGCCGATGATGAATGGCTTTGGATCTAAGGATTATGCAATTGAGGAATTGGTCGCTGAGATGGGCAGCGTGATTTCAATGTCTATGCTAGGTCTTGAGGCAATAGCCGAGAGAGATGCACTAATCGATGTTAATGAGCAATCAGGCTCATACCTAAGAGGATGGGCTTTGAAGGCCGTAGGAGTCAAAGACCCTGAGAACCTAACTGATGATGAGAAGGCGGCATGGCGCACGGCCTGTATGAAGATGGCTTCTAAAGCGATTGAAGCCTCCAACCTGCTAGTCAAAGGCATAGTGCCTGAACACATGGCTGCTAGAGGTCGAAAGGCTGAGTCTGAGGATAAGCCGGCTATCCCCGATGAAGTGATGGCTAAGTATGCCGATTTGGAATACCATTCATTGAAGGCTACTGAATGGGTGGATGGAGAACCAATACACACCGTCAAGACCCCTCATGGTGATATCAATATGTTCAACACCGAAAAAGGACAATTCGCAAACCATCTGAATCACAATTCGGATATCCAAAAGGAGGGCGCACATGGCGTGACCTATACGCCGAATGTATGGTATGGTGATGACGATCGATTGCCTAGTAATATGGAAATCAGCGTCACAGTCAATATTGAGAAAGCCGGCCTCTATGAAGGGGATGATGAGGTTGATGTTGTTTATTTTGAGGATAAACATATTCTCTATGATGATTTAATCAAGAAATTGGAAAAGAGAGATTACACACCGGCCACTAGCGAATTCTATGCTGCTCACTTAGATGGTCTATGTGAGGATGGACTCATACCTGATGCGGATTTTCCTAATGATGATTCTATGTGGGATACCTGCGAAATCTGTTCTAATAGAATGGAGGATTTTGATTTAGATTTAAATTATGAATTCACCGTCTATTTAGACAAAGACGGAATAGAATATATCAGTCAGCCGGATTTGCATTCCGACCAACGCATTACGCTAGAAATCTTAGATTTAGATATACAAAAGATTGAGGATAAGATAAATCAAGGCGTTCTGTATGATATCCACACTTCTATTAGAACGGCGGTTAAGGAGATCTATCAGACTCAGGCTGAAATCCCACCAAAGGATGATGATTACAAATCCAAATATGAGGAATTGAAGGAGGCACTAATCGGTGACTCTCCTAATTGGACTCACGATGAAGTGGTTGAACAGGCTCACAAGTTACGAATCATCAATTGGGACATTACCAATATATCGAAGAATTCTGATATCGTGAATTACTTAGAAGAAAATTATCCCGATACCTATGAAGACATTTGTGAGAATCTAGGGGATGATTACTGCCTATTCGCACCGTTTGGCCTGATAGGGGTTCTATTAGACCCAACGCTAATCACGGCTCTAGTGGGTGTTGTAGGGGTTGTATTAGCCGTTGGTGATACTTCTAATTACGATGCTATCTGTAAAGCATGGAGGCAATCAAAAGAAGGTGTGAAAGTGATATCTGAATCATATTGCCGTGAATATGGAGAGCAGCATGGAGAATTACCACCTAATACCGACTTCGTATTACCTAACACGTCATGGAAAATAGCGAGAGAGATCGCAGCCTCATTGGGACTTGATGAGTCATATTTGCATGGAAATAACAACGCATCAGCGTGGTTTTTCATAGGCAAAGAACCGAGAAGTGGCGGAGAGCCTAGAGAAGAAGGAGGATACCTGAATTACGGGCTATTCGCACCAATGGGTCTAGTGGGGGTTCTATTAGACCCGACTCTAATGACGGCTCTAGTGGGCGTTCTAGGGCTTGTTTTGGCTACTTCTAATAGAGAGTGGATCTATGACTATCCTGAAACAGATTATGACGGCAATAAGTGGTCTGATGAGCAAGAGCATATCCTAAGTGCTTTTTCTCATCACTTTGCGGCGCAAACCTTCGACCCTGATGTTTTACCACCGGCGAGGATGGTTATTGAGTCGGTTGCAGGTTCAGGTAAAACCACAATCCTGAGAGCGATAATCGATACTGTGCATAACATCAACCCGAATGCACGGTTGATGGCTAGTGCATTCAATCGGTCGATTGCAGGTATTCTGAAAGACGTTCTAATAGAAGCGAAGAAAGACGGCTTCAATGGTGCAACCGTCATTGGTGGCTCTAACTCCGTTCAAGCACTAGGATATCGTCTATTGAGGGATGAAGGCAACCGACGGGGTGTAGCCGTCAATATGGAGGGCAGCACACCACGTTATCGAGTCCTAAGCCGTATGGCGATAGGCAAACATCTAGGGGAGATATACAGAACCACACGGGGCGACCATTTGCAGAAATTGGCTGCTGCTAGAGGTCTAGTGAATCAATTAGTCAGGCAGCAACAGGACTTAGGAATTAAGACGAATTCTCGTAAAACATGGTTCAAGTTAGCCACAGAATTACAACGCATCTGTGAGGTTCTGATGGATGAGGGATTCAAGCCTCATCGATCTCATCAAAGGGCTTCTGATGAAATGAAATCGATATTAGATGAAGCCGGTTCTATTAGAGGGGTTGATGCCTCTAGTGGTGCTATCATTTGGGGTCTAGGCCGACACGTCGTATCTCGGCTCGCTTATGAGGTTCTAATAGAAGGGATGACTCAAGCATTCAATCCTAGCCTCCAATATCCCAAAGTCGGAGATAAGATGGCTACGGACATTATCATCCCTAGACCTATCGACCACCCTGCCTCAGTAATGAGGGCGCATGATGCTCAAGACGGGCGGTTTGATGTGGATTTATACCCGTTGTATATGCTGACTGATGATGATGATTGGAATACGTTTAGAGTCTTAGGAAATACCCAATTGCTATGGCCTCCAAGAGATAACGTGCAGACCTTTACACCATCGAAGTCTAATGGCGAATGGTCGGTTCAATTCATCAAGAACGGTAGTGGAATTGTAGTCAATTTCTCAGGCGGTCAATCAGCAATTGCTCAAGTGACGTTCCCTGATGGTTCTAGTATGAGAGCGGTTGATTCTCTCAAAGCAAAGGCGACCAAAACAGGTGCATATCCTCATCGAATCAAGGATGACGATAAGGCGAAGGTATTGGTTGCAGCATTCAAGAAGAAGTGGGGTGCTAAGTGTTCATTAGAAGGATTTGGTGATGAAGCACCGGATGAGGAAATACCCGTCAATGATGAGAATGGAGAGGTCACACTATCTTTCACAGACCAAGTGTGGTTGCCTCATGTTCTTGATATCCGGGCTTCTGAGGCTGAGTTATTCGATGTGGTTCTAATAGATGAGGTTCAGGACTTATCTTTCACTAAGGGCGAATTGATACGCCGTGTCTGTGGCGACCATACCTCAATAGTATTCGTTGGAGATAGAAAACAATCTATCATGCAATTTGCAGGTGCTAGAGCGTCTTCTATGACCGACAATGCAGCCGCTATTGATGCTGATGAATACTCAATGACTGTTTGTTGGAGAGGCACACATGAGGTCGCTAGTCATGCTAGAAAGACTATGTTAGGTGCTACTGAATTAGTTAGAAATGAATGGGGCGATAATGCAGACATTCCTGATTACCAAGAACATCAATCACCTAGTATCGAAGGATGGCCTCAAGGCGAGAAGACGTTGGTAATGCCTAGCACTTCGGTTATCGATAAGGTGATTGCACTAAGAGAAGCAAATGCTGATACAACCATTTCTATCATTTGCCGAATGGCTGCCCCTCTAGGTGAATACATCACAGGATTAGTCCTCAAGGGCGTTCCTATCAAGACTCCATCAACAAATGGTGGTTTGGTTAAGGATGTGATTACATTAGCCAAGAAGGATAGACCCGCAGATCCAACAAAGGTCAATCAGACTAGGGTTGGTTTGGGTCTAAGAGAAGGTCGCCTCACAGAATCAACCGTCGTTAGACACGTCAATGCCCTGAATGACTATCTCTTGAAGCAAGCCATTCAGCGAGCCGGTAATGATGCCTCAGCAGCCGCTAAAGAGCCACAATACAATGAGCAGGTCGATTTGCTAAACCTAACTCAATCGCTCATTCTATTAGCATTGGAAAAGAGCGAAGCCGATTCAATGACTATTGATGAGGTCGAGAATTGGTTGAAGGATATCCTATTCTCCGACTCGGAGAATGCAGTAGCCCTCAGCACGGTTCATCGATACAAAGGAGAACAGGCCGAGTATGTATTCTGTATCATCAGCACGATGGGAGAAGACCAAGACGGCAAACCCACTACTAGATCATGCTTCATGTTGAATCATCTAGTGGAGAGTCACCCAATTAATGCAGTAGCCGAAGCAAACATTCTGTATGTGGCTATGACCCGTGCTAAGAAGCAAACAATCATGGTTTTCGCAGACGGAGATGAGGCGTTAGAGGCACTATCCGACGAGGATGAGGCCGAAGATGAAGATGACTTCTCCGATGACCCTTCTAATAGAAGCAAATCACTTTCACGTCAATTCAAGGATTGTGATTGCTGCGATAATGCAGCCACATTTGTCGATGAGGATTTACCGACCGGCGAGAGAGCATTTTGTTCGGAACGATGTTGGGCTATCTATTCAGCGATGCCTGTTAGGGATGAGGGCTACTATGGGTTCATCGACGGAAATGCAGGGCGACGGCTATGAGCCTGAATGGGTGAAAGCGGCATACGAAACGGGGGTGGGGAGGGCGACCTCTCCATCCCCTCAATGTGAGTGCGAGCATACCTGCGATCACGCCGGTTCTCTCTATCTCAGGTCAAACGGTTCTCATGTCTGTGGGAATTGCTTGATTTTGACGCATGGAGGGGTGTTAGAAGGCGACGAAATAGGTTGCGAGTGGTGTATGACCCTAAAGAGCATTCATAGCCTTGAGGGGGCTACGCTGCTATCCACCCAAAATACGGAGGATGATGAAGATGAATAAAACCTACACCAAAGAAGACCTGAGTGCAACCGACCTGAACGAATGGGGTTATCCTAATGCTAACTACAAATACATCGGCAATAGTCTGTTCAAAATGAGAGATGTTGAAGATAATGATCTAGTGAGAGATGATGAAGATGATGAAGTTACTAATGAGAATTGAAACCGATGAATACGTTTGGGAATCATATCGAGAGGCAATGGAGGCAGATTTATGAACGAGGAATTAAATCGAATTTGTGTTCATCAAGAGTTTGAGATTCTAATACTCAGTCAGGTGCTAAAGAAGTCATTATCGGGTGAATCCATTGAAGGAGAAGCGAAGGAGAAGATTCAGAAGATGATCGAACATATTGAAAAGAGAACCTCTCAGAATCACCCTTCAAGAAAAATGGCGGAGGAATGGTTACTTTGAACGTCATTGATTTCATGTTTGCATATCTGTTCATAGTAGTGATTTCATTTGCGGGGTTGATGATATGAATACCGATATGTGGATAGGGATTATTGGATTCACACTAGGAACGATTATTGCATATTTCATAACGAGGTTGATTTGATGAAAGGCTCACGGACACAAACCATATCGTTAGAGGAAATGGATGCCTTTCTAATAGAAGCACAGGGATTCAGCCGTATTACGCCTGAACGTGGCTATGAGATTACATACGAAAGATCGACCGAATACGATTCTAATATCGTAGTGAGGATTTACTCAACGGTGGATGAGCGAACCGGCTATTCCCGTTCAAGTGGTTCTGATGCGATTAGAACGATTCTAAAGCAGAAGGAGGGCAAAGTCCTCAAGAAGTATAGTCGAGTCAATAGAACGAGGAATTGGCGGGCAAACCTGCTAAAGAGATACGAGGATGATTTGTATGGGTTGTGATTGCTGCGATAATGCGGGCCGTTGGCCTTCTAATGTAACCGTGCCTGATGAACCGGACTATGATGATTCTAAGCCTGATTGGGGCGAAGGCGAGAACCTAACAGGTGATGCTTATGTCGAATGGATTAGAAGAATGCGAGGCGAAGAAGAATGACTGAATCAAAAAGTAAAGCGGCTAGAATTGCACAACGTAAAGGAAAAACCGAGCGTAAAGCGGCTCGGAGGAAATTAGCATATACTCAGAAGAAGGGCAAAACGAGTAAGTGGTGATATGTCCAAGAAGGATAAGGCTACGATTTGTCGCCTTCATCATCCTAGAATCGTTGGTGAAAAGATGTGCCGTGTTTGTGGTAATGAGTATTAGGAAATGATACAATGTCTATTCCTACAATCGATCTAAGGTTGGGAGATTGCCTAGATGTAATGAAGGAAATGGAGGATAACTCCGTTGATTCTATCGTCACCGACCCGCCATACGGACTTTCATTCATGGGTAAAGAATGGGATTATGACGTTCCTTCGGTTGAGATATGGAGGGAGGCATTACGAGTCCTGAAACCCGGCGGTCATTTACTCGCCTTTAGTGGAACGAGAACCTATCATCGAATGGTAGTCAATATCGAGGATGCAGGGTTTGAGATTAGAGATTCAATCGTATGTTGGCTCTATTTTAGTGGATTCCCCAAATCGCATAACATCAGCAAAGCGATAGACAAGGCCGCAGGTGCGGAACGAGAAGTGATAGGTCAAAGACAAGACATTTTGCTAAAGCAAGGTGCTGACTTAAGGAGGGGAAAAAGGAAAATTGCTGAATCGTTCAATGCAGGTTCGCCCGAAAGGAACAATGGTTTCAAAGTAGTTAGTGCTGATGTTACCGCCCCCGCAACACCCGAAGCAAAACAATGGGATGGTTGGGGAACGGCTCTCAAGCCCGCCCATGAGCCTGTTTGTGTTGCTCGTAAGCCATTGATAGGAACGGTGGCTGAAAATGTCCTTGAGCATGGAACAGGTGCTTTGAACATAGATGGGTGCAGGGTTGGCGATATAGTCCAAGACACATCAAAAAACGGTAGGGATGCTGATAAACATAAGAATACTATTTATGAAAGTGGTTTGAAGAAGGATTTTGAAGGAAAAATTACCGTTGGCCGTTGGCCTTCTAATGTAATCATGGATGAAGTAGCAGGGGCTATCTTAAACGAACAAGCCCCAAGTGTCGGCAACATGATGAATGCTAATAGGAAAACCACCACAACAGGTGGAACAGGCAACGCATGGACTACATCATCAAAGAATGAAGGAGATTCAAATGGTATCTTTGACGGACTAGGAGGCGGCTCTCGCTTCTTCTATTGCCCGAAAGTATCACAGGCTGAGAGAAATGCCGGTTTAGAATCTTTAAAGGATAAGGAAAAATATGCCGATTTTGGTTTGAGGAATAGAATACAAGATGGAGTTATTACTAATGATAGAACCAATAACGCTGCATACACATCAAAGAACAATCATCCAACGGTAAAGCCCATCAGTCTGATGAGATACTTAGCGAAATTGGTTACAAAAGAAGGAGGTATCGTGCTTGATCCATTCATGGGTAGTGGTTCAACAGGGATAGCAGCCTGTCTTGAGGGATTTAACTTCGTAGGAATTGAGATGGATGAGGAATACCTGAATATCGCACGGCATAGAATAGCACATTGGGGGGAGTATGAAATTGAAGAAGCGGAATTCATACCTAAACCACGTTCAACGCAAATGAACATATCAGATTGGTTCTAATACCCACACTACTGCGGAGTTATCCGGCGAAGCCGATAGAGAGAGTGATTTGAATGAGAGATAGAACCCTATATCGATGGCAGAAAGAAGCCATTGAGGTTGTTCGTGAAGCATGGAAAACCGATGAACCAAACACCACTATTGCAGCCGTCACAGGTGCAGGTAAAACAGAAGTCGCCGTTAGACTAATCAATGAATGGGATGGGATTGTGACTGTTGTTGTCCCTAGAAAGGCATTGATGCTACAATGGAGGGATGATCTCACACCACATATTGTCGGCAGATTTGGCGGGGGTTCTATTAGAGGGTGGGGTAATGAAACAGAATACATCAACATCGCTACCCTCAATGCTATGCGAAGTGGTAAAGTAGCGGATTTCCTCAAAGATGATGATAGAAAGCATCTGATTATTGTTGATGAATGCCATAATCTTAGAGGTAACAAAAACCGTAAGGCATTGGATAACATACCTTGTGATGCAGTAATTGGTCTGTCGGCCACGCCTCATCCTTCTAAAGAAGCGAAAGAGGTAGTCGAGGCTCTATGTGGCCCAATTCGCTATTCATACCGCTACGGTCAGGCTCTCCATGACGGTGTAATTCCACCATTCGTTCTTCATGCCGTTCAGATCCCAATGGAGAATGCTGAACGCAATGAGTTAGCATCTATTGATAATCGAATCAAGAAGGCAATGAAGGAGTCCCGCGAATGGTGGGGAGAACGCCGGGGTCGAGAAATGCTAGAGTTAGCGAAAAGATTGGGAATGATGCGAAAGAGGCTGCTGAATGATGTTGAGAGTAGGTATGTGCTATCCTCTAACATTCTCAATCAAGAGGATGGCGTTCCAACAATGGTATTCCATGATACAATCGATGGTGTTGAAAGACTAGCGAGAATGACTCCTAATCTAAATCCGGCCATCTATCATAGCAAATCGAAAGAAGGAAATGCGGAAATTCAAAGATTCCTTTCAGGTGATACTCAACACCTTTACTCATGCCTTGCTCTAGCGGAGGGATTCAATGCACCTAGAGTCGAGCGAGCGGTAATGATGAGTGGGCCAAATGCCCCTCTAAGGCGCATTCAAACACTAGGTCGTTGTCTAAGAGGTAAAACAGACAAACCTAATGAGATCTATTTCCTGTATGTTGCCGGCACTAAAGATGAAGATGGACTTCATAACTTATTGAAGACGGCAGACATTCCTGATTACATTAGCGGAGATGAAAAGAGGCAGATTGTTAATCATTGGAGATGGGATTCAGCGAATGGTTTTGTGTCTATTGAAGCACCTAAAGCACCTAAAGCATTCATTCCATCAACCCCTCAAAAGTGCGAGAAATGCGGTCGGACATTCAAGAGTGAAGTCGGCTTGAACAGTCATTACTGTCGAGATGTAAAATGGATGTATGAAGACCCGCCACGCACATTTGAGGAAATGTTCGGTTCTGATTGATTCTGTTAATGAATGGATAGAGCATTCATAACCTGTATGAATACCGCTAAGTGTATGATGCAGCAGCAAGGCGGGCAGCCTATTTACATCTTAAGAGAAGGAACAGAAAGAACGACAGGCAGAACGGCACAGATGAACAACATTGGTGCGGCGGCGGCGGTAGCCAATGCAGTTAGGACTACATTAGGGCCAATGGGTATGGATAAGATGCTAGTTACAGGCAATGGTGAAAACGTCTTGATTACTAATGATGGGGCTACTATTCTAAGAGAAGTGGATATCGATCATCCGGCTGCTAAATTGATTATTGAGGTATCAAAGACTCAAGAGAAGGAATGCTATGACGGCACTACGAGTGCAGTAGTCATTGCAGGTGAATTACTCAAGGAGGCTGAGGGGCTGTTGAATCAGCAGATACACCCGACAATCATTGCTAAGGGATACCGCCAAGCATCTCAAATTGCATTAGATGAATTATCGCAATTAGGATTCCATGCTGAACATGAGCATGGAGATTTGTTAGCGGTTGCTAAAACGGCATTGACGGGCAAATCGGCTGAGGCGGCAATAGATATCATTGCTGAAATGTGCGTAAAGGCCGTTCAAAACACCACAGAAGTCGCCCAACCATTCAATTTAGATAACGTCAAGGTGCTTTCATTTGAAGGTGGAACGTATGATGAATCAACCCTGCTAGATGGTGTTCTAATAGAAAAAGAGCGTCTTCAATCATCTATGCCTGATGAGATAGCAGATGCGAGAGTCCTGTTATTGATGACCCCACTAGAAGCAAAGAAGACTGAGAAAGATATCAATTTCAACATCAGCGACCCTAAGCAGTTAGAAGAATTGCTTAGACAAGAAGAAGATGAAATCAAAGGCATGGTCGAATCAATTGTAGCCACAAATGCAAATGTGGTTATTTGTAATAAGGCAATAGATCCATTGGCTTCTCACTATCTAGGTAAAGCCGGCGTGTATGCTATCCATCGAGTAAAGCGTTCAGACATGGAAATGTTGAGCCATTTGACGGGTGCGCCATTGTGTAGCGATGACTATGGATATGATTCGCTCGCTAAGTGTTCTATTAGAGAGGTCAAATACGGCGACTCAAGAAACACCCTGATTAGCACAGAAGACGGCGATAGGGCCGCTACTGCTATTCTAAGGGGTTCAACCGGACATTCTGTTGATGAAGTCGAGAGAGCCTTTGATGATGCAATAGGTGTGGTTGGTCTAGCATGGAATGAAGGCAATCTAGTAGCAGGTGGCGGTGCGGTTCAAACATGGCTCGCTCAACATCTGAGAGCAAAGGCGGCTGAGATAGGGGATAGAGTGGGCATGGCGATAGAAGCCTTCGCCAATGCGCTAGAAATCATCCCTAGAACGCTCGCTGAGAACGCCGGACTAGATCCGGTGGATGCAATCCTCAATCTAAGAAAGGCGGCCTCTAACAAGCATGGAATATCCACAGATGGTGAAGTCGTGGATATGCTAGACTTAGGTGTGCTAGAACCCCGTAAAGTCATCTCTAATGCTATTGCATCAGCGACCGAAGCATCAGTCATGGTTCTCAGGATTGATGACGTAATTTCGATGAAAGGTGGCGCACCGCCGACCCCTGATGGAATGATGGGCTAATTTCGCTCTTACTATATAAGAACAGGCTCGCAGTAGCCCGTTTTTGTTGCATAACATTCTAATACCCATACCCCACCTGATGATTTACTCGGCTACGAGTCGAGCAGGTGAAAAAAATGAATAGACGAGAAGTAAAAGCGGCACTAATTGTAAGAGTAGCCGTGCAAGTGCAAAGAGAAATGAAGAACCCACATTCGGCTAAGAGAATAGTCGAATTGTTGGGGATGAAAGATAGTCCGACCGTTAGGAAAAAAGTAGTTCGTGCTGCTAGAGAATTGGAGGAAAGGTGGGGTTAAAAATGACTATGCCGATAGAAGAAAAAATAGATCGAATAATGAGGCCATACTCAATGTCGCTTGAGCAATTGAAGCAATACAAGTCTGATAAGGTTTGTAGGGATTGTAAAGCACCATATGAATTGTCCATCCATTCACCAAATAAAATTGTAATGACTGAGGATGGAGAAAGAGTGCCGAGATTTTCCGGTTCGGGCGATTATAATATGTTGAAAAAATCATTACCCTTTGAGGGAGTTGATTTTGAAGATGGGTATTATTACGGCGGAAAAATATGCAAAGATATTATCGACACAAGCAAAGAATACAAAGCAGCATTTAGAAAAGAAGTCGAGAGATATAATCAGAATGCCTGTAAATGCTCATGGCCTGTAATGTAATGATGAACATGATTGTGAGCATGAGCATTCATATACCCCGCCCACACACGACAATATCCCACTACGAGTGGGGGTGATGTAAAATGAGCAATGGAAAACGAATTTACGAGAGTTTGAAGAATCAGGGAATATCAAATGTCCCATTAGAATTAATCAGCGTATTGAAGGCGGCGGCTGACGGTCTGACGAAGATTGCAGACGAGAACCCGCAGAACAATACATATCTGACTAAGGAGGAACGAAAGGTGACTCCTGACTTAGCGGTAGTCGATGAAGTGGATATCGATATTGTTGTTCAAGGCAAAGTAATCAAATTGCGACGAGCCGATCTAAGCAAACCCGCCGTAGTCATTCCTAACGGTCTATCAGACAAAATCACTACTGCCGCTATACCGTGGCAATGGGTATCCGGTATTCTCTATCAGACTATCATATCCATGCTAGACGGCGACCCTGAGTATGCTAAGACTATTGCAGCCTTCATCAACCATGAGATTGATGAGGCATCTGAGATTAGTAAGAATGGGCGTATGAAGATAGATACCAAATCATTACCTGAGCCGCAGAATGCAATCGAGGTTGCTCAATTCTTAGATTCCCTCAAGCGTGAATTCAAGAGCAAATCAAAGGGTTCTCCTAGAGTCAATGTTGAGGCTATCGTTGAACCTATGTCGGCTGAACCTACATATCTTTTGAATAAGACTAGGCATTTGCCTAGTGTTGATGAAATAATAACTCCTGATGTTGAGAAAAAAACGGGTAAGATCCCATCCCCCGTTGCTTCTATATCTTCATCACCTGAAATAACTACAACAACACAGGAGGGAACGGGGGGTGCATCGTCTTGCAGGTATGATGCACCTTCCACCCCTCCTAGTATTGTTCATGGAGATGGAATAGATTTTGATGCAATAGAGGCCAACATCGATACTGATGATTTGATTCTAAACATCATCGAGCAGAATCCTAACTGCACAATAGGTCAATTGAGGAAATACATCGAGGCGAGTCCTCAGAATCCTGATGAGAAGTATTGGCGGCTACGCTTAGACTCTCTAATAGAGAACGGCACAATCCACAAAGAAGGGGCTAGGAGAGCGACTAGATACTCTCTCGCTAGTAATGCGGTGGTGGGGGATGCGGAGTGAATCTGTTTATCCTCCACACCGACCCTGTAATTGCTGCTAAGTATTACTGCGATCTTCACGTTCCTAAATTAGTCGTGGAATGCTATCAGATGCTAGGTAGTGCCGTTAGAAAGCACGGGGCTACTGATGAGCAGATGCCATTGACGCAGAAGGGAACGCCTCTCGTCGGTGGTTATCCGAATCATCCGGTAACAATTTGGGTATCTAAGTCAAGAGATAATTACCGATGGACTATCACACACGCCCTAGCCCTATGTTCTGAATTCCAAAAGAGATTCGGCAAAGAGCATTACTGCGCTAATGGTATTGAGATACTGAATGGACTTGAACATCTAATCCCTGAGAAGTATATGGCTGATGCTTCGGGTGGAGTGTATCAAGGAACGGGGCTACCCATAGAGAAAACAGGTATGACTCCATTTGCTCTCGCTATGCCTGATGAGTATAGGCCGAGAGGACTCATGTTAGACCCTGTGTTGAATTGGGTTAGAGTCATCAAATCTCACGCAACAGGTGATGAGGCCGTTCAAGCATACCGCCGCTACTATCATTCCAAAACATTCGCTGAATGGAATAAGGGGCGTTCTATGCCTGATTGGTTTGACCCGGAACAACAGGTGGTGGCCGCATGAGTAAGGATTTGTGGGTGATACTACCTCACGAAGATGATGAAGACCCAAAGAAGGGTCACTTGACTAGACTCGTTTTGATAGACGAAGAAAATAGCCTATCTGATTTACAGGCAATAGTGGGTGGCCTCATCGAGTATCTGCCTAACAAAGATGGTTTGACTTTGGTTGCTAACGAAGAAGGTTGGATGAGAGGTCTGCCTCATAATGAACGGTTTAGAGGCATATTTGGGCAAACGTGGATAGAGAGTAATATGTCACTCCCGCCTAGTGGCCGGGTTCATGGTAATGTAGCCGTAAAGATAGATGAGGCATTCAAAACACATAGAGTGATTCCAACAAATCAGCAATTGACTATGGATCAAGTAGTAATGATACATCTTAATTCGATGAGGCACGAATGCCTTAGAGAAGTAATGGATAAATTACGTCAAGATGCGGGAGATAGTGTCGATGAAGATAGCGATTTCTTTGGTAAAATAGAATCGCACATATCCTCACTAGATACAGGCGACCTATTCCCGTTGTTAGAAGAAGGCGGGTATATGCACACTAAGATACAAAGTGAAAACGAAGCCTTTGACGCTCTTTCAGACGCATATTTCAGCGCACTTAGGAATCAAACAACAGTAAGGGGTGTTGAGTGATGGTTGGTTTATCTAAAGAGCGATGTATGGATCATGTCGTTGAGATAATGAAAAGGGAGGATAGGCCATTGTCTTCTAGGCAATTGATTTCACTTCTGATTGATAAAGTCGGTTCTCCGGCTAAGATACCTCTAACACAGACGCTTTCTATGTGGTGCTATGCTCATCCTCACATCTATGGTAGGAATGGAGTATGGCGTTTGAAATCAAGTATGTTTGTAGGAGATGATTCTTGATGCCCGGCCCTAGAGATGTTACGTTTGAGCGCAGACCTGTCGGTAAAAGGCACAAATTAGCAAATCGTGTATGGAATGCCGCTCATGCGGTTATTGGTTGCCCTCCTTTATGGATGCGAATGATACCCGCTAGGTGCAAACATAATGATGTGCAATTGAATACTACTAGATGGATAATCGGACAAGAGGATAAAGAACCGTTAGTGATGGATGGCGCAGCATCAAAGGTTGAGGCTAGGCTACGTTTGATGTGGAGAGAACAACAAAATGATTCCTGATGCACCTCAGACTCCTATATGGATGATGATTTGCCGTTGGTCTGAAACGCTTTTGTTTGCTAATCCTATGGGTAAAGCAACCTTGAGAACCAATAAATCAGGAACGAGCGATGGCGAAGATTGGGATAAGCGAAATCCATTGGTGGTTTTTCCCACACTAGAAGCCCCGCCTCAAGTCAATGCTGAGGAATTAGGCGTGTTAGCATACGATCCAATAAGCGGGAAAAAAGGTTGGATTTGCATATCCTTATTCAGTAGTGAAACATTAGTTACAATCAACCCTCAATCTGAGAATGAGGGGGACATAGAATTGATTGAAGGTATTGCTAGAGATTTCTATGAGAAAGGTTGGCATCCTATCATTGCTGATATTCAGCAGATAAAATGGCGAGAAGAAAATGATGTTGTGGTATCAGATGAATGGCCGAAAGATGATCCATTTGAAGACCCCGATCTCATAGATAAAATGGGTAATATAGCCGACTTTATGAGTAAGAAATTCAATTCATTACCTGCGTTGTGGTGGGATGGTGAAATCTGCGACGTTTGTGGAGAACCAAATGTGGCGCGTGAGGATTCTGATTTATGCCATTCATGCGGAGAGCCGAAGGTGTATGAGGAATTTGACGTATCGGGCTTTCAAAAAGAATGGGAATAGAGCATTCATAGGTGTATTCTCCGCAGCGAGGGTATGAGTAAAGCCCGCGTAAAGGCTATTTCCATAGAGAGAAGATACAGAACATTATCTAAGCCGTGGTTTGAAATCATTAGAGAGATAAGGGCAGAACGTGGCGGTTTGTTAGCATCTAGCGAGTATCTGAATCTGATTGGTAATGAGAAATCTGATGCCTTAGATAAGATAGATTCACGCTTGAAAACGGCAGAAGCATGGCTCTCTAATTACGAAGACGAGAGAGATAAGCATTCAGGATTCGGAGTAAAGAAGGCATTGAAGGAAATCAAGAACCTAAGTGATGAGGAATTAGAAAAGGAGGCATCAGAATGGACAATATGAATGAGGATGATGAAGTAATCTATGTTACATTGTTTTGTGAGTTATGCGGGGCAAAAATGATTCCTAGTAAGACACGAATGGATTTGATTACGAAAGAGGAAAAAGAAACCCTTGAATGTAATCGTTGTAAAAAGTGGGTGTTTGTATGAGTTTAGACATATCTGAGGAACAAATCGAATGGGCTTATGAGTTATTCAATTACTTAGCACCTAATGGTGAATGGACATTACCTGATGTGGGAGTGTATAGGAAAACAGGTGAAAACAATTTGACTTTGGTAAATTTGTTTGCATCTAAGCCACGTTTGGATGATGTAGTTAGCATATTCGATCAGCACAGATTCGTTGTTTTACTAGCGGAATCAATAGGTTGGACTGTTGATGAAGCGATAGAGAAAGCATACGATGTTAATGATGAATTGATTTCAATACCTGAAAACCGAATGGGCGACCTAGCAATATGCAGTAAGAAGTGCGGCGCAATTCTAAGAGTCGAGCCGCCTGAACCGGGAACGCTTCTGACTAAGATAGAAGGTGGAACGTGTCCGGTCTGTAAGAAAAATGGGTTTGATGCAAAAGAATGGGATGGAATGTATGTTGTAGTCGATGAAAGGGCTACCTCTTTCAAAGCAAATGGCGAGGATGGGGAGGAATGAGAAGCCACGATTACAAAAACAAAATTCACAACCAAATCCAAACCGAACACCATATGGGTGAAGAATTACACATTGTAACATCTAATGCGTTTGGATCGAGAGTTTTGAATATCCGAATGAATAGAGTAGTCCCCTCAAAAACAGGATACACCGGATATACGAAAGTCGGTTTTTTCCTAAGTAAGAAAGAGGCAGCAGAATTGAGGGATTCTCTATCTGAATTACTAGATGATGATGAGGCATGGGCCGTAGTATCTGATGAAGAATTACAAAGCGGGGGTAAATAAAATGGAGAAGCCAAAGTGGGATTCTTTAGATTCATTTGAGGAACATTATCACAATCTAATAGACAAAATCTGCGCTAAAGCAGTAGCAGAAGAAGGGATAGCAGAAGTGGCGAAGGCATTGTGGTCTGCATCTAGGGCGGCTGCTAATAGAAGTCCTAGAACGCTATGTTTTGATTGCGTGTATATTGCTGCAAATGCAACAGGCAATCCTTTGTCGTCTTATTTCCTTGAGCATATTGCAGAAAAAATAGTAGGCACTAGAGTTAGACCGATGAGAAAACATCGAGGCACTAAAGGGCCAAAGTGGTATCTTAGCGAGAACGGCAAAGCAGCGATTATCTCAGTTATTGGTGAAGATTTGTATGATTCAGTAATTAGAGAATGATTAGGATGCTTCAATTTCGCTCGTTAGCAGAATCATGGCGGGTTCTTTCTAATAGAAGGATGAGAAGCCGCGCTGAAATTGTAGCCAATAATGTTCTAGCCTCATCTGAAAATCCATACACGCCGATTTATTTCCTTTATTCGGTTGAGGGTGGTAATCGTTTATCCGACGAAGATTTCCATGAGATATACTACATATTGACGGGTGCATATCCTGATGAAGTGTATGATGAACCGGATCCAATACATCTTTTGTCGCTACTATCTGAAACAGAAGTAACCGATATTACCGCAACATCAGTAGTAAATCGTATTCAATTAGTATTATCTGCTTCTGATAATGAAGAAAGAAGCCGCATTCTAAGGCCGTGCTTTTACCGGATTAACCGATTAGACCTCTTTTCCTTATTCATGCGTTTAAGCACCCATGCAGCCCCGGTATCGAGGCGAGATATCGTCAAGGCCATATCCATAGCATACGATACTCCCTTTCATCAAGTCCGTTCATCTGTAAATCTCTTAGGAGTCGAGCATACTATCAATTCACTTAGATTAGGCGAATTCGATTACACTAAGATTAGGCCGTTAATTGGTAAAGGATTGATTATACCTGCCCCTGTTATGGTATCTAAAACAGAAGAAGTCATGTTCGGTAAATGCTTTGTTGAGAGATTAGAGGGTGTTTATGTGTCGCTTCATTATACCCCTCAGTCATTGAAGATGTTTGATGTGGCGGGGTTGGAGATAGACGGCGAAGGGTGGTTGGATGGTTGGGTCGAAATCGCCCGCATACCATACGGCATATTCCTTTGCGATTATGCAGTAGGCAGGGATAATCCACTAATGTTAGTCGATTGGTTATCTCCTGATGATCCTAATTGGACATACAAAAGGAGAAGAAAACCGTTTGAGGATTTACCTAATTGGTCTGTTAAACAAATGACTGAGTTAGATGCCCCTTGCTTTTCAGATGGTATAGCAGCAACAGATAACGCATACATTTTGCGTAATGCAGCCGGCATCCTATCTTATGAGAATACTAAATCTGAGGTTGTAATGGTGCAGGTCAATGAAGCACCTAAGCGTATTCTGCGTATTTTAAGCGGCAGGGTAGCGGAATCCCCAACAGGCGGCCCGCCTGTATTGTTGTGGGCTTTAGGTGCTAGAGATGGATTAGAATACATACAAGTCGGTGAAGCAGAATCATTCTTTGATTTCCAAAAGTGGTGTGAGCCATACAGACGAATAGAAGGAACGGTAATCAAAATGACTTCTCCTTTGTTTGTTAGTGTCGATGTTCATTCATCAGGATGGGGCGATATCGGCCCATACATCAAAGCAGACATTGTAGGGATAGAATCAGCAGCCGGTATCTCAGAATGTATGGGGGCGGAGGAATTAGGATATGCCGATATTGAATGAAGAAGATCGTAATTTGATATTGTTAGCGAGCAGCATCAAAGGAGATATCGTGTGTCAAAGGACAAAATCTCGCAAATGTGGTTATCTAATTCAACCTAGACTTTGGTTTTCTAATAGAATGCCTCAAGGTGTTAAGTCAATTTTAGAATCAAAAGGCATTGAAGTGAAGATGCAATATTCAAATGTCGAAGAAATAACCAAAATACTGAACATGATTACAGGATTAGATGATTTATCCTCAAATCCTCACGGTTTAGCCACGCTTCGTTTGCATTATGCACAGATTCAGCAGCCGAAAACACACGATGACGTAATTAGAGTCCTCTCTATAATCGATGGCTAGAGCATTCATAAGGGCTACACGATTACGACCAAATCCCCCGATGAAGGGGCGACGAAATATTGAGGTATGATTATGGATGAAGTATTAGATAGAATAGTAAATGCAACAGGATGGAGTAAAGACGAAACGATAGGAAAATTGAGGGAATTCGTTGCCGAAACATACCCCGAGTTATGGTCTGAGGCCAAAGAAGACTTCGCTAACCTAGATGAAGAAGATGCGGCTTTTGCATTGACGGCCTTTGAGGTTGTAACAGTAAGGCGCGGCGGCTCAGGCGGCGGTAAAGGCGACGAGTATGTTGGTATGGTTGTTGGATTTGCAGGTGAAAGAGATTTGATGAGAAATCAAAGAACCGCTTTGATAGACGCATCGGGTGATGTATCGAGTCTTCTTAGATATGGAGTGATTTCAGGTCAAAACACCGTTCCTGTCGGTCGTGCTTTCTTTAGAGATGGCCGATGGACTGTTGTGGATCATCAAGATTCCATTCTATATGCTCAACAGGGTTCTGAAAATGAGAGGCCGGAATGGGCTATTGAAGGTAAAACAGGAGTTTTGTTTGCACTTATGGGTGCGAATGGGCCAAAGAAACCATACTCATACAAGAGAGAATGGTTGGTCGTAGTCAATGAAAAGAGCAAATTCTTACAAGAAGGGCCATTACCTATGATGACTTTAGAATGCTCATGGGATGCAGCGACAGTTGATTTAAGACTCAATGTCCCTATTTGCTTCAAGGCTGAATCTGATACTGCATGGTATGATGGCGAAACCATGATACTGAAAGCCGGTAATATAGCCCCTCAATACGGTTTAGAGTGGGTTGAAGATAATGTATTAGGGCGTGTCGAGCAAATGTTTTCTCCTGAGCAATTCCTAACGCAATTCACACCTTATGTGAAAGATATCTCAGAAGTCTATCAATACCATGACGATAATTGCAGAAGCACAAACACAGGTCGAGAAATTGGCCCGACATTCTTAGTGCGTGGCGTTGCAGAATATGTCGATCACGATGGAACAGAAAACGAATATTCAGACGGTGGATTCAGACACAGTATGGCTATCACTAGCCAATCACTAAAGCGAGAAGACCCCGATGGTAAAATTTGGTGTGATGCTTCTCGTAAGTTAGTCAATCTCGGCGCATTTAATGTAGTCAAGAACGGCGACGTATCTCGCTTTGCTAAAGGCTCACAAATCTTTGTTCTCATGCAATCTCGCAAATATCAGAATAATACCACAGGCGATTTCGACCTTTCTTTCTCCGCTAGAAACGTGTATGCTTCTCCTATGAGGGCTATCGTTGAAGTTAGCGTTCCCGAAGATTCAGGCGACGTAGGTGACTTTTCCGGCTTTAGGAGTGTGGGGGCATGAGCGGGACAGGATTCCTAGATAATTGGACTCCGGTGGATCCTAAGACCGGAGATTCAGAAGGGGGCGCACCTGCGCCTTCTGCACCTCCTAAGCCCTCAGAACCCGCTACAAAGAACGTATGGGGTGAAGCGGTGGATGAAGAAAACGCCAATTGGATAGACGAGCAGCGTAAATTGGATGAGGCCGACCAAAAGAAGGCCGAAGAAAAGAAGGAAATTCCTAAGCAAACAATCCCTGTTCCAAAGAAAGAGGTTAAGTTAGAGAGTCCGGGTAGTAAAGGTTGGAATCCTATTGTTAATGAGATAAAGGCTGCTAGAGCCGGCAAAGGTGCAATCAAGAGTTACGTCTTAATGGGCATTGCAGGGCCGCCTAAGAGCGGTAAAACAGGTATCACATTAGATAGCCTCACGGATGAGGAAATCGCTAATGGTGCTGAGGTATGGCATATTGATTTCGACTTAGGTGGAGAAACAACAAAGGCTGCTCATCATCAAGGCAAAGATAACATCGTGGTTCTAAATCCGTGGGTTCTCAATAGCAACCCTAGCCGTGTGCCTTATGATTTCCCCGCTACTTATCAGAAAACATTGGATTTCCTATTAGCGGCGGTCGATCAAGCAGATGCTCAATTGGTTCATTATGCTGAACATGGAGAAATGCCTAAGCCATATCTCAAGACTATCGTTTTCGATGGCGCAGACCATTGGCTAAACATTTGTGAAACAACAATGAAGGTCGATGATTTGAAGTTAGGGCCGGATGGTATAGCAGTAGCAGGTAAAGACGCTACTACTAAGATTGGGCGATTCAATTGGAACATTAGAAAGAACCGATACAATAGCGCATTGACTGTGCTTCAAGAGTTATGTCGCAGGGGTATTCATTGCTATATCATAACACACATGAAGGCTAGTTATGACGGTCAAGGAAATGAGATTCTAGGTGCAGATAACCCACATTGGGAGAAATCAACCGAAGGATGGCTACAACAGGTCGCATACGTCGAAGTCGATGAAGAACGGGATGATAGGGGCGAATTAACAGGGATAGTCAATTCCTATGCCGTTGTTACTCAAAACCGGACTAGCCTGAAATCATCAGGTAAAGTGCATTTATTCCGACGTGATGAAGACGGCGGAGTATGGCACGGTTGGCCGGGTCTGCGTGATGGTTCGATAGACCATGAAGACAACGTAATGTATGGTGAAGAAAGTAATGAGTGATTTCCTCCGAAATCTATTGGGGGAGATTATGAATGGAGGATTTACTCTTTTTTCTTTGCTTTTTGTTTGCTGAGGATTTAATGAAAATACGGTCTGTGAGGGCTTTTGACGTTCCTAACAAACCGGGTTTGAAATCAACCTATGGTTGGCATCCCGGTATGCCTAAAGATACTATTCTAAGGGTGTCTAAATCGTCTTTAGGCGATCATGGATTTTGCCAACAACAATACTTCATTAAACGAGTATTAGGTGTTAAAGAACCCGAAAATGACGATATGCGACGTGGAACGAATGTGCATGATGCGGTCGAGGAATTCTATCAGGAAATGAATCTCTCGTATGCTTTGTCTATGCGCTCTTATGGTTATGATAAGGTGTTAGAGTATTTTCTTAATCACATACCAAAAGGCCCATCTGAGGAAATGGAATTTGAGTTAGGCGAAGAAGAACATCTCCGCCGTTATCTAACTAAAGAAGCGCAGCGATTTATGACGGCAGAAGACGAGTGTTTTCTCCCCATAGGGAATGAGGTATCATTGAATGCCGTAGTCGAAATAGAGGGCGTTCTAGTGCATCTAACAGGTATTGTCGATAGATTGTTTGCAGATGTTGAAGGTCGCCCTCATGTCCATGAATTGAAAACGGGTGCATGGCTAAAGCCCGATAAGAATGGTAACTTAGTCGAGAAGCCAATAAAGAGGAAATCTATGAGGGAGGAATTAGCATTCTATGTGTATTTGCTAAAACAATGCGACCATGATGTTCTAGGTGGTTTATCTGTTGAGTATTGGGGTTGGGATCATACAGGTGGAGAGGACATATACAGATGCGTTGAGCCTATCAGGGTGGATGAGATATCATCTATGTTCTCCAAATTAAGGGAATTAGTCAGAACGCACAAGAGTTACACAGGAAATCAAATGGGTTCAATGTTTTCTTTGAAGGATGAAGGGGCTACCAAATATATTTGCGAACCGTGGTGTAATGTCAAGGGTTTTTGCCCACGATACTATGAACCATTGAAGCCACCCGAATTAAGGGCGGTGAATGAGTGAGCCATTTATTCTCGGATTATCCTAGAGAAGTGGATATGCGTTTGAGAAAGGTAATACGAAGCATGGATGAATTGCAGCGTTACGTCAAGGCAATGAATGGTAAAGATAACCTAACAACCACGGTTTATGGCTTTCGTGAATTGAAAACGAACAAAACACGATGCGAATATAGCACGGCTATTATCCCTCATTTTGTTATTGATTTGGATAAAGGGCGAGCATACGAAGCACTAGGGCTAGAAGATGATGCCGAAGCCGGTAAAAGATGCACACAGGATACTCGCATATTGGTGTCGCATCTATTAGATAACGACATTAGACACGCCGTTTGGTTTAGCGGCGGTGGATATCATGTATGGGTCATGTTAGATGAGATATACAAATTGCCTCAATCTGATTTGAATGATTTATTATTCTCAGGTCGAGCAATGCTAAACAAATGGATAAAGCAATACGATTTGATTACTGTTGATCCTGTTGTATCCTTTAGACCGGATAGGCATATCAGAATACCAAACACATACAATTTCAAACGCGAGTTATGGAGTATCCCTGTATCATATGAGGACTTATCCGAAGGATGGCGGCATATTACTACAAAAGCGCAGAATCCCTCAACAGGCATGATAGTGAATGGTTCTAAGGGTATTTCAATCGAGATTGTAAAGCGCGACCCCGGTAATCCGTTTAGTGTTGCAAACACCCCTATGACTTTCGACGCAGATGTGGAGATAGCAGCATCCAATGTCAAAGGAATACCTATGCTGCCTTGTCTTGAGGCGGCTGCCTGTGTAAAGGGTAGCAATCCCTCTCATTTACCAAGAGTGTATCTTCTCATGTATTTGCTTGATTTCTTTAGAGGATTCGCTAGACCGGCTACATCAAGCAAAGTAAAGCCGTCTGAAATATTACAGAAAACACATTCCTTTATTGCAGATTTACAATGGTCGGATTATAGCCCTCAAGTTACGAGGGATATGATAATACACGGCATGAATAAACAATACCTTACTCCTTCGTGTCCTAAGTTGTATGGTGCAGGGCTTTGTGTAGGTAAATGTCCTTTTTATGATGGAAAAGGTGGTGCAAATGAGTAAAGACGATGATATTGACGAAATTAGAAGAAAGAAAGCACAGGAATTGCTGAAATCGTTAGATGATATGGGCGATGAAGAAAGAAAAAATGCTATGGAATTTTTACCGTGGGGTTACAGAATTAACAATGTAACCGGATTCATTGAGATACTACAAAATGAAAAGAATGTAGTTGCAATAACATCAGATGTTCAATTTGGAGAAATGATAACTGATTTACTAAATCGAGCGCATTTGTATGGAGAGGCTACGGAGGGATTGACGGATGACTAAGGTTCTATTCATCGATCACAGGGAAAAGTCGGGATTAGAGGACTTAGTGAAATCTTATTGCGAAAAAAATAACTTGTTCTATCAAGTGAGAGAGAATCTAATCACAGATTACGCATTCGGTAGTGTGGGAATAGAGGCAAAATCCATTCAAGATTACATGGGGTCTTTACATTCCGGCCACCTTGAAAGGCAATTGCAAAACATGGATGATAACTACAACACCATGATTCTGTTAGTTTGGGGGACTGTGGATAAGTATGTAGTCGAGGCTAGAAAAGGTGGGAGAAAGATACCCTTTCAGCGAGCATGGTCTTCATTCATAGGTTCTTTAGCACGATTTACCACAGACTACGACATATCTGTGATTACTTTCTCGGATCGATCATCTGCTGCTAGATACATTTGCAAACGATTTCAGAAGCACGGCACTTTAGGCTCATCTTCGACATATCGTTTGATGCGAAAGACGGCATCTGAGGATAAGAGAATCGATACACTACGAGCCGCAGGTTGTAGTGAAGCCATAGCAAAAAGGCTTCTTGAAAGATTTGGTTCTATTGCTGAAATAGCAGGTTTGCCTGAAAATGAATTGCAGACAGTCGAAGGCGTTGGCAAAATCCGAGCGAAGCGACTTTCACTTTGTTTGAATAGTGAAGAAGCCGTTGCAGATGAACGAATGAAAATGACTAGAGCATGAGGAATCATATACTGTATAGGCATACGAGGCTTTCCTAATGAGGTGGTGAAGTGTTAGAAGACATGAGAAGTAATAGCACTACGAGAAAGTGGAATGATTACACGCTCGTTAATGCGCCTTATTCGGGTAGTCAATTTATCCGACAATACATTGAGAGATTTAACACAGTATCTTTCTTCAACGAGTATGCAGGTCTTCTATCCTATTTCTTTGTCTTAGGTCAAGTGTTAGCACCTTATGTCCGTATCCCTATTCATGGAGTGTGGATTGATTGCCGCCTTCATGTATATTGGATCCAAGAGTCGAGAACGGGTAAATCGATTGCGTGGGAATTCACGGCTAAATTACTGAGAGCGTGTGGAATAGAAGTGGAATCATTCAGCGCAGGTTCAGATGCTAGATTGATAGGCACGTTTGATAAGATACCATTACACGATGAAAACGGCAAACCAACAGGTCAATTCGACAATGTGTTAGTTCCGGGTTTGCTGAATGGTTACAAAACACTTCTATTTGATGAAGCATCTATGCTACTGAATGATTCAAAGGCTCACTTCTCCGATAAGATTCTCTATTTGCAACAGGCTATGGCTGCACTAGGCAGCGAAACAAATGTGTTAGTCAAGCACTTAGTATCGGGTTCTGTAAAAACACCCTCCGGTGTATCGTTATGGATGACTACTTTTCCTCCAAAAGACATAATGAGCCATGTCCTTGAGAAAGGGTTTTTCCAACGTGTATTCCTGTATCAAAATTCAGTATCCGTTGAAACACGGCAGACTACTAGCGAACATCGTTTATCCGGTGCTTATGTTCCTGTTCCTGATAAGGTATGGACATACGACACACTATCTAAATTCATTTTAGAAACAAGAGATACAATTAGAGAAAGGTTGCTAACGGCTGCAAATATCACTTTAGAAGACTACGAGGCTTTAGACGCTGATGCGAAAGAGGATTTGGCTATCAAACACGCTTACGATTTGTTTGAAGCAGGGCCGTCATATCACGCTGCTTTGCTAAATGCGACAGATGACTACTACGAGTTAATCAAGGGCATTAATAATGAAAACATTAGAGAAACGGCAATGTCCTTTTTACCGAATGTTGAGAATTACACAATGATATTTGCAAACCTAATTGCTGCTACAATGGGTTCTAAGAAAATCACTAGCGATCATGTGATGATGGCTACTGAGATTATTTACGATAACCTTCACAATCTAACAATTTGGCTAGAAGAAAAAGAGGGGCATAAGGAATCAAAGAAGCGTCAAGGCCAAATTAAAGCATGGCGGGATTCGTATGCTAAGTGTCATCGTATGATACATGAAAGAACGAATAGAGAGGTGGTTCGTCTATCCCAATTAACGGAGGTTTATTCGCAATTACATGGTGTATCTCAAAAGACCGCTAGAAGGAGATTAGATGATTTGATTTCCAATAACATAGTTAAGGTCGTTAAAACAGGCGTTACTGCCTTTGTGTATTTTGAGGTGTGAATATGGAGAAAAGAAAATTGAACAATTGGATGGCTGAAAATAAAGTGCAATCGTTTTCGGTATTTGTATCCGAAGATCCTTCTTTACTGTCTGAGGGATGGAGAAGTATTGAGGAAATGAATTTGGAAATGGTTGTATTCTTTGACGGCATTTCATTCAATGTATTCGTGGATATGGTAAAAGAATACGAAGACAACCTATGGGGTTATGATGTATATTATCAAGGATTAAATTCATTGGAGGCGTGGTTAAATTCCATAGAAGGATACACTTTGGTCGGCTATAATTCAGCAAAGGCATGGGGTGTATTGCTTAAACAAAAGTATCCCGAATTAGACGTGGAACACCACGATTTACTTGAGATTTTTAGCGACGCATCGGCTGAACATTATGGGAATCACGCCCGACGTTATGACCTATCCAACATGGCTAGACATAACAATGTAAATCTCAAGACCATTCTATTAAGCAACCCTGCGATTAAATTGATTGCAGATTGGAGAAAGGGATTATTTCGCAATACCATGAGGAATATTGCAAATCAATCTGTTGTGATCGCAAAGGTCTTCGCAAATATCAATCTCAAAGGAGAGTTGTATTTCCGTGATGAAGCCACCGGAAAAAGAGTATCTGCAAAGTATTCTCAAGATAGAGAACCCGACACGATAGAGGACATTACATTAGAAGAAGAATGAGGACTCCGTATGAGGAAATACACAGATAAGGTCAGTCAGGACTGTCCTTCGTGTTCAAAACGGGTTTTAGCAATACGAATAAACGGCTTTTACGCCGGTTCAAGAGAACGTATTTTTCTTTGGGAATGTCCATTATGCGAAGCGGTTTGGCGTAAGACTCAACCGAAAATCAATAAAACAATTGACTAGGAATTGGTGTCATGGATGTGTTTGCGAGAGCATGGGCCATAGCCAAAGCCGATTCTGAGGAAATGAAAAGAATCACTAGCACACCTTCAACCGGACAGGATGAAGACGCAGCAAAAAGGGCTAAAGAAAGCGAGGCTGCTAAGATTGCTGAGATTCAAGCGAGAAATAGGAAAAACCGAGAAAATCTAAACAAAAGCGACGCTCATATGTATGTTGATGAAGTGCATGATTTAGTCAAAAATCATAATTATCCTGTAATGGATGCAGTAAGAAACGTCGCTCGTCTTTTAGGCGTTGATGGAACAGACTTGATGAGAGCATATACGGAGGCTTACAGATGACCGCATTCGACAAGGCTTGGGGTGTCGTGAAAGAGTTTATTGGGCCGAGAGAAAAAATCGAAGAAGACAAGCGTATGGTTGAGGGCAAAAATGTTCTTTACGGACAACGCAAATGGGATGGCGTAGTCGTTCCTGATATGTTGGGCTACATCGATGAAGAAGGGAATGAAAGAGAGTTTAGTTTTCATCGAAATCCCTCAAGGGATAAATTGTTGGAAATATACCCTGATGCCGACATTAGATACCGACACGATCAAAAATTCCCTTCGGGCGAGAGGCCACCGCCCTACACATGGGGGATGAAAAATGAAATGCCCTATCCCGCATCAGTTAGGGATAGATACCATAAACAAGTAATGCGAGAACATCAAGATAAAATTAGAAGGGAAATGATAGAAGCGAGAGATAGGGCTTTACGAAGGAAGATGGAACAGTTAGGTGATTAAGATGACCGCATTCGACAAGGCTTGGGCTATCGCAAAGAATGAAGTCCCTATTGACGAGTGTAAGGGCTGCGGTTTAGCGCATGGCTCTCCGAATAGCGAATACTGTTCCGAAATTTGCGAAAGGCAAAACAAAGTCGAAAAATCTGAATACAAAGGTGAAAATCAACCAACCAACCCTAGCCTATGGTCGCAAGCCAAATCAAAAGCCCGTTCTAAATTCAAAGTATATCCGTCAGCCTATGCTAACGGTTGGGCTGCTAAGTGGTATAAGTCCAAAGGCGGCGGTTGGAAAAAGAAGGGCAAGGCGGAAAAGAAATGATTAGCGATTTTGAATTCAATCATATTTGGTCGCTAATGAAAGCCAAAGAGGATGCCCCTAATTACAGAAAGGCATCCGGCTCTAAGAATTGCGGCAATTGTAAAGCGTGGGATTCTTCAAAGACAGATGACCCAATGACGGGTTATTGTGAATGGTATGATTTCACCTGCCGAGCAGATCATATTTGTGATGCGTGGGCGGGGGGTAAAAATGATTGAAAACCCGATTGCTGATTTAATTTCTAAGGATTTACGAAGATGGTTCAAGGAGAAGTGGGTTGATGTATCAAGAAAAGACAAAGATGGAAAACATCCACCATGCGGGAGAAGCGACGCTAAAACATCAAGCAAAGGATATCCTAAATGCCGACCTTCAAAGAAAGTAAGTGAGAAGACACCTAAGACTACAAAAAACATGAGTGCAAAGGAAAAGAAAGCGGCAACTAGAAGGAAAAGAAGCAAACCACAAGGAGTAGGGGGCAAACCAACAATGGTAAAATCAGTAATGTGCGATTGTGATACCTGCAACATATTGTCTAAGGCTTTATTGACTAAGGCGAAGAAAAAGGATAAGCCATTTCACGGCTATAATCCAAACAAGCATAGTCGTAAAGGTGGGTTGAATGCTAAAGGCCGTGCTAAATTTAAGCGCGAACAGGGTTCTAATCTAAAGCCTCCTGTGACTGAAAAGCCATCGACACTTAAGCCGGGTTCTAAGAAGGCAAAAAGGCGTAAATCGTTCTGCGCTCGTATGTCCGGTGTTAAAGGGCCAACAAGCAAAGAAGGAAAATTAACGCCGAAGGGTGCAGCGTTGAAAAGGTGGAATTGTTAATGTCTGCATTCGATAAAGCGTGGGCCATCGTCAAGATGCCGAGAACATTAGAAGAAATTACACATTATGAAGCGGGGAGATGCCCTTCTTGTGAAGGCACGGGCCAACAATTAATTACCGTTGGTAGTGGAAATACTGACGACTCGACTTCTTTTGCACACGCTAGAGAATTAGCCGGCAAAGACGTTTCGTATCACACGATGGAATGTGTGTCCTGTGATGGAACGGGTGTGCCTGATGATGAGGTATGGGGTGATGAAGGGGTGATGGAGTTAGAGGACTTCGGTAAATCCGAAGAAAAGGGCAAATTTCGTGGCTATTCTAAGAATACAGTAAGCGGCAGGGCTGAACGTCAAGGCAAAGCCCGTGCATGGAATAAATCGAGAAAGGTCGCTAGAGGCAGAACCCGAAGCATATACAATCGTCAGAAGTCAAGAGGCAATGTTAGGCCGAAGATGCGTAGGCAGTTAGGCGCGGGCGGTAGCCGCAAAGAAACATCAAGATGAGCGATTAAGCGTGTCCGGCATGAACATAGGTAATACGCACATTAGTTGGCGTTCCTGTATATCCTAATGAAGCGGCTACTGTAACGACTTTACCTGATATGGTAAAATCTGAGCCTTGAATCAAAGTAGCAATGAATCTAGGTGTTGAGGTTTTGTATATCACCGCTTCGACTAACTTTGTGCTTGCCTCATCTTGTGAGCCTAAAGGGGCATAAGCCAATGTTACTGTCTTTTCTGAGCCGGTATAGGTGTCTGTAACAATTGAGGTTCTATGAGTTGGTGTAATCTGATATGCGCCACCTGAACCTGCTAAGTCTATTCTTTGGTCTGATTGATAGAATAGATGTGTTTCACCATTGCCGTTAGGGTATGAACCTAAGCCGACAGGATCACGGGCAAAGAGAAAGCCCATGTCTGTGATAGGCGCACTAGCGGTAACTCCTGTAATGAATCCGCTATTTGCAGGGCTAGTTGCCGTGCCGCTTGAATTTTCTAAAGCGGTCAAAGCGTATGGGCCGGGTCTAATGAATACCCGCTTATCATTCATCTTTGCAATAGTAACGCCGCTACTGTATGATAGACGAGCAGATGCTAATACAATGGTTTGTGATGAAAGGTGGGCGGAGGGGGATTGAGCATACACGCCTGTTGCGGTATTTACTTCATCGCCATATACACAAGCGACTTTGCCTGTAACGGTTGGGTCAATATAGACTAACATGACTCTTTCATAGTTAGCACCTGTTAGAGAAGGCAGGGTGTTACTATTGTTAGGGAATTTAGCGTTATTAGCGGTATCTGTGATATCTATGTTGATTGCAGATATACTGTGTAGCAGCCCGTCAAGAAGGACTGTCCCTGCTGCAACAACCACAGTATCTCCGCTAGACACAGATACCGCACAGTTGCCGGTCTGAGTTGTATTGCGGTTAGCATCGTCATACTGATTCAATGAAGCGGCTACTACACCGTTAAGCAAAGCACGTTCATTGAAGTTAGTTAATGTCGGACTAGAAAGAATATCGGCATCTTGTAATCCATCCTCTTGATGTGATCGAGAAGCGGTTTCATGTCCTTGTCCTATTCCCGCCATCATCTAACCTCCATCAATACATCAACCCTAACTTCATTGTATGCAGTTTTGTCTATCGGCATGAATGTCGCACGGTAAGCCGGCGTATCCAATGCAGTATCGCCGTGAAGCACCAATTCTTTGATTGTTTGTGAAGATGTTTGGCTAGTATCGAATATACCCGATACTGATATGGTTCGGTCATCTATCTTCGTTACAGTTGGTGTTATGGTAATCTGTGGAGAACCCGCCCCACCATCCCTGCTCGACGCATCCCCGCCACTAGCACCCAACGTCATACGAGTAACGAGAGTCGAAAGGTGGTCTGCTAAAGCAGATTTAATGGAATCGAGAACCGGCATCAATATTCCTCCCGTTCCGGCCCGCCGAGTTGAGTAGTTAGCCATCCCCTTCTTTGTGGTTCAGGATACTTTGCTTCATGCTCTCGTTGCAATCTTGCTCTCTCTCTTTGATCCTGTGCATATTCGATAATACCTTCCGGCCCTATTCTGTATGTTTGTTCGGGGAATAAGGGAGGCCCACTTACCTGCACCTGCCCCGGACTTCGCGGGAATCTGCTGTCTGCATAACTCGCCTCATCTAATGCGGTTTCTAATATCTCACGGTCTGTAATCCCGGCATCCATTATCGCCCTAACCAAACTTGCTCTTTCTAATTCATTCAACAAATCATCTTTGCCTGATGTGGGTTCTATAAAATGCCCTGATGTAAAATCTCGTTGAGAATCTGTAAAGTCGCCAATTTCGTAATTCATTTTAGGAGGAACGATAATTTTTCCCTCTCTTACATCTTTCTTAAATTTAGCAGCATCCATTAATGCTCTCCATGTTGGTATGTATTCTCCTGAAAATGGATCATATTCAACTGATGACTGAAATTCATCATTGTAAAAATCTTCTTTTGGCCCGCCCATTTCTCGGTAGTTTGACGATTCATAACCCCTCTCCGAATCAATGCCGTATCTATCGCCTGTTCGTGGATTAACCATAGGGTCTTCACTAAATGGTTGGTGATAATCATACCAATGAGGTATTCTTGAACCTCTAAATGCTAAATTAGCATCCAAATCTGTATATGATGGCGGCCTTTCATTCACTTTAGGTATTCTAAAATCAACATCCTTAGCCACATCCCACGCTTTTTGAAAAATCATTACTTCACCCCCATAAATTGACTTTTACTATGGCCTATTGGCTTCGCTCGCACGTTGCTATCATTTGTTCCTATATATCCCAATCCATTTTGATTCTTTCCAATTATGAAGCCACGACCATTGACTTTGCGAATATACACCTTATGCGCCCCTACTATGTTAATGCCTCCGGCTAGAGATACTTCAAACACATCAACCACAGAACCGGCATTATCTTCTAACGGAGATGTATTGCCTATTGCTGATTGTATATCTGATAGAAGACCCTCTATGCCTTTCTCATACTGAGCCAATACAAAATCAGATCGAGCATTTGCATAATCGTGCTTTGCCTCAAAGACGGCATATTCGCCCACTAAGTCGTGCATAGGTAAATTGAGATGCACGATTTCACCGGGCTGAACCATTGTTGATTTCAAAGCATTCTTGATAGTTACAACGGGTGCGCCATTCTCAGCCCTGTGCAACATGGACTTTGCTAATCTCAAAGCCTCATTCTTTGTAGTGAGGCCGGGTATCTCCTTTCTCAATGAATTAACTAATTCTGAATTAGCACCTTTGCCTGAATCTGAACGCATCCTTTCTATATTCTTCAAGACTACAAATACAGACTCATTGTTTGCTATGGTATCTCCAACCACTATGACTTCGTTAGGTGAATCAATCATCTTACTAACTTCAACATCAGTTATTCCATTGCCTAGACTGAGAGTATGTCCTTTGTTTGAGAATAAGTCAGATGAATAAGTCAATGCGCCATTCTTTTCATTAACTAATTGTTTTCCATCAATTTGAGATAAGTTAGATATTATTTCCATTATGTTGAGTCCTTTGGTCTTACGAGATGAATATACGTTGGAATGGTCGCTGATTACTCTAAGCGAAGGATGAGCATTTATTGTAGCCGACACTTCTCTATCTTTACCTAACAAAGACTCAGAAGGTGTGACATTCAATGAGGCTAATTCACCGCCGGCTTCGTTAAGCAATCTCATAGCAGCATCGCTAGTCCTTACACCTACTGAACAGAATTGACCCAAAAGAGCAACGCCCGGCGTTAGCCCAAAGTCGGATAGGCTATCTGCGGTAATATTTCTAAATTGTAATATCGTGGATAAGTCATCAGATTCTATACCCGCTATTCTCAAAGAGAATCCGTTGCTATCTATTAGGTATGGTGCAAAGCGGGTTGTCGAAAGGGCTTGGCCTTCATGCTTCAATGAGGCTATGTGCTTTTGGAACGGCTTAAGTCTAGCAGTAGCCGTTCCATTTTCTATCATCATTGGCCTTTGACTTAGCATAAAGAAATCGCTTGGATCGTATTCTAACAATCCACGATATGATAGTGAAGTCACTACTACCTTACTGTTTGTAGCATCATATCGTTTCCATGTGTCGCTTACTTGTTTTAAGGCCACTAAGCCGTTATCAACAAAGGTTGGGGCTATCAAATGAGGCTGAGTTAGCGGCCTAATATCTGTGAATGCAGTAGGGCTTGTTTCATCGGTATAACGCAGAACATAGCCTGTTAAGTCGCTTTTTCCTGTGCTATTAGCACCGATTGTTAATCTATTTCCGCTTTTTGCGGTGTATGTGATTTTTCCTGAACCAACCAAAAATAGTGTTCCGCTTGAAGGCAATAACGATGCGTCTTCTAATAGAAGATTACTCGACTTATGCGCCTTTACTGAAAACGAAGGATAGAGCCGTGCTATTGTATCGTCTTGTTTTCTGCT
>MDSW01078055.1_pt1 | contig 34921 bp, 34 predicted proteins | sample 811171 | NCBI WGS metagenome assembly MDSW01 (sample SAMN05326641, study PRJNA326480) | marine metagenome | isolation source: seawater | place: Atlantic Ocean: North West | collected 2012 | reverse complement strand
TTACTTAACTAGGAAAGAAAAAATTATTGCTAGTAAGGAAGTTGAATTCACTCTTGAAAGAGGTGAAATACTTGGAATTGTTGGAGAGTCTGGCTCAGGAAAATCTACTATTGCTAATGCAATAATTAATTTAATTGATCCTCCAGGTGAAATTACAGAGGGTTCAATAAAGATTGAAGGTAAAGAACTTTGTAATAATGAAGCAATTATTGAAAAAGCAAGAGGAAAAAAAATAGGATTTGTTTTTCAAGATCCTCAAACATCTCTTAACCCATTATTCAAAATTAAAGATCAGTTAATTGAAACAATACAAACGCATCTTCATTTAAATTATGAAGAAGCTTTAAAAAAATCTATTAAATTATTAAATGAAGTCGGCATTGAGGATGCAGAAAAAAGAATTGAAGATTATCCACACCAATTTAGCGGAGGAATGCGTCAGAGAGTTGTGATAGCATTAGCTATCAGTTGTGAACCAGACCTAATTATAGCCGATGAACCTACTACCGCTCTTGATGTAAGTATCCAATATCAAATCCTTCAACTTCTTAAGGATTTAACAAAAAAAAGAAATCTAGGTGTTATCATTATTACTCATGATATGGGTGTGATTGCTGAAACAACGAATAAAGTTATTATTATGAGAAATGGTGTAATTGTTGAATATGGTACTACTAAAGATGTTTTGACAAATCCAAAATCTAATGAAGGCAAAAGTCTTGTTATCTCTGTTCCTCCAACAAATAAAAAAATATCAAGATTTAAATTGATTAGTCCTGATGGAGGAGAAATTACTAATAATTCCATAAATCTTACTAATAGCATTATTCAAAACTGGGGAACCAGAGATATCTCAAATGAAAAATTATTGGATTTTAGAAATATTACAAAAATATTTAACGAAGGCTCATTCATTAAAACAAATAAAGAAGTTAATAACCTAAAAGCTCTCAATAATGTTTCGTTTGAAATTTTTGAAGGTGAGTCTTTAGGATTAGTTGGAGAGTCAGGTTCGGGCAAATCAACAATTGCTAAGATCATCACCAATCTAATTAAGCCAACTATTGGAGAAGTTTTTTATGACAATGTTTCATTGTACAAAGACAAAAATAAAAAAAATATAAAAAAATATAGGGGTCAGATTCAAATGATATTTCAAGATCCTTATTCTTCCTTAAATCCAAGATTTAAGGTAAGAAATATTATCGCTGAACCAATTAAATTTTTTCAGAAAGGCTTAAGTAAAAAAATTATTGAAGATAATGTTAATGATTTAATTGATATTGTTGGAATGACAAGACAATCTCTTGATAGATATCCTCATGAATTTTCTGGAGGGCAAAGACAAAGAATTTCAATAGCTCGAGCTTTGGCTACAAGGCCAAGATTGCTTATATGTGACGAACCAACATCAGCTTTAGATGTAAGTATACAAGCTCAAATACTAAATCTTTTAAAAGATCTGCAGGAACAGTTAAATTTAACTATACTCTTTATAAGTCATGACTTACCTGTAATTAGACAAATGTGTAACAGAATAGTAGTTTTAAAAAATGGGATTGTTTGTGAAACGAAAGAAACTGAAGAATTGTTTAATAATCCTGAGCATATATATACAAAGGAATTAATTAGATTAATGCCAAAAATTGAATCAATTATTTAATATATTCAGATTCTAAGATGATTTATATTTCTCTATTTACTGTTGCATTTATGGTAGCAACTATTGTTCCTTTTGGATCAGAAATGTATTTTGTAACATTATTATCTATTAACAAATACAACAATTTATTATTGTTAATAGCAGCATCTATTGGAAATGTATTAGGTTCCGTATTTAACTGGTTTTGTGGCTATTATGTAAATTATTTTATTAATAAATCTTGGTTTCCGATAAAAAAAGATAAGATTGTAAAAGGAACTGAAATTTTTAATAAATACGGAAAATGGTCTTTATTACTATCTTGGGTCCCGTTCATAGGTGATCCAATAACATTTGTTGCGGGTACACTTAGATTTTCTTTAGTTCCTTTTTTGATTTTAGTATCTATTGGGAAAGTAGGAAGATATTTGGTAATATATTTTTCAATAATTTGGGCAATAAAGATTTTTTAACATGGAAATTAATAGTCAATTAATATTTTTTTTAGTTGGTTTTTTTTGTGGGATTGGTGTTTTAACGCTTTTGTATTTATTTATAAATTCTAAAAAAAAGTCAGAAATTAAATCAGATGATAATCTTCTATCTCTTAAGAATCATATGAGTTCTATTCAGCAATCGCTTCAAAATTTTAATCTTGCACAAGACCGAATAGAAAATACATTGATACGTGGTGGAGCTCAACAACAAGGTCCTTGGGGTGAATTTGTCCTTAAAAACATTTTAGATAGTGTGGGTCTTCGTGAAGGAGAGGAATATGAAACACAAAAAGCTTTTAGAGATAATGATGGAAATCTTCAAAAACCTGACATTGTAGTCCGCATGCCGGGTAATAGAGATATTGTAATTGATTCAAAAGTATCTTTGAATGCTTGGCATGATTACTCAAATACAAAGGATGAGTTTCAAAAAAATAACTATTTAAAAAAATTTTTAGACGCAGTTAAAGTTTTTGTAAAAGATTTAAGTAAAGATAATTATGAAAATATTTACGAAATTAATACTTTAGATAATGTACTAATGTTTATTCCAATAGAGCCAGCCCTTTTAACATTGTATAGTGAGGGTGTGAAAATAGTTGAAGATGCTTGGCAAAAAAAGATAATAATCGTAGGACCTTCAACTTTACCTTTTTTATTAAAAGCTATAGAAAATATGTGGCGTTTAGATAAGCAGACAAAAACAATTAAACAAATTGCAGCTTCAGCGACAGAGATTTATGATAAAACAGTTAATGTTTATGATTCATTTATTCAGGCAAATCAATCACTTGATAAGGCCAAATTAAAAATGGAAGAAGCAAAATCGAGACTTCAGGATGGTCCTGGAAGTTTAACAAAAAAAGTTGATAAGATGAAAAAATTAGGTCGTTTAAATCCAAAAAAAGAGTTGCCAGAAGATTTGAACGATGAGATAGGTTAGATTGTAATATGCCAAGTTTTGATGTTGTAAGTAGATTAGATTTTCAAGAAATTGATAATGCTATAGGTAATGCTACAAGAGAAATTTTAAATAGATACGACTTTAAAGGTTCTGACACTTCTATTGAGCGCAAAGAAAATGAGGTTACAGTTATTACTGATGATGAATTAAAACTTAATCAAGTTCATGATTTAATAGTTACACATCTTGTTCGTCGAAAAGTAGATCCGTTGACCTTAAGTAAAAAAAGTATGGAAAAAGCTGGCGGCAACAAAGTTAGACAACTATACAATTTAATAGAAGGCATTGAACAGTCTATTGCAAAAAAAATTACTGCTGACGTAAAGAGTTCAAAAATTAAAGTACAGGTTAAGATAAACGGCAATGAATTACGTGTAGATGGGAAAAAGAAAGATGATTTACAATCTGTAATGCAAATAATAGAAGGTTCAAATATTAGTATTCCTTTACAGTTTGTTAACTTTAGAGATTAATTTAAGTGATAACTTGGGAATTGATTATGGCAATTAGTGCCTATAATTTTGTCATGTATGTTACTCCAGGTCCTAACAATAGTATTTTGACTGCTTCAGGAATAAAGTTTGGTTTCTTTCGCTCAATACCAAATATTATTGGCATCCCCAGCGGTCATGGTTTACAATTAGCATTGGTATGTCTTGGTTTGGGGAGCTTATTTACGACATTTCCAATCTTGCTTGATATTTTACGCTTTGTTGGTGCTGCTTATATACTTTATTTAGCTTATAAAATGTTTGGCTCATTAAATATATCCCCTTCTGATGAAAAATCTAGACCCCTGAAATATTATGAAGCGATATTATTTCAGTTTGTTAATCCTAAAGCTTGGGTAATTTGTATAACTGCCGTCTCTTTATTTTATCCAGAAACAGAAAACTTATTTATTGGAACTTTATTTATGGTTATTATGTCAACAATTATCAATATTCCTTCAATTAGTATTTGGGCATTTGGGGGAAGTATAATTAGACATTATTTACAAAACAAAAATTTAAAAAAAATATTAGAGTGGATTTTAGCTTTTATGCTTTTGGCAACTGCTTATTCAGTTCTTATGTACAATGCTTAAGGTATGGGTATCTTAATATATTTCCCAACAACATTATAACCCTTTATTACAGCCGGTCTTTTAGAAATCATTTTGTACCATCTTAAAACATTTGGATAATTATTTAAATTAACTTTATGAATTTCAAAACGTGCGATCCATGGCCAAGTAGTTATATCAGCTATTGAATAGTCTTTTGCTAAGTAATCATTTTTTTTTAATTTTTCATCAAGTGCTTGATAGACACGTTTTACATAAGCTACGCTTTTTTCTTCAGCAAATTTACTCTTGCCTAAATTATAATGCAGATATTGATGTGCTTGACCAAGAAATGGACCAACTTGAGATATTTGAAAAAAAAACCATTGCATTACCTCCCAATAATTTTCTTTAGGAATGAATTTTTTATATTTATAAGCAAGATATAGCATTATCGCACCTGTTTCAAAAATACATTGATTATTTTCTTTATCCACAATTACTGGAATCTTATTACTAGGCGACAATTTTGTAAATTCTTTAGAGAATTGTTCATTATTTTCTATATCTATTGGGAAAACTTTATATGAAAGATTTAATTCTTCTAACAAAATACTTATCTTTCGACCGTTAGGTGTTGGCCATGTGTAGAGATCAAACATATTTTAATTTATTTTTTTTAAATTTAAATTATTCTAGCACATAATTTTTATGTTTAGAATTTTATTAATATTAATTTTATTTACCTTTCCAATTAAAGCAGACCAAAATGATTTACGTCTAGAAATATTATTCAAAAAATTGCTTGAAACAAGTGATGAAAATGAAATTAATAATATAACTGTCAATATTTGGGATATATGGTATGAGACAAATGATCCAAATATAAATCATGATTTCTATAGAGGTGTTGGTTTAATGAATAATGGAAATCTAAAAGCCTCCATATTCTATTTTGATAGAGTGATAAAAAAAAATCCAAATTTTGCAGAGGCATGGAATAAAAGAGCAACTGTATATTATTTACTTGGTAAATTTGATAAATCTATTTTAGATATAAGTGAAACTTTAAAATTAGAGCCTAGACATTTCGGAGCAATGGATGGTTTAGCTCTTATCTTTATTCACCAAAAAAAATTTCAAAAAGCTCTAGAAATATATGAAGAAGTTATAAAAATATTTCCAAAAAGCAAAATAACATTACAGAAAAAAAATCGTATTTTAAAATATGTTTCAAAGGGAGCATAACAAAACTATTATTCTATTTGTAATAAACTATCAAATACTGAATTTATACCTTGCTGAAATATTTTTTTTAAATCTTGTCCTTCTTGTTTTTCATTTCCAAAAATTTTTCCATCAATTATTATTTTGGGATTATCTATACTTCCTTCCAAAGAAGTTTCTATAAAAACTTCATTATTTTCGTACAAAAAGATTTTACCGTCTATTTCATTTGCAAGAATATCTATTGAAGCAATCATTTTAGATTGCCCTAAATTGTTATATATTTGTATATTGTCAGAAAAAATTTTTCCATTATTAATATTTACACCACCTTTAATTTTAGTTGGGATGTTCCCATATTTTGAAATTATAAAATTTAAAGATTTACTTAAAGAAGAAATTGATGGAATTTTTTCAACTAATAACGATAATAAAGCAGCACCAAATCTCTCCTCATCAGTAGTAGTTAGGTAAGCTGACCCTGATAGGTTAATTTCTCCCTCAATAGATTTTAGTAGATTTTTCTTATTAGAGGCGTATCCATTAATTTTAAAATTATCAGACGATAATTTTACTGTTAAACGATCCCAAACAGCTATTTCTGATTGTTGAAGAAAGGTATTTAAAGAAATATTATTAAATTTACCATTTAAAGCAAAAGGTATTAATTCTGATAATTGAGTATTTCCAGATATTTGAAAATTTCCTTCAGCTATATTGCCTTTAAATTCAGTAATATTTAAAATATTATTATTATATTTAGCTTTAATAAAAATATTATTAATTTCCAGACCGTTGACTTTCATTACAGGTGCTTTTAAGTTAATATTTAAAGGTGAAAGAGGCCAATAAGATTTCATTATTTTAATATCGCTTTCTCTAATAAAAATCGATGCACTTTCATTTTTTATATCAACACTTGAATTAGAAAAAATAATATCTGGATAGTATTTAAATTTAGATTCCTGATTAAGCACAATAGAAAGGTTGGTTTTTTTCTCAACCTCAATTAAAAAATTATTAATATTTAAATAATCTTTAAAAGCAAAAACAATAATAGAAATAATAATTAAAAATGAAAAAAAAGAAAATAAAATTATTTTTAAAATATTAAAATTTATCGTTTTTTTTGAAGATCTTAATTTAATTTTTTTTTTTTCATAAAATTAACTTTTAATTAATATATTTTCAGGGTCATGAAGGGGTTTTGTCTCTACCTTTGCTTTATATTTATTTTTAGCTACTTCAATCTCAAAAAATTTATTTTTTAAATCATTTAAATTAATCTTTGCATCTATATATCCAAAAGCAATATTTTTATTATAACAAAAAGAATAGTTACCAGAAGTAGTTTGTCCAACAATTTCTCCATTAAAATATATTGGCTCATCATGCAAAAGAAGAGGTTTGCCTGGTATTGAATCAACTAATGTTAACATAATTATTTGTTTTTTAATATTATTTTTTAATTCTAATAAACTTTTTTTACCAAGAAAGTCAAAATCTTTATTTATTTTTACCGCAAAATTTAAACCAGCTTCATAAGGATTTTCTTCTGGTGAAATATCATGTCCCCAATGTAGATAACCTTTTTCCATTCTCATAATATCCATAGCTAATCTACCTGCATGAACTAATTTAAAATTACTCCCTATCTTTTCAATAATTTCGTAAATCATTTTAGATTTATTGACTGGAATATATAGTTCCCAGCCTAACTCTCCGACATAAGAAAGTCTTTGAAACCATATTTTGACTTTATTTATTTCTATTAATTTACCAGTACCAAATTTAAATTGATTATTTTCAAAAAACTTACCTGCTATTTGTGTTAGTAAAGCTCGACTTTTAGGACCAAAAATTCCAAAGCAAGCATAATCATCAGTTACATCTTTAAATTTTATGCTATTATCTAAATACTGCAGAATATGTTTTTTATCATGTGCTCTTACACTTGATCCAGTTATAATTCTAAACCTAGTTTTAGTAATACAAGTAACGGATAAATCAGTTTCGATTCCTCCATTTTTATTTAACATTTGTGTGTACGTAATTGATCCTGGATCATTTTTAATATTATTAGAGCATAAGTATTGTAATGAGGTAAAGGCATTTTCTCCTTCAATTTCAAATTTTGCAAATGGAGTTAATTCAAAAAATCCTACATTTTTTCTTGTATTGACTGTTTCGTTTTCTGCTGATTTGTACCAATTTTGATAGCCAAAACTATATTTAAATTCTGGTTTTTCTCCGTTTATAGCATACCATAAAGGAGTTTCAAAACCAGCTGCTTGACCAAAACAAGCACCTTTTTTCTTTAATAAATCATGATAAGAAAAATTTTTAATATTTCTAGAAGTTTTAACTTGTTTGTATGGCCAGTGCATCGCATATTGATTGCCAAGACTTTCAGCTGCCCTTTCAACAATAAAATTAGTTTGAGAATGAAACTTTTCAAATCTACTTATATCCAATGAAAAAACATCCTCGTTTACACCTCCATTAATCATCCACTCAGCAGTAATTTTGCCCGCCCCTCCTGCACTGACAATACCAATACTATTAAAACCGCAACACACAAAAAAATTTTTAACTTCAGGTGTTTCTCCTAAAAGATAATTTGAATCAGGAGTAAAAGACTCAGGGCCATTAAAAAACTTACGAATTCCAACATTTTCAATATCAGGAATGCGATTAATTGAGTGCATTAAATAAGGCTCAAAATGATCAAAATCTTCAGGCAATTCTGAAAATGAAAAATCTTCTGGAACTTTATGATTTTTTGTAAATGCGGGCTTAGCATTAGGTTCAAAAATTCCTATTAAAAATTTACCTGCATCTTCTTTTATATATAAACAATTATTATAATCTCTTAAAACTGGTAGGGCCCTATCTAGATTTTTTACAGATTCAGTTAAAACATAAAAATGCTCAACAGGATAAAGAGGTACGCTTACTCCTACATCATTTGCAATTTGTCTAGACCACATGCCAGATGCTAGAACTATATATTCACATTCTATTTTTCCTTTAGAAGTATTGACACCCTCAATTCTGTTGTTATTAATTAAAATTTTTTCAACTGAACAATTTTCAAAAATACTTGCTCCATGTGTTTTAGCAGCTTTTGCTAGCACATTTGTTACGCCTACAGGATCTGCCTGGCCATCTTTGGGTATAAATACTCCGCCAACAATATCTTTAGTGTTAATAAGTGGATAAATATCTTTGATTTCTTCATTGTTTACTTCTTTCGCTTCAATATTAAATAATTGAGCTGTATTAACATGTCTCTTTAGCTCATCTAATCTCTCTGAGGTTGTTGCAACGGTAAGTGAACCATTTTGCTTAAGACCAGTAGATAGGCCAGTTTCAATTTCAAGCTCTTTATATAAATTTAAGGAATGATTTCTAAGCTTTGTGATTGTTGCAGATGATCCTAGTTGTCCAATTAATCCTGCTGCATGCCAAGTTGTACCAGAAGTTAATTGATCTCTTTCTAATAAAACTACATCTTTCCAGCCGTATCGAGCAAGATGATAAGCTACAGAACAACCTGCTACTCCTCCACCGATAACTACTACTTTTGTCGAAATAGGAAAATTTTGAGGCATATTACAATTTTAGTGTTCCAGTATGTTTATCAAATAATTTATCAATATCTCTTTTTGTTATGTCATAAATTGAAGAAGGTTTCCATTCTGGATTATAAGTTTTTGATATTAAAACAGCATCCACTCCATTATTAAAATCATCTCTGTACACAATATGTTGACTTAGCTGAAACTCCATCTTTAAGCATTCTTTGAGAGATAGCTTTTTTGCCCTTTTGAAAAGCTCAGAAGTTATTACTAAGCTCATTGGACATTTTTTATTCAAAATATCTAAATTTTTTTTTGCAAATTTTGATTTTGAATTTTCAAGATTTTTAATTACTGAATAAATATCTCCACTGAAACTCTTTTCAATAAATTTAACGTTTTTTATTAATTCTGATTCATTTTTTTCTACTTTATCTGAATCTCTGAATATTCCATTTTTTATATAATCACTTATTATCTTATCAAGATTATTATTTTTATAATAATGAGTTGCTAAACCAAGATATAACATTTCTTCTGCTTTAATAATATTACCTGTTAGAGCTAAATAGAAACCGATATTTTTTTTTAATCTGGATAAAAAATAACTACCTCCTACATCTGGGAAAAAACCTATGGCTGTCTCTGGCATTGCAAACTTAGAATTTTCAGTTGCTATTCTTTTATTTCCATATATTGAAAGACCAACGCCACCTCCCATTACTATTCCATCCCAAATGCTTAAATATGGTTTTTTAAATTGACTAATTTTATAATTTAAACTGTATTCTTTTAAAAAAAATTCTTTTTTAAGTTTTGATTTTTTTGCATCAATAATAATAGATTTTACATCTCCACCAGCACAGAAAGCTTTCCCTTCACCCGTTAATAAAATTCTTTTAATATTTTTATCTTTTTCCCATTCTATCAATTTTGATAAAAATGACTCCACCATTTTAAGATTTAAAGCATTTAATGATTCAGGTTTATTTAAATGTATAATTCCAGTTTCTTTTTTTTTTGAAAATAAAATAGATTTAGTCAATTTTTTAATTCCAATAATTTATTTTTAATACCAATTTGTTTTGCTTTTAAGCGATTTATTTCATCACGTATTTTTGCTGCATCTTCAAATTCTAATTTTGAAGCAAAATTTAACATTTTTTTATCTAATTTCTTTATATGTTTATCCAAATCCTTACCAACTAATTGTTTCGCATTGTCAATTTCAATAGTTACATGATCTTGTTCTGCAATATCCTCTAAAATAATGTCAATATTCTTTTTAATACTTATTGGAGTGATATTATTAGATTTATTATATTCAAGTTGCCTTTCTCTTCTTCTTTCTGTTTCTTCTATCGCCTCATTCATACTTTTAGTTTTAGTATCTGCATACATTATAACCTTACTTTCAACATTTCTAGCTGCTCTTCCAATAGTTTGGATTAAACTGGTTTTAGAACGCAAATAACCCTCTTTATCAGCATCTAGAATAGCCATTAGACCACACTCAGGAATATCAAGTCCTTCTCTCAATAGATTTATGCCAATTAGAATATTAAATACTCCTAATCTTAAATCTCGAATAATTGCTATCCTTTCCAGAGTGTCAATATCTGAGTGCAAATACCTTACTTTTAATCCTTCTTCGTGCATATATTCAGTTAGATCTTCGGCCATTTTTTTTGTTAAGGTTGTAACCATTGCTCTATGGCCTTTACTAATTGTTTTATTGCATTCATCAATTAAGTTATCAATTTGATGTTTTGTTGGATGAATTTTAATTGGAGGATCTACTAAACCTGTAGGCCTAATGACTTGTTCAATAAATACACCTCCTGTTTTATCTAGTTCATAACCACCAGGAGTTGCACTAACAAATACTGTTTGTGGTCTCATCTTATCCCACTCTTCTCTCTTTAATGGTCGATTATCCAAGCAACTTGGAAGTCTAAATCCATATTGGGATAATGTAGATTTACGAGAAAAATCTCCTTTGTACATACCAGCTATTTGACTACAAGTTATATGGCTTTCATCAACGAATAATATAGAGTCCTCGGGTATGTATTCATACAAAGTTGGAGGAGGTTCGCCAGGTTTTCTTCCTGAAAGATATCTTGAATAATTTTCTATACCACTACAACTACCTGTAGTTTCAATCATTTCTAAATCAAAATTAGTTCTCTCCTCCAAGCGTTGTTTCTCTAATAATTTTTTTTCTGTTTCAAATAGTTTAAGTTGTTTTTTTAAATCTTCTTTAATTTGTATTAAAGCTTTTTTAATTGTTGGTTTTGGAGTGACATAATGTGAGTTTGCAAAAATCCTGATATCATTTAATTCCCTAACTTTTTCTCCAGTTAGAGGATCCACTTCTATAATACTTTCAATTTCATTACCAAACATTGATATTTTCCAAGAACGATCTTCGAAATGAGATGGGAATATTTCTAGTATATCTCCTCTAGCTCTAAAGCTTCCTCTTCTAAAATCCATGTCTCTTCTTTTGTATAATAAATCTACAAGTTTTCTTATAATAATCTCCCTACTGATTTTTTGTTTTTTTTCTAATATAAATGACATAGAAGAATATGCATTAACTGAACCAATCCCATAAATACATGAAACAGAAGCTACTATTATAGTGTCTCGTCTCTCTACTAAAGATCTGGTAGCTGAATGACGAAGACGATCAATTTGTTCGTTAATAGATGATTCTTTTTCAATATATGTATCAGATCTGGGAACATAAGCTTCTGGTGTGTAATAATCATAATAACTTACAAAATATTCCACTTTATTTTCAGGGAATAAATTTTTCATTTCACCATAAAGTTGAGCTGCCAAAGTCTTATTTGGAGCCATGATTAGACTTGGACGTTGTAATGCCTCTATAACTTTAGCTATAGTAAATGTTTTACCAGATCCTGTTACTCCCAAAAGTACCTGTTCATTTTCTCCGTTTTTGATATTTTTAACTAATGAATTAATAGCACTAGGTTGATCACCACTTTCTTTGAAATCACTTATAATTTTAAAAGGATTTTCTATAGAGCTTATGTTATCATTTTTAACTTTTTCATTTATTTTCATTGTTTTTTATATAGTTGTTTATGTAAGAATAGTTAGTTAATAATTTTCCGTTTTTAGTTATTGTTGCCTTACTTATTCTACCGTCATCTTTGTTAAGTATGTAAGGCAAAACTTCTTTCACTATTCCATCCCCAAACTCTTCACTTGAGTCTTTTGGTAATTCAGAAGGTAAATTATCAACAGCCATAATTGCAAGAGCTTTATTATCTTTCTTTATTTCTTTAAAAAATTTTTTATCTAGATAAAAATTAGGATCTTTTATAGTTGTTGATCTGATAGTAGTAGGAATAGATCCATTTATATCACAAGTAATGTCACCTATTACAATTAATTTTTTATAATTTTCTAAATCTTTTTTTTCAAATAATCGAGGTGATTTTGGATCCCAGTAATGAGAACTAATTAAAATATTTGAAGAATACATGTACTGATCAATAATTGATATATATTTATTAGGAAATTTTATAAAGTGTTGTAAATTAAATTTTTGATCATCTAATCTTTTTAAATATTGGGATGTTTGTAAATTACAGAAAACTCCAAGGGAATTTTTATCTTTTAAAAAATTTTCGGGAGAAACTTCATTAATATTAGTTGACTTTAATAATTCAAGAGTTCCTTTTGCAACTCTTCCATCTCCTGTAATTAGAATTCTTGCATTTTTAAAATCTTTTTTTTCAATACTCTGTAATAGCTTGGAATAAGAGCCTAAGTCATATGCTCTACTCATTACTGGCTCACCAATAGTTTCTAAATATAAATTTAGAGAATTGTAACAACCTATAATTCCAGCAAATCTACCAAATCCTAAGTATCTTCGACTAAATTTATCTCTTATATTTTCATAATCAATTAAAGTTATCTTTTTTTTTAAAATTTCATTGATTAATTCTTTTTTATCCATTCCTGGGGTGCCCTGTGCAGCAGCAGAATTATCTGGTTGAATTTTTGAAGTATGAGAAAAGAACATATATTTCTTTGAATTAATTAATAAATTAGGTTCTATTTCTTTTATTCCTAAAATTAGATCACATGCATCCAGATCTTCATTGATCAAAGCTCCCATCCTTAAATATTCTTTGTCATTAAAACAGCGATGATTAGAAGGTTGAATAATAATACTGATATTATTAAACTTATTAAGAAGTTCTTTAATATGTTTTGGAACCAGGGGTGTTCGATTATCATCAGATCGAGATTCTCTTATTATACCTATCTTATACATTAATGATTATTATATTTTATTTGAATTGAGTGTTCTTTTAGTATTTCAAAAAAATAGTCTATATTTTTTTTATTACTTGGAGCAGCTTGGACTCCGCTATGAATTTTATTATCTAGAATTAAATCTATTGCTGCTGATAAAGTTAGGGAAACTAATTTTGCCATTGCAGTATTTTCTCCCTTACCTTTTTCATCAAGATGAAAAGTTTGATTCCATATTTTTTTATTATTTTTGGAAGCTTCTAAATTAACCCACAATACAACTCTATCTTCTTCATTTTCTTTATATTTATATAAATTAAGTAAGTCTAAACTTTTTTCATTAATTTGTTGATCTAAATTTGCAGAATTATTATCCAGCATAATAAATATTTCTTTCCAAGCATCTGACCAGCCATTTAAACGTAATGTTCCTCTAACAAACTCTTTAATTTTCCATTTTTTTGGAAACATGTATTCATCAATGTATGGAATTGAATTTCTGTTTGGATATGCCTCAAAAATTTCGTTATTAATATTAAAATTTTTTATATTTTTATAGGGAGTAACGCTCTGTTTTTTATAATTATCAATATAAATTGCCTTATTGTTTAATGCTTTAATAACCCCAACAGGTGACCAGCTAAATTTGTATTTGAATTTATTCGGTAAAGCAGGAATTCCACCACAATAGGATTTATATGAAACATCTATATCTTCAAAACCATTCTTTTCTAAATTTTGAACTAACAAATGAGAAAAGAAATGGTCTATTCCTGGATCTAGCCCCACTTCATTTATAAATACTAATTTATTTTTTTTTGCGGAAGTATCAAAACTATTTATTTCTTTTGATAAATAACTAGTCGAAGCAAAATGACATTTATTTTTAATACAAATATTCGCAATATCATAATGCATATTAGCAGGTAATTGAGAAACTAATATATCTCCAGATTTAATAGATGACTCTAATTCAGATAAATTATATTCTTTTGCTTGAATCCAAGAAGATGATACGTGATCTATACTCTTCTTAGCTTTTTCTAAATTACGATTCCATACTGTTAAAGGAATTTTTTTCCTTGCTAATCTTCGTATTCCTGGGATTGATGATAATCCTGCTCCTAACCAATGAATATTTATCATATATTTTCTTCTTTTAATTTTTCTTATTGATATTTACTACATTATTATTAGAAAAAAAATAATGGATTTTGTATTTTTAATTTTATGTTGTTCATTTCTGTTAACTGGATTAATTTCAGGTTTTATAGCAGGATTATTGGGAGTAGGTGGTGGCATTATCATTATTCCCATTACTTACTATATATTGTTGTATTTAGGTTACTCTATAGAGGTAGTAATGCATGTTTCAATTGCCTCTTCATTGGGCATTATAGTTTTTACTTCTAGTTCTTCAATATTAAGTCATTTTAAACTCAAAAATATTGATTTTAATATTGTAAAAAATTGGGTTCCAGGAGTAATTTTTGGATCAATAATAGGTTCTTATATTGCTAGTCAAATAAATGGTGAATTTTTAATTATAATTTTTGTGACCCTTTTATTTTTAATCTCTTTAAATTTATTTTTACAAAAAAAATTTATTTTATCGAAAACATTACCAAAAAGTTATTCATTAAATTTTGTAATTAGTTTTGCAATTAGTTTTTTTTCAGTTTTAATGGGTATTGGAGGTGGAAGTTTTAGTGTTCCAACCTTGTGTTCTTTTTCTAAACCAATTCATAAGGCAGTTGGAACCTCTGCTACTCTTGGTTTTTTTATAGCTTTCCCTGGTGTTGTAACTTACTCAATTGCAGGATATAATGTTTCTGGACTGCCACCATATTCTCTTGGATATGCTAATTTAATCATAATTTTATTAGTATCGTCTACTAGCGTATTTACTGCGAATATTGGGGCAAAATTTTCCTCGAAAACTAAAACCTCCACACTTCAAAAAATATTTGCTGTTTTTTTATTTTGCACATGTATAAGTCTAGTTATTGAACATTTTATTTTATAATTGTTATGAACATGCAAGCAGATAGATTAAAACGCGTTAAGCCTTCCATGACTGTTGGAATAAATGTCAAAGCTAATGCTTTGAGAGCACAAGGAAAAGATATTTTAATTTTAGCAGCAGGAGAACCTGATTTTGATACTCCAATAAATATAGTAAATGCTGCAAAAAAGGCTATGGATGAAGGAGAAACTCGCTATGTACCAGGAAAGGGCACAGGAAAACTTCAGGATGCTATTATAAATAAATTCAAGATTGATAATGAAATTTCTTATTCACATGATGAAATTATGGTTGGAGTAGGTGGTAAACACATTATTTATAATGCTATGATGGCGACTTTAAATAAAGATGATGAGGTAATAATTCCTGCACCATTTTGGGTTAGCTACCCTGATATAGTTTTATTAGCAGAAGGAAAGCCAGTAATTATAGAATGTAGTGCAGATCAAAATTTTAAACTGACTTCAAGTCAACTTGAAAAAAATATAAACTCTAAAACAAAATGGTTGATGTTAAATAGCCCTAGTAATCCAACAGGTGCAATTTACTCAAAAGAAGAATTAAAATCTCTAAGTGAAGTATTAATCAAGTTCCCAGATATATATATACTCACTGATGATATTTATGAAAAAATTATCTATGATAATAACAAGTTTAATACTTTGGCCTCTGTTGAACCAAAATTAAAAAGTAGAATTTTAACTTTAAATGGAGTTTCAAAAGCATATTGCATGACAGGTTGGAGACTTGGTTATTGTGGTGCTAATAAAGATATTATTTCTGGGATGAATAAAATTCAATCACAAAGTAATACTTCTACATCATCTATCTCAATGGCTGCTGCTGTTGAGGCACTAAGCGGTAATCAAGAATTTATTGAAAAAAATAATATTCAATTTAAAAAAAGACGAGACATAATTGTTGAAAAACTAAATAAAATAAGTGGAATTTTTTGTAAAACTCCACCAGGGGCATTTTATGTATATCCGAACTGTGAAGGCTTGCTGAATAAAAAAACTCCTCAGGGAAATATTATTAAAACTGATGAAGATCTAATGAATTTTTTATTAGAATCTGAAGGTATTGCTGGAGTTCATGGTGAAGCCTTTGGGTTATCTCCTTATTTTAGACTTTCGTATGCTGCAAGTGAAAAAACAATTATTGAAGCATGTGAAAGAATAAAGCGTGGGTGTGAATTACTTAAGTAAGATCTTTATCAGCAATTATTTTTGCAATTCTAAGTAAGTTTGTTGAGCCGGCATTTCCAAATGGAACACCTGCGGTGATAACTACTGAGTCTCCGGGGTTAACAATTTTCTTATTTTTAACTATTGTGCACGCAATATTTACCATCTCTTTTACATCATGCGCATCTTCTGCGTGACATGAGTCAACACCCCAAGCTATTTGTAATTTTCTGCTGGTGTCAATATTTGGTGAAATACCTACAATCTGTACCGGGGCCCTTTCCTTAGACATTCTTAAAGTTGTTCCTCCACTTACAGAGAAAGTAATTATAGCTTTTGCCTGAGCATTTTGGGAAATATTATAAGCTGCACTCGTTATAGCTTCAGTAGTATTGATTGATTTTTGATTTTCATATTTTTCATGATTAGAGAGATTATAATTTTCACGATCAATTTCAACACTTTCAATAATTTTATTCATCATTGTTACTGTTTCTACTGGGTATTTGCCAATAGCTGATTCTCCCGATAGCATCACTGCATCTGCACCATCGTAAACTGCATTGGCAACATCAGATGCTTCGGCTCGTGTTGGAGTATGATTTTCAATCATGCTTTCTAACATTTGAGTTGCAACTACAACTGGTTTGCCAGTATTCCTACACTCATTAATTATTTTTTTTTGAATAGCAGGAACTGTTTCAGGTTCTATTTCCACACCAAGATCACCTCTTGCTATCATTATGCCGTCAGACTTTTCTATGATTTGTTTTATATTTTTAACCGCAGATGGTTTTTCAATTTTTGAAATTATTGCTGCTTTTGATCCAACAATATCTCTTAATTGTGCAACATCATCGACAGATTGAACAAAAGATTGAGCAATCCAATCGACTTTCATATCTAAGGCTTTTCTTAAATCACTTTTATCTTTAGAAGTTAGTGAAGATATTGGAAGAATTGCATCAGGAATATTTACACCTTTATTATCAGATATATTTCCACCATTTAAAACTTCCACAACTAGTGAATCTTTTTTTTGTTCGATTATTTGCATTTTAATTTTTCCATCATCAATTAAAATTATTGTGTTTGGTGTTAATATTTCATATATTTCTTGATGCGGAAAATTTACTCTATTTGTGTCACCCTTTTCATTACTTAAATCTAAAATAAATTGTTGGCCAGTAGATAAGGATTCATTTTTATTTTTGAAACTTCCAATTCGCAATTTTGGACCTTGAAGATCGGCTAAAATACAACTTGAGTGATTATATTTTTTTTCTAAAGACCTTATACATTCTAAGTTTTGCCTATGTTGCTCTATTGTTCCATGAGAAAAATTAAGTCTAAAAACGTCAGTACCAGCCTTAAACATTTCTTCAATTATTTCTTTAGAAGATGAGGCAGGTCCAAGAGTGGCTAAAATTTTAGCTTTTCTATTTCGTTTCATTGAAAATTATATATAATTCATAATTAACAATATTGTAAGTTATTTAAAGTATTTTTGAAAAATTAATGAAAAAGGATATAGAAAAAGAAATTTATTCAGAGGTTTTAGAACGTTTGATTCTTCATCTTCAAAAAAGGACAGATGTTCAAAATATAGATTTAATGAATTTATCTGGTTTTTGTAGAAACTGCTTATCAAAATGGTATGTAGCAGCAGCAAATAAACGAGACATAGAAGTTGATTATGATGATGCAAGAAAAATAATCTATGGTATGCCTTACAATGAATGGAAAGCAAAATTTCAAAAAGAAGCATCAGAAGATCAAATAAATAAATTTAAAAATAAAAAAAATTAATATAATTTTTCTAACTTCTCTCCATAAATTTCTTTAACTTTAAATCTTCTTACTTTCATAGATGGTGTCATCATGCCATTTTCAATAGTGAAAGCTTCATCTACTAAAACAAATTTTCTAACTTGCTCAATAACTGAGAGGTTTTTATTAACACGATCTATTATTTCTTTGATGTGTTTATTAAAATCTTCATCATTAATTAATTTTGCTAAATCCTCACTTTTTTTATTTTCTTTTGCCCATAAAATTGATTGATCAATGTCAGGAACAATTGCAGCTACTAGATAATTCTTAAAATCACCATAAAGCATTGATTGTGCTATTTCAGGTTCAATTTCTAATTTAGCCTCAATTCTAGATGGAGAAATATTATCTCCACCTGCGTTTACTATTATATCTTTTTTTCTATCTGTAATTTTAAGATAATTATCTTCATCCAGCTCTCCTATATCTCCTGTATGTACCCAACCATTAATAATAGTTTTATTTGTTGATTCTGCATCATTCCAATATCCATTCATCATATTTTCTCCGGAAACAAGAATTTCCCCATCTTCAGCAATCTTGACTTGTGTTTTTTTAAGAGGTGGTCCTACAGTGTCTAATTTAATTTTTTCTGGGCGATTAGCACTTATAACTGGACCTGTTTCAGTTTGACCATAACCTTGTAATAAAGGCAATCCTAAAGAAGAAAGATACAAGCCTATTTCAAAATTTAAAGCAGATCCTCCTGAAACTAATGCTAGCAGACTTCCTCCAAACCTCTTATTAACTTTTTTTCTAACTATTTTAGATAATAAGTTATTAAAAAAATTTTCCATTCCATTTAAGTTTCCTTCTAAATATTTTTTCTGGCCTAATTCAATTGTTTTATTAAATAAAAACTGACTTACTTTACTTTGTTTTTTTAATCCTTGAGAGATTCTAGTATAAAGAGAATCATAAAATCTTGGTACCGCTGTCATAATATGTGGTTTTGATTCAGCCATATTTTGCAAAAGCTTATCTATACCTTCTGCATAATAGATTTCACCACCTACACTCATCTTATAATATTGAAGCGTGTGTTCATATGAATGGGACAAAGGTAGCCAAGATAAAAAACGAATATTCTTTATATCAGAAGTTGTACTAAATAAAAGTTCTTGAGCACCTGAACAATTATGCATCATCGAACCATGACTAAGCATCACTCCTTTAGGATTGCCACCTGTTCCTGATGTGTAAATTATACAAGCAGTATCTTTTCTATTTATCTCCTCTTCCTTTTCTTCTAGTTTAAAATTATTATTACTATTTTCCTTTATTAAATTGTCCCAGTAAGATATTGCAACGTTATTATCTTTTGGATTTTGTAAATTTTCTATCATAATTACATTTTTGCATTTACTAGAATTAACTGCAGCGGGAAGAGCTTTTTTTGCTAATTCATTAGAAGAAACTATAAGGCATCTAGCTTCACAATGGTTAAGTATATATTCATAGTCTTTTTGAGTGCTTGTTGTATATGCAGGTACAGTGATTGCACCAATACTCATTATGGCTATATCAGCAATTTGCCACTCTGGTCTATTCTCTGAAATTATTGCAACCCTATCGCCCTTTAATATGCCTAGATCTATTAAACTGTTTGCAATAGCCGTCACTTGTGTTTTTGTTTCATTCCAGGAAATTGAATTATAATTTCCTGCCGATTTGCTCCATAAATATGGTTTATTTTGTAAATTAGCTACTTGATGATTAAATAAACTAACAATACTGTTAAATTTTTCTAAATCTACATACATATAAGCTTGTCCTCCCTACAAAGCCTAGTTATTAAAACTATATCTTATTAATGGATATGACAACTAAAAGAAATAACATAAAAAAAAGATCAAAAATAAATAATCTTGAAAAACCGCCGGTTTGGAACCTATCAGATCTCTATTCATCAACAGATAGTAAAAAAATATTGATTGATTTGGAATTTATAAAGAATTCTTCTAAGAAATTTGAAAAAGAATATGAAGGTAAAATTCGAAAAATTAGTTCTAATAATTTTTATAAGGCAATAATACAATATGAAATAATTGATGAAAAAATTGACCGCATACTTTCTTATGCCCAGTTATTATATTCAGAAAACTTAGAAAATGAAAGCAATAAAATCTTTCTTCAAAATATGCAAGAAAAAATCACTAAATACTCTTCATCTCTTCTTTTTTTTCATTTAGAAATAAATGAACTTAGCGACAAACAAATTAAATTATTATTTAAAAACGAAATTTTAAAAAAATTCAAAACTTGGGTTTACAATCTAAGATCTTTTAAGCCATATCAATTAGAAAAAAAAATTGAGAAACTTATGCATGATAAAAACATTACCTCTAATCATGCCTGGATTAAATTATTTGATGAAACAATAGCATCGCTTAAATTTCCTTTCAGAAAAAAAGAATTATCAAGCGCAGAAATATTAAATTTGTTATCTGACAATAATTCATTAGTTAGAAAAGAGGCGGCAAAATCAATTGGTAAAATTTTAGGAAATAATGTAAAAATTTTTTCAACGATTACAAATACTCTTGCCAAAGATAAATCAATTAATGATGAATGGAGAAAATTTTCAAATCCTGTAAGTTCCAGAAACTTAAATAATGTGGTTGAAGATGAAGTTGTAGAAGCTTTGTCCAAATCTGTTACTTCCTCATATTCAAGACTGTCTCATAGATATTACGCAATTAAAGCAAAATGGTTTGGTCAAAAAACTTTAAACTATTGGGATAGAAATGCACCCTTGCCTTTTCAAAGTAAAAAAAAATATAATTGGAATAATTCTAGAGAATTAGTTTTAGAAGCATATTATGATTTTAATTTCTCGATAGGTGAAATTGCAAAGAAATTTTTCGATAACTCTTGGATTCATGCGTTAGTTGAAAAAGGAAAATCTCCTGGAGCATTTTCTGCTTCAACTGTTCCTAGTGTTCATCCTTATATTTTACTTAATTTTCAGGGTAAAATTAGAGATGTTTCAACACTAGCTCATGAACTCGGGCATGGTGTTCATCAATATCTATCAGCAAGTAAGCAAGGTCATTTAAATTCATCAACACCTTTGACTTTAGCTGAAACTGCAAGTGTATTTGGAGAAATGTTAGTTTTTAAATCAATTTTAAATAATCAAAATAATGAATTGGAAAAAAAGGCTCTTTTAGCCAATAAAATTGAAGATATGTTAAATACAGTTATACGACAAATTGCTTTCTTTGAATTTGAAAAGAATATTCATGAAAATAGAAAAATAAAAGAATTAAGCATTGAGGAAATTTGCTCAATATGGATAAAAGTACAAAAACAAAGTCTTGGTCCTTCTATAAAATTTGATGATGAATATAAATATTATTGGACTTATATTCCTCATTTTATACATTCGCCTTTTTATGTTTATGCTTATGCCTTTGGAGATTGTTTGGTAAATTCCCTCTATGCAGTTTATGAAGATGGATTGAAAGATTTTGATTTAAAATATATTAAACTTTTAGAATCTGGAGGTTCTAAAAACTATAAAGATTTGTTAAAGCCTTTTAATCTAAATCCTTCAAGACCAGATTTTTGGTCAAAAGGATTAAAAGTAATAGAGTCTTTTATTAATCAAATTGAGGATATTAAATAGTTATTTTATGAAAAATACTGAATCTAATACTATAACCAAACAAATCAAAAGATACGCAAAAGTAGGTGGAGTAGTCGGAACATTAGCAACAAAGCTTGCAAGCCAAAAATATCTTGGTTTAAAATTAGATAAAAAAAAACATGCCTTGGAGATAAGATCAGCGTTAGGTAATATTAAAGGTCCGTTAATGAAGATTGCTCAACTTTCTGCAACTATTCCAGATTTATTGCCACCTGAATATATTGAAGAATTATCACAACTACAGTCAAATGCTCCTCCAATGGGATGGTTGTTTGTAAAAAGAAGAATGTCATCAGAGCTTGGATCAAATTGGCAAAAAAATTTTATTGAATTCTCAAAAGAAGCTTCCAAGGCAGCTTCTTTAGGCCAGGTGCATAAAGCGAAACTTAAAAATGGGAATAATGTTGCTTGTAAGTTACAATATCCTGATATGGAATCTGCAGTAATTGCAGATTTATCGCAGTTAAAATTAGTTTTTTCGATTTATCAATCATATAATAAAGCCATAAAAACGGAAGAAGTATACAAAGAAATCACTCAAAGATTAAAAGAAGAGCTTAATTATGATCGTGAAAGAAAACTTACACAAATTTTTGATATAATTTTTTTAAAATCAAATTATGTGCATATTCCTAAAACATATGATAATTTGTCAAATAATAGATTGCTAACAATGAGTTGGTTAGAAGGAAAATCTATATTAGAATACAAGATGTCTAGTCATAAAAACAGAAATATAATTGCAAAAAATATGTTTTATACTTGGTATAAACCTTTTTATGAATTTGGAATAATTCATGGAGATCCTCATTTAGGCAATTATACAGTTCAGAAAGATTTAAGCATAAACCTTTTTGATTTTGGCTGTATGAGAATATTTAATGGCAAGTTTATCCAGGGAGTTATTGATTTATATTATGCTTTGCAAAATAATGATGAAGAAAAAGCAGTACATGCATATACTCAATGGGGATTCTCGAATATGAATAAACAAAAATTAAATGTATTGAATAAATGGGCAGAGTTTATTTATTCGCCACTAATGAAAGATAAGGTTCAAAAAATTCAAGAAAGTGATAGCGGTATTTATGGGGCTAAAATTGCATCAGAAGTTCATAAAGAATTAAAAAAACTAGGAGGAGTCAAACCCCCTAAAGAGTTTGTATTTATGGATAGGGCAGCCGTAGGTTTAGGTTCTGTTTTTTTGCATTTAAAAGCTGAGCTAAATTGGTATAGGATTTTTAATGAGTTAATTGAAGGTTTTAATGAAAAAAAAATGAATTTAAAACAAAAAAAAATTTTAAATACAGTTAATCTATAATTATAAACTTGATGCAAATTTCTATTATAAAAGAATCTGATAATAATGAACAACGAGTTTCCGCATCTCCAGAGTCTGTCAAAACGATGTCAAGACTTGGTGCTAAAGTCTTAGTTGAAAAAAATGCTGGTATTTTATCGGGCTTTACTAATAATGATTTTGAATCTGCTGGAGCCCAAATTGTAAGTCATGCAGATTGTTTTAAATCAGATATTATTTTATGTGTTCGAATGCCTTCAAAAGAAGATATTCGAAATTTCAAGAAACGATCTATTTTAATAGGATTACTAAATCCTTTTTCTAATAAAGATTTTCATAGAAATTTAAATGATAATTTTATTACCTCTTTAGCTATGGAGTTAATACCTAGAATTAGTAGAGCTCAAAGTATGGATGTTTTATCTTCTCAAGCTAATCTTGCCGGATACAGATCAGTTATAGATGCAGCCAATCATTTTGGAAAAGCTTTCCCAATGATGATGACTGCAGCAGGACGTGTAAATCCAGCCAAGGTCATGGTTTTAGGAGTTGGAGTTGCAGGATTACAAGCAATAGCTACTGCTAAAAGATTAGGTGCTGTAGTCTGTGCAAATGATGTAAGATTTGCAACAAAAGAACAAGTTGAAAGTTTAGGCGCTAAATTTATTTTTATTGAAGATGAAGAATTTAAAAATGCTGAAACTTCTGAAGGATATGCAAAGGAAATGAGTGATAATTATAAAAATAAACAAGCAGAATTATTAGCTAAAACAATTGCAAATCAGGATATAATTATATGTACTGCTCTAATACCTGGAAGAAAAGCACCTATTTTAGTAAGTGAAGATATGGTTAATACTATGTCTCCTGGATCAGTAATTATCGATCTTGCTGTTGAATCTGGAGGAAATTGTCCTTTAAGTATTTTAGATAAAACAATAGAGCATAATGGTGTAAAAATTGTTGGTTATTCAAACTTACCAGGAAAAGTTGCAAAAGATGCTTCTAATTTATATGCAAAAAATATTACTAATTTACTAAGTTTAATGATTAATAAAGAAAATAAAAAGATTGATATTAATTGGGAAGATGAAATTATAAAAGCTATTACATTAACTCATGATGGCGATTTAAAATTAAAGCAGTTTAAATAAAATGGAAATAGTAAATAGTCATGGATCGGATATATTTGTAATTGGTTTAACTGTTTTTTTTCTTGCTTGTATAATAGGTTATTATGTAGTTTGGTCAGTAACACCTGCATTACATAGTCCTTTAATGGGAGTTACTAATGCTATTTCAAGTGTAATTATTGTTGGTGCAATTTTAGCTGCTGGCCCTGAAGGATATAGTATTTCTAAATTATTTGGGATAGCTGGAGTTATCTTAGCTTCTATCAATATATTTGGAGGCTTTATTGTAACTTATAGAATGCTGTCAATGTTTAAAAAAAAAGTGAAAAAATAAAATAATGTCATCAAATATAGTATCAATCTTATATCTAGTTTCGGCTTTATTTTTTATTTTTGCTCTTAGGGGTTTATCTCATCCTGAGTCATCCAGACTCGGCAATATTTTTGGAATTATTGGTATGTTTATAGCAATTATAACTACATTGATGTTCAAAAGTGTTTTGAGTTATTATGAAATAGGAATTTCAATTTTAATTGGCGGCTCTATAGGGACTTTCATTGCTATCAGAATTCAAATGACAGCATTACCTCAATTAGTAGCTGCTTTTCATAGTTTGGTTGGATTGGCTGCAGTTTTTGTTGCTGCTGCCGCATTTTATAATCCTGAATCATTTAATATAGGGGTTTATGGCAAAATACCATCAAGCAGCCTTGTAGAAATGAGTATTGGTACATTAATTGGAGCCATAACTTTTTCGGGATCAATTTTAGCCTTTTCTAAACTACAAGGACTGATTTCAGGAAAACCAATAATATTTAAATTTCAACATACAATTAATGCAATAATTTTTTTAATAATTATTTTTTTAATAATTTATTTTGTATTAAATCAATCTCCTGAAATTTTTTGGATAATAGTCATTGTCTCTATTCTTCTAGGTTTCCTTGTAGTAATACCTATTGGAGGAGCAGATATGCCAGTAGTTATTTCCATGCTTAATTCATATTCTGGTTGGGCCGCTTGTGGAATTGGTTTTACATTAAGTAATAACTTACTAATAATTACTGGAGCTCTTGTTGGAGCTTCAGGAGCAATATTGAGCTATATAATGAGCAAGGGCATGAATAGGTCAATTATCAGTGTAGTGCTCGGGGGTTTTGGAGGCGAAAAAAGCTTAAACTCAAATGATGATAATGCTGATAAAGTTGTAAAACAAGGTAATGCTGAAGATGCAGCATATGTTTTAAAAAATGCTGAATCTGTAATTATAGTTCCAGGTTATGGTATGGCAGTTGCGCAGGCTCAACATGCTTTAAGGGAAATGGGAGATATTTTAAAAAACCTAAATATTAAAGTAAGGTATGCAATACATCCAGTTGCTGGAAGAATGCCAGGTCACATGAACGTTTTGCTCGCAGAAGCTAACGTACCATATGAAGAAGTGTTAGAGTTAGAAGAAATCAACCATGACTTTCCTATGACAGAAGTTTCTTTTGTTATAGGCGCTAATGATGTTACTAATCCTGCAGCTAAAACAGATAAAAGTTCGCCTATTTATGGAATGCCAATTTTAGATGTAGAAAAATCTTCTAATGTTTTATTCGTTAAACGTTCAATGGCTACTGGTTATTCTGGAGTTGATAATGAACTTTTTTATAGAGATAATACAACCATGCTTTTTGGAGATGCAAAAAAAATGTGTGAGGATATAGTAAAATCTTTGAACTAAATTTCTATTCGTAATTTCTTCTTTTTAGCTTTCTAACTCTTCTAATAGATTCTTCTTTTTCTCTAGCTTTTTTTAAAGATGGCTTTTCGTAATGTTTTCGTAATTTCATTTCTTTGTATAAACCTTCTCTTTGCATCTTTTTTTTAAGACTTCTAAGAGCTTGTTCTACATTATTGTCTCTAACAGTAACATGTATTGTCAAAATAAATCCTTTGAAAGAAGCGGATTTAACATAAAGTTTTAAACAATGCAAATTATCTGTTGTTTTTTAGAAAAATATATTTGAAATTAAAATAAGAGGTTAATATATAGTGATAATATGTCTATTTTAAAGATTGCAAAAATTGGCCACCCAATTCTTAGCAAAAAAGCTAAATTAGTAGATAAAATACCAGATTCATCATTAAATAATTTAGTAAAAGATATGAGTGAAACTATGCTTGAGGCTGAGGGCGTAGGTTTAGCAGCTCCCCAAATACATATAAGTAAACAAATAATGATATTCAGAATACCCGATAATAATGAATTAGAAAATGATACTATAGAGGTAACCGCTTTAATAAATCCTAAAATAATAATATCAAATGAAAAAACTGAAAATCAGTGGGAAGGATGTTTGTCAATTCCAGGCATGACTGGCTTGGTTAAAAGGTATTCTGAAATAGAATACGAAGGTTTGGACTTAAATGGTAAAATAATTAAAAAAAAAGTAAGTGGACTTCATGCGAGGATAGTTCAACATGAATTTGATCATTTAAATGGAGTAATGTATACACAAAGACTTGTTGATCCAAGAGCTTTTGGTTTTGCTGAAGAGATTAATAAATATTGGAAAGATAAAAATGAAAAAAATTGATCTAAATAGAATAAGATTAGAAATTTTAGACATAGCTAAAATTAAATTAATAAATGTTGGTTGGCAAGATGAATTATTAAATAGTATTGAGGCATCAAGTAATTTTTCTAAAGAACAGATTTTATCTGTATTTCCTGAGGGTTATATATCTATTCTTAAATTTTATCTTACTAAGATAAATGATAAAATGACAAAAGAATCTACAAAAATAAATTTATCTAAAATGGGAACTACTGAAAAAATAAAAAAAATAATTCTAGTAAGATTTAAAATTAATCAAGAAAATAAGGAGCTCATTAAAAAAACATTTTTTTTTCTTATGCATCCAAAAAATAATAAAATATTAATTAAAACAATATATAATATTGTTGATCAAATTTGGTTTATAGCTAAAGATGAATCAACAGATTTTAACTTTTATTCAAAAAGATTAATTCTTTCAGCAATATATATTAGAACAATGATTTTTTGGCTAAAAACAGATAGGAAAATTTACGAAATAGAAAAATACTTAGATAAAGAATTAAAAAAAACATCAAAAATACCAAAAATAAAATCTCAACTTCAAAACCCCTTTAAAATTTTAAACGAACTATTAAATATTTCGAAAAATTTTTCATTTTTTAAGCAATAATATCAGGTTCAATACTATCTTTTAATTTAGTTATACTATCTTTTAAAAGCAATTTCCTTTTTTTTAATCTTTGGATTTTATCTAAATTTATCATTTTTTTTTCTTGTATTTGGTGAATTATTTCATCAAGATCTCTGTGCTCTTGTTCTAGTAATAACAATTTTTTAATTAAATCTTTTTTTTCGTCATTCATAAAGAAATATTGAGAAATTTAATCTATTAACTATTAAGATCTTTTTTCTTATCATGAATTAGTATAGTAGGAGATTGTGACAAAAAAAATAGGAATATTAACTAGTGGTGGAGATTGTGGAGGATTAAATTCTGTTATAAGAGCAGCAACTCTCAGAGCAATAAATGAATATAATTGGAAAGTTATAGGTATAAAGGACGGGACACTTGGATTGACCAGGAATCCTCTTGATATAATCGAATTAAAAACAACTCATTTTGATGGAAATTTAATGAGAATGGGAGGTACTTTTTTAGGCACAAGCAACAAAGCAAATCCTTTAAATTCTATTCAAAAAGATGGAACAAAAAAAGATTATACTGCAAAAATAGTAGAGGGTTTTCATAAACTAGGTCTCGATGCATTAATTGGAATAGGTGGAGATGGAAGTATGAAAATTCTTGAATCTTTAACTAAAAAAGGAAAAATTAATTTTGTTGGCATACCTAAAACTATAGATAATGATGTAAATCAAAATGAATTATCAATTGGTTATGATACTGCTGTGGATGTTGCTACTAATGCTTTAGATATGTTACAGCCTACTGCAGCAAGTCATAGACGTACAATGATACTTGAAGTTATGGGTAGAGATGCAGGTCACATAGCTCTAAATTCCGGAATTGCTGGAGGAGCTGACGTAATATTAATTCCCGAAATAAATTATTCTTTAAAATCTATAGCTAAACATATTGATAAAATTCGGTTGAATGGAAGGAATCATGCTTTGATAGTAGTTGCTGAAGCTGTAAAAAAAGAAAATGGATCTAGAGCGACTGTAAAATATATTGACGGTCAAGTTAGACTTGGCGGTATAGGGACTTATCTTGGAGATGAAATTTACAAATTAACTGATACCGAAACTAGAGTTACAGTTCTGGGCCATGTTCAGAGAGGTGCTCAACCAACTCATAGAGATAGACTTATAGCAAGTGCTTTTGGTGTATATGCGGTTGATTTAATTGCACAACAAAAATTCGATAGAGTTGTAGTATGGCAAAATAGATCAGTAACAGATGTTAGTATTGATTCAGTTGCTGGCAAATCTAAAACTATTAATGTGAACGATCCTTTGATTAAAGTAGCAAAGGCTCTTGGGATATATGTAGGGGAATTATAATTACAAACCTGTAATTTTTCTAATAAGAAAGAAATACAATCTATAAGGAATTATTCTCATGAATTTTAATATTTTTAAAAAAAAATAAGGAAAATATATTTCAAAATTATTTTGACTACTTAGACCTTTATAAATTTTATTAGCTGCAAAATCTGCAGATTTTATAAATGGCATGGGAAAAGAATTTAAATTAGTAGATTCACTTTTAATAAAGCCTGGATTTATAATACTTATTCTAATACCTAGTTTTCTAAAATCAAAATATAAACTTTCAGCTAAATTTATTAATCCTGCCTTTGTTAACCCATAAGCACCTGCTGTTGGAAGACCTCTATAACCTACTGGTGAAGAGACTATTGAAATATGTCCTTTTTTTCTTTTCCCCATTATTTTTTGTAAATAATTAATGCAATTAAGAGTGCCTTTTAAATTAACGTCAATTAATACGTTATAGTTTTCTATATCAAATGTTTGAGATTTATTTGGAGAATATGCCGCTGCATTTAGTAAAGCTATATCAATTTCAGAAATTTCATTTTCAATTTTATTAATTACTTTATTTACTTCATCACCAATACTAATATCACAGCTCAAACAATAAATTTCTTTATTTGAAGATTCATTGATAATATCATTTTTTATTTTTTCAAGTTTTGTGGAGTTTCTTGAAGAAATTATAACTCTCCAATTCTCTCTATTAAATTTTTTTGCAGTTGCAGCCCCAATACCAGTTGATCCTCCTGTAATCCAAATAGTTTTCAAATTTACCTAATTCCTTCTGATAGTATCTATTATTTTTTTATCTTTCCAATTTTTAAATTTAAATCTGACTAATTCATTATTTTCATCATACCAAAGTGTATATTCAGGGAAAGGTCCTTTATCTTTTGGATTTGATGTAGCATTTAGAGTAAATTTTTTACACTTAACTTTCTTTTCGTTAATTACAATTTCTTCTTCTCCTAAATCTTCAACTTTGATTTTTCTAACAATACCTTTTTGGGTGTCAAAAAGTTCATTTTCTTTAAGTGATTCAATATTCCAAAAATTTGATGATAGGATTTCACTATTTAACTTTAATGATCCATCCATACCTGTGGCATGGAAGAATTGATCTTTATCGTATCCTTCAATATAATATTCTCTTTCATCTTCAAAATCAGTATATCCATTAATTTTAACTAAATTATTTCCTTGCCATATTTCTGTTGATTCATGAAAAAATTTGTAAGCAGGAATAAATAATACTTTTACTTCAATTGAAATTATAGTGTTAATCTCTAATCTATCATTTGATTCGTTAAATTTAATTTCATAACTTCCGATTATTTTATTTTTTCTTAAAATATCAAATAGTGCCTCTCTCTCTTTGGGAACAGTTATAGAGTATGCATTTGAAAAAAACAAAGTTACAAATATTAATGTTATTATTTTTTTTAATATCATTTTTATTGTCTAAGCTTTAATTCTTAAGGTAGATCTTCCCCCATCTATATGCAATATTTGACCAGTTATCCACTTATTTTTTTTACTTAATAAAAATGAACCAATTTTTGAAAAATCTTCACCTTCTCCTATTTTTGGTATCGGGTGCATTTTCTCTATAGCTGATTTAATAGTTGGATTTGATATAATCTTTTTAGACAAATTAGATTCTGTAAGGCTTGGAGCAATACAATTTACTCTTATATTAGGTGCGAATTCAGCAGCTAGTGATAAAGTTAAACCTTCAAGAGCACCCTTAGCTGACGAAACTATTGAATGATTAGCAAAACCTTGTTTTACAGCTATAGTAGAATAAAGCAAAATGGATCCTTTATTCATTTCCAAAACCTCATTTAAAATTTTTATACATTTTATAGCGCCAATAGTATTTATTTCATAACTTTCTAAAAAATCATTTATTTTTGTCATTTTAAGAGGTTTTAAATTAATTGAACCAACACAATAGGCTATACCAACTACTTCATTACCTATCTCTTTTAATCTTATTTCTAAATTTTTATAATCTAAGACATTTGCAACTGAATAATTGCATTTTATTTTCTGGGCAATACTTTCAAGCCTATCTTCATTTCTAGCGATGAGATGGGGTTCATATCCTTGATTTTTAAGCTCTAAAGCTAGAGCAGACCCTATGCTTCCAGAGCCACCTACTATAATAATTTTCATATTGAGAGTCCTTTTGAATACATAATCCTGTGATAACAAACTAACAAAGAAGCAAATAGAAATATAGAATTTGTTTGATGTAAACTAGCCAGGCTAATTGGCACCTCATATATTAATGTAATTACACCTAGTAAAAACTGCAAAGAAACAAAAAAAATGACACCTATCAAAAATTTTTTAACTTTTTTATTTTTATTATAAGACAATGTTATAACGATAAAAAAAACAATGTATATGAATGTTAAAGTACCTAACCATCTATGATTAAAATTAATAGCTATTGTATTTTCAAATGAATTTAATAAACCTAATTCAACAAAATAATAATCATCAGGAATAAGCTTGTTATTCATTAAAGGGTAAGTGTTAAAAGATTTTCCCGAATCGGTCCCAGCCATAAATGCACCAGAGATGATTGTAATAAACAAAAGTATGAAAGCTATATAAAAAAAACTTTTGTTAATAAAAGAAACTTTATTAATTTTATCTGAATTGTATAACATGGACAATGATAGCCATAAAAAAATAGAAAATATTATTATTGCGATACTAAGATGAAATGACAACCTGTAAGAACTTACATAAGGGTTATCAACTAATCCACTTTTAACCATCCACCAGCCTACAACTGCTTGAATCAAACCTAAAATAAATAAAAAAACTAAATAAACTAATAATTTATTTGGAAGACTTTTTTTAATTAAAAAGAATATAAAAGGAATAATAAAAACTATACCTATGATTCTAGCAAAAAATCTGTGAAACCATTCCCACCAAAATATATATTTAAACTCATTTAAAGACATTGCCAGATTAACAATTTTGTATTCAGGACTAAGTTTGTACTTGGAGAAAGTCTGATTCCAAGACTCTTCTGTTAAGGGCGGTATTGTGCCCATTATAGGCCTCCAATCCACCATAGATAAGCCTGATTCTGTTAGTCTAGTTAGACCTCCAATAATAATCATGATTTGAACTAAAATTGTAAGGGATATTAGCCAAATTGTGATTTCTTTCTTATAAATTTGATTGGTTGTAACGTTTTCCATAAATACTATATAATTAATACAATCAATTTTAAAAGTTATATTCAAAAAAATTTGATTTTATTAATGGAATATTTATCCCTTAATAATATATAGGATTATTGATAAATTAATGAATTATAAAACAGATGTTGTAATTATAGGTGCCGGCCCAGTAGGTCTTTTTGCAGTTTTTGAGCTTGGACTTTTGAACCTAAAGACCCACGTTATAGATAATCTGGATAAAATAGGAGGACAATGTATTGAATTGTATCCTGAAAAACCAATTTTTGATATCCCTTCTAGACTCAAGATAACTGGGAAAGAACTAGTTGATGATTTAATTGAGCAGGCTAAGACTTTTGACCCAGTTTTTCATCTTAATCAGCAAGCAGATAGTATTAAAAAAATATCAGATGGAAATTGGAAAATTACAACTTCAACAAATAACGAAATAATTTGTAAATGTATAGTTATTGCTGCTGGAGCTGGTAGTTTTGTGCCTAGAAAACCCCCAATAGAAAACATTTTAGATTATGAAAATAAAAGTGTTTACTATTCTATTAAAGATAAATCAGAATTTAAGAATAAAAAAATTTTAATATGTGGTGGAGGTGATTCAGCATTAGATTGGACAATAGAATTATCGGAATATTCTGATGTCACTTTATTGCATAGAAGAGATGATTTTAGAGCATCACCAGATTCTGTTAACAAAATGAGAAATTTATTTAATGAAGGAAAAATAAACTTTAGAATTGGTAATATAACTAAATTAATTGGAGAAGATGGTTTTATAAAAAAAGTTCAATGTGAAAAAGATCAAAAAAATTTTTTTATAGAAACTAATTATATACTTCCTTTTTATGGATTGAAAATGGAATTAGGACCTATAGCTGATTGGGGATTAAATTTAGATCAAAACTTAATAAGAGTTGATACTGAAAAATTTGAAACATCTGAACCATCAATATTTGCAATAGGCGATATTAATTTTTATCCAGGAAAACTTAAACTAATTTTATCTGGCTTTCATGAAGCAGCATTAATGGCGCAAAAATGTTTTCAATATTGTAATCCAGAAAAAAAATTAGTTTTTAGATATTCAACTTCTTCAAAAGAACTTCGTGAAAAAATTAAATAATTATGGGCAGTATTTTTGTGACAGATAGGGACGGTGTTGAGCATAAAATAGAGGCCAATAATGGACTAACATTAATGGAAATAATAAGGGATGCTGGTTTACCTATAGAAGCCTCATGTGGAGGATGTTGCGCATGCGCCACTTGTCATGTTTATGTAGATAATAAATGGATTAATACTTTGCCTTTAATCGAAGACGATGAAGAATCAATGTTAGATCAAGCCTTTGAAGTTGAAGATAATTCAAGATTGAGTTGCCAAATTGAATATACTGAGAAATATAGCGGAATAAGGTTAAAAATAGCAAAAGAATAGTTGACAAATATAATATATTGTATACAAATAATTTGTATACAAATAATGGCAGACACCTCTCTATCAGAGAAAAAAATAGGTTTATTGGTTTGGCAAGTATCAAACCTTTGGCAAAATAGATTAAGAAAAATATTAAAATTATCAAATATTACATTAAATGAATACTTGATTATGGAGTCTATAATAGATTTACAAAAATCAAATAATTTAATATCTCAAAATATCGTATCATTTTTTTCAGGCATAGACGTTAGTGTAACTAGTGTTATTTTAAAAATGTTAGAAAATAAAAGATTTATAAAAAGAGAAATAAATGATGATAATAGAAAAAAGACGATAATCATGTTAAGTGCTGGAAAAAAAATATTTGAAGATATATATCCTAAAATTAAGATAGAAGAACAAGAAATATTTGAAAAATTACAAAGTGAACAAAATAATTTTAAAAATTCTTTAAAATTGGTATTAGGTAAAAAAATAAGAGTTAGGGCTGATTATAATATATGAGCATTATTGAAAATAAATATCATAAATATTTGTCATCATGGCCTTTTGTGGAAGCACTAAAAATAGTTAATCGATTTGGTAGTTTTGATAAAATAAAAAATCTTTCAAAAGAAAATATTTTATTTCAAACTGGTTATGGTCCTTCTGGCTTGCCTCATATAGGTACTTTTGGAGAAGTTGTAAGAACTTCGATGGTGAGAAACGCTTTAGAGTCACTTGTTAAGTGTAAAACAAAAATGATTACTTTTTCTGATGATATGGATGGATTAAGAAAAATTCCTGAAAATATTCCCAATAAAGAACTTTTAAAAAAATTTATAGGAAAACCATTAACCTCAGTGCCTGATCCTTTTGAAAAATTTGAAAGTTTTGGACATCACAATAATGCAAAATTGAAAAATTTTTTGGATAACTTTAATTTTGATTATAATTTTGTAAGTTCTACAGAGCAATATAAGTCAGGATTATTTAATAAGATGTTAACAGAAATTATGCAAAATTATGAAAAAATTATTTCTATTATTCTTCCCACTTTAAGAAAGGAAAGAAGAGAAACTTACAGTCCTTTTTTACCAATAAGTCCTTTTAATGGAGAAGTTCTTCAAGTAAAAATTGAAGAATATGACAAGTCTAATAATTCAATTATTTTTACTGATCCAGGAAATAATAAGAAAACAGAAATTAATATACTTAATGGAAATTGTAAACTTCAGTGGAAAGTAGATTGGGCTATGAGATGGATGTCTTTAGAGGTAGATTATGAAATGTGTGGTAAAGATTTGACAGAGAGCGTTGAAT
>MDSW01111312.1_pt1 | contig 34975 bp, 33 predicted proteins | sample 811171 | NCBI WGS metagenome assembly MDSW01 (sample SAMN05326641, study PRJNA326480) | marine metagenome | isolation source: seawater | place: Atlantic Ocean: North West | collected 2012 | reverse complement strand
TTCAGAATAACTTAGATAATTATTTTGAAATTTATTATGACTGAATTCTCTAAGTTTTGTAAATATATTTCTCAATTTATTGGAGAATTTATAAAGTAATTCAGAAATTAATTTTATTAATTTTTTATTATTTATATTTTCTTTACCAAAGAAAACTATTTTTATTAGAACTCTTTTGTATTCTATATAGTAGTTTAAAGAAACTTTTTTGTATTTAATTCCATTACTTTTAAAAATATTTAAACTATTTTCTAGGTTTCTTTTATCAATTATAAAACTACTTAAAAATAAATTATGAATATCTATTAATTCTTTATTAAACTTAAAATAATTATTTTCTTTTTTATATAGTGAATTTTTGATTAAAGTTTGAAATTCCTTGAGATTTTTTTTATATTCCTTTTTACCTTTGTATAACCAATAAAATCTGTAATTTTTTAAAATATCGTGTTCATTTAAAAGATCTAACATTTGATTGTTTAATTAATATTAAAAAATTCTTTTTTGAAATTTTTTATATTATCATTTTTGTTAAAGTATAAGTCTCTATTATAGTTTACTTTATCTATAATCATTGAATTAACTATTTTGGGAAGATTACTTCCTTTTTCTAAATCTAGAGATTTTATTCTTTTTCTTTCTATTTGGTCTAATGTTAAATCTTTTTTTCTGTTTAAAAAATAATTATGATCAAAAGGAAGGTTAAGTAATAATATTTTTTTATTCATGTATATTGAACTAAAAATCGATCCACCATAATCAACTAAAATTAAATCTGCCATGGTATATAATTTGCCAAGAATTTGATCATTTTGTGTATCAATTATAAAACCCTTTTCTCTAATATTATTGACTTCATCCATTATATAAGGAAGTGTTTTAGGATGAGGCCTAATAATTACATTGTGTTCTTTTGTTAGCAAATAACAATATTTTTCCCATAGTAAAATATTACTGCCAATATCTTTTTTTGGATATTTTATATGAGTTGGCATCCATAAAATAGTTTTTTTTCTTCTATTTAAATTTTTAAAATTGATTGGTTCAAAGTGACTTTTTTTTATAAAGAATTTTTCATACCTAGGATATCCAATTTTAAAAATATTTTCTATTTTTATTTTTTTCTTAATTAATAGAGTTTTATCTAATTCACCATGGCAACAAAAAAAATCAAAAGTTTTAATCCAAGATTTTTCTGGATATGCGGAAATGTGCATATCAAGCCCTCGTGGAAATAAAATCGTTTTTTTGGAAATATTTTTTTCAATCAATTTATTTTCACTTATGGGTCTTAATTTTCCACCACAAATCATAGATTTAGAAAATATTTTATTAAATACTATGCCTAAATTAAAATACTCAATAGTAGCTCCAACAGTTTGAGCATAAATAAAAATAATTAAAGATTTAAATGTTATTTTTTTAAAATGACCTAATCCTGTACTTATTAAATAATTATATTTATTACCTTTTTTTAATGCAACACTGTATAATTCATATTTAAAATTAATTGAATTAGATTCAGTCTTTTCTCTAATTTCTTTGTAATAAGTTTGATCTTTAAAATCATTTATAATTATTGAAAAAAAATTTTTTGGAAAATTTTTAATAAAATAATCATAATAATCAATTTCTTTTATTGAGTTAATTAATATGGCATTTTCAAGATTAATTTTATTCATAAATAGAAAAATAAATGATTTATTTCAGACAATTTATATATAAATAATTTATTTATTTAAATTAATATATACTAAATAAAATAATGAAAAATAACTATTTAATATGGATAACTGGTATCTCTGGAGTAGGAAAAACTACATTTGCAAAAAAGATTTATAATCAACTTAAGAAGAGTAATGATAAAATTATAATTTTAGATGGAGATAAAATGAGAGAAGTATTATTTAAATCTGAGAAATTTAGTCACTATTCAAAAAAAAATAGGTTACAATTAGCAAAGATATATTCTAATTTTTGCAAATTACTCTATGATCAAGACTTTACAGTAATAATTGCAACAATTTCCTTATTTAAGGAGATTCATAGTTTGAACAGAAAAAAATTTAAAAATTACTGTGAAATTTATATAAAAAGATCTAATGCAAATTTAATAAAACAAAATTTAAAAACAAATTTAAATAATAAAAAAAATATTGTTGGTTATGATATAAATATAGATGAACCTTTGAAACCGCATTTTTTATTAGTGGATATTAAAAAATCTGAATTAAATACCTATGCTAAAAAAATAATTAAATTTATATGCAAATAAGATCTAATAAAATTTTAGGCTTAAAATCAATTTCACAAAATATTAATAATAAATTAATATTACCTTTATTCGTTATTAATTTAGAAACATGGAGTAAATCAAATTTTGATATAAAAAATATAAAAAAATTTAAATTATTTTTTAAAAAACAAAATTATATAGTAAGAAGTGCATCAATAGCTGAAGATACAAACAAATATAGCAATGCAGGCAAATATCTTTCAGTTTTAAATATTAAAACCATTTCTAATTTAAATGTTGCAATAGACGCAGTTTTTAAATCTTATAATAATAAAAATCCAAAAAATGAAATATTTATTCAGCCTATGATGAAAGATGTTAAAATTAGTGGTGTAATTTTTACTGATGATCCCAACTCAAAAGGTAATTATTATGTTATAAATTATGAAAAAGGAAAAAATTCATCAGATAAAATTACTTCAGGAACTTCTAAAAAAAATTTTGTCTATTTTATTTCTAAGTCAGAAGAACAAAAAATACCAAATAAATGGATACAAAATTTAATATTGGTAGTTAAAAAAATTATCAATATTAGTCCTCATAAGTCATTAGATATTGAATTTGGAATAAATTCAAAAAATGAAGTAATAATTTTTCAATCTAGAAAATTAATTATTAAAAATTTAAAAAGAATACCGATACATCTTCAAAAGCAATCTATTGAAAAATTAAAGATACAACTAAAAAAAAATTTAGGCAGATACCCGCCTCTTCATGGAAAGAATACTATTTATGGGATAATGCCAGACTGGAATCCAGCTGAAATTATTGGAACAAGACCTAATCCACTTGCTTTAAGTTTATACAAAGAACTTATTACTAATAAAATTTGGGCATATCAAAGAGATAATTATGGATATAAAAATTTAAGGAGTTTTCCATTATTAATCGATTTTTATGGACTTCCTTACATAGATGTTAGAGTTAGTTTCAATTCTTTTCTACCTAAGGGAATAAATACATTAATTTCAGAAAAATTAATCAATTACTATATTCATAAATTAAACAATAATTTCTCATTACATGATAAAGTAGAATTTGAAATTATTTTTTCTTGCAACTCTCTTACTTTAAAAAAAGATTTAAGAATTCTGAAAAAACATAATTTTAATAACTTAGAAATCTCACAAATAAAAAAATCACTTATTAAATTAACAAACAACATTGTTAATATGAAAAATGGTTATTGGCTAAATGACCAAAAAAAACTTAAAACACTAGAAGATAAATATAATAATATAGTTAATGGAGATTATAACTTAGTTGATAAAATATATTGGTTAATTGAAGATTGTAAAAGATATGGAACTCTACCGTTTGCCGGTTTGGCAAGATCAGCTTTTATTGCTGTAAAAATTTTAAATTCAATGAAAGAAATTAAATTATTAGACAATAATAATTATAATGCTTTTCTCTTATCATTAAATACTGTTTCTAAACAAATGCAATTAGATTTAAATCAAATGACCAAAAAACAATTTATTAGAGAGTATGGACATTTGAGGCCAGGAACTTACAATATATTATCTGATAAATACGATAATAGTAAATATTATATTGATTTTGATAAAATTAATAAAAATAAATTTATAAAAAAAAATAAATTTAAAATAAGTAATAAAATAATTGCGCAAATTGATTCTAAACTAAAACAATCAGGTTTTAATATAACTGCCAACAGTATTTTTAAATTTATAAAAATCTCAATTGAAAGTCGTGAAAAAGCTAAATTTTTGTTTAGTAGAAATATTTCTAAAATTCTTGAATTATTAGTTTTATTAGGAAAAACTAACAATATTAGTCGTAAAGATATGTCATATTTTAATATACATGAGGTAAAATATCTATATTCAAGTCTAAGTGATAATTTTGAAAAAATAAGAAATAATATTAAAATAAATAAAAAAAATTTTCACTTAACTGAATCTATAAACCTACCACCCATTATTAGAAGTTCTAAAGATATAGGGTTTTTTCTTCTTGATCAAAATGAACCAAACTATATTACCAATTTAAAAGTAAGAGGAAAAGTTTCAAAAATAAATTTAAATAATAATATTTCAAATAAAATAGTATTTATTGAAAATGCTGACCCTGGGTATGATTGGATTTTTTCTCATAATATAAAAGGTTTAGTTACCATGTATGGTGGATTAAATTCTCATATGGCTATAAGATCAGTAGAATTAAATATTCCGGCTATTATAGGTGCAGGGCACGTCTTGTATAATAAATGGTTTGAGTATGATTATGTTGAAATTAATTGCTTCGCTAAAACAGTAAATAAATTAAATACATACTGATGAAAAAAATCTTAGTTTCTCAAAGAGTCGATTATTCTAATAAAAATGATGAAAAAAGAAATTCCTTAGATCAAAGATGGACAAAATTTCTATTAAAATGTAATCTTTATCCAATTTTTCTTAGTAATAATAAACGCTATTTAAAAATTTTAATCAAAAAAGAAAAATTTAATGGTATTTTAATAACTGGTGGAAATAATTTATCTAAGCTAACTACCTTTGATAGTTATAGGGAGAGAGACCAATTAGAAACGGTATTAATAGAGTATGCAATAAAGAAAAATATTCCTGTTCTTGGTGTTTGTAGAGGTATGCAAATGATACAAGATTATTTTGGTATAAAATTAAAAAAAATAAAAGGCCATAATAAAGGTAAGCATAAAATTATATTTGAGCAAGATAAATTATTTTCAATAAACAAAATAAAAAATTTTAAATATTTTCCATCATATCATAATTATGGCACAAAATCTAATATTGATACATTTGAAAAAATTGCATGTTCACATGATGGTATAATAGAAGCTATAAAACACAAAAAATTTAAAATTTATTGTCAAATGTGGCATCCTGAAAGAAATAAAAAATTTTTAGATTTTGATGTTAAGATTTTCAAAAGATTTTTTTCTTAAATAATGATCGGAATTATTCTAGCAGCAGGTAGGGGTTCAAGATTAGGCAGATATACTTTACATCAACCAAAAGGATTAGTAAAAGTGCATAACAAACCATTAATTGAATGGCAAATTAATGCCTTTAAAAAAGCAGGAGTTAAAAAAATTTATATTATAACGGGATATAGAAAAAATAAATTTAAATATAATTGCAAATATATACACAACAAGCGTTGGAAAAATACAAATATGTTTTTTTCACTTAGTCTTGCCGATAAACTATTAAAGAAAAATACCTGTATTATTTCGTATTCAGACATAATTTATGGGCACAAAATAATTAGAGAGATGATTAATTATAATAAAGATATATCAATTAGCTACGATCCTGAATGGATTAAATTATGGAAAAAAAGATTTAATAATCCATTAGAAGATGCTGAATCATTTAGGATTTTTAATCGAAAAATTATAGAAATTGGTAATAAAATTAAGAAAATTTCTAGAGTTGATGGTCAATATATGGGTATTTTAAAAATTAATCCTGAGGGATGGAAAAAAATACAATTTGCAACAAAAAAACTTACAGATAAGTCATTAAGAAAAATTGATATGACATCAATGTTGCAATATTTATTAAAAAATAATTTGAATATTTATGGAGTTCCACTAAAGAAAAAATGGTATGAGGTTGATAGTATTCGAGATCTGAAAATTTATGAAAAAATAAAAAATCTAAATATTTAGTAATTTGAGCTAGAATAAAAAAATTTAATTTGTTTAAAGGTTATTTTTGAAATTCTTTATTAAAATAATTTGTTGGTTCGGCCATATACATAATTTTATTATAATCATATAGATTGGTAGATCTTGCAATTCCGGTTATTCTAATATTTTTACTTTTGTTAGCTACTGATTTATGGATTAAATCACTATCAAAAATAACGACATCACTAGGTTGTAAATCTACAACAATATTTCTTTTTAATTCTTCTTCACTTGCCTCTACTATCCAATCATTTAAACCAGATTCTTTTTCTATATATTTATACTTTCTTTGACCATTTATATGGGATTGAGGAATAAGTGCCATCGAGCCATTAGTTTCATTTACATTATTTAAAAGAGGAAACCAAAATGTTAAAATTTTAGGAAAAGGCATATAAGAACCGGATTCTTGATGCCATGAAAAGTCAAATCTATTATCTTCAGGAAACTGAATAGGAGTTTGAAATAAATGTGTGTGAATTTTATGTTTATCAATAGAATAAAGATAAGAGTGAATATCAGCTATTTTTAAATCATTTATTAATTTATGAGAAAAAATTGAAGTTCCCAAAGATTTTTGAATTACATAAACAAGTTTGTGATCTATTTTTTCTAGTTCTAATATTTTATTTTCTAAATTGGTATCCAATTCTTTACCCAAATTTTTATCAACTAAAATTTCAATAGATTTTAAAATATCTTTGATGATCTCCTGATTTAAAAAATTTTTTAAGATAAGGAAACCTTCCTGATGATATTTATCAAAATTAACTAAATTTTGCATTCTTATTTATTTATATTTATTTTTAAATTTTGCAAATGCAAATAAAGTATATTTACTACTCGGTTCTTGAATGCTATCAATTTTTAAAATTTCAAGTCCAACTTTATTTAAAAAAATTTTTAGTGATTTTTTTGAGAAACAATGCCAATGCTCAATAAAAAATTCTTCTCGATTTTTATTAATTTTTGATGCTTTTTCACCATCTGGTACTTCAATATATATCAAATGATTCATTTTTAAATTTGCTCTAATATTTTGTATTAAAATTTTTGGATTTTTAAAATGTTCTAAAACTTTGTTTAAAGTAATTAAATTAAATTTTTTTGATAACGTACCTCTCTTAAATTCTGAATTAATATTTTTAATTTCATATTTTTTCATCAATTCACAGCATTGGGTGTCAGGATCTAATGCAGTTATATCTAAACCTTTTGTTTTCATTATATAAGGAAAGACGCCCAGCCCAGAGCCTATATCAAGTATATTAATATTTTTTATATTTATAAAATGGAAGTTTAAAAAATTAATAATTCTTCTACATCTTTTTTTATTATCAGATTTTTTATATTTCAAATTAATAACCTTTAAAAATTTATTTTCTATTAAATTTCCATATGTGTCTTTAACATATTTATTTTTATAAATATTTTTTAAATCTATATTATGAATTGAATAAAAATGTTTACAATTTAAACATTGATAAGTTTCTCTGTAATAATTTTTTTTATTTATATAAAAATTTGTTTCACCTCTTGGTTTTTTATTAAATAAAAATTTTAAAAATAATTTACCATCACAAATCTTACAACTTTTATCAATTTTATTCATGAAATCGAAAATCTTTAATTAAAAAATTTTTTATTTTCCATTTTTTATTATTTTCTTTATGCCATATTTTTTTATTTCTAAATTTTGCAGTTATTTTATCAAACTCTTTTAATGATATGTTTACGTATTTGCAGAATTTTTTAATTTCATTTATTGGTTTTTGTTCATAATTTTTCACTAAATAGCTTATAGCTTGATTTCTTTTTATTCTTTTATTTCTTATTTCTATTGATAAATTATCCCAAGTTCGAGTAAATCCAAATTTATACCATTTCATCCAATGATGTACTGTTATTAAAAATTCATCATCGATATCTGCAAATTTGTAAAAACCAGTTTTGGGAATTTTAGGAGTTTTAAAATCTATTTTTTTTGCTAACTTATAGGATTTTTGTGGATCCCATTTAAAAAAATAGCCAAGAAAAACTGTATTTATCTTATTTTGTTTAAGCAATTTGTCATTGTTCCAGATATATGGCCACATATTTTTTTTATTTAAATATTTATCAAACCAATCAGAGTAAATAGTCCCGTGAGTATTGCCATGTTTTTTTAACCATGTCATATTTATACCTAAACTATTTGAATTTAGATTATTCCCACCATATTCAAAAGCTGAATTTTCTCCTTGAAGAATAAGTGGGATTTTAAAATTTAATGCAATTTGTTGAGGTAAACCATGAATTGCCATATGCATTGGAATAAGAGTTGATCCAAATTTTTTAAATGATTTTAAAGTAAAATATTTTTCTATTTTAGGATTAATTGTAAAATCTAAATGATCACAACCAAAATAATTTAAAGAATTAATTAAATTTTTTTCTCCCTCTAAAGATCTTGCTGGGGTCTTCCAAGTTAGGCATAGTGGCTTTAAATTATATTTTAACGCAGTTTCTAATTGCCATATACTATCTTTACCACCGCTATAAGGAATAACACAATCATATGCATTATTTTTATTTTTAATTTTCTTAACAAGTTTTTCAAATTTTTGTTTTCTATATAACCAATTTATATTTTTCTTTGAAAAATGATTTTTACAAGCCACACATTCTTTATTATGATTAAATAAGTTTGGTCTTGTATTAGGCAATATGCATTTATTACAGTATATCAACTCTCACTCCATACAAAATATTGTTCAATTACTATATTTGATAAATTTAACATTATTCTTTCTTTTTTAATGGTTTTAATTGTGTAAGATGCAAAGGGGTTATTTTGTTTAGGTAAATCAAAATTTATATTCCATTTTTTAATTTTTATAGGCTTGTTTTTGCTTATTAAATTAACAAAATTCTTGTAGTAGTATAATGTTCTAGGGTTAGCCCATTTTTTATTATTTGGCAATTTTGTGTAATATTTTGTGTCTATAGGAAATGAATTTAATCTTTGAAAAATATAAATATTGCCATCTTTTTTTAATAATTTTATAACTTTTTTAATAACCTTTTCTGGATCTTCAAATAATCCAAAAAAACCACTTGCAATTATGATGTCAAATTTTTGGTTTAGATTTTTTATATTTTCAAAATTTTTACATAAAAAAGTATTTTTACATGTAAATTTAATTTTATTTGCTTTTTTGATAAGTTTTTTATCATTATCAATACCCGTTAAAGATTTAATGTTAATATGGTTATTTAGATGATCTAAAAATAACCCATCAGCACATCCTAAATCTAAAACTTGTAAATTTTTTTTATTTCTGTTTTTTTTATAGATCAAATTTAACATGAATTTCTCATGTTCTTTTAAGCTTCTTTTTTTTATGTAATAAACTTTATTATCAAGTCTTGTCATATATTTATATTTTTTTTAAAATTATTAAAAAACAATGTATTACTACTTTTTAAACGCCTAGAAACAAATTTATTAATTAAATTCTTAGTCTTATTATCATTCCACCATATGTCTATATTTTTAATATCTTTACTAAAATAATTTATTTTTTCTGCAAGTAATTCGGGTTTGTCAAAAACAACATTTGCTTCCTTGAGTAATTCATAATCATATAGAAAATATTTATCAAATAATTCATTATTATGTAATAATAAAGTAGGAATATTAAAAAAAAGACTTTCATACAACACAGTATCGTAACAAGGAAGAATAATTAAATTTGATTTCTTTAAAATTGTTTCTTCGAAATTATTAGTCGTAACTGTATTTAGTATGTATTTTTTTCTTTTAAAATATTCTTGTTCATCAAAAAGACAATTATTTTTATGATCTTTAAAAAAAATTAAATTTCGTGAAATTTTATTTAAATTTTCAAACAATTTTATTTTTTTAATTCTAAGATTTATAAAAAAATTAAATGATCTATTAGAACCTACAAATAAGTTTTTTTTTGATAAATTAATTGAATTTATAAAAAAAATTTTATTATCTTTGCTTGTTTCTTTATATCTAAAAGTTGGTTTAGGTAAATTAATTGGAAGAAAATTTGTTAAATTACTCTCTGATTTTGTCCAACCCCAGGTTAAGAATATATCTTTTGAATATTCATATAAGTTATGACGTGATAGTATTTTATAACTTCCGTACATACTTCCATGTTGTGCATAAATAATTTTTTCACCTTTCAGCTCAGCAAATGAATTATTTAGATTTCTATCAAAAGATTGAATATCTGTGTGAATAATTCTGTATTTCCCTTTGAAATATCTTTCTTTTTTTAATCTATTAAAATTGATAGTTTTTATTTTTTCTGGAAAAAATAATGTTAAAATTTCTTCAATTATTATATTTATTTTATTACTAATTACGTCTTTCTTATCTAAATTAACAAAAAAATCATTATTATTTAATGAATTATTATTTTTATAAAAACCTAAAATTAACGAAATAATAATTCTTTGTAATTTGTTAAATTTATAGACGTATTGAAATCTTTTATTTAGAAAAAATTTCATTTTTTCATAAAATGAATTAAAACTATTATTTAAGTTATTATTATTATTATTTTCTAGATTTATTTTATATTTAATATTTTTTAATTCCTTTAAATTTTCAAATTTAACATGTTTTAAAATTATGTTTGTTATAACAATATCACAATAATTATTATTTAAAGCATTTGTAATATCTATTGGGTATGAATAATTTTCTTTATTTTTTATTTCATATTTTAAAAATTGAAAATTTTTATTTTTGAAATATTTTAAAAAATATTCAATATCATAGTATTTTTGTAAAGTGTAAGAAATCAAAATGTGCACCCATTCACAATTAATATTAAACCAAAATTTTTTTGGCAAGTCAATGTTGTATAATGTATTTAATTCCTGAGATATTCTCTCAATATTTTTTAAAAATAAACTGTTAATTTCTAAATTAGTTTGAATTATTTTTTTCTCATTCCAGCATTTATAATTATGTAAATATTCTTTTTGAAAATTTATAAAATCTTTTTCTGAATTTAATGCACTCCAATCAATTAAATTTTCATATTCAGGAAAATTATTATTGTATGAATAATAAGGATTTATTTTATATACTTTATTATTATTTTGTTTTATTTTTTTTGACAAAGTATTCTAATGTCTCCTGATCCAAATTTTTCTTTAAAGTAATGATCTTTTATAGATGTTTCATCATAATCAGTTGGGAATCCGCCGTTTAATTTTTTAAAGTTGTAAAAACCATAGAATTTGAGTCTTTTGATCATATCTTCGTATGTGGTATGTCTATATTTAGCATTTAATCCATCACTTAAATGATACTGCTTATTAGTAGTGAGTCCAAAATTATTTATAATATCTAATTTCATTGTATTATTTGTTTCTGATAGAGATCTTTGGCACATATCCCAAACTATATCCCTTATTCCACCTCCACCATCAGTATAAATCCAAAGATATCCATCTCTTTTGATGACTCTTTTTATTTCCTCATAGGCCTTATCTTCATTTTTTAAATGATGAAAAACTCCATTTTGAATTCCAAAATCAAAATAATTAGAAGGGGTTTTAATATTATAACAGCTACCAATTTCAAATTTGAGTTTCTTTGATGGTATTTTTAATTTTCTTTGAATTTTTTTTGCAAACTCAATTGATTTATTTCCATAATCTAATCCAAACCCATAATCAGCTCCACTTAATAGGCAACTAATTAAAAAATTCCCATGGCCACATCCTGAGTCTATACATTTTGAGCTTTTTAAAATTTTATTAAGTTTGTTAATTTTAATTCTTTTTTTGTATCTTCCTATTCTTTCTTTTAAATATTCATCAAATGAATATTTATTCCATAAATTTTCAAACAAAAGTTTATGATTTTTTTCTAATTCAAATTTATTATTTTTTGCTAATGTTTTTTTAACAAAAACTTCAATAGACTCTAGGTCTTTAATTTTATTCTCAATTTTTTTTACTTCCAAGTATGCGGTGTTTATTGGATTTATTTTTGAATTTTTAAATAATATTTTTTCAATTTTTAAATTTAAAATAATTAAATCACTTATAATTATTTTAATGTAATTTTCATTTTGAAGTATTCTTTTAATATCTTTTTCAATTTTAAGACAATATTTTCTAAATGTTTTAATAGAATTTATCATGCAAATTCCTCAAGAAAAATTTTAACATTAATAAAGTTAAATAAAAATTTACTTAAATAATTTGGAAGATTTTCACTTTTCTCAGAATTAATTTTTATTTCTTTAAGATTACATAATTCATTCATGATAGATGATTTGTTAAATAAATAATTTGAGGTATGTTTATCACTAAAATCTACTAATGTGTTAATAGACGCATTAAAACCTTTTTTTCTTCTATCCGTTCTTACTTCCTCATGAATAATGTTTTTCATTGCTTCTCTAAAAATATATTTGTTAAAACCATTATTAATATAAAAATGACTAGGAATTGAAAAGCAAAAATTGAAAAATTCTTTATCTAAAAAGGGTGATCTATTTTCAATAGAATACATCATGGAATTTAAATCGTCTTGATTTAATATTGCTGGAGTAGTTTCATGAAATAATTCATTCATCATTCTATTTTTCATTAATGACTCATGATAATCTTCTTCAAAAAAAACTGTATTTAAATCTGTTTTAGAAAATTTTTTTATCTCATCTTTTTCATCATAAATATGGTCTCTAAAATTATTATTCTGAATATAGAGTGAGTGATTTTTTAAAGATTTGTTTCTTACATTTTTTTCAATATATTGTATCCAGTTATTTTTATTATTTTCAAAATAATAATTATTATGCTTGCATTCATATAAGTGTAAAAGATAATGATCATAATAACCGCCAAGCATTTCATCAGCTGCATTTCCTGAAAGAATTACTTTTTTATTATCTTCGCTAATTTTTTTTGTAAGAAGTGAATGTATATACCAAGTTATAGTATAAATTGGCGCATTATGATATTTAATTTGCTTCCTCAACCTCTCAAAAAAATTTTTATTATCTAATTTTAGATAATTTCCTTTTATATTAATATCTGCATTAATTTTTTTTATATTTTCATATTCGTCATATCGAGGATCTTTATCAATAATTGAATATGTATCTATTTTTTTACCAAGTACTTTTGTTGAAATAGATGCTATTGCAGAAGAATCTATACCTCCACTTAAACAAACAGCTACAGGGACATCAGCTCTTAACCTTATCTTTAAACTATTAATAAATTTTTCTTTAACTTGTGTAATACAGTCTTCAATATCAAGCTTATAATTAGTTTTGATGTCTTTATTAAAGTATTTTTTAATTATATAATCATCTTTACTAATTTTATGGTAAGTCCCACTTTCAATTTGTTTAATATTTTTAAAAAAATAACTATTATTTTTGTACAGAGATTTGTAACCTAAAAATAAATAATCTTTGATATGCTCAAAATTTATATCTAAATTATTTTCCATCATATTAATTATAAATTTACATTCTGAACCAAAGTAAATACCTTTGCTATTAGAAAGATAATATAGTGGTTTTTCACCAAATCTGTCTCTAGAAAGTATTATATTTTTTTCTTTCTTATTTAAAATAGCTAGACTCCACATGCCTTCAAACATCTCAAAGCATTTTTCTCCAAAATTTATATAGCATAGCAAGAGAACCTCAGTGTCCGAGTCTGTTTTAGTGAAAACATTTATTTTTTCTAATTTATTTTTTAATTCTATATAGTTATAAATTTCTCCATTAAAGATTAATTCATAATCTTTATTACAAAAGGGTTGATTTGATCTATTATGTAAATCTATTATATTTAATCTAGAATGTAATAAATAACATAAAATATTGTCTAAATTATTTTCGGAATAATTTTGAGAGTCAGGTCCTCTTAAACTCATTAAATTTAAAGTGCTATTTATTATTTTTTTATTTAAGTTTATATTTCCAAAAAAACCTGCTATACCACACATAAATTACTAAAATAAATAAACTAATAATTTCATAAATATACAAAAATATGAGCGAATATAAAGTAACTTCAGATTATTTTGAAAAAGGTTATTTTGCTCCAAACGTTGAAAGTATTACTTTTCGACTTCAAGCAAAAATATTAAAACATGAATACAATCTGCCAAAAGCAAATATAACTAAACTATTAGATTTTGGTTGCGGTCAAGGAGCATCAACAAATTTTTTTATTACTCAAGGTTATGATGCTGTTGGTGTAGATATTTCAAATAAAGATATAAAAATTGCAAAAAATAGATTTCCTTCAATTTCTGATAAATTTAAAGTAATTGATTCCTCACCTCATCTAAATAATTATTATGGTTTTAAAGAAAATATCGACGTAGTCTATGCTTTACAATCACTATATTATTTCACAAAAAAAGATTTTTATATATGTCTTGAAAAAATCCATTCATCAATGAAAAAAGGAGGTCTTTTTTTTGCTACATTTAAAACAACTAATCAATATGATTATTACGATAATTCATCTCCAACAGATGATCCTTGGTTAAGGGAAGTAAAATTTAACAATGGAAGAATAAATGTCCATTTAAAACAATTTTTTATTAAAAGTGCAGAAGATATGATTGAAAGATTAAGTATTTATAAACCTATTCATGTTGGATCTTATACTATGCAATTAAGAAATGATGAAAGTCCTGGAGAGCATTTAACATTTTTTGGTATTAAAGAATAATTATGTACAATTAATTCTTTTTAAATGAAATAAATTTGTATTAGCATAATTATTACCAAATATCGCGGAGGGACAGCAAATAATTTTATTTTCCTTTAGAAATTTGATTTCTCTATTTGAATACGTATTTTTTAGTCCCTCTGGATAGGAGTAATGGCGTAAATTCAAGTTTAGTCTCTTTTTAAATAAAAATATGCTTTTTCTAATATCTCTTTGCATCTCATTTTCTTTCATAGATGTAAATATTTTATGACTATGTGAGTGACCGCCAATTGTAAATAAACGGTTTCTCATTAATTTTTGTACATCATGCCAAGACATTTTCTTAAAAATGGATGGATAATTTTTTGATGAAATAAGATTCTTTCTTTTAAAGAATTTTTTATAGTAATCGGAATCTATATTGATATTACCTTTAATGATTTTTCTGATTTTATTTAAAAAAATAATTTTTGAATTTAAATTGTTTGTAAAACTTATTTTTTTATTTTCCAACTCAATTTCATAAAAAAGATTATTTTCTACAAAGAATTCAATTTCATCTATCCATGAGTTTTCATTATTTTCAATAAAATTAGTTGTTAAATAAAAAGTTGCTTTTAAATTATGTTTATCGAGAATATCAGATGCAACAGTTAAATTATTTTTAAATCCATCATCAAATGTAATTACATATGAATTATCTGGTGGATTTATATTATTAGATAAGCAATAAACTAATTCATCGATAGATAAATTATATCCATTTTTTTTAAAAAATTTTAAATATTCCTCAAATTTTTTATAATTAATATGTTTATTAGTATAATTTATAACATCAAATTTTTCATTTTTATTAACACCATGAAAAAGAAATATTAATGCTGATTTACGTTTAAAAATTTCAGATTTAAAATTCATAAATTTGCTAATTTATTTTTAAAATTATTGTAAACCTGGTTATGGAGAAAATCTGGCATTTTAGAATAATATTTTCCAGGACGATGTTTTTGTTTTAAAATAATTTTTTTATTTTTTAAATATTTTTTTATAAGCTTATCTCCCAACGATATGCAGATTTTTGTTGTTTCATATCGTAAATTATGAATCTTTAAGGAATGATTAAGTTGTAATTTTTTTTTAGCATATATTCTACCAGTATCTAGATCACGGTCTACTTTATGCAAAGTCACAACTAGTGATCTAAAATTATTATTATAAATAGCCCATAAGTGTGAATCTAATCCTCGGTATTCATAAACATCACCTCCATGGAAATTAAAAATATATTTCCCACTGATATCTAATATTTTACTAGATATTTTTTTAACGCCAAAACTTAAAATTAATTTATTTTTTTTTCCCTTTAGATATGAAATAATTTTATTCGCATTAATAGAGTCAGTCTTTAGTACTTTTAATTTATTGCTTAAATTTAAAATTTTATTTTTAGCTAGAATTTTTTTTTCAAACTCATTTGTTTTTTTTTCAAAATAAGAAATATTTTTACTTTCATAAATTCTCTCATAAATGATTGTTAACTTATATTTTTTAGATAATTCATTTATAAAAAAATTATGATGAAGTGTATTTGTTGTTAAAATAATTATTTCTTTCATTATTAATAAAGATGATTTTTTTTAATATGCGTTCCTTCTTTAAGATTTATTTTTATTTTTCTACCAATTAATCTTTTAATATCTTCATTTTTGTAATACTCTCCCATTGGTCTAACAAAAATTAAATCATTCTTTGTTAAAATAGTATTTTTATTTAGATTTTTATTAACAGCAAATGATCTTCTTATATTTTTTTCATTTTTTTGGTTCGTTTTAATTGTTTCTCTAATTGCTTTTAAATATATATTTTTAAAATCAACCAATTTTTTTAATTCAATTTCATTTGCAGAAAGTTTATGATCTCGAAATATATTCTTTTTAAATTTTTCTAAAGTAAAATGTTTTTCTATTATTGTACATCCTTTAACTATAGCTATTTTACAACAGTCAATTCCTAATGTATGATCTGAATAACCAATTTCAATATTTGGAAAATTATTTTTTAATGTATCTATTCTTTTTAGATTAGCTTTCTCATAAGCAGTAGGATATTCTGAAACACAATGTAAAAAAAATAATTTATTTTTAAATTTATTCTTATTCCATATTTTTGTAACCTCATTGTTAATTACTTTTAGATTTTTTATATCAGATAATCCGGTAGAAATTATAATATCTTTATTAAAAGTAGATACTATCTTTATTAATTCTAAATAATTATTATCGCCTGAAGAAATCTTAAATATATCTTGAAAGTTATTTATAAATTTTGCACTTTCAATATCAAAAGGAGTAGCAAAAAATATTAGTTTTAAACTCTTGGCATATTTTGATAACTTGATAAATTCATTTTTTGATAATTGAAACTTTTCTAATGTTTTATATCTTTCTTTATTAGACTTAGAAACATATAAACTTGTTTCAAAAATTTGAAATTTAACTCCATCAACTTTAGCTTTTGCAGCTTCTCTAATCATCTCTTTTGCTATTTTATAATTTCCTTCATGATTGTTGCCTATTTCAGCAATGATTAATATTTTTTTATTTGTCATTTAATTGTGTAAGTGCAGGTTATAATAACTCTTTTTGATTTTAAATTGAAGTTTATTATATAAATTTAAAGATGAAATATTATTTAACTGTGTTCCAACAATTATCTTATGAAATTTTATTTGCTTGAAATTTAAAATCGAATTTATTAATTTAGATCCATATCCTTTATTTCTATATTTTTTATCAATTGCAATTAAGTCAATTATTAAATTTTTATTTTTTTTTAATAAAATCATATATCCAAATATATTATTATTTTTTTCTGCAACAATCATGTAGTCGCCTCTTTTTTTTAAAAAGAAGTTTTTAGTCCATTCTAATTTAATTTTATCAGCTTTTTTATTTGAAATCATTTGATCTGAATGAAATCTATTATGAGAAAATGATTTTGATAATCTTAAAACACCTTTTTCATCTTCATCATTTGCTAACCTAAAAACAGAATTATTTTTTTGATTATTAATATTTTTTTTATCTAACTCAAAAACAAGATTTATAGATACTAATTTAAAATTATTATTTATAAAATAATCAAAAGATTTAAAATCTGCTATATCTACACTTGCACAATAAAGCGTTTTTTTTAGACCATTCTTTTTTTTAGGTTGTGTTTTAAAATTAGTATTTTTTAAATTATATACATCGTAACCTAATACAGATGATAAAAAATTATCCTTTTTTAAGCTCATAAATTACTTAATAAATTTTTTATACCATTCGATATAACTTCTATACCCTTTTTCTAAGCCCCACTGAGGTTTGTATCCTAATAACCTTTTTGCTTTATTTATTGATAGGGTACCTCTTTCAGGCATTAGTCTATCTTTTTTAATATATTTCGTTTTAATCTTAGGAAAATAATCATTAAGAATTAAAATTAGTTCATTAATTTTTCTAGCTTTCCCAAAAGTCAAATTAAAAGTTTGATTTATTGATTGTTTATTTAATATTACTTTAGCAACACCTTCTGATAGGTCTTTTATATTTGTAAAATCTAACATTTCTTCACCATCACCACTTATTTCAAGAGATTTATGATTTATACAATTTTCAATAAAAATTTGTCCAACACGCCTACTAATACATCTTTCACCATATAAGGCTGAAGGTCTTATAATTGTATATTTTAAACCAAATACTTGATTATAAGCTTCAACTATTTTTTCTCCTGAATACTTTAAAGCTCCATAAATTCCTAGAGGTTTACAACTATCTTCCTCACTTACATTTTTTTTAGTAAAATTCCCATAAACCATGCTTGATGAAAAATATATAAAATGTATTTTGTTATAATTTCTTGCATTATCTAAAGCGTTTTCTAAAGTTCTTAAGCTGTGATCAAAAGTATTAAATGGATTTTTGTTTGATCTATTTGAATGAGAAACTGCGGCTAAATGAATAACAACATCAGGTTTAACTTTATTAAAAATTTTAGAAAGACCATGATAATCTCTTACGTCTTGAATAATAAAATTTATTTTATTCTTTTGAATTAAATTAATCCTCTCGAGAAGTATTTTTTTTGCAATTTCTGGATAAGGCAATTTGTCTTCATTAGATAAAACACTAATTAAATTATTAACTTGCAGTCCATCAACTATAGTAATTTTAGCACCTAAATCATTTAAGAAAATTGATAGATTGTGTCCAATAAAACCAGCACCACCTAAGATTAAAATTTTTTTATTTTTCATTTTTAATAAAATTTAATATTTTGGAATTAATATAATTAATATTATTAGTATTTATATGAGGTCCCACTGGAAGAGAAATGCTATTTTTGCTTATATAATTTGCATTTGGAAATTGATTATGTTTGTAATGATATTTTGATTTGTAATATGTCATGAAAGGTACTGGTCTTGGATAATATATACTAGTTTTTATATTATTTTTTTTTAAAAAAATAACTAATTTATCTCTATTTAATTTTTTTTTAAATTTTTTACTTATTATTAAATTAAAACAATAATTAGAGCTAACTGCTTTATTATCATTATTTGAAAGATAAAAAAATTCATCAAAATTTTTGAAAAATTTTTGATATTTATTGAAGTTTCTTTTTCGTATTTTAAGAAAATTATTTAATTTTTTTAACTGATTGATTCCAATTATTGAGTTAATTTCTGATAAACGATAATTAAAACCTAGTTTTATAGCGTCATAATTTAAGTCTTTTTTTCGTTCCAAGTGGTTTCTATCAATTCCAAAGGCTTTAATAATATTGCAGTTTTCAATAATTTTTTTATTTTTAGAAATTAACATTCCTCCTTCACCAGTTGTAATATGCTTAACGGGATAAAAAGAAAAACTTCCACAATCACCAATTAACCCAGTGTGAACACCATCATATTTGGCTCCTAAAGATAATGCGCAATCTTCAAGAATAAGTAAATTATACTTACTGGCAATTTTTTTTATTTTTTTCATATTTACTGGAATTCCTAAAAAATGAACTACAACAATAGCCTTTGTTTTTTTTGTTATTTTTTTTTCAATTTCATTTATATCTATATTTCCAGTTTCTAATTCAGAGTCCACAAAAATTGTTTTTGCCCCTGTAACCTCTATAGCATGAGCTGTAGCTGTATGAGTTTGAGCAGGAATTATAACTTCGTCACCTTTACCAATTTTATTATAAAAATAAAAAAGATGCATTCCTGCAGTGCAAGATGATACTGAAGTTGAGTATTTTGAGTTAGTGAATTTATTAAAATCATTTTCAAATATTTTAGAATAGGGCCCATGTACTAAAATTTTGGATTTAATAACTTTTTTTATATCAATAATAACTTGAGGATTGATTATAGGTTCTGCAAAATTTATAATTTTCTTCATTTATTTTTTAATAGATTTATCAATATCTATAATGGCACTCATTGTCTTAAATAGTTGATTTTTTTCAGAAGCAATCTTCTTTTCATTACCTATCATTTCTATGAAATATTTTATAGGTTTTTTTTTATAATCATTATTTTTTTTTATTTTTATTTTTTTATAATCATAAAAACGATCATCACCTGTGAATATCTTGATATCTGGATAGTCTAAAATATAAGTTCTTTTAGTTCCAAAAATTTTTAAACCATGGTTATGTGGTCCATTAGATCCAAAATTAACAGATAGTTTTAAAATTACTTCTGAATTTTTAAATTCAATTAAACTAACAGAAAAATCTTTACTTTTAAACTTACTTTTTTTTGTAGAAATATTATTGGATAGACCAATGGATTTTTTATAACTTAAAGAAGTTAAAAAAAATATTAAATCGATCAAATGTATACCTCCCCCAAGATTAATAGAATAATTTTTTTGCTTACCTCTCCATCCATTAGTAATTTTATATAGTCTTGAATAATTATAACTTGCTTCAATATAGTACAATTGACCAAATTTTTTTTCTGTAATCTTACTTTTTAATGCAATATATATTTGATTAAACCTTAAATTAAAATTAGAATAAATTGCTAATTTATTTTTTTCAGAAGCTATTTTTTTAATTTTGTTAAGTTGAAAATTATTCAAGCAAAGTGGCTTCTCAACAAAAATATGTAAATTGTTTTTTAAGGACCTTAAAACATGATTAAAATGATAACTATCAAAGCTTGCAATTACTACAGCTTGTAAATCTTTATTTTTAAAAAAAATATCCTCATTAGTTGTTTTTAAAATATTTTTATCCTTTATTTTTTCTAAATTTTTAATATTTAGATCACAAATTGCTATAATTTCACATTTTTTAATTTTTTTTAAAGATTGATAATGATGCATCCCAACTCCCAATCCAATAATCCCTATTTTAATTTTTTTCATTTATTTAGAAATTCCACCATTTTTAGATAATCTAAATTGTATGTTTTGCTCTTATATTTATAAAATATTTTTTTTATATTGATCAGATCTTTTTCATTATTGATTGATAAATTTATATTACCTAAATTATTACTATTGGAATAATTAACTATTTTGTATTTCTTTTTATTTTCATAAAAATAGTTTGTTACATGTTCTTTATGTTTTTTTGTTAATTTTTTTTGATCAATATCAATAAGTATTTTTCTTTTAATTAATTCTAATGACTGTCCTTGAGGAAAAGTCCGTGGTTGAACATTTGTAAAAATATCATATTTTTTATTTTTAGAAAATTTAATTATTTTATTAAATAGTTTTACATCTAACAAGGGACTATCTCCATTTATTCTTAATATAGTTGAATAGTTATTTTGTATTGAAATTTTTTGAAATCTATCAAATACATTATTTGTACTGCCCCTAAAAATACCGATATTGTTTAATTTGCATACTTTTTCTAAATTATCATCATCAATTGAGTTTGTTGATGCAATAATTATTTTCTTAATAGCATCTATTTTTTTTACTCTATCAATTACATGTTGAATAATTGATTTTCTATCAATTTTCATCAACATTTTACCCTTAAGTCTTTTTGAGCCCATTCTGGCTTGAATAATACAAAGCATATTTAAATAAATATATATAAACAATAACTGCATTTAATACATATTGTGTAGTTTTAATATACAATTTAAGATATTAGATTTGTTCATGAAAAAAATATTAATCACTGGAGGTTCTGGGTTTTTAGGGAAAAATCTTGCTAAAAAATTAAAAAATCATTTTACAGTTGTTATAAGTTCTAGAAATCATGAAAAATTAATAGAAGCAGCAGATTATTGTGGCTGTAAATATACTACAATCGATATTACAAACATAAATTCTGTACGAGATGTATTTAATGAAATTAGGCCAAATTATGTAATACATGCAGCAGCTTCAAAGTACGTTGATATAAGTGAAAATAACCCAAATGAAACTATTGATACAAATGTTTTAGGTTCTCAAAACATTGCTAGAGTAAGTATTGAAAATAAAGTATCAGCAGTAATTGGTATCTCTACTGACAAAGTCGCTCAACCAATTTATAATATATATGCTTTATCAAAATCAATTATGGAAAGATTATTTTATGGATTATCTAATAAATCAAAAACAAACTTTGTATCTGTTAGATTTGGTAATATAGCTTGGTCAACAGGTTCTATTTTTCCTTTGTGGAAAAAAATGGTTGAGAAACATAAAAAAATTTTAAGCACTTCACCCGAAAGTACAAGATTTTTTATAAGTATAGATGAGGCAATAAATTTAGTAACAACTGCACTTACAAATCATAAAAAACTTAATGGCAAAATTATTACTAAGGAGATGAAGTCAGCAAAAATTTTAAATCTACTTGATGTGTGGTGTAAAAAATTCAAAGTCAAATGGAGGAAAATCAATCATAGAAAAGGTGATAGTAGCTATGAGAATATAATTGGAATAAATGAGCTAAAATCTAGTAGCTATATAACTATCAAAAGTAAAAAATATATTTTAATTGATTTTGCAAAACGCAATCAAAAGATTTTTAAAGATACTATAAACAGTGATAATTGTAAAAAATTAAGCAATAAAGAAATTACTAAACTGTGTAATTTTTAATGAAGTCTAAAAAAATTAATAATGTTTTAATTATGGCTGCTGGAAGAGGTATTAGAATGATGCCACTAACTAAAAAAATACCTAAAGCCATGGCCCCAATGAGAGGCTCGACTTTAATTGCTAAAGGAATTAAAAAAGTTCAAAAATTTTTTAATAATGTACATATTACAGTCGGTTATAAGGGCGAGCTTTTAGCTAAACATGTAATTGAGCTAAATGTTAATTCAATATTTAATACTAATAAAAAAGGCAACTCATGGTGGATATTTAATACATTAATAAAAAATTTAGATGAACCTCTATTTGTTCTTACTTGTGATAATTTATATGATATAAATTTTTTAGTTCAATTAAAAGAATATAAAAGAATAGGGAGTCCTGCTTGTATGATTGTGCCAGTTAACCCTCAATCTAGTTTTGAAGGTGATTATATTATTTATGAGAAAAATGAAATTATCAAAATTAATAGAGATACAATATCAGATCTTCAGTGTTCTGGAGTGCAGATAATTAATCCCTTAAAAATTAACGAAATGACTAAAAAAGAAGAAAATTTTTATAAGGTATGGGATAATCTTATAAAAATTAAACAATTAAAATTGTCTAAATATTGCCTAAGCAATTGGAAAGCAATTGATAATTTAGACCAATTAAAAAAATTAAAATGAAAAGAAAATATTATGATATTTCAATAATTATTCCTTCATTTAAATCAGAAAAATATTTAAATAGGTTAATTACAGCTTTAGATAATCAAACATTATTACCGAACGAAATTATTATTATTGATTCTAAAACAAATTTAGATTTTTTAAATAAACTAAAGCAAAATTTTCAATCTCTTAACATTACATTAAAAATATTAAATTCAACTTCTTATCCAGGTAATAAAAGAAATTTAGGTGTTAGTATATCCAAAAATAATATTATTGCTTTCTTAGATACAAAAACTATTCCAAAAAAGGATTGGATTGAAAAATATATAAATTTATTAAAAAATAGCAAGTATGATGTAATTTTTGGTTCAACATTCTTTTCATTTAAAACTTTTTTGCAAAAACTTATTAATTATGCAACATTTGGAAATTCTACTCACGAAACAACTCCAGGTACAATTTTAAGAAAAAATATTTTTATTTCTTCTGGTTTTTTTATAGAAAATGTCAGGGCTGGAGATGATTTAGAATGGAGAATTAGGATAAAAAATAATGGGGTTCAATTTAAAAATTCAGAGAGAGCTTATTTAGAATATATAGATGACAATAATAACTTATTTAGTTTTTTAAAAAAAATATTTATTTATTCAATTCATAATAGTTTTGTAACAGTTCAAACGAATATAAAATCCTTGTATCTACTGCTACTAATTTTATTTTCAACAATTATTATTCCAAAATGGAATTATATAATACCAGATTGGGAAGAAAGTATTTTTTATATTCCAAATATAACAAAAATTTATATATCTTTATTATTATTTATTTACCTATTTTATGTTTTATTAAGTTTTATTTTTAAAATAAAAAATCATAATTTTTCAAATAATTTTTTTTATGATTTTTTTTCTTATATTATATTAATAGTAATATTTTTTACTGCTTATTTTTGGAATAGAACTATTGCAAATGGTATTGATTATGGAGTTTGGTATGTTCCTCATATTACAAAAATATATGTATCCTCAGTTTTGGGTATTTCAATAATATACAGAGGTATTATCAATCCTATTAATAAAAATATTAATTTAAAAAAATTATTACCTATTAATTGGATATTTGTTGGAATTGTCGGACTTTTTATTGATATTGTAAAAGCACCTGGTTATATTATAGGCGCATTTATTTATCCATTTTTAAAAAAATAATTCTTTTTTTAGAATATTTATTAATTGGCTATAATTTTCAAAGATTAAGTCAGGCTTACCTTTACCTTTTTGAATAATTTTTACACCTCTGTGTTTTTTTTGTATTTTAAAAATGCTTACTTTTTCTGCACCTATCATGTCAGATACAGCATTGTCTCCTATCATCCATGTTTGTTTTGGAGGTAAATTAAGCTTTTTAAGCATTAAATTAAATGAAGTTTTCCTTGGTTTGTCATATCCGGATTCCTCTGATGTGACTACAAAATCAAAATAATTGTCAATTTTAAAATGGATCAACTTCTTGAATTGTATTTTAGTTGTTAAATCAGTAACAATTCCGGTAATAATTTTTTTAGTTTTCAAAAGTTTTAAAAAAACAATTAAATCATCAAACAATTTTGCTTTTTTCAAAAAATTACTCCAATAAAGATCTTCCAATTCAACACAAAGTTTTATGTTTGTGTGCTTTAATATAATCTCAGATAATTTTTGAAAATATAAAATTCTGCTATGAGAACTTGCGGTATTATTTAAATTATTTTTGACAATCTTTTTAGATATTTTTAAGGTTTTGTTAAAAGTAATTTTTGAAATTTTATTTTTTTCTTTTAAATGTCTTGCTACAGCATCAATTGCATATTTATGACATGGTTCGTATTCATAGAGTGTATTGTCTAAATCAAATATTATCGCTTTAGGCAAAAAAAGCATCTAAAAATATCTTCTTTTAAGTGACTCAACCAATTCAATTAATACGATTAATTGCATTACCCCTGTTACTCCACTTGAAAATTTAGAATTTACATCCATTATTTCTTCAATTTGTGGTATTAATATTTTAGAAGAGTTAGTAATCTCATCAACTGTTGGATCACCCTGTATGTCAAAATTTACATTAGAAGCGGAGTCAATGTTTGAAATTTGAATATTTAAACTAGAAATATTATTTAAAACTGAATGTAATTCTTGATAATATAAACAGTTTTTTATACCAACATTTAGTTTTAGTTTTAGTTTATTATTTTTTATTAAATCTTCATTAATCAAAGAAGGGTTATCTAAATCTAAATAAAATACTATGTTGGCCAATTCTTTTTGAGGATAAATGTAATTATCATAATCTGAAAATCGTTTGACAATACTTTCTTGAATAGTATTTAAATCTTTTTTTCTAATATTATAATCTCTATAAGTTTTTAATTTTATTTTTAACTCAGAATTCATTTCCATAAATATTTTAATATTAAAAAGATTTCTTAATTGTTTTGAAAACAATGTGTGAAGTCCGTTTACAATTATAAAATCACTACTATTTTTGATTTTAGGAATTTCAAACTTACCTGTTTTATGATCGTACTTTTTTGAATAAATTGAATTACCATTTATCATTTCTCTTAGATCATTTGTTAATTTAAGTAAGTTATTTGATTTCGGGTTTAGATGAGTCTGGTTTTTCCAGTTATCTGAAGTTCTCTCCCAGTTATGATAGTCGTCGCCAAGTATTTCTTGAGTAAATTTATCGCCAAATATTTTTTTTAAAGAGTTCGATAAAGTAGTTTTTCCAGTACTAGAATCCCCTGATATTCCTATTGAAACTGGTTTTATGTTAAATTTATAATAGTCGTTAAATCTTATGCCACTTCTTAATATTTGAGCCGAAATAATTAAACCTGAAGTAATAACTAAAGTATAACCAATAAATAAAATATCATCGAATTTAAAAAAATTAATTAATATTTTAAAATCATACTCATTAAGAAATAACGCACCAGAGCTTTTAATGAAGTTATAAAATATAAAAAGTATACTAAAAATAAAAATTAGTAACGAAGCCTTAAAACCATAGTTTATTTGATGAATTATAAATATTGGCACAATCCAAATAATCCAACCAGGTGAAGAGGGAGTAAGAAATATTAAAATACTAAAAGCTACTCCCATTCCAGCAAAAAGTAGTTCAAAGTTAATTCTTCTCAGGCGTTGAAAATAATACAATAATAATAAATATATCAATGGTACGACATAAACAAAATTTCCTTTGCTCATTTCAATATTCATAGAATATAGTTTATCAATTTCTTGATTATTAATTACTAAAGAATGATATCCATCATTAAATAAAAATGGGAACTCAAAAAAAATAATTGTTAGCATTAAATAAAGCATCAGTTTTATAATTTTATTAAAATCTATTTTTTGTTTTATAAGATAAATTAAAATAAATGGTACACAGATAATCATACTGTGCTTTGCAACAATAGACAGACCAATAATTACAATTGATTTATTTAATGAATGATTTTTCAAATAAAATAGAGAAAGCAATAATAAAGATACAGGAATTATATCTAATTGACCATGCCAATATGTTATAAAAATAACTAGCGGAGACAGCCAATAATATAAAATTATTTCATTTTTTATTTTTGTAAAAATTTTTATAAGTATAACAAGTGCAAAAAAATCAAAAAATAATAATGTTAATTTTAAACCTAAATTTGATACAAATAATAAATTATTTAAATCAAAAATATAATTTGTAAGATAAAATATAGTCGTTAATGGAATGAAAATACAAAACATAATTATTCCATAAGGAAAAGGACTAATATTATTTTTCATTAATTCTTTATTCCATATTATTAAATTAGGATCATTGATCCAATCTATTAAAAAAGGCATAAATAATTCAATATGAATTTCTGGTACAAAAAAAATTATTAAAAATAATTTTATTATTAAGCCTGTTAAAAAAAACTTATTGTAAATAATATTTTGCTTCATTAAATCCATATTTGTGGATGTTTCGTACACACAGCATCAAATTTAATTTTAAGAAAATTTATTTTTTTTTTAAAATTATTAATTTTTTTTATATCTTTTACTCCTTGTAATTCAGGCGATACTAAACAAAGTTTAAAATTATTATTTTTTAAAAGCTTATATTCTTTAAAATTTAAAGGCAATTTTGTAAAACAATCTACCCAGACCCATTTAATTTTATTTTTAAATTTAATGACTGATAATATATTTTCATATTCTGATAATCTTACAGCACATCTTTTTTCACCTGTTTTCATAGTTTTAACAAGAAATGGAATAGATTGATCTAAAAAGAAAAATTTTTTAATTTTATTTATTTTCATCATTTTTAATATTTCATTCTCAAGACCTTCTTCTTTAACGTTTAGAATAAGAAAGTTATGTTTATAATATTTTAGCCATTTATTAAAAGAAGTTCCTTTCTTAAAAGGGTCGTGATGAAGAATTAATTGATTCTTATATGAACGAATATCAATTTCCAAACCATATTTATAGGGAATTTTCTTGATTTGAGAAATTTCATTAACTCTATGTATTATTTTAATCATTTTAATGCTTTAAATTAATTTAATTTTTCCATTACTAATCTTATATATCTCATCACAAATTGACAGATTTTTAGAATTATGTGTAACAAAAATAATTGTTTTTTCCTTTGATAAATTTTTAATCAAATTTATAATTTTTGTTTCAGTTGTATCATCTAGTGCATTGGTAGCTTCATCAAAGATAATAACTTTAGACTTTTTATATAAAGATCTTGCAATACCTATTCTTTGTTTTTGACCACCAGATATTTGTGATCCTTTTTCTCCCAATAGAGTATTATAGCCTTTATCTAGAGAATTAACAAACTCAGTAAGTTGAGAGCCTTCTAAAGCTTGATCAAGAAGGTCATAATCAATTTCTTCTTCATCAAGGCCTAAACAAATATTATTTTTAATTGTGTCATCACTTATAAATATTTCTTGAGGAACATGTGAGATTATTTTTTGCCATTTTTTTATTTCAATTTTATTATTAGTAATATCAACATTATCAATAAATATTTTTCCTTTTATAGGATTTAAAAGAGATAAAATAATATCAATAAAAGTGCTCTTTCCTGAACCTGATTCACCTAAAATACCGATAATACTATTTTTCTTTATAACAAAAGATACATCATCAATAATTAATTCATCTCTAGATTTATATTTAAAAGAAATATTTTCAATTCTGATATTTTTTTTAAAAACAATTTCATCTTTTATGTCTATCATATCCTCAGAATTTACGTTTTTATTTAATATTTTTATCACATCATCAAAAGATGCAGATCCATGCTTAATATTAGTCCATGAAAAATAAACTAATTGAAATAATGGTAGCGTTCTTTGAGCAGCAAGTCCGATAGTTCCTATTAATGGAATATAAAGAATTAAGTCTATTGATTGAATATAAAGAAAACCTAATAAAGTTATTAGTAAAATCATCGCAACACCTTCAACTATAAAGCGTGGAGAAGTCGCTATGACTTGAGAAGCTATTTCAGCCATTCTCATCTGAGAATCTGCATTTCGAAATAAATTTGCAAAATATTTTTGTTTATTATCTATAATAATTTCTTTTTTTGCCTGTAAACCCTCTTGAAGTGCGCTCATTATTTTTGTAGAATTTTTAGCATGAACTATTGAATAATTTTCAATCTTTTTTTTGTGTAAAAAGAAAATAACTAAGTATAGACATACAAATATACAAATCAATGAAAGTGCTGCTATATAATTTATATATATAATTAGTGCTGCAGTAAAAAATAATATTAGAATAGATGTTAAAAGGTTTAACATTGGTAATAATAATGAGAAAGTTATAACCCCAAGTTTTCTTGTAACTCCATCAATTAATATACTACTATTTTCCTGAATTTGATCCTCATATGGTTGATACAAAGTATTTAAGTACATTTTGTAGCCTAGATCCAAACCAACACCATAAGCAAATTTATTATAACACCAAATAGCAAAAACTCTTAATATGGCAGTTATTGTTATAAAAAAACCTGCAAAGAATAAAAAAGGCAAAACAATCTCTTCAGGTTTATTAATATTTATAAAGTTTGAAATTTTTAATAAATATTCATTTTCAAAAAAATTCTCTGGATTTGAAACTAATAATAAAATTGGATAAAATAAACCAATTCCAATCATTTCAGTAAGTGACGTTGCAATCATTAGACCAACTAAAAAAATACTTTGGTATTTTCTTCTTTTAGAAAAGAAGCTAAATATTTTTACAATTTTACTCATAATATAAAAAAATAATCATAAAAATTATCAATAAAATTGATAATCATTTAATGTATTTATTCAAATTAAAACTGTACACTAAGGTTCTTTTTATAAATTTAATTTTTGAAAAAAGCCCAGTATTCCATTTAGATTCTCCAAATCTTCTTTTATCAAAAAAAACTTTAAATCTATAGAATTTAAATTTTCTTTTTTTTGCAAGGTAAAAAGCATATAAATCTAGTGAAAAATCATTTGGAGGATTTTTCCACGAGTCAAAAAAAGATTTAGAAAACATTGTAGGTTGCGCGTTTATATCCCATAAAATTTTTTTTAATAGTATAGTTTCAAAAATAGACATGCCTATTGTAAAAAAATTATCAAAAAATGATCTTCCATGTCTTCTTCCTTTTACAAATATATTTTCATGATCATTGTCAAAGTATTTTAAGCCTTTAAGAATATCTAGTGGATCTGTTTGTAAATCAGCATGAGTCCAACATAAAATATTACCTGAGGCCGCTTTCAATCCACTCAATATGCCATGACCATATCCTTGGTTTTTTTTAATATCAACTATTTTTACAAATTCTAAACTGTTTTTTATTTTTAAAATTTCATTTTTTGTTAAATCTGTTGAGCCGTTATTTACTAATATTACTTCAATGTTATCAAAATTATTAAATTTTTTAATTTTTTTAAATATTTCAGGAATATTTCCCTCTTCATTATAACATGGTATAATTAAAGAAACTTTTTTCATAATTTATTTTTAAATATAATTAAATTCATTACGGTATAATTTAATATTGCTGATACTAAAGTTGCAATAAAAAAAGAAAATAAATATTTGTAATTAAAAAAAAAGGTTAGATGGAGTAAAGTTTCATTTATAGAAACATTTATAAATAAACTAAATATATATAAACTAATAAAACTAATAAAAACTTTAATTCCTTTTTTATCACTTTTAAAAGTTATATTTTTGTTCATATAATATGCATACAATGTGCCACTTACAAAACCTAAAGATTTAGAAATTTTTGAATTAATACCAACTAAATATAAAATTGAGTAAACTATAAAATCAATTAAAACAGTTGAAGATCCTACAAATAAAAACCTCAAGACCTTACTATTTTTCCAAATATTAAGAATTTTAATCATAAGAACTGATTACTCATCATTTTTAAATTAACTCTTTTATCTTTGTGTAGTTTGTAAGGATGAAAATTCCACTTATGAAAACAAGCCTGCCAATATTCAAATGTCTTCAAATCGTTAGGTGTTCCCCAGCAAAGATAATAATCTACTTCAAAATAATAACAATTATATTTTAGATTGATAGCTTCATTGATACAACTATCTAAGTAGTATTCATTGTTTATTTTTTTCTTATTTTTTTTTAATTTTCTAAAAGATTCAGTAAAAATTTTTTTATTTTTAAATGTAAAAGTACCTAGAACAACTGGATCTGAATAAGGATCTTTAAGTTGTTTTTTGACAGAGATTTTTTTTATTTTGTTAGAATTTCTATAAGTACTAATCCAACCATACATATTAGGCTGTCTATAAGCACCTGGATATCCTCTGGCACCCCAAACAATTATGTCTATTTTTTTATCATTAAAAAAATTTAAGAATTTTTTTTCGTTATATATCATTCCGTTATCACATGCAGCAAAAGTTATTGGTTGATAATTGTTAATATCTCTACATCCAATTAAGCATGTACTAGCTTGTCCAGAAGTATTTCTATTTAATTTAATAATCTTTGTATTTTTTCTTAAAATTTGTCTTTTATTGTCTAATAATAAATTATGAGTATTATTATCCCTAACAACTAGAATATTATTTGTTGTAATTGGAAGATCATCTAATACTTGAAATATTAATTCTTTACCTGAAACAGGTATAATTGGTTTTGATTTTTTATAACCATCTTTTATAAATCTCAAACCCTTACCTGCCATTGGTATTATTGTGTAGCCTGGTAATTTTAATGTTTTAGATTTTTTAGTTAAGGCTATGAAACAATTAGACCAATAAAGGTATTCGTTTAAATCTTTAGGAGTTCCCCATTGCATAAAATGGTCTAAATTATACGCAGCAATTTTTTTACTGTCTTTTATCATAGGTTTGTATGCCATGCTTACATAATATTCTTTATTAACAATTATTTTTTCCGCAATCATTTTTTCAAAATATTGAATCATCATTTTTCCATTTTTAAAAAAATATGTTCCACTAGATGCAAATTCTTTCACAGGATCTGTTGTAAATGGTTTCTTCTCCCTGATATCTTCTAGCAAATTTTTTTTGTTTAATTTTAAATATGCGTAATAGTTATTCCAAATAGTATGAGGATGAAAATTTTTATAACTTGGAATAACTCCATCAAAATTTGTTTTTTTATTTAATGCAAATTTTTTAAATTTTTTATAATCCCAATAACATGTAAAATCTGCATAATTAACTATAGTTGGTTTGTCTAATTTAATATATTTTTTTGCTTTTAAAATTGCGTGAACAGGACCTAATTTATGCGGATTAATTGATACTATTTTTGATTTTGGAGAAATTTTTTTTAAAATATATCTCATATTAAATTTAATATTTTTTAAATGGTCTTTATTGCAAATGAAGATAAAATTATTTTCTTTAGGAAATAAATTAATAACGTATTCAATAATTGTTTTATCATGAACTTTTATTAAAGGTTTAGGAATATTATAACCTGCTTTGCGAAACCTTTCTCCAAAGCCAGACATAGGAATAATTATTTGCATTATCTGCTTAATTTTATCCTGTATTTTTCATCTTTCCAATTAATTAAAGAAATTATTTCCCTAGAAGATAAAAAATTTACTTTTTTTTGATTTTTAAGCCTAAGTAAAACTTTTGACATATATAATAATAGTTCTATTGTTTCAATTTTGGCTTTTTTTGAAATTAGTACACCAACATTTTTTATTATTAAAAAATCTACTTCAATTTTTTTAGTTTTACTTAATTGTTTTTCAGTGATGCAATGCATTTTTTTTCCTAAAAAAACAACCTGATCTGGAAATAGCATTCCTGATTTTCTCGAACAAATATTGTATGAAATCGTGTTAGTTGCTAAGCTGTTTATTTTGAAGTATTTTGGAATTTTCATTTTATATTTCAAAGAATATTTTTTAAGTATTGAAGATTTACAAGTAAATTTTTTTTCTTTATGTTTAGTAATAAAATTTATTTTTCTTATTTTTTTTAAGCAATCTGTGATAGTTTCTGAACCTATAAACACACCATGATTTTGAAGAAAAATTATTTTTTTTTCATCTTGATTATTTCTTAATTTTTGACCTACTTTTTTATAGAGTAAATTGCCTGGTTTAAAATACTTAACATAAATCCAATTTTTATCTTTAAAATTTTTTTTTAAAAAACTTAATGCATCATTTTTAATTAAAATTACATTTAAATTTACTGGGTGATAATGAACTACATATTTACTTTTAAGCAAGAGATGTAGAGGTGTCTCTATAGATGCTTTCATATTATTATTAGTTAATAAATCTTTTTCGCTTAAAAATTTAAGTTTTTTTATTTTAGGCTCAAGATTTTCAGTATTTATCTTAGTAAAGATATTTTTTTCATATGTATCTTTTAACCACATACCTGAAGATTTGATAATTAAATGTTTATTTAATTTTAATGAGGTATTACCTCCTGCACATTGAACTAGGTTTTTCCTTTTTCCCAGATATTGTGAAATAAATTTTAGATTTTGAATGCTCATAAAAATAATAAATTTTGATATGGAAACCAATGATGAGAATAACTTCCATAATTAGCCCAAATTAAAAAAAATAAATAACTAAATAATATTATTATAAAGCAACAAAATATTTTTCCATTATTAGAATTTATTCTTGTAATAAAGTTTGAAATTACAATTAAATTAAATGGAAAAAGATATACAGATATTCTGTCAAAGGCAGAAATTATGGGACCTTCTAAAAAAAAGCTAAAAAAGAAAAAAATAATCATTAAAGACATAGAATAGTCCATTAATTTTTTATTATAAAAACTATTATCCCAACCTTTTCTTATATAAAAATAAATAATTGCAATTAAAAAATTAATAAATAATCTTATTGTAGCGCCTGTGGATTCTATTTTTTTTTGAGAGAGGAAATTTGATGCCAATTCTATAAAATTATTTATATAAAGAGGTATAAGAATAAAAAATATTAATAATAAAATTAAGTATATTTTATCTTTTTTAAAATTAAGATGTTTTATTACTAAAAATGTTAAACCAAACAAAATTGTTTTGTGAAACATTGTTCCTAATAAAATTATAAATATAAATTTTATATCTTGATTTTTTTTTATATATAATAATCCTAAAAGCAGGAATCCAATGGCTATTGATTGTCTCGTATAACCCATGGAAACGACAATTATTAAGTAAGGTATAGAAAAAAAGAATAATATAGATTTATAATTAAAATTTTTAATAAAATTAATATAAAAATATAAAAAGATAAATGCACTTATATAATTAGAAATGTAAAATAAATATTTGTTAGAAAATTTATTGCTAATAAAGATTATTAACTTATAACCAAACTCGTTGTAATTAATGGAACTAGAGATAAATTCATTAAAATTTTGTTTTGTAATATATGCATATGATAACTGATAATTAACCCAATCTCCTCCCACTTCATGTCTTAAACCAACAAATATAGTGAGCAAAAAAATAATAATTAAATAAAAAAAAGACTCTGTATTTTTAGAAAATTTTATTTGGTTAAATATTGAAATAAAAGATAACAAAAAAAATAAATTATAAACTAACATCTATTTTTTTAACAACCAATTTTGAAACATTAGGATTGGCCACAATTTAGAACTATGATCTACGTTATTATTTTTATGATCATTCCATAAAGACTGTACCAATTTATAATTTACAAAGTTATGTTGTTTTAATTTATTAGTAGATAGTAACTCTTCACCCCATTCTCTTAATGGGTGCTTGAGCCAATTACCTAATGGAATTGCAAAGCCTTTTTTTGGTCTATTTATTAGGTGCTCAGGTACATATTTTTTTAAAATTTCTTTTAATATAAATTTTCCTGATTTATTTTTTATTTTCATATCAGTAGGAATTTGATTAGCAATTTTTACTACTTCTTTATCTAGAAAAGGACA
>MDSW01098190.1_pt1 | contig 34987 bp, 31 predicted proteins | sample 811171 | NCBI WGS metagenome assembly MDSW01 (sample SAMN05326641, study PRJNA326480) | marine metagenome | isolation source: seawater | place: Atlantic Ocean: North West | collected 2012 | reverse complement strand
CTAATAAGCAATAATTTTAATATTAAAAATAAATCATTATATGAATGAAATTAATATTAGGCCTTGGGGAAAATATGAGATATTGCTTGATCAAGATAATACTAAAGTAAAAAAAATTACTGTGAATCCAGGGCAGAAATCATCTTATCAGTTTCATAAAAAAAGAGATGAATACTGGATAATAACCAAAGGAGAGTTAACTATAGTTTTAAATAACAAGAAAACAACAGTTAAATATGGTGAATTTAAATTTATTCCAAGAGAATCTCACCATAGGGCAATAAATAATACTAATGATTTTGTAGAATTTATCGAAGTTCAAACTGGACTCTATTTTGGTGAGGATGACATAAGTCGATTACAAGACGACTACGGACGAAGTTAGTTCATTAACAAAAAATGAAAGCATATATTAAAGATTTTCTAGATACCAAGAAAATCTGCCCTGCTCTTTTTCTTGATAGAGATGGCGTTATAAATTTTAATTATGGGTATGTTTGCAATAAAAATAATTTTGATTTCATTCCTGGTATTTTTGAACTCTTGTTAGAGGCAAAAAAGAAAAAATATTTAATCATCATAGTTACTAATCAAGCTGGTATTGGAAGAGGTTATTACTCAGAAAATCAATTTAAGAAATTGACTATTTGGATGGTAGAAGAATTTCAATCAAGAAATATTGATATTGATGCTGTTTTTTATTCCCCATTTCACCCAACTGCCGGAATTGGTAAATATTTATTATCAGAGGATACAAGAAAACCTGGCTCTGGAATGTTCTTTGAAGCAATTAGTGAGCTCAATATTGATATTAATAACTCTATTATGATTGGTGACAGCATTAGTGATATGGATGCAAGCATAAATGCTGGTATAAATACTAATTTTTTAGTAGGAGATAATATTAGCACTTCATTTAAAGATAAGTTTTATGAAAATGTTAATCGAGTAAGCTCGCTTGATAAAATAATTATCGGTGGTTATTAAATGTATGTTTTTTTTTATTACTTAAATTGTTATAAGTGTTAAAATCCATAAAAATTTATATGACATGAATCAAAAATTATTTCTAACAACCCCAATTTCATCAATTCGAGAATGTATGGAATTAATGGATCAAAATAAACATGGCATTGTTTTTATTACTGATGATTTAGAGGCTTGTAAGGTTATTGGAGTTCTTACAGACGGCGATGTAAGAGATGCACTTCTTAAGAATGCATCCATTGATGATAGTATTAAAAAATACTACAACAAAAATTTTGTTTGGTTTAATCAAAAGACTCCAAGGGAAGAAATGCTAAGAAGTCTAGATAATAATATAAAAGTTGCCCCAATTCTTAAGAAAGATAAGACATTATTTGATATAGCCACTAGAGACTACCTGCCAGTTCAAGCTGAAGAAAGAATTTATGCAAGATCAAAAGCTCCAGCAAGAATTACCTTCGGCGGCGGCGGCTCCGACTTAACCCATTTTTTTGTAAAAGATAATGGCGCAGTTATCAATGCGACTATTTCTATCTATAGCCACGCATTTTTAAAGAAAAGGCAGGATTCTGTTATTATTATTAAATCACTTGATCTAGATGAAGAATGGAAAATGAGCTCTCTTAAAGAGGCTTTAAGTAATTCAGATATTAGGTTCAATCTTTTCAAGTCATTGTTAAATGCAATCAAGCCATCATATGGTTTTGAGCTCTATATTCATTCTGATTTTCCTAAAGGATCTGGTCTTGGAGGCTCATCTGTCGTTTCCGCAGCAGTAATAGGATGTTTCAACGAATTTAGAGCGGATAAATGGGATTTACATGACATGGCAGAAATCGCATTCCAAGCAGAAAGGCTTCATATGAATATTTCAGGTGGATGGCAGGATCAATATGCTACTGTATTTGGCGGTATAAATTTTATAGAATTTACAAAAGATAGAAATCATATCCATAGTTTGAAACTTTCAGATAAAATTATATGCGAATTAGAGGAAAATCTTTTGTTATTTAAGCTTCCAAAGTCTAGGGAAGTTGAAGGGGATTCTATTCATCAAAATCAAAAAGAGTCTATGAAATCTAAAGATGTTAATTCCAGTGTTAAAAAAGCTGTTAAATTGTGCTACACAATGAAAGATCAATTAGTAAGAGGTAAACTAACAGAGTTTGGTTATTCTTTAAATGAAGCATGGCAACTAAAACGCAAATTTAGTTCAAAAATATCAAATAAAGAAATTGATTCTTTTTATGCGCATGCAATTAAAAATGGTGCCTTAGGAGGCAAACTACTTGGCGCAGGCGGTGGTGGCTATTTTCTTTTTTATATAAAGCCACTAAATAAACATTATTTTATAAAGGAAATGAAAAAAATAAATTTAGAAATTACAGATTTTCTTTTTATAAAAAATGGAATGAAATCTTGGACAATGCGTGAAAAGAATTAACAAATATTATGAAAATTAATGGAATTAAGATAGGAGAAAGTCATACATTTATCATAGCTGAAATTGGAAATAACCATAATGGCAGCCTAGAACGAGCCAAGCAAATGGTTGATTTAGTTCAAAAGACCGGTGCTGATTGTGTTAAATTTCAAATGCGTCATATGGAAGAGACGTATAGAAATAGAACACTTAAAAAATCTGGTGATGATCTGGGTACTGAATATGTCTTAGACCTACTTGAGAGATTTCAGATAACCAATGAGGAGCATAAAGAGCTTTATGAATATTGTAAGAATAAAGGTATTCTATATCTATGTACACCATGGGATCTAAATAGTGTTGATGTGCTTGAATCATTTCCTGTCAAAGCTTACAAAGTGTCATCGGCAGATTTAACCAACTTACCTTTACTAGATAGGCTTGCTCAGACAAAAAAACCTTTAATTCTATCTTCAGGAATGAGTACAACTGATGAGGTAAAAAAAACAATAAACTTTCTTAATAATAGGGATGTAGAATTTGCTATTTTGCATTGCAATAGCACTTACCCAGCACCACTGCATGATATAAACCTAAAATGGATTAATGGTCTGAAAAAACTTCATTCTAATGTTGGTTATTCTGGACATGAAAGAGGGATAAGTGTTTCATTGGCTGCTAAAGCTATGGGATCAAGTATCGTTGAAAGACATTTTACACTTGATAGAAATATGGAGGGCCCAGATCATGCTGCTAGTCTAGAATTTGATCAATTTTCAGATTTGGTTTCTGGAATAAGAGAAATAGAACAATCTCTTGGAACGGGAGAGAAAAGAATTGTATCTCAAGGAGAAATGATTAATAGAGAAAACTTAGGAAAAAGTTTAGTTTCTAGCTCTAAACTTTCAAAGGGTACCATCATAGATGCAAGTCACATAAAAGTTAGGAGTCCTGGACAGGGCCTTTCTCCTCAAAGCTATGATGAGCTAATTGGAAAAATTCTTAAGCGTGACATGAATTCTGAAGATTTTTTCTTTGATTCAGATATTAAAGAAGAGTCAATCGAACCAAAAGATTATTCATTCAGAAGGCCGTGGGGGGTTCCAGTAAGATATCATGATTTTCAAGAATATTCCTCAAGGATACAACCTGATTTTTTTGAATTTCATTTTTCATTCTCAGATATGGATTTAAATCCAAGTGATTATATTTCTAAAACTAACAATATGGATTTCGTAGTTCATGCACCAGAGTTATTTGCTAATAGTCAGTTAATGGATCTTGCAACTTCTGACGATGACTATAGAAACAACTCTATAAAAGATACTCAAAGAATTATTGATATTACAAAATCACTAAAAGACTTTTTCCCCAAAACACAAAAACCATTGATAGTTACTAACATTGGTGGATTTTCTATGGATGAGCCTTTGAATGAAGACGTTAAGGAAACTTATTACAATACTTTTGGGAATAGCTTGCAAGAACTCAATACGGAGGGCGTTGAAATTATTCCACAAACAATGGCTCCCTTTCCATGGCACTTTGGAGGCCAAAGATACCAAAACCTTTTTGTAAAACCAGATGAGATCGTTAAGTGGTGTAATAAGCTAGGATTAAGAATGTGTTTCGATGTTTCTCACAGCATGCTGACTTGTAATCACTATGGTTTTGATTTTTATGAGTTTGCTGAAGAGGTATCTTCAGTTACAGCATACTTGCATATGGGGGATGCCAGTGGAGTAAATGGAGAAGGCCTTCAGATAGGCAAGGGGGAAATAGATTTTAAGAAACTAAGCATCATACTTAATCAAAATTGCCCCAATGCTGCATTTATACCCGAAATATGGCAAGGTCATAAAAATCGTGGAGAGGGCTTTTGGATTGGATTAAATAAACTAGAGGGATTTCTATGAATAAAGAATATATCGAAGACACTATTAATAAATCTATCTCGACAAAAAAACTACTTCTTGATAGCAAGACTTGTATATTAGGAATATATGATTTGGCTGAAAAGTCTTTGGAGTGTCTTAAATCGGGTGGAAAAATTATATTAGCTGGTAATGGTGGCAGCTTCGGTGATGCTCAACATATTTCAGCAGAATTCACCTCTCGTTTTTTATTTGATAGGAGCCCATTGGCATCAATCGCTTTAGGAACAAACAGCTCAGCAATTACCGCAATCGGCAATGATTATGGTTATGACAATGTTTTTTCAAGGGAATTAGAAGCAATCGGGAGACCTGGAGACCTTTTTATACCCATTACTACAAGCGGGAATAGCAAAAATATAATTGAAGCTATCAAAATTGCAAATAAAAAAAATATAACCACTATTGGGCTAACTGGCTCACATGACGCACAAATAAATAAAATGTGTGAATGCATTTGTGTGCCATCAAAAGATACAGGAAGAATACAAGAATGTCATATTTTAATAGGCCATATTTTTTGTGGAATGGTTGAAAAATCATACTTTAATAAATAATACTGTAGACTTAATTCAACTCTGAAAAATTGTTTATGGAAATCTTCAAGAAATTTTGGAAAATTCTAGAAAAAAGACATCAAAATATATTAATTATTTTAGTTTTTTTAATGATAGTCGGTGCGGTTTTTGAAACTTTAGGAGTTACTTTAATTATTCCCTTAATTGGTATAGTTCTTTCTGAAGAATTATCTATACCTGATTTTATTTTAACTTTGCTTCCCTTTTTAGAATTAGCAAGTCAAAAAGACATTATTATTTATGCTATTTCATCTTTTATTACCTTTTATCTTTTTAAGAGTTTGTATTTAGCATATTTAGTTTATGTTCAGGCTAAGTTCGTATACTCAGTTCAAAAAAATATATCTACAAGATTATATAGAATGTATTTAGATCAACCTTACAGTTTTCATCTCAATAAAAATTCAGGAAAAATAATTAGTAATACAATGACTGAGTCACTACAGTTTGCGATGTCTTTTACAGCTCCCTTAATGTATTTTTTAACTGACATTTTCGTAATTTTAGGCATTTTTTCCCTTTTATTACTTATAGAACCTTTCGGAGCCACTGCAATTTTAGTTATATTTTTAATAGGCTCTGTTTTGATGTACACATATTCAAAAAATAGATCATCTTTATGGGGAGAAAAGCGTCAAGAGCATGAAGCAAAAAGAATTCAAACTGCGCAACAAGGAATTAATGGAATAAAGGATGTCAAACTGTATGGCTTCGAATCAGTTTTTTCTAAATATTTTTACACAAACACTGATATTAGCTTAACTTCGGGAAGGCTGCAGTCAACTCTTCAGGGCATGCCAAAAATATTCTTTGAATTATTAACCGTTGTAGCATTATCAACTTTAATTTTGACTTTATATTTTTCAGGAACTTCTTCAAACGATCTTATAGCAACCCTGGGAGTTTTTGCAATGTCAGCATTTAAGTTACTGCCTTCAATCGCCAGACTTGTTGCTAACATCCAAGCATTTAGATTTGGAGCACCAGTGGTAGATATTATTAATAATGAATTCAAGCTTGAGGCTGCTCAATCAAAAAATTTGCCTACACAGAAGTTAAGTTACTCAAAAAACATAAGTCTAGAAAATATATATTTTTTATATGAAGGCTCAGAAAAAAAGGCTCTTAAAAATATAAATTTAGATATCAAAGCTGGAAAAACAATTGGTTTTATTGGCTCAAGCGGAGCTGGTAAAAGCACCCTAATAGATATAATTTTAGGATTATTAAAACCGTCTAGTGGAAAAATTTTAGTCGATAACAAGTTAATAAATTATCAAAATATACAATCATGGCAAAAAAATATAGGCTATGTATCTCAATCTATTTATCTACTAGATGACTCATTTAGAAAAAATATAGCTTTTGGGCTATCCGAAGGAGAGATTGATGAAGATAAAATACAAAATGCTATTAAATTTGCTCAATTGCAAGAATTCGTAAGCACATTGCCTGAGGGCTTAGATACTTTTGTTGGTGAGAGTGGGGTTAGGCTGTCGGGTGGACAAAGGCAAAGAATAGGAATAGCGAGAGCCTTGTACAATAATCCTTCTGTTTTAGTTTTAGATGAAGCAACAAGTTCATTAGACCTTAAAACAGAATCAGGTGTAATGGATGCAATTAAAACATTACATGGTCAAAAAACAATATTAATAATTGCTCATAGACTTTCTACTGTAAAAGATTGTGATTATATATATAAATTAGAAGATGGAGCTATAACTGATCAAGGCAGCTCGTTTGAAATGCTAAGATAAATAATCAAAAATTAAAATCATATAATGGAAATTAATACAAATTCTAAGCCTATAGGTTTTATTACGGTAAGAAGTAGCTCTTCAAGACTTCCTAAAAAATGCTTCCTTCCATTCGGTAGTAATGAAACCGTTTTAAGTCATGTTATAAAAAGGAGCATTTTTTATAATATAGAACCCATAGTTTGTACTTCCACCGATATATCAGATGATTCTATAGAATTACTAGCGAATGATTTGGGGGTTAAGGTTTTCAGAGGCTCATTAAATAATAAGCTGAAGAGATGGTTGGACTGTGCTAAATTTTTTGATGTCGACAAATTTCATACAATAGATGCAGACGATCCATTCTTTGATGGCCCTCAAATGATACAAAGTTTCAATCTACTTAATAAAAATAATTTTGATTGTATATGTCCAACCAAGTCATCATCTGAAGGCGATGCAAGTGTTGGCTATTCTCTTACAACGAATATCATTGAAAAAGCTTTATCAGATATACCTGATGAAACTGATACAGAAATGATGTGGTATTTTCTTGAGAGAGTTAAAGGGATAAGAATGCATGAAATGAAAGATACCACTACTATCAATCAATCTTTAAGATTAACTTTAGATTTTGAAGAGGACTATTGGCTGCTTTCTTTTATTCAGAGATTATTAGGGACATATGCTTCTCGCGAAGATATTAATAATTTGTTTTCATCCAACCCAGACTTAGCTAAAATAAATCTTTTTAGAAATAATGAATGGAAGAATGCACAGTTATTAAAAATAGATAAAAATAAGAGATAAAAATTAGATGAGTGATTATAAAAATATATATGGAAAATTTAATGGAAATGAAGCTGAATATGTTCTTAGGGTTCTTGATAGTGAAAGTGAAGCTAATAGAGGATTCCCTTGGATAACAGAATTTGAAGATAAATTTTGTGAATTATCGGGTGCAAAATATTCAATAGCTGTCAATTCTGCTACCTCAGGACTTCATGCAGCTCTTGTTGCGGCTAATGTGGGCCCTGGAGATGAAGTGATTCAACCTGGACTCACTGTCATAATGAATTCTCTAGTAACTGTTGCATGCGGAGCGACGCCAGTTTTTGCTGATATTAATCCAGTAAGCTGGAACATTGATGCCAACTCTATTAAACAGAAGATTACTCCTAAAACTAAAGCAATAATGGCTGTATCTTTGTTTGGGCTTCCTTTAGATATTGAGCCAATCATGAAATTAGCTAAAAAGCATAATCTTATAGTAATTGATGATTCGGCAGAAACAATAACAGGCCATCATAAGGGGAAATTTCCTGGTACTCATGCAGATATGGCGGTTTATAGCTTTGAAAATAAAAAACACATGACATCAGGTTCAGAAGGGGGGATGGTTATTACTTCAAATGCAGATCTAGCTCAAAAAGTTAGAAAGTTTTCTGGTATAGGCTATAAAAATTTAACTCCTAGCGCTGGAAGAACAAGCTTGGCATCTTCAGAGTTTCAAGATCCTGATTATGAAAGGCATGATGTGCTAGGTTTGAATTATAGAATGAATGCAATAACTGCTGCAGTAGGTCTTGCTCAACTTGAACGAATAGAATTCCTTGTTAAAAGAAGAATGACTATAGGTGAAATGTTTAATGACGCAATAAAGGGATGTAGTTATTTTGTACCTCAAGCAAAATCTCAAGATTCTATTCATACATACTATACATATGGCGTTAGATACCTTGGCAAAGAAATGAAAGGCATCACCTGGAAAGATTTTTATAATAGATATACAGCAATGGGTGGTAGTGGATTTTATTCAGCATGGGTTAACCCATATCTTGAGCCTGTTTTTAAAGGAAAAAAAATTGGAAATGTTTTATTGGAAAATGGGCTTTGTCCTATCGCTGAAGAATATCAAAAATCTATAATGTTATTTAAAACTAATTATAGAAATTTAGAACATGCAAAGAAAGATACAGACTTACTAGCTAATTTAATAAGAGAGATAGGTTAATATTAATGCAAAATAATAGCTTTGGAATTATGCAAGGCAGATTGTTGGAACCACCAATTAAAAATGATTTAGACTGGTTTCCAACTAAAACCTGGAAAAGAGAATTCTCTCTTGCTAAAGAATTACCTATCAAGACTATTGAATTAGTTTTAGATAGAAAAATGGACATAAATAATCCTTTACGCTCAGATAAAGGCAGAAAAGAAGTTAAACAAGAATTCTTAAAAAATAAATTACAACCTTATTCGTGCTGTATGAATTTTATTATCGATCATCCAATTTCTGATGAAGATATTTTTAAGGACATTAAGGAATTGATAATTGAATTAAATAAGATCGGAGTAAAAAATATAATTCTTCCATTGTTTGATGCAAGCTCATTAAGCCTCCCTGATACATTGGTTTACATAAAAAAATTGATTGAAGTTGCAGAAAGCAATAATATTTATCTTTTAATAGAAACAGATAAAAGTGGTAAAGAAACTCTTAAATACCTTTCCCAGCTAGCATCTCAAAATATAGGTATTGTTTATGACATAGGAAATGCAACTTATCTGGGTCATGATATTGGAGAGGATGTAGCTTTATTAGAAAAGAAAATTAAGCATATTCATATTAAAGATAAAAATAAGAATGGTAAAAATGTTAAGCTCGGGAAGGGAATATGTGACTTTAATTTTTTTTTCCAACAACCTAATATACAGAAATATAGTGGTTTTTTTACATTAGAAACAGGTCGAGGTGGTGATCCAATTAAAAGAGCAATTGAAAATCTAGATTTTATTCAAGAACTAATAAAGAAAAAATAAAATGGATATTAAATTACCAAAATATAATATCTCAGATAAGTATGCTTTGATAACTGGAGCTGCTGGCATGCTGGGTATTCAACATTCAAAAGCTCTTCTAGAAATTGGAGCTTCAATTATTATTACAGATATTAATGATACCGATCTTAAGATTGCAACAGAATTTTTAGAAAAAGAAGGTTTTGCAAAGGATAAAATATTTTCTTATGTGATGGATGTAACAAATGAAATGAGTATACAGAGTGTTGTTAATCAACTGAAAGAAAAAAATATAAAAGTCAATATTCTTATTAATAATGCAGCAATTAACCCAACAACATCGTCAATAGAAGGCAATATAAGAACTACAAGATTAGAAAATTTCTCTCTTGAAAGATGGAATAAAGAAGTATCAGTTGGTTTAACAGGCGCTTTTCTTTGTAGTAAAATTTTTGGAACTCTAATGTCTAAAAATGGAGGAGGTGTTATTTTAAATATATCCTCAGATTTATCTGTTATTGCTCCAGACCAAAGACTTTATTATCAGGATAATTTAATTGAGGAACTTCAGGCAGTAAAACCAGTAACATATTCCGTTATTAAAACTGGAATGATAGGCTTAACTCGTTATCTTGCCTCATATTGGCCGGATAAAGGAGTTCGTTCAAATGCCCTTTCTCCCGGAGGTGTGTATTTTGATCAGGATAAAGTTTTTGTAGATAAAATTAATAAACTAATACCATTAGCTAGAATGGCTAATTCTGATGAATATAATTCAGCTATCCAGTTTCTATGTTCTGACGCTTCAGCATACATGAATGGACAAAACATTGTAATTGATGGCGGTCGTTCAATAATATAAAAAAATATTATGATTAAAGACGCAAAAATTTTTCATGAATTATTTACTAAGGCATTACCAGGATCATCTAAATCGAATAACCATACCCTTTCAAAAAAATATGATATCTATTTCGATAATTTTTCTATAACAGCATTGAATGAAATGCATCGATACTCGATTGACAAACGTTTTTATGATCATTTTGAATTTCATCCATTTACAAAAATCTCTGAAACTAAGGCTTATATGCAAAAGCTTATTTCCAGAATGTCAGGCGATGATAGCTCTAGAGTTACAACTTATTGGCTTGTTAGAAGAAAATCTGATGATTATCTTATAGGAACAGCCGGTTTAATTGATCTAAATTTTTCTCGTCAGTCAATAGAATGGGGCTATGGAGTAGATCCTCAATTGTGGGGTCTAGGCTATATACTTCAAATCCAAGAGGTTCTAAAAGATTACGTTTTTAACACCTTAGAACTAAATCGAATTCATGGGGTAACAATGATAAATAATAAAAAAACAATAGAATCTATCCTTGCAACTGGAATGAAGCATGAAGGCATAGCTAGAGATCATTATTGTAAAGATGGGATTTTTATAGATGGATGGCGTTATGGCATGACTAAAAATGACTATAGAGATCAATCTATATCATTTTCATCAAGTAAAGAGACTAATATCAAAGATGTAATAAATATAATATCCTCGATATTGTTAGATGAGGATATTACAGAAGAATCAAGCATGGAGAACTCTCATAGCTGGGATTCATTAAATCACATGTTGATAATGATTGCTTTAAAAGAAAAACTTGGAATAGAATTATCTCCCTCAGATATTGCAGATGCAACATCAATAAGAGATATTATGAACATTCTCACTTTAATAAAATAATCTATAGTGCATGAATATATCATTGTCAATTTTCTCAAAAAATAAAAAATTTTTGCATGAGCCTGCGTTAAAAATTAATGAACATATAATTTCTTATAAAGAGCTCTTTGACAAAGCTTTAATAATTGCGTCTTTCCTTTTAAATAATGGTGCTAATAATGAAACAATAGGGATTGTTGGTCAAAGAAAATTCTCTTCTTATATTGGTTTATTAGGCATACTTTTTTCTGGTTGCAGCTTCACACCCATTAATCCTAAATACAATAAAACAAGAATTAATTCCATGATAAAGAGCTCTAATATTAGATTTTTAGTTGGAGATTCATCTGATATAGAAAAACTTGATAAAGATATTCTTTCTGAGATGCATTTATTGGTTGCTCCTTTTAGCCCAAAATCGGATTTATCTAACTGCAAATGGATACATCAAAATACAAGTACTAATTTTGATTTATTAGAGTTTCCTGTAAGCAGAAACGATGAGGATCTTGCATATATAAATTACACTTCTGGCTCCACAGGATCGCCAAAGGGTGTCAAGGTTTCACACTCGAATGTGTGTGCATTTATTAGCAATATGTCTACATTTTACCCTTTACCGATTGGATTCAGAGCATCACAAACTTTTGATTTAAGTTTTGACCCCTCAGTTTCAGATATTCTATTTACATGGTACATGACTGGAATCTTGTGTGTCTTACCTGAAAAAGAAATGCTTGTACCAAGTGAATTTATTTCTAGGGAAAAAATTACATTCTGGAATTCTGTTCCTTCTATTGCTAATTTTATGATGAAAACCGGAAACCTAGAAGAGAATAGCTTTCCTGAATTAACTCATAGTATGTTTTGTGGTGAGCAATTCCCTGTACATATTGCAAAAGCCTGGAGAAAGGCAGCACCAAATAGCACAATTGAAAATCTTTACGGCCCTACTGAGGCAACAATTTATATTACAAGATATGTTTATAAAAAAGAGGATGAAAAAAAAGAGTTTAAAAATAACATTGTCCCAATAGGAAAACCTTTTAACTCGCATGAATTTGCATTATTGGATGAAAACAATATACCCTTAAAAAAAGACGGTAAAGGTGAAATTATATTTTCTGGACCTCAAATAACTAAAGGGTATTTGAATAATGAAATTAAAACAAATGATGTCTTTGTTATGTTTGATTGGGATGATTCTGAAAAAATTTGGTACAAAACCGGTGATTTAGGCTTTATCAATACTGATAGAAATCTTGAATGTACAGGTAGAATAGATAATCAAATTAAACTTGCAGGAAGAAGGATTGAGATAGGTGAGATAGAGTCTGCATTATCTCAATTTCCTCAAACAGAAGGATCTGTTGTTGTTCCATTACGAGACAAGCAGGGTATTGTTATTGGGTGTATTGCTTTTACACTCCATGAAATTACAAAAGAAGATATTCTCAATATTAGAAGTAAAATTAAAGATAGTTTAGATACTGCTTTTTTCCCAAAAAAGATAATCTCAATTAATAACTTTCCAAAAGCTCTTAGTGGGAAGATTAACAGAAAAGAACTAGAAGCTATGGCTAAAGAAGGGTAGATGAATTTTTTTTCTACCACTTTATCCTTTAGTTACGAAAAACATAAAGACATTATTATATTTGACGAAGTAAACTCAAGTTTGATTAAAAAAGTAATACCTGATAATTACAGCTACTCTATTTATAAAACTCGGCCTATTAATATAGTAATAACATTCAAAATAATTTTAAATTTTTTTTTAAACCTCAAATATATCAAAATATTTGACCAATTTAGCACTAACAAAAGTTTTTTTAAGAATATTTTATGGCAATTCTTGTGTATTTACATTAAATCGTATATTCAAATTGTAAAACCCAAAGCAGTTATCACTTCTATAGATAATTGTACTAAATTTGCTTGGCTATCAAAACACATTCAAAATATTCCTTTTATAGCAATTCAAAATGGCTTTCGACTTAGTTTTGATCAAGATAATAACCTATATCATTGCCAGCATTTATTTTGTTTTGGAGATTTTGAAGTAGAAAACTTTCCAAAAAGAGAATGGACTGTTAATAATTATTATCCGGTTGGCTCCTTAAATGCATCTATGTATTTTAAAGATAAATATCACGATATGTTTGATAAGAATGAGTTCGATATTTTAGTTGTCTCATCATGGAGAGGTAACATAGGTTTTGGGCAAGATGTTCAAGATAGCATGGAGGCAATGAGATTATTTGATCTTGAATTTGCAGCCTATTTAAAAAATAGAGCTTTAAAAGCTGCTGTTATACTTAGATCTGAAAGAAACTCAGATCAGTGGGTAATGCCAGAAATAGGCATGTCAGAAGAAGACTACTACAAGTCTATATATGAAGACACTATTGAAATTATTGATACAAATTTCTCAGTAAGAAATATATATCCGTTGATGCAGAGATCAAAGATAGTGATTACAGGCTTTTGCTCAACTTCTTTGTTAGAAGCGTTCGGAATTGGAAAAAAAATACTTTATTGTGATTATACTAATCAAAGAAAATATTTTTGTGATTTTAATCCTGCAATCACCTTTACTAAAAAAGCGGATAACCTAATAGATACTCTTGATAAAAGAATAGATGATCTATTAGAGATACCAATTTCAGAATATGAAAAATGCCATAATGAACTAATTAAATATTATCAATCTGTGGATAAAAATAATCCAGCTCATGAGATAATTAAAACTACTATTGATAATATTATCAAAGCGACTGAGAATATTAAAGTATGAGACAATTTTTTTTTTACAGTTTTAAGCAAGTTAAAGAAAAGTGCGTGGCAGGTCGTTTTTTTTCTTATACAGATTGGTTTGATAAGATATTTGTCCCGCCATCAATTTATCTTGTTTGGATAAGTGTAAATTTAAAAATTAGTGCTAATGTCATCTCATGGATTTCTGCTATTTTTGCAATTTTTGCCGCTATCTTGTTCTCAAGTCAAGATAATATGCTAATTTTTATAGGCTCTCTATTTTATTTGTTTTATTATTTACTTGATTATGTGGACGGCGGTGTTGCAAGATTTAACCAGACTCAAGGGGTTTCAGGGCAGTATATGGATTGGATTATGCATGTCATCTCATCTGCAGCTATCATGTCTGGTTTAGCCATTGGCGCAATTAATGTGAGTGGTTTTTGGCTAGTACCTTTTTCCATACTAGCCATTATTGCATCTGTTTTAACATATGCGCGTCATTCCATGGCATGGTTTGCAATTATTATGGAAAATCAGCAAAAAAGATCTAAAGGCATCATAAATGATCTCTCTTACAAAATGATAAATAAAAGAAAAGACTTCATTATTTATGATTTCATAAGAAAATGTGTATGCAAGTTTTATCATGAAGAGACTCTTCTTTTCTTACTTCCTTTGCTTGCATTATTACATTTGTATTTTACACACGCATACTTAGACTTTAGGGTATTATTGATAATTGGGGCTGGAGCATTTTATTTCCCCATCATGTTAATAGAAATACATAGACTAGCTTCTAACAATAAGCTTCCAGAAGCTTATAATAAATTATTTATCAGTAGCGCAAAACCAATTTTACCTGATGATCATTTTTTAAAATAAATATAGGAAAAACTCTTTATGCAAGTATTAATACCAGCAGCTGGAATGGGAAAAAGGCTTGGTGCAGCAACTTCTGATAAAACAAAATGTATGGTTAAGATTAATGGAAAAACATTAATTGAGCACTGCCTAGATACGGTTACATCTTTTAAAATTGATAGAATCATCTTAATTATTGGCTATGAAGGCGATAAATTGAAGAAATTATTAGGTAAAAGCTATAATGGAATTAAGATTCTATATGTTGAAAATCCAAAATTTGCTTCGACCAATAATATATATTCTGTTTATCTATCAAAGAAATATCTTGTCCAAGATGACACTATACTTATTGAGAGTGATTTAATTTTTGAAACAGAAGTGATTAAACAAGTTATCAATAATAAATTTGAAAATATTGCAGTCGTTGATAAATTTAAGCCTTGGATGGATGGAACTGTTGTTAAGATTAATCCAGAGTATGGTATTGATCACTTTATATCAAAGTCAGAGTTTAACTACAATGATGCTGATAAATATTTTAAAACTGTAAATATCTATAAATTTTCAAAGAAATTTTTAAAAGATATCTATGTTCCTTTTTTAGAAGCCTATGCAAGCGCTCTTGGTAATAATGAATATTATGAACAGGTTTTAAAAGTTATTGTTAACCTAGATATGAATCAGCTTAAAGCATTACCATTGAATGGAGAACTTTGGTATGAAATAGATGATTTACAAGATCTTGATAATGCAGAAATTATTTTTGCCAAACCAAAAAAGAAATTTGAGCTGCTGTCTAGAAGATATGGAGGTTATTGGCGGTACGATAATTTGATAGATTTCTGTTACCTAGTAAATCCATATTTTCCTACCCAAAAAATGAGCAATGAAATCCATTACAGCCTAGACAAGCTAATACAAAGCTACCCATCGGGCGAAAAAGTTCAGGCTCTTCTGGCAGCAAAAATGTTTAATGTAGACCCTAAGAATATTGTAGTTGGAAATGGTGGAGCTGAGCTAATTAGCATATTAACTTCATCTTTAAAAATGAAGCTTGCTATTTTTAGTCCTACTTTTGAAGAATATACTGCTAGATTTACTAATGCAGATGTTCATATTCCATCAACTAAAGGCTTCAGATATGGTAAGAAAGATCTTTTAAGGATTGCAAGTAATAACGATGGAATTATTTTAATAAATCCTGATAACCCATCAGGAAATTTTATTCCTTATAAAGATATTATAGGTATCTTAAAAATCCTCAAAAGAGAAAATAAATATTTAGTTCTTGACGAATCTTTTCTAGATTTTGCTGATAAGGGATTTGAGTCATCGGCTCTCAATACAAATGATTTAGAAAATTTCAATAATCTAATTATTATTAAAAGTATTGGAAAGAGTTATGGTATCGGCGGTCTTCGTCTAGGGGTTATGGCTAGCGCTAATCAAAAAATAATAAAAAAAGTTAAGTCTGATTTGCCAATATGGAATATTAATTCTGTATCAGAATTCTATCTACAGATCATAGGAAAATATTCGGATGATTATATTGAAAGCTGTAAGAAGATTGGGTTAAGAAGGGTGGAACTATTCGAGGGGCTATCTAAAATAAAATATATTACCCCATTCCAATCACAAGCAAATTACATTCTTATGGAAATTAAAGGAATAAATGCCACAAAAATTGCAACTGACCTATGTAATAAGTTTGGTATCTTAGTAAAAGATTGTTCAAATAAAAAAAGTTTTGGCAAAAGTAATTGTATTAGAGTTGCTGTAAGAGATACCAGAGATAACGAATACCTATTGGATTGCTTGAAAACATTTGAAGTTTAGCTTTTTTTTGCTATGAGTGAATTAAGATTGATAAAATTAGCTGACCTAATTGAAACTGAGGAACATAATCCCGCTGAATCTTTAATGCTAGCTGAAAAAATTTTATTAGAAAAGTTCTGGACAGTTCCTATTGCCGTTGAAATAAATACCATCGCAATTATGGATGGTCATCATAGATTTAATGCAGCAAAGACTATTGGTCTATCTAGAGTTCCTTGTGTTACAAAGGATTACAATAGTCTTGAAGTAAGGTTGCTATCATGGAGATCAAATAAAAAAATAACAGTTACAGATATCTATGAAAATATTAATAAGAAAAAAAAATTCCCTTACAAAACAACAAGACATATTTTTACACCTTCTATCGAAGAAATAAAAATACCTATCGAACTTCTTTTTTAAATAATTAAATTTTAATTTTTGTAGAGAAATGAAACTAATTAAAACAGCTATAGATTTAAAGTATCAAAAAAAATCATCTTCAGACTTATATTTGGGTACGTGGTGTTTCAACAAGGATCCTAATTTTTTTAATAGTGTTAAAGATAATAATATTAACAAATATCACTGGGATGATCGCGATAAATATAAGAGAGACTTCGACTATTTATCAAATTTATATGAAAAAACTCTAAAAGACTTTTCTAATATACTTAATGGCATTCATAAATTAGATAGAGATAGTAATTATTGGAGAGTAATTATAGGGCCATGGCTCCGCTTCTTTATTGATGCATTATTTGATAGATATGAATGTATAAGATATGCAAAAGAGCAACATGTAATTGAAAAAGTAACTATATATAATTACACAGATAGAGAAAAACCGCCTATTAATTTCAAAGAATTCTATGATGATTTTATGGATGATGAGTGGAATGAACAAATTTTTTCAGACTGCATTAAATATCAGAATATTTCATATGAAACAAGTAATGTGGAGATTGGATATAGCCAAAGAAATAATTTAAGGCCTATTAAAAAATTCACCAAGTATCTAAAATCGACAATTTTATGTTATCAAATTTATCTTGCTAATAAGTATAATAATATTGCAGTTATTTCTCCCAATTTAAATATACTTGATTCAATAAAACTACAAACAAGTATGCAACAGGCTCCAATTCTAGTTTCGCCCGAACCTGAAATTAAAAGAGTCGAATATCAAAATAGATTAAGAGAAAATTTTAAAAAACCTAAGAAATCTTTTGGATTTGAGGACTTCTTAAATGAGCTTTTATATAAAAATATCCCTCTCTCATACATAGAGTCCTTTTCTACATATGTCAAAGAATCTTTATATTTGTATCCAAAAAATATAAACGTTATATATACCGCTAATGGATATCAATCTGATGATATGTTCAAAATATGGGCTGCAGAAAGTTGTGCCAAAGGCTCTAAACTTGTAGTAGGACAGCATGGTGGAAATTTTGGAACTGGATTGATGAATCAGACTGAAGATCATCAGCTAAAAATATCAAATTCTTTTATATCATGGGGGTGGAAAAGAGAAGGTTATTCAAATATAAAAACATTACCATCTATAAAATTATCAAGTAATTCTTCTTCTTATAATAATTCGGGAAGAATTCTTTTTGTAATGGCAGCATTCCCTAGGTTCTTTTTTTGTCACTACTCCATGCCTATTGGAGGACAATTTGGACAAATTTTAAAATCACAAATTCTATTAATAAGAAAACTTAACAAAAAAAACTATAACAAACTTAAAATAAGATTAGATGATAGTGGGTCTCACTATGGATGGAGTCTTTATGAATTATTTCAAAGGCATGGTATGGAAGACAAAATAGATACTAGCAATAAGCCTCTTATGAGTAACTTAACTAATTTTAACTTGTGCGTCTGTAATAATAATGCAACAGTTTTCTTGGAAACATTGGCAATAAACTACCCTACAATAATTTATCTTGATCCTTTATATTATGAAATAAGACCAGAAGCAACTAAACTTTTTGATAAGCTTGAGGAATGCGGCATTCTTCATAAAGACTCAGAATCTGCCTCAAAGTTTATAAATTACATATCACATGATATATCTAAATGGTGGCTCAGCACTAAAGTGCAAAATGCAAGGCTTTCATTTATAAGGCATTTTGCAAACTCATCTTCAAGAAAATCTTCATTAAAAAAATTAAGTCTTTTTCTTAAAGAGTTGCAGTAAAAATAATTTGATCAGTACTAGGCCTGTAAAAATTTCTATATAATAATAATATGAAAAATATAGCTGTAATTCCTTTGAGATCAAACTCAAAAAGATTTAAGAATAAAAATATTATAGATATTCTAGGTACACCTCTTTTTGGAATATCAGCCAATACTGCGATGAAGAGTAAAGTTTTTGATGAAATAATCATAGCAACAGACACTCCAGATTTAGTATCAGATTTTTGTAATTTAAAAGGATTTAAAATTTTTAAAAGATCTGCAGAATCAGCAAGCGCTAAAGCACAAACAGAAGATGTATTAATTGAAATAATAGAATCTGGAAAATTTGATGCTGATTGGGTAACTGTTATTCAGGCCACTTGCCCATTTCAACGTATTGAATATTTTAGATCTCTACAGGACCAAATTGATAGAAATGAATATCATTCTGTTATTACAAGAATAAAGTTCAAAAGATTCTTTATTGATGAAGTGATTTCAGAAAATTTTAATAGATCTAGAACTCAAGATATTCACCCAACTTATTTAGAAACTGGTCTTTTTTGGTCATTCAAAACTTCTCATTTTCTAAAATCTAAAAAAAGAATTATCAATCCTGTAGGGTTTGTTGATATTAATGATGGTGATGATGTTGATATTGATCATGAGTTAGATTTACAAATAGCTTTCCCAAGATTAAAAAATTTAATTTTGAGCAATAGAGATAATTTTATTAAGAGAGAAATATCTAAAAAAGATGATGACTACTTTGACTCAAAAGTAGATCCAGATGGAAAAACCAGAGACTTTATCAATGAGGTACAGGGAAGATTAGATTTTGCTGAAACTGAAATTAATGAAGTTAGAAACTTCCTCAGTGAAAAGAATTTTAATTCTAGCAATCAAGCGCATATTTTAGATATTGGTTGTGGAACAGGCGTAATTTCAGGAGAATTTAAAAAATTTCATACAAAAATTACTGGAATTGAGCCAAGTGAAATCGCATGCAACCACGCAAAAAAAAGATTAGACAATGTTTTATGTGGCGGTTATGAGGAATACACAAAAAAATTTACCAACAATGCCTTTGACATTGTAATAGCATTTCATGTTATCGAGCATGTTAAAAACCCAAATCACTTACTGAATGAAATAACAAGAATATTAAAAAGAGGTGGACTTGCTGTTATCTCGACACCTGACTTTGAAGGCCCGATAGCAAAAAAATATGGTAAGAAATTCAGACTATATAATGATCCTACTCACATATCATTATTTGGTATGACGGGTTTAATTAAATCAATTGAGTCAAGAGGCCTGACCATTCTCAAAATTGACCAACCTTTTCTTGAAACAAAATTTTGTACTAAAGAAAATATTCTAAGACTATTCGCTGATGAAGATGTATCTCCTCCATTTACGGGTAATGTCATGTCTTTATATGTTACCAAATAATTTTATTCAGTTTTATTATACTTATACTAGCAATTTTACTTTTAAATCTAAATCACTATGCAAGAAATATTTTTAAATAAAACAGTTATTATTACAGGTCATACAGGCTTCAAAGGTTCATGGCTCTCTGCTTGGTTGAAGCTTATGGGTGCAAATGTCGTGGGTATATCTCTTGATCCTCCAACATCACCCTCACATTTTTATGAGAGTAATATTAATAATGGCATTGATGATTGCAGAATTAATATAACGGATTTAAAAGAAATTAAACAAAAAATAATTGATGTATCACCTGATTTTCTTTTTCACTTAGCTGCTCAACCTATTGTTGGTAGAAGCTATGAAGATCCTTTAGAGACATGGAATACTAATGTGATAGGTACTTTAAATGTTTTGGAATCACTAAGATATGTTAAGAATCAATGTACTGCTGTAATTATTACGAGTGATAAATGTTATGACAATGTTGAATGGGAGTGGGGTTATAGAGAAAATGATACTCTTGGTGGTCCAGATCCCTATAGTGCTTCAAAAGGAGCGGCTGAAATAGCTATAAGGTCTTACTTTAAATCCTATTTTAAAGATCCAAATAATGGGATAAAAATAGCATCAGCTAGAGCAGGTAACGTAATTGGTGGTGGAGATTGGGCCGAGGATAGGATTGTTCCAGATTGTATCCAAGCTTGGTCTAAAAACGAAAATGTCCAATTAAGAAATCCAGCATCTACTAGACCTTGGCAGCATGTTCTTGAGCCTCTAGGAGGTTATTTAGTTCTAGCTTCTGAACTTTCTAAAAATGATGGCTTACATGGCGAAGCTTTTAATTTTGGTCCTCCCGCACACCAAAATCACAGCGTTCTTTCATTAGTCGAAGAAATGTCTTTGCACTGGGATCAGGTTAAATGGGACAAACCAGAAGAAGTTAAGGATGCTTTTTATGAATCAGGTTTATTAAAGTTAAATTGTGACAAAGCCCTTCATTTGCTTAACTGGAAAGCAGTATTAAGTTTTTCAGAAACTGTAAAGCTAACAACTGAGTGGTACATGAAATTCTATGAAAATCCTGAAATTATCGCCAGTGTAACTAATTCACAAATAACCGAATATATAAAAATCCTGACGAAATAATATTGACCATGAATTCTGAAAAAAATCTTTTTGTCCATCCGTTAAAAAAAATCGATATCGATGGAGGAAATGTTCTTCATGGTATAAAAAAAACTGATCCCGGCTTTGTTGATTTTGGAGAAGCCTACTTTTCAATAGTTAACTTTAATGCAGTAAAGGCATGGAAGCTTCATCAATCAATGACCCTAAATTTAGTAGTTCCAATTGGAAGGGTGCTTTTTGTTTTTTTTCTTCCAGATAAAAATATCTTTAAAGAAATAGTCATTGGAGAGAATAATTATCAAAGAATAACTGTTTCTCCAGGAATTTGGTTTGGCTTTAAAGGATTACATGATTCCGATAGTCTTATAATGAACTTAGCTGATATAGAGCATAATCCTAACGAAGTCCTTCGGAAGAGCGTTAATGAATTTAAATATAATTGGTAAGTAAAATGAAAGTAATTATTTTAGCAGGCGGTTTTGGAACACGTATATCAGAATACACGGACCTAGTCCCTAAACCTATGATTGAGATTGCTGGTCGACCAATTCTTTGGCACATAATGCAGACCTATGCAGCATATGATCATAAAGATTTTTATATTGCTTGTGGTTATAAGGCTGATTACATAAAAAATTATTTCCTTAACTATTCTTCTTTACAGCAAGATTTTACTGTTGATTTCTCTAATGGAAATATTGAATCTTATGGATCTAATATATCTGAGGATTGGAAGGTAACATTGGTTGATACTGGTTTAGAGACAATGACGGGCGGAAGAGTTAAGAGAATGAAAGATTATATTAAAGATGATGAAACATTTCTTTTAACTTATGGGGATGGATTATCTGATATTAATATTGATGACCTCTTAAGTTTTCACCATAGCCATGGAAAGATGGTTACCGTATCAGCAGTAAGGCCTTCAGCAAGATTTGGTGAGCTTGATATAAAAAATGATAAAGTTATATCCTTCCAAGAAAAACCTCAGCTTAATCAAGGCTGGATTAATGGTGGATATTTTGTTGTTAACGCATCTTTTTTTAATTTAATTGATGGTGATTCAACCATGCTTGAACGCGAACCTCTTGAGTCTGCTGCAGCTAAGGGCGAGTTAATGTCATATAAGCATGATGGATTTTGGCAATGCATGGATACAAAAAGAGATCATGACATGCTGGAAGAATTATGGGATTTAAAGAAAGCGCCTTGGAAAATTTAATTTTTTAAATGAACATACTAATAGTTGGTGGTTTTGGGTATCTAGGCCAAAGACTAGGAAGGTATCTTCACGATGCGGGGTTCAATATTATACTTGCATCAAGAAAGCACAGAGAAAACCCTAAGTGGTTAAAAAACGGTTCAACCTTAAATATAAATTGGTATGATACTAAGTCCTTTTTCTCCAAATCATTACAAATAGATACTGTAATTCATGCTGCTGGAATGAACGCATTAAATTGCTCAAAACATCCTGTTCTAGCAAAAGAATTTAATGGAGATGCTACTGGCAGATTGGTAAAAGAATCAATTAAAAATCATGTAAATCAATTTATCTACCTATCTACAGCTCATGTATATGCAAGCCCCTTACAAGGAACAATTTCTGAAGATAATCAGCTTTTAAACAATCATCCTTATGCAACCTCTCATGCTATTGGAGAGAGTCATGTTATTGCTGCTAACTCACTAGGAAAAATTAGAGGAAAGGTATTAAGATTATCAAATTGTTTCGGCCCTCCAGTAAATAAAGCTTCAGACTGTTGGGGGTTGCTAGTGAATGATATATGTTTGCAGGCCTCACAACTTAATCATATTACTTTAAAAACAAGTGGCAGCCAGTTCCGCGATTTCATTCCCATTTCAATTTTTTGTAAAATAGTATGTAATTTTCTTGTTGATAATTCTTTGAGTTCAGAAAAAGCTGTATTTAATATAGGTGGAAGAACTATGACTATTTTAGAAATGACCAATCTTGTCAGGGATGTATATTTTAAGAAATTTCAAAAAAAGATTAGTCTTTCAAAAGAGGAAAGTTTTGATAGTGAAACTTTAGACAGGCTTCAATATAAGATGAATTGGTGTCTAGAAGAAGACTCATCCATTCAAAATGAAGCTAATGATATAAAAGAAATAGTGGATCTTTTAGATTTTTGTAAAATACATTTTTAAATATAAGATGAATGTACTTATTAATAATATAATTGTTTTTTAAATAACCACTGCAAAATACAAGTTAAAAAAAATATGAAAAATATACCAATAATTCCAATCAGAGAGAACTCTAAAAGATTTCCAGATAAAAACTTTTTTACAATTACTAATGACACCCTATATGATCTAGTAGCTAAAGTAGTATTAAAAAGTAAAGTATTTGATTCTGTCTTTATTGGTGTCAAAAATCCAGAATTAATAAATGATTACTGTGATGATTCTGATATTGACTACAAAAATGACTTAGATTTAATCTTATCAAGATTGAACAAAGGATTTAGTGAAGCTCAATAAGTGAATCAATCAAATAATTCATTTTCTGTAGTAATACCTACATATAACCATGCAGATTTTTTAAGAGACGCACTTCAGTCTGTTATTAATCAGAATCATAGTCTATGGGAGGCTATAGTTATAGATAATCACTCATCTGACCACACTGACCAGGTCATAAAAAGCTTCAATGATCCAAGAATTAAATTACATAAAATAAATAATAATGGAGTTATAGGAGCGTCTAGAAATTTAGGTATCAAATTATCTAACTATGATTGGATAGCTTTTTTAGACTCGGATGATATTTGGTATCCAAACAAACTTTCAGAGGTGAGTAAATTCTTATTAACTAATAGTAAATATGATGTGATATCAACTGATGAATTTAAAGTATTTCATCACAACAAAAAGAAAAAATTACTTCGTTATGGGCCTTTACCGAAAGATGCTTATAAGTTCATGCTCTGCTATGGAAATAGGCTATCACCTTCAGCAACTGTTGTTAATAAATCATTATTGATTGACAACAATATTTACTTTAATGAGAGTATAGATTTTATTACGGTAGAGGATTATGACTTTTGGCTAAACCTAGCCCTTGCAGAAGCTAGGTTTAAATTTATTCCAAGCATTCAAGGAGAGTATCTTGTACATTTATCTAATAACTCAGGCAGAGAAGAAATACATTCCAAAAATAATGAATATCTTTTAAGACATCACATTTTTAATATTCAGACATTTAAAAGAGATAAAATAAAACTTTGGAAAAAAATTAAGTGCAGAATAGAAATACATAAAGCATTGAATTCATTTTCAAAAAGAAGGATTCCACAATTTGTTAAATTAATTATAAGTATATTTACAAACTCTCCTTTAAATTTTATTTTATATTTCAAAACGAGATTATCAATCTATTTAAAAAAAAATTTCTCTTTTATTATTTATAAATTAAGTAAGCATTTTTAAAATGATAAAGACTATAGTACCCTCTAAAAAACTAATAAGTTTTAGGCAAAATTTTAAGAATAAATCTAATAAAAAAAATCTCTTTGGTAATTATCTATTCTTTCCAATGGGAAGAAATGCTTTGCTTTATGGTTTGAAAAGGCTTGGGGTTGATAAGGGAGCAAGCATTATAATTCCAGCATATATGTGTAGTTCATCATTAGAGCCATTGAACGATTATGGTTATAACATTATTTTTCAAGATATTAACAATGATCTAAATCTAGATGTTTCTTTATTAAAAAAAAATATTTTAAGGCATGATGTCAAGGCTATAATGGCTGTAAGTTTTTTTGGTTTCCCGCCAAATTCTAGAGAAATTTCTGAAATATGCTCATTGATGGACATTATTTTTATAGAAGATTACTCCCACAGTTTTTTATCACACAATCATTTTTTTAAGCCATTGAGATTTTCTAATTTTGCTATCTATAGCATACGAAAAACTTTAACTGTGAGAGATGGAGGGGTATTAAGAATTAATCCTAATAAACATAATAAGTTACTCGGCGCATCAGAAGACCATTATACTAATAGTGAAGATAATTCAAAACTTCAAATCCGAGATATAAAATTTATAGCCTCTTGTCTTATTGAGTATGTAATAATCAAGTCAAAAATAATTAATCCTTACTCTTTAAAAATTAAAATTATTAGAAGTTTTTTTAAAAGAAAAAGAACTAATCACCTTAATCATTTAAAGTCACCGGCCATAATCAATCCCGACAAACCATCCTTTTTACTAAAAAATTATATTTCTGATTCAGAAGGGCAAAAACAACTAAAGAATAAAGTTTTATATAACTATTTGAAGTTGACAAATGAGCTATCAAAACTTGGTTTTAGGTGCCTTAATCCAGATATATCTAATAACTGTATTCCTCAATATGTAGTATTTTTTGATGAAGTTGGTGGTTTAGTTAAATGGCTAAGAGAAAATAAAATTGGTGCAACTCAGTGGCCAGGCGAAGACTTACCAGAGCATGTTTTAAATTCCAAACAATTATTTCCATATGCAAATTTATATAATGATAAACTTGTCATGCTTCCAATTCATCAATGTATAAAAGAAAAACATATAAAAAGAATTTTAGCTATAATGGCTAAATGGCGAGAATCTAAATTTTAGTGTTAACACAAAATTATAATTTTTAGAACTTATATACTTTTATTATTTTATTTAGGAATAAATTAACAATGAAACTGTCTTCTAACTGGGTGAGCTTTGAAGACTTTATTGAGTTGCTAGAAGAGAATGTGTTTCAAGATAAATCCTTGTTTCACAGCGAGTCCTGGCTAATGGCTATTTCGAAGGGATTTAACGCTGATCTTAAGCCAATTAAAACATGCGATGCTAGTGGTAATGTAATTGCCTTAACTCCATATGTCTTGAAAAAAAAAGGACCTTTTAAATTATTTGGAGCTCCATTGCGGGGGTTATATACAGAATTCACAGGCTCTTTGTTTATAGAGAATACCAAGGAGGATATCAAGCTTCTAGTTCTTGAATCTCAAAGTAGATTTCTACAAAAGGCAGCGGACTATATAGAATTTGGTTTTGAGAATGGCAAAGATAGTAATGTTCAAAAAGTATTTGAAAACATGCAATACAATGTCTCAACTCGCTCATCCTCGATAATTAATCTTGATGTTTCACAGGATGAACTTTTAAAAAGTTATACTGGAAGAGCAAGAAATATGATTAGAAAATCTGAAAAGTTAAATATTTGTGTATCAAAAGTATCTCCCTATAAAGAATGGATAGATCATTATTATAGTATTCTTAATGATACATTCATTAGACAGGGAGCTGCTTGTCCGCACCCATTAAGTTTTTTTTATAAATTAAAAGATCTCCATGCATCTGGTAATATTCTTTTCTTGGAGGCCACAAAAGAAGGAGAATTTGTAGCAGGTTCAATTTTTCTGCTTGATAGAAGTCGCATGGTATATTTTTCTGGAGCTTCAAATCTTGAAGGAATGAAATCAGCAGCAACTTCTGCGCTTCAGTGGCATGCTATGATGTTTGGAATTAATAATAATTTTAAAAAATATGATATGGGGGGCCTGGGTATTCCTTCTATTGATAAATTTAAGTTCAGTTTTGGTGGAGAGCAGTATTGGCAAGATAGATGGATTTATAAATCAAAACTATTCTCAATCTGTGAACCAATCGCAGAATGGGCAGTTAAAAAAGGAATCTTAAGATTTTAATCTCATAAAAATAATGAAATTCAATACACTAGTTCTTCACGAGGTTGTAAATGGTCAAATAAAAAAATTTGAAGATATTTCATTTGAAGCATTTTTATACATCTTGAACAAAGCAAAAAAAAATCTTTTTTCTATTGATGATGTTTATGAGCTATGTATTGAGCAAGAAAGACTGCCTATATGCTTAACCTTTGATGATGGATTTTTATCAGATTATGATATTGTTTTGCCTGCTCTGATGGAAAGAAATGCTAAGGCTACTTTTTTTATTGTGCATGATTACATTGGTAAAGAAGGTTATATGCAAAAAGAACATATAATTGAATTAAGTAATGCAGGTATGCAAATTGGATCTCATTCAAAAACCCATCCAAATTTTATAAAAATAGATACAAAGGCTAAAGAATACGAATTATCTTTTTCTAAATCATATCTTGAAGAGCTTATAGGTAAGGAAGTTACAACTTTCTCATTTCCTTATGGTTTCTTAGACAAAGCCTCCAAAGATGCAGTTTTTGCTGCAGGATATAAGCATTGCTGCACTTCAAGACATGGAATTTCTAATCACCTTTCTAATCTTATTCCAAGAAATTCGATTAATAGTAAAACTAAATTTTCTCAAATATACAGAAATATAAGACCATCAATCTCTACAAGACTATCTTGGGCAGCAGAGGATATTTTAAAAGCAAGGATTAAACAACATACTCCTAATTTATATCCAAAGATAAGAGATTTTGTTTCTAAATTTTAAAAGGACTAATTATTAATATTGCAGTTATTGGTGGATCAGGATTTCTTGGAAGTAGGCTTTCAAGAAGATTAAAAGATAATAATTTAGATCATAAAATTTTTGATAAAAATGTAGCTAATCATAAATGTATATTTTTAGATGTTACAAAAAAAGAAACTTTAAATTCAATTAAAGGCTCAGATGTTATTATCAATTTAGCAGCTGTTCACAGAGATGATGTTCGACCAATATCTCTATATGATGATATAAATGTTCAAGGAGCACAGAATATTTGTGATGCTGCCGAAGCGTTAAAAATAAAAAAAATAATTTTTACTAGTTCAGTTGCTATTTATGGATTTGCTCCACTAAATACAGGTGAGGAAGGCGAACCAAATTATTTTAATGACTATGGAAGAACAAAGCATTTAGCTGAAAAAGTTTATAAAAAGTGGCAATCAAAAGACCCTGATAATAGGTCCCTTGTTATTATTAGACCAACTGTAATTTTTGGAGAAGGAAACAGAGGGAACGTATTTAATCTATTGAATCAGATATATTCAAAAAAATTTATTATGTTTGGTTCTGGAAAAAATGTTAAATCAATGGCGTATGTTGAGAATGTTGCGGCATTTATTGAATATAGTATTAAATTTAAATCAGGAGTAAATATTTTTAATTATATTGATAAGCCTGACCTAAATATGAATGAGCTAATATCAATTTCAAGAAAAACACTATTTAATAAGGAAGGCGTAGGGGTAAGACTACCAAAATTTTTAGGAATCTTAATTGGACATTTTTTTGATATTTTATCTTTTTTATTAAGAAGAAATTTACCAATAAGCAGCATAAGAGTTATGAAATTTATGTCAAATACTCAATTTAACACTTCTATTAAAAAAACATCTTTCAAACCCCCTGTTAAATTGAGTGAGGGCTTGCAGAAAACTCTTGTGTATGAATTTTTAGAAGATAATGCTGATAAAGAAGTTTATGAAACTGAATAATAAATTCAAGAGGTATTATAAAAGTGAGTAAATTTTCTGTTGTAATGTCAGTATATATTTCAGATTCTCCAATCTATTTTATAGAAGCCATAAATAGTTTATTAAATCAAACAAAAATGCCAGATGAAATCATAATTATTGCAGATGGGCCTATTGGTAATGAGCTTAACGTGGCTCTTAATTATTTTAAGAATATGGATTTAATAAGGATTATAAGGCTTGAAAAAAATTGTGGTTTAGCTTTATCTAGAAAAAAAGCTATCTCAAGCACTTCATTCGATATTATTGCTGTTATGGATTCAGATGATATTTGTGTTCCTGATAGATTTGAAAAACAGATTAAGTTACTTCAGGATGGAAAAACTCAGGTTGTTGGTGGCTGGATAGAGGAATTTGTTAACGAACCAAGAGATAAGGGTAAAGTAAGAAAAACACCTATAAATCATAAAGAAATATTTTCTTTTGGTAAGTGGAGAAATCCTATCAACCATGTAACATTAATGTTTACAAAAGAAGCATATGATTCTGTTGATGGGTATTCATCGGTCAGACACAGCGAAGATTGGGACATGATATCAAGAATGTTAGTCACAGGGGTTATCATTCAAAGTGTTCCAGAGGTCCTAGTTCATGTTAGGGCTGGAGACGAGATGATTGAGAGAAGAAGGAATATAGAGCAATTCAAGGGAGAAATGATGTTGTTTATAAAAATGTACTCTATAGGCTACATTAACTTATTTCATCTTTTTGGTAATATCATGATTAGAGTTGTTTTAAGAGCATTACCTATGTTTGTTACTAAATTTACTTACAATTCACTTCTTAGAAAATGAGATAAACATATATAGCCGGAGTTTAAATATTCACATTAGATTTAAACTATAATAGCGCTTAATAAGGTAGCACATGAAAAAAAATATATTAATAACAGGTGGCTCAGGCTTCATCGGAAGTAATTTAGTCGATTTCCTAGTTTTAAAAGGACACAATATTTATGTTGTTGACGATCTATCAACAGGCCTTAAGCAAAATGAAAATATTAAGGCTACTTACTTCTATCACAATCTTATTGACTGCATAGAAGATACTAAATATATAGAAAATATATTAAATAATAACAATATTACAGTTGTGTATCATCTTGCTGCAAGTGCAGATATTTTTCTTTCAATTAATAACCCCGAGAAAGTCTACAATATAAATTTAGTATCATCAATTGCTCTTGTTAATGCTTGCAATAGATCTAATGTCACTAAATTTATATTTGCTTCAACATCAGCAATATACGGTGAGCCCAAATATTTACCAGTTGATGAAAGTCATCCTCCAAGACCAATTAGCCCTTATGGACTTACTAAGCTTGGATTCGAACAATATCTGGATTACTTTAAATCACATACCAATATGTCTTTCACTATTTATCGTTTTCCAAATGTTTATGGCTATAGACAAAGGCCTGATTTAGAAGGAGGAGTTATTGCAATATTTGAAGATAAAATTAAAAAAAATGATGACATAAAAATGTTTGGTGATGGAGAGCAGACAAGAGACTGGGTGGAGGTTAGTGACATAGTATCTGCACTTCATAAAGGCCTTGAATACAAAGAAAAATATGAAATTTTTGGTTTAGGCTCAAATACTAAAACTAGTTTAAATACTTTACTTAATTACTTTAAAGAATTAACAGATTATGCAAAATTACCAAAACATTTAAAAGAAAGAGATGGGGATATTAAACATATGGTCATGACTTATGAGTATGCTAAAAAAGAATTAGATTGGGAGCCGTCTATTAATCTTAAAGAAGGCATAAAAAAACTTATTAAGGATTTAAAATAATGTGCGGTATAGCTGGAACAGTCTTTAATGCTAATTTTTTTCAAGGTGAAGAGATTACTATACTTGATCTTAAAAGATCCATTGAAGGCTTTAAAAATAATACAAATAATTCAGAAATCCTACTTGAACAAGCCTGGAAGTACAAATCAAATATTAACTTTTTAAGGTTTTGTAAGAACGCCTCTGAGAAAGAAGATTTAAAAAATCTATGTAAACTAATTAAAGTAGTAGCTGATAAAAAAAGGATAGAAATATCAAATATTGATAAGAGCTCGTCTCTAGAGCCATATAAAAAAGCTGTTAAAGAATGTGAGCAGATCATGGATACACATTGGTTTTTATCTGAAGAAATTTACAGATGGGTGGCAACTATTGAAGAAATTTCAAACGCTAAGGTTGGATCACTTGATGATACAAAAATTATTTTTTATAAAGATATCTGTAAGGTCATTCATGCAATAGATAACAGGCTTGAATTAAGAGGTCGTGATTCATTGGGCTTATCTATATTGATTAATTCAGATAATTTTCAACATAGTATCAAAGATTATCCGTTGGATGATCATGCCAAAGAATCCTATTACTTGTATAGCAATTCAAGAATCCAAACTCATACATTTACATTTAAAACATGTAATAGTATTGGTGCTCTTGGAGATAATGCTACAGAAATAAAAAATCTCCTTAATAAAAATAAATTTTTTAAAAAACTAATTCAACACGGAAATGTAAAATCAGCAACTATCATGGCACATACAAGATGGGCTTCTGTGGGTTCTGTAAATATTCAAAATGCCCATCCCGCCTCATTAATAAATAATTCTGACGATAATAACAATCAAACCTTAGCTCTATTGAATGGGGATATTTATAACTACAAAGAAATAATTAAAGATGCTGAAAAAGATAATAAAAAACTCATAAATGCATCAGAATGTACTAATGACTCACTAGCGATACCTGCTTATCTCTTGAACAAAAGTAATCTAGATTTAAAAACGGCTGCAGCTATGGCTTCAAATTTTAGTGGCTCATTTGCAATTTCAATTCAACATACAGCTAATTTTGAAAATATAACCCTGCTTAAAAAAGGTATTCAAGGATTATATTTAGGTTTTTCATACGATGGAATGATGTTTGCATCTGATGTCTATGGTTTGGTCGAGGCTTGTAGGTTTTTCATGCCTGTAGATTCAGATACTGCAATGAATATATCATCAATTAACTGCTCTTCCGTAGATAATATCCAATTAGAGATTATGGACATTAAGTCTGGAGATCTAAAATTATTCTCTAAGAAAGATCTTCAAATAACTAATATAACTACAAGAGATATTGATAAAAGAGGCTATGATCATTTCTTAGAAAAGGAAATATATGAGACTTCAGATATCGTAGAAAGAACAATAAATGGATATCTTCAGCCTGAGATGGCTTTAGATATGAATAATCTTATTTCAGCAATATCCATGGACAATACACAGGTTCCAGATTTCATCACCTCTAGCTTGCAGAAAAAAGAAATCAAAAAAGTAATTATTACGGGTATGGGCACATGTTATACAGCAGCAGTGGCTATTTCCATGTACATGAGAGCTAGATTGAAAGTATTTATACCTGAAGTAGTTGTGGAACCTCATATTGCCAGTGAAGGAAGCGCTTTTTATATAGAGCCAAATATGCAAGATACCTTGGTTATAGTAATTGCTCAATCCGGAACAACAGTTGACACTAATGTATATGTTCAGATGGCAAAAGAAAGAGGCGCCATGAGCCTTGCAATAGCCAATAAGCGCGAAGGAGACGTAACATTTATAGTCGATGGGACTGTATATATAGGTGAAGGAAGAGATATTGAGATAGCTGTGCCGTCAACTAAGACATATACTGCTCAAGTCATTTTGGGTTATATCTTAACCTTATATTTTTCATCTCATTTGGTTAAAAATGAAGAAGAAAAACTAACGTTTGTAAATGACTTAAGAGACTTAAGAAGTTCAAATGATCTCATATTTAAAAGTTTTAATGTACTTAATAATAAGGTTTCATTCGAGGAAATTAACAATTATGGCTGTAAACATAATTCATGGTATGTATTAAGAGATTCTTCATCTAATGGAGTATGTGCAGACGAACTAAGAATCAAGTATTCTGAGAATTGTTATCAATCCGTTTCGTCATTATCATTGTCAGAAGCTAAAGACATACAAATTAAAAACTCTTTCATTACTCTAATTTCAGAACTGCCCCTCTCCGAGCTTTCTGCAGATATAATAGAGCTTAATAAATTAGGAAATTCATTAGCTTTAATTGTTATAAATGGCTCAGTTTCTGACGAGCTAACTCCTCTCCTAGAAAGGGGAGAAATATCATTAATAAATATGCCTAAGGCAAGCAAACACTTTTCATTCTTGCCTACCGTACTTGCAGGGCAATTTTTAAGTTATTATCTAGCTAAAGCCCTTGATCAACGTAAAAAGTATTTTATTGATATTAAAGAATCTCTTTTTTCTACAGAAAGTTTAAATAAATCTTTTGAAGTATTTGAAAAGAAAATTAAAGATGGATATTTCAATCAAGGTTTTTCAGTATTAGATTTTATAAAACTTTCCAAATTAATAACAAATTATAAAAATGATGGGATGGATGTTAACAATACCGCATTTTATAATGTAGACAAACACCTCGAACACTTAATTCAGCTTACACGAAGAACTATAGATACCATAAAACATCAAGCTAAAACTATAACTGTAGGTGCTGTAAGAGAGAATATGCAAGAACAATCACCTCATATCAATTTTGAGTCTGTTCCGGAAAGCGCATCTCTATCAATTAAAGATGATAGTTTGTTAAAAGAAATTCATTCTTGTTTTGATGATTCCCTGCTTAAAGAATTCAATTTTTTAAAAGATCAAGAAATTTTAATCGCTTATAGCGGTATTGATGAGTCTTTTGCTTACAATTTAGTAAATTTTATAAATGATTTCCTTTCTCAGATTAACTCGCATAACAAGGTAAGGCTTGCTCATGATTATGATCATCCTAGCAAAACCAAAAAAAGCTCAGCAAATTGGCTAGTTATATCTAATTCTTCAATAAGTACAGAAAGTTCTTTCTTGAAGTTTCTAGATAAAAATCAATATATAAATTTTAATTTTTCAGAATTCTTAATTCCCAAGAGTATTTCAAGCTTTTTTTACTATGAAAATCAAGAAAATGAACAATACAAGAAAGCTATTTGGTCTTTATTCCTGTCAATCTTTTTATCAAATAAACTTTTTTTTAACAAAATTATTTCATTATCAGATGATAACTCTTTATCTAAAAAAGTTAATTTTAAAATAGAGAAGAACTTACAAAACTTTACTAAAGCTATTTCAACTATAGAAAATTCAACTTCGATAGAATCTTCAATAACTTATGCGGTAAAAACATATCTCTCAAGAACAAATTGGAAATGCATTGGAAGTGGTACTAATTACAATCTGTCTAAATATACTTCGAAAAGATTAATAGCTGAGATAAATAGAGCTTGCGCATTTGATGTTTTAGAAAATCATAAACATATTGATATGTCTGCTGAAAGTTCAATCATAGTATTTATATCTAATATTTGGAAACATGGATATCAAGAGGATGCTTTTTCAGAAATTGAAAAATTAATTTCACATAATAGCCTTCCAATAATAGTTACAAATCAAAGCGATGACAGATATGATAATTTTTCATTACTTATGGAGGATAGTAATGAATCTCAAGTTAATCTTCCAGTCCCTGTCATTAAGATACCTAAATTAGGCCAGCATTATTCATTTGCGGCCAATATTTTACTTGTTGAGAAATTTATAGAGAATATGACTAATTTTATTAGCTCAGATGATTCCATGATTCACAACAAAGTTGCAATCGAAACACCTCAAAGGAATGCTTCTTGAATATATTTGGTAGTGATGGTTTTAGATGCCAGTTTGGAACAAACTTTATGACATTTGATTTTATTAAAAAATTTAGTGAAGGGCTTGCTGAAACATATAAAAATGAAAAATACACAAAACCAGTTCTAATTGGACGGGATACAAGATCATCAGGAGTACTCATAGAAGCTTTATTAAGCTCGGTACTATTATCAAAAGGTATAAATATTGTCTGCGCAGATATCATACCTACTCCTGGACTTTCTCAATTACTTGATAATGGTGACTATTCTCTAGGTGTAATGATTACAGCTTCTCATAATCCTCATCAAGATAATGGCGTAAAATTATTTAGCTCATCAGGATTTAAGCTTTCTGCACAAATTGAATCAAAAATAGAAGCAT
>MDSW01018589.1_pt1 | contig 34998 bp, 33 predicted proteins | sample 811171 | NCBI WGS metagenome assembly MDSW01 (sample SAMN05326641, study PRJNA326480) | marine metagenome | isolation source: seawater | place: Atlantic Ocean: North West | collected 2012 | reverse complement strand
TCCATATCGAGGAAGAAGGCGACTACGGATTCGCTATGCCTAGCGACATAGAATTCTATGTAATAATGGGAGAGGGGGGCCATGACGACCATGACGACCACGGCGATGAACATGACGACCACTCAGACGAGGAGGGAGACCATGACGACCACGGCGATGAGATTGAAGCTGATGAGGGAGAGGAAGCGTTCGACTACGATCCACATAGCTGGCTTGACCCGCTTTCGTTCAACGAACAACTCAAACTAGTTCAGGACAAGCTAACAATGACATTCCCCGATGGAACTGAAGCATTCGCAGAGAATACTGAGGCATACTCGGCACAACTCACTCAGCTTCACGACCGCTTTGAAGTAGCATTGGGCGATCAGGGAACCTGTGTCACAGGAGGATTCGACAAGACGATTGTAGCCAACCACAACGCCTACTCGTACATCTCAGTCAGGTACGATATCGATATACTGACTGTCCATGGACTTGATCCAGAGGGCGAGCCATCCCCAGCAGAAGTTGCTGAGGTCGTTGAGCACATCAAGGAAGAAGGAATCACTGTACTATTCGTTGAGGAGTATACCGATCAATCTGCTGTTCAGAGTATTGTTGAGGAGACTGGTGTGGAAGTGCATATCCTGTACACAATGGAAATGCGTCCCAGTGACAACACGGATCATTACCTGTCTATGATGAACAAGAATATCGTAAACATAGTAACTGGAATTGGGTGCTAGTACTCGATCTAGACGAAGAACTAGCGAAGAGGGTTGAGAGTATGTCTCTAACTGAGACACTACCTCCCCTCTTCGTTGGATCAATATTCCTGGTTCTCATCATTTATTTGGGATCTGAGTATGTGAGGGGAAAGTTTGCTTAGCGATTCCTACTCCCTTTCAAGATACCATACATTCATCTCTGAGATATTGAACAGCGTTACAGGATTGTACGCGAGGGCTGTGTAGAGGGCGAAAGAGATGGAGAAACCTATCCTTGATGTCTGCGATCTTTCTGTTGCACGTTCTGGAAAGATAGTCATAAAGGATATTTGTCTGACCATCAACGAGGGTGAGTTTGTCGCCATCGTAGGTCCCAATGGTAGTGGCAAGTCAACACTTATGCTAGCTCTCCTTGGAGTTCTCAAGGCACGTAGTGGTACAATCGAAATATATGGTGCCCCTCCAATGTCAAGGAAGCTTCAGGGGACGATTGGTTGGGTATCTCAAGCCGCGGCCAATCTCCCTAAAGATATCAGGATAACCGTGCGTGAATTGGTAAGACTGGGTACCATAAACTCTGCAAATATGTTCGATTTGTTCGACGGCGGTCGTAGAGAGAGAGTGGATAATGCAATCAAAATGACAGGACTTGAGAATGTTCAAGATACCGATATTGCACGTCTCTCTGGAGGCCAGAGGCAACGTGCGGTAATCGCACGCGCTCTAGCAACAGAAGCGGACTTCATTCTTCTTGATGAGCCATTAGTCGGTATAGACAGAGCCTCAAGAAACTCACTGTTAAAATTGCTCGACCAGCTCTGTCACGAAGAGGGAAAAACCATCCTAATGGTTTCTCATGATTTGACGGCCATGAGGAAAACAGCTCATAGGATGATTTTCCTTGAAGAGACTATTAGATTCGATGGACCCACCATAAGCTTCCCAGATTTGGAGAAACTTGCTGATTTGAGGGGAATAGAAGCAGTTCATGATGACGATCATATGCATGATTGGTCAGAGTTAGGAGAAGGTTAAACATGGGGATAGGTACTATGATTCTGGAGATTATCGCTCCCCTAATGGAATCAATTGCTCCTATGATGCCAGGTGTAACCTTCCCGAAATTCTTTACATTGAAAATGTTCCAGCGTTCGTTACTTGCAGCTGTAATGGTAGCTATTGTGGCAGGTTTCCTCGGATCGTTTCTTCTGATACGTAATCTAGCACTAATTGGAGATGGCCTTGCACACGTTTCTTTCGGTGGCGTGGCTATCGGTATTGTTCTCGGAGCCACTTCTCCCTTGTGGTATGCACTAGTTTTCAGTGTCACTGCGTCTATTCTCATATTCGAATTACAATCAAGAGAGATACTCACTGGAGACGCTTCTATCGCGATATTTCTTACAGGAATGTTAGCCTTCGGACTCGTTGTCTTGAGATACTCAGGAGTAGGAATTACGGTAGAAGTAGAGAGCTACCTGTGGGGAAGCCTCCTCCTTACTTCGTCCCAAGACCTAGATCTAATAGCCTCTATCTCAATAGTTTCTTTTGTCCTTCTGGTGATAATACGCCCAGTGTTACTAGCTACTACTGTTGACCCTCTGGCCGCACAAGTGCAAGGAATCCCCGTCCGAACCATAGGTCAACTATTCAGCGTCATAACCGCGGCAGTGGCAGTTAGTATGGTGCAAGTCGTCGGGACTCTTCTCGTAACGGCATTGTTGGTAACTCCCGCCGCCACGGCACAATTGGTCGGGCGAAGTTTCCGCTCCTGTCTAATTTGGACACAAATTTTCGGCCTCTCCGCCGTCTTTCTCGGCCTCTATTTTTCAGCTGAGTTAGATACAGGCAGCGGCGCAATGATAGCCTTGGTCGCAGCGGTGATATTTGCAATAGTTGCAATATTGAAATTAAGCTTCAAGGACTTTGAATTAGCTTTATTTGAACTAAAGCTTAGATGAGATTATCGATGATATCATCCAAATCCTGTCTTTTTCCACAGTAGTAGCATCTAACCTCAATCGGATCTCGACTGTAGAGTACGAGTTTCTGTGGAAGAGGCTCTCTCGGGTTCTGGGTGATACAGTTTGAAAATGTACATCTTGCGACGTTTACCAGCTCTTCTGCCAGCTCAACCACTCTCTTCTCTGCTACACCATAGTTTCTGATAATAGCTACACTAGCGTTCGGTGAAATCAATGCGAGCCTATCTAGCTCCTCCTGATTCAGCTCTAAGTCCTCGATTTTTAGCAGATCCTTCCTTCCCATCTTGTCACTAGGGACATTCATCACCAGTGAGACCGGATTCGATCTATTTGTATCGATTCTGAGCATCTTGATTACTTGCAAAGCACGACCTGCAGGAATGTGGTCAATCACCGTCCCATTGCAGATTGCTGTAACTCTCCTCATCTCACTCATTTCTTCACCTCCTTCGGTATCTTTACCCCAAGACTCCTGCAAAGAAGTGCCATCCTAGTAGGGACGCCATTGAATGCCTGTTGGAAGTACCTAGCATTTACTGTGGAGTCTAAACTAGGATGTAACTCACTGACCCTGGGAAGTGGGTGCATCACAATCATGCCCTCCTTAGCACCGCCCATGTCCTTGGCATCCAACATGTATATTCCAGCAACCTTCGCATACTCGTCCTCATCCGGAAAACGCTCTTTCTGTATTCTCGTCATGTAGATTACATCGGCATCAGGAATGGCTGCGATCAAATCAGTAGACTCTGAAATTGTGGCTCCAGTAGAGCGAAGATCGTTAACAATCTCATCAGGCATCATCAGTGTTTTGGGGGAGACCAGAGTCAGCTCGGCTCCGAAACGGGTCAGAGCATGAGATAGGCTGTGTACGGTCCTGCCATACCTCAGATCGCCGACTAGAACCACATTCAGTCCCTCGAGGGTTCCATGGGCCTCCCTGATTGTGAAAAGATCGAGCATCGTCTGTGTAGGGTGATTTCCAGCACCATCTCCGGCATTGAGGATTGGAATATTTATTGCATCTGCACTGTATTGTGCCGCCCCTTGTTGTGGGTGCCTTATTACTGCTATATCGGCATAACCCTCGACCATTTGCATGGTATCGAATAGTGTCTCTCCCTTAGCCACAGAGGTTCCAATGGAACTGAAGTTAAGGACAGACCCACCAAGCCTCTTCATCGCTGACTCAAAGGACATTCTAGTCCTAGTAGAGTTCTCATAGAACATGTTGGCTAGAACCTTTCCTTCCAAAAGAGGAAGGTGAACATCGCCCCTTGCCACTGCTACAAGTCTCTCTGAATCATCTAGGATAGACAATATTTCTTCATTACTAAGGTCATCCATGGTCACTACGTCGGACATCGCGCTCCTTTCGCTCCGGTGGTGGCAAGGTCATATGTGTTGTCATTACTCAGTAACTGATTATTGTCAGTAAACCGTCGTCTTGATGTGTAGTGTACGGCCCCACAAGGTCGATGATAATCAGCCGAACACCGCTCAGGGCCTCCTTCTGCGGTGGAGGTACGGATATCGATTGGTTCTCTCATACAAAGGAGAATGGTGGAAAGGTCGTGTCTCTGGCTATTGACAAGTACATCCATGTGTTGGTGAACAAGAGATTCGATGATAGGGTCAGAGTATCATACTCATCTCTGGAGTTAGTGGATAATTTCGAGGATCTAAAACATGAGCTAGTTAGGGAGGCTATGAGAGTAACTGGAGTGACATCCGGAGTCGAGATTACAACTATCGCAGACATACCTTCTAGGGGTACTGGATTGGGCTCTTCGTCAACTGTGACGGTCGGTCTATTGAATGCCTTACACAAATTTGCAGGCCATGATGCCTCTCCTCATCAACTGGCCGAAGAGGCATGTTCGATAGAGATAGAAGTACTCAATCAGCCTATAGGAAGACAAGACCAGTATGCGGCGGCGTTTGGAGGTGTCAATTCTATTTCCTTTGATTCTAACGGAGTTTCCGTGGATCCGATTCCAGTCAATTGCGAATCTAAAATTAGAGAGGAGTTCACTCTGGTTTTTACAGGCCTATCCAGAAGCGCGTCCGAAGTTCTCAAGGAAGCTCCAGATGATCCAGATGATAAGTTAAACAGACTTAGGGAAATCAGAAATCAGGCAGATATTGCAGAAGAATATCTCAATTCTTGTAAACTATCTGAACTAGGTGTTTTACTGGGGGATGCATGGAAGGAGAAGAGAGGCATTTCAGCCGCTGTCTCTGGTAGTGAGATTGACTCTCTGCATGATGAGATAATGTCGCTAGGGGCATCTGGTGCTAAGCTACTCGGGGCAGGAGGAGGGGGATTCTTCCTCGTTCATGGAGAATCATCTCTTAGGAAAAGACTGGAAAAACTAGAGGGTAAAAATAGACTAATTCCATTAGGAATGGACCATAAAGGGTCAACAATTATCTTTGAAGGATGATCAGAATGTCTGCAAACAAAGTAATTTTCGTCTTCTCTATGATGATGATAGTTACAATATCGCCTCTAACTTTCGCCGATTCAAATAACAAAGATAACATCTCAATAGATCAGAATCAGATTACAGGTCACGCAAATCTCTCATTTATGGGAAATTTAACTACAGACTCACAAATTAACGCTACATGGGGTTTAGAAATTTCGATTCCCGAGGACTACGGTACTGATTTGCTGCCTAATCAGTCAATAGGAATCAGGTCCCAGATAGATAATTATCTAGGTGATGCCGATGGAAATATTACTGAATCCGAGGTATCTGACTTCACACAGCTCGTAGTAAATGCGAGGTCATGGTCAAATTCTGAAGTGGCCGGCTGTTGTATATTCGACTATACCCAATTATCTATCTTAGACTCAGTCACAGTGACTGTCACACCTCCATCTGTAGGCTCAGTCGAGGGGGAGGACATCGGAACCTGGGGATGGGCGGAGTCTGTGGATTTACAAGCTATCAGCGACTTGAGGACAACGAGGCTCCTCGACCTGCCCAGAACAGGATCTATAATTGAGGAAATTCCCCTAGTTGTCTCACTACAAGAGCCCTGGGAATTAAGATTCAGTGCAATGCAGGATATAATCTCAGGTGAACCAAATAATTTCACTGTCCAAAGGTCAGAATCTCCCGTTTACTCGACAATCAGAATAGCCATTGGAGAGAACTCCCCACCATCAGTGACTGTCAGTAGGACGGGCGGGTCATCGATCTCGACTCCTCTGAATCGTACCGTATCTTTCTTCTCAGAATGTGAAGATAGTATTTTGGAGACTCCCTCATACGAATGGAAGCTTTCCAATAACGGGACACTAGTCAACAGCTCAGCAGGACAATATGACTCTGATGAAGTAACTGTTGTATCCATAGATCCTAGGGAGTACGGCTACCTTACTGGAGATGTTCTCAGTGCAGAGCTCACTTGCATTGACTCATTCGGAATATCCTCTTCATGGTATGAGAATATTATCATCGATGGAGAGAATCCAAGCTACGATATCAGATTCACAGAAATAACATCCGAGGGAATTGAGATTCAGCGCGATGAATCTGAATCCAGTATGTTAATCAGATCTGATAGCGAACTTTTTGTTGATGTTTTGACTTCCGATAACTCAAATCTACCAGTCTCTGTACAAGTGGTATCGAATAAGTCTCAGGGTTGGAGGCATTTCTCCAATGATGAGCTATATTTCTCAGCTACATTCAACCAAGGAGATCAAGTAAATGGTATGCATCTGCCAGTAGAGGATAGGCATCAAGATAGAGAAAAAAGCCACTGGGAGCTTCTGTTGAATGTTACTGATGAAGCAGGAAATACTATCAAAAGAACATGGGATATTGTTGTCGAGGACTCCGCCGGACCAGTCATAATCCCCTCTCTTGATGCAAACTCCACCAGAGTAAGCCCTTCAAATCCCGCACATGAGGGAGATACAGTCACTCTGATACTAACCGAATCTTTTGATGATCTGGATAGTATATCTAATACCCTATGGGCAGTATCCATTAATGGTATTCAGGAATATACTAATATTTCATGGTCAGAGGCAGAGAAAATTGAGCTGTCAAACCTAGAAATAGGAATTTATTTCGTGAATATTAGAGCTACTGATTCTGTTGGTAATCTAGGAGATATATCATTCCAATTCTCCATTGAACCGAAAGAGGGTTTCAATCTAGAAATAACTCAAATCGAAGTTTCAGGGGACCAGATAGTTGGAAATACAATAAATTTCCAAACTTCCATTAACAATTTACAATCATCAGTCGGCTCAGCCAGAATGTGCTACGATGAAATCTGCTCAGCCTATGTTATGATGCCAGGAACAACATCTTCTTCTTCGGGATACTTCGATTTAGATCTTGATATCCAACTCCTAGAGGCAGGCCCCTTGGATATCAGAATCGAGTGGATAGGTACTGAAGATGGAGAATATGGAACTTTGAATCTCTATGAAACAATAATCGTTTTAGAGCAAGATGATAATGGCTCAGATTACCAAATCCAATCATTCTTTGTCGTTCTTTCAGTACTACTCGGCATCAGCTTTCTTGTAAATCGCCTGTGGGGAAAGGAATCAATGAGACCTTAGGCGATAATCATCAATCAGTGAAGCTCATGAGAGATGATGCCGCCACAGATACATGGTCCTGCTCCCTGACTACCCAACAAGGGTCGTCAACGAGCATAAAATGAGAGTAGAGAAAATCGCTTTACTAGGACTCCTGACGATAATACTAGGCGGGGCTTGGTGGCTGTGGCCAGCAGTAAATGGAGAGGTTGATTTACTATCCAGGTCAAGTCATGTCTTCTTGCTTTTCGCATCAGCCATACTACTATCTGATTTAATCGATTTTGGTCCAGTACAGAAATCTAGAATTGGTTCCATCTCGAATGTAGTATGGCCTAGCTTAATCGTAGTCGCCGGATCAGAATATTCATCCAACGATGAGAAGATATCATCTATACTGATGCTCATTCTAGCAGTTTATTTATGGAGTGTGACACAATCTATTTTCGATCACTCTCTCGCAGCTAAGAGACTCAGGGGGACAACAAGTCTAGTGGCTCTAGCATTGGCTATTGCGACAATGGTGACACTAGGCTCGAATACCGAAATTTGGATATTAGTGGGTATTTCAATTTCATATACTTTACTTCCGGACTTACTTTCCAAGGATGAAATGCATGACACTAGAAAGCAATTCTCCAGTAATTTGGAGAAGGCAGAAGACCTAATGATAACACTCAGATCAAATAATTCTGGATTAGAACAAGCCCACTCTATCCTGACCAATGCTAGAGAAATAGGATGGAAAGACCCTCACAAGGGACTGTTGATGGTCGAGGAGGCTGAGAGCGAGGCGAGACGCATAATCGCCATATCTCAGGATCTCGGAGATATACAGGATGACTCACTATCATCTGTAGTCTCTGCCGAGAGTATTTCCAAGATGGTAAAGTCACCTAGGAAAGCGTATGAAATGGGAGTAAGGGAATCTGAACTAGGGTCATTGAGAGAGGCTGAGATACTTTTCAGGACGGCTAAGAAAAGGGCATCTGTGGTCATCGAACACTGGCAAGAAGCCGTCGATGCTATTTCGGAAGCAGAGGGATTACTATCCAATCTTGAAGGACACTCCTCTGATAATATCAGGAGTATTTTGGATTCTGCCAAGGAATCTCTTGATGCAGAAGATCCTGTCGCGGCAAAAAATATGGCCTTGAATATCCCTAATCACATAGAGAGTCTAGTAGGTTTGCAACATGACTCCTCAAAGGCCATGGATGAAGCTGAAAAGTCTATTAAATCCTTAGAAACTGAAGTTCTTACAAACCATATGGAGATGTTTTTAGACTCAAGAAAAGCATATGATGAGGGTAACTACTCACTTTCAAAGGGAATCTCTGATAGCATCATTAGAGATATAAGAGATATTTCAGAATCATCTAATGAGGTTACTAGGGCACTTAGGCAAAGAAATAAGATTGAAGCAAGGTTCCCTAATTCTGGAGATTGGATGGATAGACTTGACCTTGTGGCGCGCCTGTCAGAATCTTCTGAATGGTCAAAGGCCTCATCAGAATTACAATCACTAACCACCGATCTCCAGTCCTTCGAGGCTGAGGTTTCTGATGCCAACGAGCTAATTGATTTCGTAAACTCAGAATGGTCTTCATTGAGTAGGAAACTTGACTCCAAGGGTATTGGAATTGAGGATTCTGACAGATCATCATCTCTCAGAGCGATATCCAATGCTGAGAAGATGCTGAAGGGAGGAAATGTTCAGTCATGTCTGAAGTCCTTAGGCGAAGCAGACTCAGCAATGGAGAGACTGAGAAGAAGATTGTAGATAATTACTTGATTAAGAATATTAACTATCGAGATAATCTCTCTAATCGGTGTTCGCTAAATGACCCTTCAACTTCCTTTTTGGGAGTTATGTAATCCCATTGTTGATAGTCAAGCCCCCCATGCATCATACCGTGGACTTAGTTCTCATTGGCTCATTCCTGCTATTCATGACTGCATTCGCCGGAATCGGATTGGCCAGCATGCTTGTAAAAGAGGACACCACCGATGACTATCTCGTTGCTGGAAGGGGAATGCATCCAGCACTTGCCGCGCTCTCTGCAGTAAGTACATGGAATTCCGGTTACATGTTCATCGGATTTATCGGATTCACATTCACTATGGGATACTCCATTGTTTGGATAGCCTTTGGGTCTATGGTAGGTCAGATTTTGGCATGGCTATGGCTGTACAAATTCATACAGCAATCTGCAAATGAGAGAGGTCTGAGATCACTATCTTCTCTGGTGTCTGAAGCAACCGGTTCTCCAGAGGCAAAGCTAGCTGCCGTGCTTTCGATTTTGTTCCTTTCAGTATATGCCGCGGCTCAGTTAACTAGTGGCGGCAAGGCACTGTATGTAATGCTAGGATGGTCCGAGGTTGTTGGAATACTAATCGGATTTGTCTTGGTCGTCGCCTACTGCTACGCTGGTGGAATAAGAGCCTCGATTTGGACCGATGCCGCCCAGTCAAGCGTAATGATAGTCGGGTCTTCACTATTATGTTGGGTAGCTATGGGGGAGGTCGGTGGTTTTGATGGACTACACACAGGCCTAAAGGAACAGAATGCCAATCTGACCAGTATCGTTCCAGCCGATTTGGGATTCGGAGTGACCCTCTGGGCTTTCGCATTCTTCTTGGGAGGCCTTAGCGTGGCAGGTCAACCGCAGGTTGTCAGTCGTGTAATGACACTAGGTACTGACAAAGACAGGAAGACAGCAATGTGGTGGTTCTTTGCGTGGCAGACCCCATTCCTCCTAATCATGGTCATTATTGGTCTGGCTAGTAGAGTAGTCTTCACAGGAACGGAATTCGATCCAGAGCTAGGTTTACCAATGCTTGCAATGGAAACACTGGGTCCTTTCTGGGTTGGATTAATCCTAGCTTCCATATTTGCTGCAACGATGTCCACTGCAGATAGTCAGGTTCTGGCATGCACAGCCGCATTCACTGACGACATAATGCCTGAGATTAGCCAGGATCATAAGAAGACAAAGATAGTCACTTTGGCGGTAGCGGCCTTTGCTACTGCAATCTCGATATTCGGACTTTATGTCCCGGGGGGAGATTCAGTATTCTCTCTCGTAGTCCTTGCAGTGTACGGTCTGGGTTCTATCTTCGTGCCCATCCTCATAATAAGGTGGGCCGACTATGAGCCTGATACTACTCACACCATGGCAATGATGGTTGCCGCTCTTACGGGAGTTATCGTGTGGAGATTGATGGGATTCAACGATGAGGTATTCGAGTCAATTCCAGGAATGGGGGCCGCATTCATAACACATTTCATTATGAATAAAATAAGATTTCCCGACTTATCGCCTCTCGGCAGATATGACTGGCCTGATGACAGAAAGACAAGGGCCATTGCCGCAGCCTTGATTATTCCATTTGGAGCAATTGAAGCTACTTATGCAATATCTGGGCCAGATTCAGTCGATTCAACATCTGGGCCATCCGGAGATTGGATTGTAGAGGCGACTTTCGGGAGCGAGCAACTCGCTGACGGATTCGAGTACGTGAATGATGGAGAGACAATTGCAATAGACATGCACTCAGACTCGATAGAGGGTGCAGAAGACCTCAATATCGTAGGAGTCAGAGTCACTCTAACTTATTCTGAGGATGAGACTAGTACTGGAATTGGCTGTAATGCGCCGGGAGCTTCCAACTCAGATCCAGACACAATCACTGCTACGATGGTACACAATGAAAATAATGCTACAGAAAGTGGCCAGAACTCTGATGGCCCCCCTTCCTCACATTTGGTAGAAGTGGAATGGTACAACTCATCAATGATAGGGAATGTTAGTAACGTTTCAAGATCTCAAATCATTATGGGACTAGATTCTGGAGGTGTTGGTTTGGGGGCCTATGCACTTGATATCAGTGTGACAGTTGAAACTGGAGGAGCAATCGGATGTACTCATACGGATGATGGAGAGGATGTCGAGTATCTAGTTGAGTTAATCACACTAGATTACTCAATAGAATCAGCATGACCTCTCATTACCATGTTAAGATGAATGATTTTTTCTGTGCCTTTTTGTAACCTTTCCCACAGAGGATGTCAATTTCCGGGGTACTCTGTTTCTGGCGGCAAGTGAGAGTAACCACCAACCCAGAGAGAGCAAAGCTGTAGAGACCATTATGACAGTCCCCGCCCACATCACTATATTTCCTTCAGTAACCGGCCAAGCCCAGTAAGAAACAGAACCCACTACCATCACAAAAAGTATTCTGGAGGCCTCACTAGGGGTTTTCCAACCTCTATGATCTTCTCTAGGTGCTAAGAGATAGTCTAGTAATGACACAAACTCACATCGAGCCACTACATTTCAAGAAGTGTTTACTCTCATCAAATCTCGGAATAGTAGTCCTGAGCCGCATCCTCTAGTTCGAGTGACACTTTATCTTCATCTAGAGTAAGGGTCTTACTATCTCTTCTAATTGCCGCCCCATCCACAAAAACATCTACACATCGAGCTCCCGAGTAAATCAGATTCGATAGTATCCTCCTGCCTTCTTTGCCTCTAGGCCTCATCCTGATATCAGATAAATCCCAAGTTACCCAATCCAAAGAGTCCTTTGTAGCAACCTGCCATGTCTCTATGGGATCAAGTATACTAGCGTCCCAGTGGTCATGCTTCTGCACAATACTCGCTGCTTTAGCCTCTGCCCGCATATCCAAACCATTGTTGCTGGCAGCACCATCAGTTCCTAATCTGACATCAACCCCAGCTTCTATCATCGCCGGATAAGACATAGTTCCACCACATGCTAATTTCTGATTCGAGACCGGACAGTGAACTGCATGTGCACCGTTTTTAGCTAGTATCCTCATCTCCTTCTTGGTAACCCAACCACAGTGCGCACATACGGTTCCCTCTGTGAAATAATCGATTGAATCTAGATATTCTATTGGATACATCCCCGTTCTCTCATGACACTGAGCTACTTCCTCCCTAGTCTCAGAGGTATGGATACTGAGCCTAGCTCCCAATTCCCTTGACATCTCACTCGCCTTCCTCAAGACCTCCTCTGAGCAGGTGTAAACAGCATGTGTAGCGATACCTATCTCTACTCTACCTGAACCGAGAGGGCCAGAGCGAATCAAGGAATCCAGCTCCTTTAGCGCTCTACCACTATCTGACTCACTATCCTCAGATGGTGGCCAATCTGTTGTAGGTCCACAAATAATGCCCCTAATTCCTGATTCTGCTACTACGGGTGCTATCGAACCCGGGAAGTGATACATATCACAGGCGAAAGTAGTCCCACCAGCAATCATCTCAGCTACAGAGGCCCTAGTGCCAACCGTGGCCAACTCCGGAGTCAGATTTCTCTCACTCGGGAAAATACTAGTCTGTAACCAATCCATCAGTGGCAGCCCTTCTCCCATGCTCCTGTTGAGGGTCATTGGAAGATGAGTATGCCAATTCTGTAGAGATCTTGTAATCAGAAGGTCGTTTCCTTCTATTGTCTCTAGAACATCCTCATCCCCAGTACTGGGGGAGTATGAGCCATCTTTGTGAAGAAGAAAATCACCTTCTCTGACCTTTCCATCATGGTCAATGAGACGAGTGTTAGTGATCCTCCGGACGCCAGACTCCATGCTACTCCCAGAGGATATCGCACCTCAAGTTTCTCATGATTAGTTACTTCTGGCGGTTGGCATGAATGGTATCAGTCTTGTCGCCAGACTCTCCATATTTCTTGACTGAATGTAGACCTTTCCTGAGCCATTGAATTCCAGTACTGCACCCTCTCCTCCGAGGAATGCCGACCCCAAACCACCTACTTTCGACAGTCTGTATGATAGTCCAGAGGTGAAGGCTACAACGTGACCGTTATCCACTACTACTGGGTTATTTGGCTCAACTGCTATCTCCTTGATAGCACCGTATGATGTGTAGAAAACCTTTCCCGGGGTTCCTCTGGGTGTGTATGCCCTCAGGAAGAAGGCACCCTCTCTCGAGAATAGCGACTTAGCTCCTTGGAACTTGGTATCAGTATCCACGCTTGGTGTACATGCCATGAATGATCCTCCTTGAATGAAAAACTCCTCTCCTGGGGCCAAGTCAAACTCCTTTATGTCACCCGGTGCTGAAGGAGCTAGAGACACCCATCCGCCGGCACCTCCAGCCGTGTATGTATTCACCCAGAATGACTCTCCTCCGAAAGCAGATTTGGCCATACTCTTCAGGAACCCCCCTAAGCCACCACCGCTACCCATCCCGGTCTTCATATCTACGCTTCTAGACTGAGCTACCATGGCCCCAGGCTCAACTTTCAGTGATTCTCCGGGCCCTAAGTTAGCGGTCATCAGTGTGAAGGCAGGGCTGAATTCGTATTCTACGTCCATGTTAACCGCGTATCATGAGTCTTTATCAATTAAGCTACTCTACAATTTACACGTCGCACTGAGGACACTTACCGTTTCACCATCAGAATTTTTCATCCATGCACTCACCTTATCGCCCACTTTCATCGAACCAACGCCTTCGGGCGTTCCAGTCCAGATCAAATCGCCCGGACTCAGTCCATACCATCCTCTAAGATGACTCATTATCGAATCGAAAGAATGAACCATCAAATCTGTGGTAGCCAGTTGCTTGGTTTCTCCATTCAAGGAAAGCCCTATTTCCATGATACTAGGATCCCATGGAGACCAAGTTCCTAGTACTCCCGATCCTATGAAGCTCTTCCCCTCAAGCCAAGGCCACCCCTTCTCTTTAGCTAGAGTCTGTCGAGTTCTATTTGTGGTGTCACAGCCAATGCACATCTCAACAGGCTCCAGATCTTCCCCCAACCTCACTACCATCTCAACTTCGTAGTCTATGTGCTCATCAACTCGTAACGAGATAACGTTGTTACCAAGACTATCAGAATCTACATGTGAGGTAGGAGGCATGAGGAAGAACCTCGGGTAATCTGTCACGTCTCCCTTTATTTCCTTTGCATGTCCGACATAGTTCCTGAATACTGCCCAGCCTACCGCCATGTCTCTCGCACCACCTACAATCACATTATCACATCGATAAATCTCTCAGCAGGTTGAAGGCACTCGCCACACTGACGAGCTCAATGGCGGAGGACCCCTATCGTGTTCTCGGAGTCTCAAAGGACTCTTCTGATGCCGAGATAAAGAGAGCATACAGGAAACTTGCCAGACAGTATCATCCAGATAGAAATCCAAATGATGTAGCTGCAGAAGAGCGATTCAAGTCAATACAGACCGCATATGAGTCCATAGGATCATCCGAATCCAGAAGGGAATGGGACCAACAGAGACGAATGGAGGAAATGTTCAGAGGAAGGGGATCCTCCTCAGGGCCAACCCGTGGTTTTGATTTTGGAGATATATTCTCCCAATTCATGGGAGGGAGAGGGAATGCAGACTTCGGCTTCGGCACCGAATCCAGACACTCACCATCATCTGACTTTAGCAGACAAGGCGAATCAATTCGTGGAGCAGACATAGAGGCAGGACTAGACGTCACTCTGGAGCAGGCGATTAGTGGTACAGAGGTAAATTTCTCACATAGAAGGATGAAGAGGTGTCAAAAGTGCGAAGGGCGTAGCTTTGGAACTACCAGGTCCTGTAACAAGTGCAACGGTACGGGAGTACAGACCAAGGGAAGCTCGATCAATGTCAAGGTTCCATCTGGGGCAATACACGGTCAGCAACTCAGACTTAGAGGGATGGGTCATGAGCATCCACAAGGAGATCCCGGAGATTTATTGATAACTCTAAGGCTAGATGCACAGGAAGGAAGAAGATGGGAGGATGGAAGACTAATTCAAGAAGCTCCAGTACCCATATCCACTCTCATCCTCGGGGGAAGCGTGAGGATCACCACTCCACTGGGAAAGAGAATCCAGATAGGCGTTCCAGAACGAACAAAGATAGGAGATAGGAGAAGGGTGCAAGGGCACGGCCACCAAGGAGGAGATTTAGATATCGAATTCGTCCTCCAGGAAACCGAAAAACTCACCAAGAAACAGAGAGAAATACTGGACCAGCTAAGAGAATCAGGACTATGAATCATCACAACCAATCAAATACAGGGCCATTAGAGAAATGGCGTGCGTGACTTCTCCAAGGTAGCAGACTACCTGATTCCAAAAAGGAAAAGAATTCACATTTCAGTTTTCATATTCTCCATCCTAATGATTCCCGGAATTTTAGCGACCTTTGAGCCGATCGATATAGAATCGTATGAGATGGAATCTCCTGAGCTAGATGCCAATCTGGTATTCAGGGAAGAATTCACTGCCGCTGGAAATATCTGGGGGTTTGGAATTTTCGTAAGGTCCGAGGCGGAATTTGGTAGCTCTGGTTCGGATGTTTCTATGATTGCAGACTACACGGGAGAAAACTCTGGACTCGAATCTCCGAATGGAGGTATACTGAATCTAACCGTCCTCAGAGAAATAGATGTCAATGCAGAGACTTTGAGAAATCATAATGTATCGATATTCTTTCTCCCGATAGCATCCGAAATCTCTGGAGATCCTGCAGTAGGTATGTTAGATCTAGCTTCTGACTTTCGTTCATTCATGTCCGATAGTTCATCCCTAACTCAACCCAGAATCAATCCCTACAAACTCGCTCTCACTTTAGATATCGAGGAATCGATGGATCCAGCGCCAACTAATTGGACAGATTGCGGAATACTAGAATGTCTTAGGTTCGATGATCCCAATGTAACACAGGATCATATTGACCTGGCCGCTCACAGGATGGCCAATAGTAGCAATGGATCATTTCTAAGATTCCTCTCTAATGACAGGGCATTTACTCCCGACCCCAACAGTTCTGTAATCGGACCAATAAATCATACAATTGGAGAAGATGGTAATCTTGAGTCTGAAACTTGGGAGAGGGGAAGGTGGTCCGCTTCTGCGGCGTGGCTGATAGTTAATCTTGATAGGGAGCAAATGCAAGATAGCGGATGGACCTTTTCCTGGAAGAATGCAACTACAGAATTCGGATACGAAAGAGAGGGATTTACCCTAGTAACCGACCCCATCCGTTACTCTTTCGAACACTGCGAAGAAAGAGAGGAAAAAAATCAGCCCTTGTGTTCAGTGGAATGGCTCTACTTGGCGATAGAAGAAGATCTGAGAGAGACTGACGAGCACATAGTCTCGCTGATGTTTGCGGAGGGGATCAATGTCGAGATTAACAGGGAGCTACTATCCAGTGCATATCTCTTGGTTGCTATGTCGTTCATTGTTGTAGCACTACTTTGGATTAATCTCCGTAGAATATCCGATGTCGCCATAGTATCAACTAGCCTAGTAGTGTCTCTGATCTGGATGTATGGGCTGATAGGATGGGCTATGATTTTCGGTCAGAAGACAGGTTTCGAGTTTATTTTCAGATCCCAGTTCTCAAACTTACTCCCAATTCTTATTTTGGCCCTAGAGATTGACGACAGCCTGCACTCTCTTCATCGCTACAAAGAGGAGAGGAGATCTGGTAAAACCATACAGCAGGCTTGTCGTGTTTCAATAAGTAAAGTTGGCCTTGCAGTCATGCTGACCTCGGTGACCACAATAGTCGCATTCTCGGCAAACCTCACATCAAATATCGCAGCACTCAGGTCGTTTGGTATAGAAGCAGGGATAGGGGTGATGTGTGCCTTCTTCCTGACTGGATTATGGGTTCCACTGGCGAGGCTCGATATCGACCAATGGCTAGAGACGAGAGGAAAGCTCGAAGATGAAGATCCTGATAAGATTCACATGATTCCAAAATCATGGCTCTCATCAGTAACTACGAACTCATTCAAGATGTACCCACTGGTAATTGTCTGTGTAGTCTTGGTAACTGCTTATGCCGTTCCATTGATGACATCTCTCGAGGGAGATTTCCAAGTTGAAGACTTCGTTGAGGAAGATTCTGACCTTGCTGTAGGGGTGGGGCTAATCAATCAGAGATTTAGTGACGAGGGAGAGCCCGCATACATACTTCTTGAAGCCAATATCACAAATCCAAGGGTTCTCGATGCTATCGAAGAGCTTAGAGAAAATATGAATTCTCATGGTCCGGAGGATCCCAATCAGTTCACTAGGTCTCCAGATGGTGAAGTCGAATTACTAGCTGTAGACCAGATGCTATGGTATCTCAGAGCTGCTATGGCTTGGAATCAAACTCCTTTTGAGCAGGCTGGTTGGAATTTTGATCTAAATGATGGAGGAATTGGATGTGAAACCGTAGTAATCCCGAATAGAGACTTCGAGTTCATATTTATACCATCTACCAACGACAGTGAATCGCTGAAATTTCTATATGGCTTCATGATGACTAGAGGAGTTCCAGCCAGCGGGGGCTATCCAGCCCTATCTCCCAGCATAGTTGGGGAATTTATCCAAGTCGACGGAGAATTGGACTATCAAAGACCATGGCTCACAGAAGATGGCGAATCTCCATTGTATCCAAGAGCCACACTTCGGTTTGGAATTTCAAGCCCCGAACAATTCGCCTTGGTGGAGCCAGCATTAATCCAACTAGAGGGAGATATGGAGCCCCTGCAAAATCTCTCAGTAAATCCTCTTAGAAATAGAGGGTCATTGGACCAAGCATTCTCAGATGAGAACTATCCTGTATCATGGGCTATTCCCACTGGTGAGCCAGTTGTAAGATTCGTAGCGGCTGACTCTATGCAAGATGACCTACAAGATACGATCCTTCTAGGCGTATTACTGTGCTTCCTAACACTATGGTGGGGATTCAGAGATAACGGAAGCACTACTCAGAGAATTAAGAAGAATATTTCCAACATAAGAACGAACTCCCCCTTAATTTTCCTAAATATTGTAATTTTTGCCCTGATATCACTGGCTTTAGTTGGTGACGAGTATCTACTGCATTTCATAGCAGTCGCATTCGTTTTATCACTGACCTTTGGAACCACTCCTTTCATCTACGCAGGGATAACAACAACTCCAATTTTCATTATGATAATCTGGCTATACGCGCTGGTAGATCTATTCGGATATGGCCTGAATATGGTTACGGTTTCTATCGCCGCAATCTCCCTAGGAGTGGGTGTGGACTATGTCATTCATCTCATAGAGAGATATCGAGAGGAGATTGAAGAAGGGAAGACACAGCTGGAATCAGTAGCTGTTGTCGGAGGTGCATCTGGTCTCGCACTTTTCGGTTCAGCACTATCTGATTTCGCAGGATTTATGGTAATCAATCAGTCAAAGATGGGATTCTTCTCCACCTTCGGATTATTTTGTGCTATAATGATCATACTATCACTTATTGCTAGCATGATCATAGCTCCCGCACTAATCGGAATGCTACATCGAACTACTAATTGACCATTAAAAGAGATAGAATCCATAGTGAGATAATAGTAAGAATAATGCCATACAGTAGTGATTGCAGTACAATGCTCCAACTCTTACTTCTACATGCCTGAGAAACGAACTCATCATCATGCTTCTTCCTTCCAGATGAAGACTCATGAGTTCCGAGGAATCCGTGGTAAACACACACTTGAGTGGTAGACTCCAGAAGTACGAGACATCCCGCAGTGTAGAAGCCTGATAATATTACAACTGTCAAAAGAAGGATAGTCGGATTATAATTCGGAGTTAGCATAGGAGGTTCGCCAACTATAAGATAGACGAAATTTACCACTATGGCACATGAAAATAAGATTACTGAGCCATAGAATCTGTTTCTTCTTCCAGTACTAGAAATATTCCTTATCCGGGCAGCGGCCCCCATCAACCTACCTCCAAATCCCAAGTGAGTCTCTTAGCGCTGACTCAAGGTCTTTGTGGAGAAATTCATAACCAGACTGCTGAAGCCTACTAGGCAACACTCTTTGCCCTTCAATGAGGAGAGGGCCTGCAAGCTCTCCGAAAAGTATCTTCATTGAGAAGCCAGGAATGGGGGCGAAAGCCGGTCTACGTAGTACCTTTCCTAGGGTTTTCGAGAATACCTTCTGCCTTACGGGCTCAGGAGCAGTAAGGTTGTAAGCACCCTCACATTCTCCGTTCATGATAAGGTGATGTATAGCATAGATATCATCATCTAGAGAAATCCATGACATCCATTGTTTACCTCCAGCTAGGGGGCCACCGCCTCCCAATTTCCAAGGGAGCAGCATCCTCCCCAATGCTCCTCCAGCGGCAGACAGAACGATCCCGTGTCGAGTGTTAATGACTCTAATTCCAGCTTCTCTTGCCGAATCAGCGTAAGACTCCCACTGAATCACGGTCTCTGACAGAAACCCTTCTCCCTGGGTACTCTCTTCTGTTAGGACTTCATCCCCTCTATTTCCATAGAAACCAATGGCACTAGCTACAAGGAAGGCCTCTGGCTTCTGACTCAGATTGCTAATGGTGTCAGAAAGCAGTGTTGTGGAATCTCTCCGGGAGCCAACTATGGCCGCCTTTCTTTTCTTACTCCACCTCTTATCGCCAATATTCTCTCCACCCAGGTGGATGACAACATCAAATCCCTCTATTTCAGAAGAATCAATCACTCCCTCATCAGGATTCCAGCTTAGCTCCTTGAAACCTTTCTTAGAAGGCCTTCTAACCAGTCTCCAGACATCATGCCCTCCAGTATCGAGGAATGCAACCAATTGAGTTCCTATCAATCCTGAAGATCCAGCGACTAGTATCTTCTTTCTCTTAATTTGAGAGAATCTAGCATGTTCTTTCATGTCCCTCTGAAGTCTTAGCTCCCTTGCTTTGAACATCTTTGAAATCCTGCTCTTTACAAGCCATCCACCCATGATACTATCTGCTAGATTCCCAAGGGGGCCGAACGGAACTTGGTAGGTAACCTCATCCTTAACAGTCGTTACACCATCATTTTCTATCAAATCATGATTATGATTCCATGACCAGAAAGGACCTTTGACCATCTTATCAGCAAAGTGATTGGGAGGGTCATAGGCGGTATGCTCTGCAACCCAAGTCATCTTCAAGAAGGGCGCTCCAGGAGCAGGAAAGCGGAAAACTCTCTGAGATCCAACCTCAAGGGAGTCATCTGCTCGGACTTCCTCAGCTACTTCCCATGGCGGCATAAGTCTTCTGAAAGAACCCTCATGTTCGAACCAGTCGAAGGTTGACTTGATATCCGACTCAACCACTGTCTCATGTGTATACTTGTACATTTAATCACCTTGGGAGACTCTTGGGAATGGGTGCGTCTTCAGCCCACCTTGATAGATATCCATCCAGCTTCAGCTTCCTTTTTGTATTGGCAGAAGACATGTACCTGACTTTACCAAAAATTGGTCTTTCAGGACCCCAAGCCCTGTCATGCCTCCCCAAGACCCAGAAAATACCGGTGTATGAGTTTGGATCTCTTCCGTCCAATGCCCACCTATCATTAATTCTGATCATCCAATCAGCAGCGGTTTCCGGATTTGGAGACCATTCTAGAATCCTCTTTCCCCAAAGCATCCTCAGATAGTTGTGCATATGACCCGTTCTGAGTAGTTGCCTCTGCGCCGAGTTCCATACTTCATCACCTGTCTGAGCTCCTTCTATTTGCTCAAACGTGTAGGTCAGTCTTTCGTCATCCCTATGCTCGTCGAGGGTTTTCTTGGCCCAATTTGGAATCGAATCAAGCGTATTGTGATCTTTCCTGAAGTGCGCAAAGTTGAACCCTAGCTCCCTCCATGTTATTATCTGGTCTAAGAATGACTCCGTGGATGCTGATAGGCCCCACCATCCCGACCTGGTGCCTTTTCCAGTGTCTTCCACACAAACCGAATCATAAGTCCAATTTCCCTTTTCAAGAACTTCTTTGACAATTCTGAATGTAGATATATGGCCAAAATGCAACCATGGAGACAGTCCACTAACTGCAGGATTGTCTGCATCGTTTCTGCCCTCGGAATAGTTGTGCAATCTGTAGTCCAAGAATCTCCCCAATCTGGACATAGCCTCAAAATATCCGCCCCTCATCGTCTCTACTGGGTATACTTCGTGATCTATTTCCAGCGGAGCCATGGCTTTCTTGCCCACGCTACCTCCCTCGGCAACCCTCCAAATCCATTCCAATGGAGGAAACTCAATATCCAATTCCTCAACTATCTCATTAAACCTTGAAGTATCCATCGACAAGTCTGTTGTGATTCCACTCATTGGGTCTTCATTGGGAATTGTTGACAAAGCCCCATAGAGACTCTTCTGGACATGCTTCCGGAAAGAGTAAGCGGTTTTGTGTGCCTTGTCAGCATAGCTCATAGGGAGGATTCCATTCGAATCTACAGCTTCGACACTGACTTTGCATGATTTGCTAGCTCTTTCCATGACCCATCGAGGGAGATAAGTGGGATAGTCGTCAATTATTACAGCACAGGCTTTTGTTGAGAGCTTCCTGAGCATGCCATTTCCTGAGTCAGTATGATTCTCAATCCATGGCAAATATGTGATTTTATTGTCCGAGAATATGGAAATGTTGTCTACCATTCCCTGAGCTACAAATGTTAGAACTCTCTCGCTCGACCACTCGTGCCTAACAGAAATACACTCTATTACCAGAAGAGGCTTTTCCAAGTCTAGACTTATCTCTATGGCCCTGTCAAGAGCAGCGTTGTAGTGATACCTTCTAGTAGATGTCATCCAGTATAGGACGAACTCTCCTCCCTCGTTTACAGGATCGTCATTTAGTCTTCTAACCCTAGGAGAAGACACGCTAACTATCCCTCCCGTAACACCAATCACGATACTTTTTATCTTCTCAAACATATAAGGCGGTGTTTTCTTTCCTATTCGATTTCAAACACTCATTCATAACCTGACGTGATTACCAAGGCTTATGACAATCCAAGTCAGAAAAAATGCTGAACCAATAGAAATTGAAGCAGATGCGTACCTCCCTACGGAGTTTGGGAACTTCAGAGTTAGAATAACTCCCGATTCCAGTGGGAAGGAGCATGCATTACTTTACACAGGCGATATATCGTCTGGAGAAGCCCCTCTAGTTAGAATACATTCAGAGTGTTTGACCGGAGATGCATTCGGATCGATGAAATGCGATTGTGGTCCACAGTTGCAAGCGGCTATGACCAAAATTCAGGAAGAAGGGTGTGGGGCAATAGTTTACCTTAGGCAGGAAGGAAGGGGTATAGGACTACACTCAAAGATTCAAGCGTACGCACTCCAGGACATTGGGTATGATACTCTCGACGCAAATCTAGCATTAGGCCTTCCTGCGGATGCTAGAGAATATGGTATAGCGGCCAGGATGCTCAAAGAAGCAGGAGTGAAAAGAGTACGATTAATGACCAACAACCCTCTCAAGATTCAAGGTCTTAGGAATAACGGCATTCATATCGAGAAGAGAATCGAACACATCTCTGGAGTATCACTAGAGAACATACAATATCTATCCACGAAGGGTAAGAGAATGGGCCACATACTTGACATATAGGAAACCGTTCGTACCACTGGAGGAATAGTAAATGTCATCAATGATAGGCCAGAAAGCACCAGACTTCTCTTTACAGACCAGCGAGGGTGAACAATTCAACTTCAGTGACCTAGACGGGTCTTGGAAGGTGGTGTTTTTCTATGCCAAGGCAGGTTCCCCTACCTGTAAGAGAGGGTGTCTGACATTCAAGCAACAGTATGATTTGTTTCGCTCGCTAGAGCCATCGGTTGAGATAATAGGAATTAGTCAAGACTCGGTCAAGCAACATAGGGAATTCAAGCAAGAACTAGAACTTCCCTTCATCCTTCTATCGGACAGTGATAGGAAAGTCGCTGATATGTTCAAAGTTCCAGTCCACTTAGGAACTTTCCCAGCAAAATCTTCGTTTGTAATTGGCCCTGACAATACAATTCACCATGTGTATGACTGGCTCTTCAGGCCCAGAAGGCACGTTGCTAAGATTCTCGACTCATTAAGTAAGATCACAGATGGGGGAAGATTCTCCTGACTTGGAACCAGATTCTCACAGATGCCGGACTCTCCGAGAGGGAGATAAACGCACTTACAGTATTGTCAAGAAAGTCTAACATAAAGGCCAGCGAGCTGGCTAAAGAGCTTGACACCACCAGGCTAGATGCTTACAATTCTCTAGAGAGACTGCAGAGGATAGGACTCGTCACAACAACCGCAGACAGGCCAATGAGGTTCTCTAGCCCGCCCCTTGACAGTGCTGTCACTCATCTAATCGAGATAAGGAAAGAGCAACTTAAGAGAATAGAACAAGGTCTTGAGGACATACAGAGCGGATCAAAGTACTCCTCTCCAGTGGAGAAAAACTCTCCTGACGACGAGCCTAAGTTTGCTGTTCTGAAGGAGAGAGTTCACATCATGAAGAGAATTGAAAAGATGGCAGAATCTTCTCAGGATGAGATCGTCCTGACACTTGGTAAATTTGGCATCCTTCATTTGTGCAGAAGCAGTGCATTACAGGCCGTAAACGAAGCAGCATCACGAGGAGTCAAAGTTAGGGTTCTTTCACAGCTTGAAAGAAGAACTATTAGATTCTACAATGATCTGCATGAATCCATAGAAACTCGTCACTCTGATGACTTAGATGCTCAGGGCGCACTGGTAGACGACTTTGAGGTCGTTCAGTACCTTAGCATGGAGGAAAACCCTGTTGGAAGAGGCAAGAACGATGCCGCTCTGACAGTTGAATCAGAGTCTTTCGCAGAATCTCAGAAAAACCTTCTAGATACAATTTGGGAGGAGGCAATACCTTACGAGGTGGCCTCCAAAAGATTCACCGAGGAGAGAATTGTAGACCCACTCAAGCTTACTATAGACAGCGGATCATTCCTCGAGAAGATCAGAGAAGTCCTCCAGATATCTGATGATATTCCAGAAGGTGATACACCATTCAATCCTGATGCCTTCCTAGCTTCTGGTTTGGAGATAAGTGATGCTAGGAGAAATCTAGAATCTGGTGGCATAGAGGCACTATCAGCATTTGGAATCGATGTGCGACATCTCCTCAGACAAGTGGGAAATAGGGTAGGCCAAGAGCTATCATTTTCTCTCAGGAATATCGATGGAAATATAGAGTTCCTCAGCGAAATGATGGATTGGTGGGAATATGCTGGCCTAGGGCAGCTCAGCTATGACATAGATCCTCAATTCCATATCTTAGTCGACCATCCATCCGTGAAGCCCGGTAGTCTGCCTATCCAATCCCTAGATGATGGCATAATAGAGGGAGCCCTACTTTCAAGATACTCAGATGACCCAACCGTGGAGATTACGAGAACCACCATTGAAAACTCTGAAAACTCCGTAAAATATGAGATTAACTTCAACAGTTAGTCATCGGAATACATACATCACATTATATTCATACCTCCCTGCCTCTAATCGTGCGTCTATTGAATTTCATGCTCTTCATGAGGCAGGTTACCAGGAAATCTCCTGCTAATCTGAAGTGGATTGAGAGACAGGGGCTGCTTGCTGTGAAGCTCGCCCAGATATTCGCACTTAGGCCCGATATAATCAGTTTAGAGAAGTGCAAGCAACTCCAGACCCTTTACAGTAGTGCCTCTACTATACCTACAGAAGACGTGTTCAGGATACTGAAAGAAAAGGCCCCAGACGCATATCATGACGCGTTTTCATGGTTTGACGTAGAGCCACTAGCCGCTGCTTCAGTGGGGCAGGTTCACAGAGCCAGATTAAAGTCTGGCGAAGACGTAGTGGTGAAGATAATCAAAGGAAGCCATGAAAAGAAGTTCAAGAGAGATGTTAGGCGGATGAGTAGATGGCTCAAAGTAGCGATGTTAATCTCGCCCAAACTAAGGAAGGTTGGTAATCCAATTGCTCTCTTGGAGCATGTTGAAGATTATACTCTCCGAGAACTCGATCTCCGTAACGAAATAAATGGAGCTTCTAGGCTTGAGACAATAAAAGATGATTTGTCAAATGATTTCCCCATGCCAAGACTGAGGTTCCCAAAATATTACCCGGATCTTTCCAACAGGCACGTTCTAGTTTCTGAACTAATAAATGGACAAACCTTGGAACAAGGAATTGAGAGCTCTAATCTAGAATGGAGCGACTTACTAGAGCTATTCAGAATTCATGGTGCATTCATGTTTGGAATAGGGACTTTTCATGGTGATCTTCATCCCGGTAACTGTATTCTAGACACCGAGGGGAACTTCGTATTCATTGATAATGGGGCAATTTGTGAGGCCCCGAGAAAGGTCAGTAGATCTCTCTTCAACTTCTTCTATCATCTTTCTGAAGATGATAAAGACTTGGCATTCGAATCTCTGATCTCATTAGCAGAGAGGAGGCCTAGGTCAGATGATGTTGAGAAGTTCAAGCAAGACATGCATTTGATCTACAGGGACTTCGAAAATTTGAGTGTCGGCCAACAGAGTCTGACAGAGGTTATGATGAAAACTGTAAGGTCTGCCGTTGAGAATGCTGGAGCAGACTATGGTGAAGAGGGATTCCCCATAATCCGTTCACTAATGTACATGGATGGTCTGGTAATCAGAACTTATCCTGATGTAAAATTGATTTCCGAGATGAGAGCTTCATTGGATGAGTTCAAATCCGGCTTAGATTTGGAGTGATAAAATGGCAGGGCATAGTGATGTGGTAGTTGTTGGCGCGGGACCAGGTGGATTAGCATGCTCGATGCTACTAGCGAAGGCTGGAATCAATGTAACAATACTTGAGAAATCAGATGACGTCGGAGGCAGGACAAGGGTATTCGAAAAAGATGGTTTCAAGTACGACAATGGACCTACTTTCTTCCACTATCCAGAGATCGCAGAGGAAATCTTCGAAGCCCTTGGACTGGATGCTAGGGAAGAACTAGGCCTAATCGAATTAAATCCAAATTACAGGTTGGTTTTCGGGGCCGGAGGAAGCATAAATGCCAATACTGACTTGGAAGACATGGTTTCTCAAATCAGAGAACTTTGTGGTGAAGACAACGCAAATGGATTCAGGAAATACATAGAAGATAATAGGACAAAGCTGAAGCTTTCAAAGAACTGCCTCAATACTCCATGGAGGGGCCCAACGGATCTTCTGAGTAGAAGGGCTTTGAGAGTAGCTAAGATCTTGAGGCCGTGGAGAAGTGTCTCCTCAGACCTCTCCAAGGTTTTCTCTGACGAGAGGATGCAGTTGGCCATGTCGTTCCAGACCAAGTATCTCGGAATGAGTCCATTCCAAGCACCCAGTCTCTTCACCATCTTGGCGTATCTTGAGTACGAGCATGGAGTTTTCCATGTTGAAGGAGGATTAGGAACCATCACTCAGAAAATGGCAAACATAGCCAGAGAACTCGGAGTCAAGATAATACTTAATGAGCAAGTAAATGAGTTTGTTTTCGATGGTAAGAAAGTGATAGGGGCCAAAACAGATAATGGAACCTACACAGCTGACAAATTCGTAATGAATGCCGATTTCGCCACAGGAATGAAGGGTCTTATCCCAGACAAGTTGAGGAAGAAGTGGTCGAATAAGAAGCTTGATGAGAAGTCCTACTCGTGTTCCACATTCATGCTTTATTTGGGGATTGACAAATTATACGATACGCCGCATCATCAAATCTATGCTGCGAAGGACTATCAGAAAAACCTCAAAGAAGTTACCGAGAACAGAGTTACTTGGGACGACCCCTCCGTTTACGTCCAGAATGCCTGTGTTACTGATTCTACCATGGCCCCTGAAGGGCACTCAACCATCTATGTGCTAGTTCCGGCAAGTAGCTCCCATGAGGGGATAGACTGGGAAGACATCAAGGATGATTACATGGACGTAATTCTGAGACAGATGGAACACCTTGGATTTGAGGGCATCAAAGATCACATCGTTTCTCAGACGATAGTAACTCCGGATGACTGGGCCGCTCGTGATATTTACAAGGGAGCTGTTTTCAATCTCGCCCATGGTCTAGATCAGATGCTTTGGAGAAGGCCGCAGAATAAATTTGAGGAACTAGACCATCTATATCTGGTCGGAGGGGGAACTCATCCAGGAAGTGGACTACCAACAATTCTGGAGAGTGGGAGAATCTCCGCTAAGTTGATTTGTGCGGACATGGGGGTCGAACCTGACTGGAATGGTACCGACACTTGGTTTGAGGATATGAAGAAGCCACGGACTATATCCAAGAATAGCGCATAGAGACAATAGAAATGGAGGAATTACAATAGAACTCATCTATACTGTTCTCTTCATCATACCCACTATCTGGGTCGGGCCATTCTGGCTTCTGATGTTATCTGAGCCAACATCGGAAAGAACGAATAATTGGATGCAGGGAAACGCTCTTTTCATCGGGCCGCTAGCAGTTTGGATGATTACTGCCCTTCTAGAACCATCCGGACTTATCGATCTAGTAACTGGAAATCCTGTTGACTTCCTAGACACTATGGTGAACATACTGGGAACCGAATCAGGTACCGTTCTGGCATGGTCTCACTTCGTTGCAGGTGACATTATGGCTACTCGGTGGATGTGGAGAAAAGCCATAGAGAATGACATAGGGATTAGTAAGACCCGAGCAATAGTCTTCTTCGGAGTAATGCTAATGCCCGTTGGACTTCTAATGCATACAATTCTCAATCCTCAGAACGAGGCAAGTCACTTGGAAGACTAGCTATGGATAAATCACCAAAATTAGTCTCTCTCGATAGAAAGGATACATATTGCATACTGTCATTCTCAGATGATAAGTCGTTCAAGCTCGACTATGTTGAAGTTAGAAAGAACTGCCAGTGTGCTAAATGCAAACCGAGACAGGTTAACGAACAGATGAAGATAGAGTTCGAGGAAGAAATCTCCAGAATGATGCTGGTGAAACCAAAGGTAGAGCAAGTAGGAAACTATGCGATCAGATTCGAGTGGCCGACAGGGTGTTCAAGCGGCATTCATTCATTCTCCCATCTTAGAAAAGTATCCGAATCATCGGGTCGTAAAGCATGATTCTTGATACGAAGATGTCAAAACCCATCGACGCTTCGGAATAATAACGAGGATGTGGATGCCCTCCCTCCCCCGTTGGTGATTTAATGAGTGAAGACACCTTGGAAGAAAACTCCGATGGAGATGATTGGCACCTTTACGCTAGTGCCGACTACGGTGCCGCAGAATCAGTTGAAAAAACCGAACCAAGAAATGAAGAAGATGCCGACGATGAGTGGTTCGATGGTGATGATTTCTATAACCAAGGAGAATCCATAGATTGGGACGCTCCCCCTTGTCCAGCCCCACTGGGAATCGCCCATGTAATCAAGATAGGTGCATGTGATCACTGCCTGCATAGAATAGGGGGGAGGAGAACTCAGTCTTCTGGATTCGAGGGAGGTGCTTTACTCAGGAAGGAGGCTTTCTCAAGGGACCCCAGTCTTTCAGAATCTGACATACCCGAATTATGTCCCCTCTGTGAAAATCTATTCGATGATGTTGGAAATATCGCTGAAAGGATAATAGAGACATTAGAAGGTACGAAATTCAGGTCAATGCAATTAGGAATTCATATTCCAAAGGACCTCCTTCAGAGTGAAGATGCAATAAGAACGAAACACGGAGCACGTGGTTCAAAGCCACTGAAGACCTCCTTTGCAACAGCGATACAAGCGGAAATGCTGAGAAAAATGTCTGATATCGCGTTTGTCAAAGAGTATCCCGATGTAATGGTAACAGTGGACGCATTGACTCTCAGAGTAGATACTGATGTTAGACCAGTATTCATCTACGGGAGGTATGAAAAGCTCGCCAGAGGAATCCCCCAAACCCGCTGGCCCTGTCGATCTTGTAGAGGAAGAGGAGATGGTTGTGAAAGCTGCGAAGGCACAGGTCTCCAGTACAGAGAATCAGTCCAGGACATCATCGGAGAGCCAGTGAAAAATAGTCTAGATGCTTCAGATACATCATTCCATGGAATGGGTAGGGAGGATATCGACGTCAGGTGCCTGGGCTCTGGAAGACCATTCGTTCTGGAGATCAAGAATCCCAAAATTAGGGACGAAGACCCAATCTCACTAGAGTCCAAAATAAACTCAAACTGTCCTGAAAAGGTGAAAGTAAACTCACTAAGATGGTGTCATAAGAAGGATGTCAGCAGAGTCAAAGAAACACGCTCTGAGAAATCTTACACTATCAGATTCAAAATCGAAGATCCACCACCAGAAGGACAAATAATTGACGCTATCAACGGGCTCTCGGGAGTAATTTTGGAGCAAGAGACACCGAAAAGAGTTTCACACAGGAGAGCGGCAAAAACACGCAAGAGAAAGATCGTTTCTATCTCCAATGTAATTGTAGAGGAACAAGAAATACAATTCTCCCTGAGATGTGAGGCTGGGACCTACGTCAAGGAACTGGTTCACTCTGATGAAGGCAGAACAGTCCCCTCCGTCATGTCTGTAATTGATAGAGAATGTGAGGTTCTCTGGTTAGATGTCAAGGAAATACACGCTGATTGAGCAACAAATAACAATCCGACGGACTTAATAGCGGGCCTTAGGTCGAGCGCTTCCACGACCTATGGTCGAAGGTGATACAATGGCGACGCGGACCCATGGGACTAGGCAAGGAACAAGGTCTATCCTAAAGAAGAAGAAGACCCAGAAAAGAAGGCTCTTCATCAACCGCGCACTGCATCCTTACAATGAAGGAGACAGGGTTTCTATTGTTCTAGATGGCGCTGAACAAAGAGGTATGCCTCACAGGAGATTCCAAGGGCTAACTGGAACTATAGTTAAGAAGCAGGGAAATGCCTTCGTCGTTAGTGTAGTTCAAGGAAACATGGCAAAGACAGTAGTGGCTAGGCCAGAGCATTTGAGACCAGTATAGAGGTGATTTGATGGGAGACCGTGAATTTGTAGATTTTGCAACAGTAAGGGATCTACTCGAGGCCGCAAACGAGCGGAGAGGCGAGCTATCGTATGAGCAGATGATGGCTCTACAACATGCAACATGGGCCGCTAGTACTAACAGAGGCGGAATTAAGACCGATCCAGAAGTTTTCGTTTCACTTTTCTCAAAACTAATGGAGAATGACAAACTAGCAGAGAATCCGGACATATGTGCCAAAATAGCCGAATTATCTCCAATGGACGTCTCTGGAGTTAGAGTAATAATAGCTAGTAAGAGAGTTGCCATGGATACTTCTGAGATAGAGGAAATAATCGAGATCGTAAGGCAGAACGTCCTTTGATGCCGTTTTTCTCGATTTCACTCAAACTAAACCATTGATGAGGGAGAACCCCCTCCAGCATTTGAGAAGCATGTCCGCGCAAGGTCCAACCGGCTCTGGATTTCCCGAAGAAGGACCACTTCATCGTGAGTCATCAGTATTAGTTTTGGATGTCCTTGATAGAATTCCCTCTGGGTATGAGCTACAAGGACTATCCAAGCCTTCAATGTACCTAGTTAGAGCCAGAATCGATGATGAGACAGTGAGCTCTCCTGGCGAGGATGTGGAAACCTCTTCAGGTTCTATAGGTCCCCTATCAGAAATAAGATTCAAGGATCTGACAGTAGAATCTTCCAATAATCTAAATGAGGCAGTTATGGAATCAATAAATTCAGATCCTGAGAGGCACCTAGGATTTTACAATAGGGCGAACAACCTATCCTTGAAGTACCACGCATTCCAACTCCTTCCGGGCATTGGAAATTCAAAGGCAATCCAGATGGTCAAAGAGAGAGGGGGATCAGGATGGTCTTCATTTGAGCAGATCGACAAATCGTGTGGGATCGAATCAGTGAAACTGCTAGCAGAAAGATACCTAGGGGAGATGAAAGACCCCTCAGAATCTCCAAGTCTACTCGAACTTCTCGTCCGCTCCGAGATCTAGTCGGAGGTATTACTTTGGAAGACTTAGATCCAAGAATGTTGGTAGATTTACTCAGAGACAGAATCAATCCTGACAGGAATCTAGGGCAACATTTCATTTTGGACGAGAGAATCATCTCAGAAGCTGTCAATATGTCCGATCAAATTAATCAGAGAGTCACAGAAAAGTCGCATGTATTGGAAATTGGACCAGGACCAGGATCACTGACACTCTACCTACTGAGAAAAGGTGCTAGGATAACCGCGTTCGAGATAGATGAACAAGCAGTACTGCATCTGCAAAGAGTATTCGACTTTCAGGACGACAGTCTTTCAGTGACACATGCCGATGCACTTACAGTTGATTGGCCTGAAGACATTACCCATATCATCGCTAATATCCCATATGGTATTTCTAGCCCTCTTCTAGATAAGATACAGAAGCATATCCGGAGAAGCCCCTTGGATTCTATTGTGCTACTCGTCCAAGACGAGTTTTCAGAAAGAATGGCAATGAATGGAGGGCCAAGAAGCATAGGTCCTCTAGGGCTATCATTGTGGTTGGATTTTACTATTCATCTTGGTTCGAAGGTATCTCCTAGTGCCTTCTCCCCCCCTCCCAGGGTTAACTCCAGATTAGTTATGTTACAGCCAAGAGAAACAGAAGTCCGAGTAAGGGATAGAAAAATGTTCAAGATTATCACACAGCACTGTTTCGCCAATAGAAGAAGGAAGATGAGAACACTACTCTCCAAACCTCCTAGGAGAATCAGTAGGGTTAGGGGTTGGCACAAAGATAGATGGGGGCGCCTTGTAATACAGTTTAATGAGGAATTTTTAGAAGGAATGAGAACCGGCTGGCTAGAAATGAGGCCAGATGATATGCTAATAGAAGAATGGTTGACATTGTGTAACTATATTTCCGACTTCGAGTCTGAAAATTGATACTGTAGTCATCGCCTTGATAGGTTCCCCCCCTCTCGGCGAGGCACGGCCAGACCCCTGACCGTTCACAGATGGAGTGATAAACATGGCAAAGAAAGACACCTATCTAGCCCTACTAAGGAGGGGAATAGATGAGAATACTGCTCAGATTCTATCTGATGGGGGAATCAAAGTCGGTGACCTCAAGAAGATGGATCAAGAGACCCTAATCAATAATTATGGTTTGAAGAAGGATATTGCAACCTCTGTAATTGAGGCAGTTAAATCAGGCCCAAGGACATCCAGTAAGCAGAGATTCTTGGCAGATGTTCTTTCGAAGGATGGAAAGCAGAAAGTCGATAAGATTGAGGAGCAGAGGTTCAAGAGAGAGCAAAAAGACTTGCTTGCAGAGCTCTTGGAGAAGAAAGAACAACTCAGGATGGCAAGAGTCGAGGCTTTCAGAAATAAGAAGCTAGTAATGAACAGGCTGGGAAAAACAATCGAGCTCATTGTAAAACTCGAGAATACCATGGATGATGAGTCCAAGGACGAACAACGATCCAAGATTAGGGACCAACTAGAGACGAGGGGCCTGGAGGCCGCTAGAGACCATGAAATGTTAGAGCTAGTAGGAACCCCTCAAGACATCGTCGACTTTAGAAGGAAAATTGCTCCAATTCTTTGCCTGCACGCGTGCCCACATTGCGGTGAGGAAATGGATCCCAGAGGAGGCAATCTGATGGAGGACATGTCAGATTACGTTTTCATTTGCTGGGAGTGCGAGAAAGAATTCAGATCGCCCATGGCAGAATATGTAGAAGATCGTCTTACAAACGGGTCTAGAATAACAATAGATCCCAAAATTAAGCCCAGATTGCCAGTCGTAAAGCCTCCCAAGAAAATCGATACTTCATCCGTGGTCGAGCTGATGATGAAAGACCTAGAGACTACCGGCGCCTCGGCTGAGGAACTTGAAGCTGCAGTAGAATCCAGCAAGCTTTCGGGTGGATTGATGGATATTGATGATTGGATCGACCAGACTCTTGCGGCAAAGGGATACATACAGGCTCAGGAAGATCGAGAGAATTTCATAATCACTACAGGAGCAGGAGCAACGAAGTTCAACAAGTGGATGAAGAAGGCCGGTTTACGTTTCAACAAGCAGACCGGAAGGTGGTCTAGAGGCGACTTCTGAGGAATCGAATGACCGAAGATAATCTTACAATTCGCTTCTTCAGAGGTGAGTCTGAGATTGGAGAAGCGACCGTTATCGATGGGCAGACTATTCTGGAGGCGGCCGAAGACGCAGGAGTCAGCATTCCAAAAAATTGTACATCAGGGACCTGTGGAACTTGCCTTGTCACTCTAGTCAGGGGGCATGTCCCTATGCCTGATGAGATACCTCCTGGATTAGATGAATACTTGCTGGGTGAAGGAGGAATATTGTCATGCTGCCTCTATCCGTCCTCATCTTGTGAGATCGATGTAAGACCTCCATTGTAGGTGGAATAATGGTAGACTTCAGCGATACTAGATTTATGGCTTTCCTAATCTTCGATATAATAGCGATTTCACTAGCTGTTTGGTGGATTTCAAGAAAGCTAAAATCTAAATTAGAAGAAGTAGAAAACCGTAAAAAAGGTAAAAAATAGTGTTTATTTTACTCATTAACTGCAGCAGTCCATCTGTCAGAGTGCGGTATTCCCACGACCTCAATATGACACGCCAAGACTCCACTCTGGCTACTTATTAGGCTTCTAAGGGAAATCAAATCATCTATACAGCACGGACAATGAGGATGAGTTGGTTGAATCCATAGCTGTACTATTCCCGAGTCATCGACATCAACGCCCCTTAGGATCTCCTCATCTGTCAGGTTTTTGCCGTGGGGCTCCTTTCTGCCTCTCAAGACTCTAGCAAGCCTCCTCTGTGCCACTTCCCTAGCCTTAGTCATCTCACCACTCCGTATACATTGGGAATGAATCCCCAGCCGTAAGACACTCCATGCCATCAGATGTTCTGAACCACGTATCTTCGTTTCCTATGGAGCCATCATGATGTATCACCTTCGGCTCAACAGCCATTGTCCCTCCTATTGGCAAAGGACGATCGAAGCCAGTCGCCACAACCGGGGTCTCATCCAGCTCTAGCCCAACAGAGTGGCCAAGAAAGCTAGACTGATCAGGTTGCATCCCCATTAGATTTTCTGAATGCCCCATTTCATCAGCAAGAGACTTTCCCGCATCCCATGCCTTTGAACAATTTTCACCCTGTCCAAGAGATGCAATAACAGAGTCCCTAATCTCAATCATATCCTCAAGTCTAGAATTCCAAGTTTCACTCATGGCACCCGCACTGAACATCCTTGTACAATCTGAAACATAACCTCTATGGAGATGAACTATGTCTACCAACACTGGCTCATTCGCCTTCACCTTTCTGAAACCAGCACCCAGTGAAGAGATGGGGCTGGCCCCAATTCCACCTATGGCAGAGTCGAAGTAAGAAGGAACCGAACCAGAATGTCCAGAAGCGATCACAACTCTATCACAATCCATTGGCCACTTCCTCATCCTTATCCTCCCTCCGAATCCATATTCTCTACTGACACTGTCTGCCGCCGAAGCTATCGCTAGCTCTGTCGAGCCAACAGACCCTACCTCTTCTACAGCTTCGAACATCTTCCTGTTGATCTCGCCACTTTCACGATGCATGTCAATCTCCCATTCTGACTTTACTTCCCTCAAGCTGTAAAGTAACGAGGTACAGTTCTCTATTTCACCTCTGAGGGAGCCAATTTTGGAATTAATGAAAGAAAACCTCTCAGCCGGTATTTTACCATTCAACATTGCGGGTTTAGCCGAACATCCTCTTTCTATCAGAGAACTCTCCAAGCCCCCCATTCTAGGCTGCAATGAAGTATCATGGGGACAATCACTTCCTCCCGACTCGAACCTAGCCCGTCTCAGAGATCTTCTGACCCAATGTATGGTTTCAATATCGGATCCATCGGCCCCAATGAG
>MDSW01155783.1_pt1 | contig 35009 bp, 32 predicted proteins | sample 811171 | NCBI WGS metagenome assembly MDSW01 (sample SAMN05326641, study PRJNA326480) | marine metagenome | isolation source: seawater | place: Atlantic Ocean: North West | collected 2012 | reverse complement strand
CGTGGCGTTGATGTGGCCGGAGCCGGTGAGGGTGAGATTTTCAACGTTGGCGGCGGCGGTGAAGGAGACGGAGGCTTGAATCAGATCGGTGCCTTCTGAGGAGTTTTCTGTGATTTCATCGGAGCTGGAATCAACGACGTAAGTATCATTTCCACTGCCTCCAGTTAACGTGTCATCGCCTGCACTGCCGTCGAGATTATTGTTGCCGGCATTGCCGGTGATGACATTGTCAAGTGAATTGCCAATGGCGTTAATATTATTTGACCCTGTGAGAGTGAGGTTCTCGACGTGATTGTCGACGGTATAAGTGACCGATGTTTGGATGAGATCGGTTCCTCCACTGCTCAATTCAGTGACAACATCATTGGTTGAATCCACGATGTAGGTGTCATCACCGCTGCCGCCAACGTGAGTGTCATCGCCACTGCCGCCATCGAGAGTGTCATTGCCATTGCCCCCCTCCAGAGTGTTGTTGGCGGTGTTGCCCTTGATCGCATCGTTGCCGCTGCCGCCGATGGCTTTTTCAATAATCGTTCCTGCAGCAATCGTCAGATTTCCGACAAGACCGCCAATATTGGAGGCGTAAACACTTGAAGCTGATTTTTCGGATGGGCGGAGATCAATCGTTTGATGATTGTTAAAGCCACCAAAATCAATAGCGTCCGTTCCTGATCCATCAATGATGGTAAAAGCTGTTGTATTAATCCAGTCTTTAAGCTCTGCGAAGATTGCGCTGGTCGATGAGGAGATGTTGGTGTTGAATCCATAAATCGTATCGCCAGAGAATGCATTGCTGACGCCATAGCCTTGCGGACCATAGAGATCATCGAGGGCAATCCAATCCACCGCCATCGGTGAACTGAGGTAAGCTTTTGTCGCAGTAATCGATGTATTTCTGCTTTGGTCGAAATACGACATCATGGTCGATTGCCATGAATCGTTCGCGTACTTTGCGTGCGTGTTGTATGACGCCCAGCCGTTGTAATCTCCCTGATGGCCTAAGCCAAGAACATGGCCGATTTCATGTAATATTGTTTGAAATGTGTAATTGCCAAAGCCGCTGAGAGATCCATGCCATCCAGAATTGACGTTGATATTCGCATAATTGATATTTCCATTGCTATAGCTTGACCATGCATAGGCTCCTGAATAGCGATCTCCGAAGCGAATTGATGCATTGGAATCTGACGTGCTCTGGAAGTTGATTCCTAGAACGGCTTTCAGCAGTTTAAATGCTTCATCAACGAGTTCTGCGCGGGATGATGCAATTCCATTGCTGTCAAAGCTATTGCCAGAAGTGTTGTATGTGATGACATTGTTTTTGGCATTAGTGCCACTATTTGTGACATTGAATTTGCGTGGACTGCCGCCAAAATCAGTCCAGAATCCATTGCGTAAATAAGTTGCTAAGGTTTGATTGCTTCCTGCAGGCCCTGCTGATAATTCCTCTTCGCTTTGGTTGGCCAAGAGGAGTTCGCCGATATTGGTGCCATCGTCATCTGGAAGTGTGCCGCAACAAGGGCATCCAAACGGGTGGCCGAATGCGACGCGATTGATAAGGTTATCGGAAAGAGGATTGAGAGGATCCTGGTTAAAACTATTGGGTTGATTTGAGGGTGAATTGTGATTTTGCTTATATGGAATGCGGATTACCTTGCTATATCGATCCCTCTTATTTGTCGAGCGCTTTAAAATGTCTCGTCGATAGGACATTAAGGCGACTTGAAGCCAAATACGAATGTAGTTTGTTAATCTAATTCATTCTGGTTTTAACTGCAATCCTACAAATGACGGGGGTTTGCGCTGTGGATCCGGCTTGCCTGCGTGGAGGTTTGAAGGCATCCGTTTCGGGTTAAGCCAGGTCGACGGTTTTCGTCGGCTTCTAGAGGCGATCGAGGTGATCTACAGAGCAGAGCGCTCTATCTCCCCGCCGTTTCCGCGATCCAGAGCAGTGCTCAAGCCATCCCCAGCAGCTTTTCCAACTTTGGTTGCAGTAAGGCAAAGGCGCGGCCGCGATGTCCGTGTTGTTTCTTCTCGTTGGGTGTCATCTCCGCAAAGGTGCGATCGGTCCCCGACACCTCGAACACCGGGTCATAGCCGAAGCCATCTCGGCCTCGCGGGGTGTTGGAGATCAATCCCTCGCACCGGCCTTCCACTTCAATCAGCACCTCTCCGTCCGGCGTGGCGATGCACAGCGCCGCGCAGAAATGGGCTGAACGATTGGCACTGTCGCTCAAGGCTTTGAGCAACTTGGCGATTCGTTCCTGATCCGTTGGGGCGTAGCGGGCGGAGTGCACGCCTGGAGCGCCGTCAAGGGCATCCACGCTTAAGCCCGAGTCATCTGCCAGGGCCCAATGACCGGTGAGATGCGCCACAGCCTGAGCCTTGATCCGGGCATTCTCGCGAAAGGTGCTGCCTGTTTCCTGCACCTCGATGCCATCGGGTTGGGCGTGCACTTGCAGTGGGAGTGCGCTGAGCAGCCCCTGAAACTCCCGAATCTTGCCCTTGTTGCCGCTGGCGATCACCAGAACCCGCTCACTGTTGCTCATGCCGCCTCCGCGATCGAACGGGCCCAGGCCAGAACGGTTTGGACACGGTCGGCATCAGGCGCTTCGCAATACAGACGCAGTAGCGGTTCGGTTCCAGAGAACCTCAGCATCAGCCAATGGCTTGGACCGAGCCGCAGCTTGACGCCATCGGTTCTGATCACCTCCTGCACAGCCACCCCTGCCACCTCTGTCGGGGGTGTTTCGGCCAGCAGCGTTTCGAGGCGTCGACGGGCCTCCATGCTCGCTAGTCGCAGGTCCAGCCGGTCGTAATGACTGCTGCCGCCATGGGTGCGTTGCAATGCATCGAGCCGAGCGCCGAGCGGTTGACCTCCCTCGACCAAGGCCTCGAGCACCAACATCGCCGCGAATAGGGCATCGCGTTCGGGCAGGTGCATGCCAAATCCCACGCCCCCGGATTCCTCTCCACCGATCAGCACCTCGCTGGTCAACATCTCGCTGGCGATGTACTTAAACCCCACAGCCATTTCAAGCACCTGGCGGCCTTGCCCCTCCGCAACCAGTCGCATCAAATCCGAGCCACTCACCGTTTTGACCACGGAACCCGGCAATTGCCGGGCGCGGGCGAGGTGATCGATCAGTAATGGCATCAGCAGTTGTGTGCTGCAGAAGCGTCCGTTTTCATCCACGGCTGCGATGCGGTCCCCATCACCGTCGAAGACCAGCCCGACGGCCGGGATGCCGGCTGCTGTGGAACGCTTGACGGCCGCGATCAATTCGCTCAGATAAGGCGCTAAGGGCTCTGGTGGGTTGCCGCCGAACAACGGATCGCGGTGGCTGCGGATCTCCTCGACGAAGCCAATCGCATCCGGTCCCAATAGCTCCGAGACGCAGCCTGAGGCGGAACCATGCATGGGGTCAACGATCACCTTCCACTGCATCGTCTGCAACCCCTGAACCAGGGCTGGCAGATCAAGCTTGCGCCGCAATCCATCCAGGTGTTCTGCCCTGCCTGCAAACCGGGGAACGACTCCTTGAATTGGCCGGGTGATGCCGCCGGCGGCCAGCCGCCGCTCTACGGCTGCGGTGAAGTCCCCCTCCACCGATCCGCCAAATGGTCCTTTGATCTTGAGTCCCAGCCATTCCGCCGGGTTGTGGCTGGCGGTGATCACCAATGCCCCCAGGGCTTGCCGTTCCACCACCGCCCAACTGCAGGCTGGTGTTGGCACTGGGGTGTCGGTGAGCAGAGGTTCCAATTCACAGCCCCGCACCGCGGCGGCAATGGCTTCGGCCAGTTCTGGGGCCAAAAAGCGACGGTCATAGCCGATTAACACCGTGCGACTGTCCAGGCCTTCGGGCGCCCGGTGCGCGAGCTCTTGGGCTGAGGCTGCCGCCACAGGCAACAACCGATCAACGGTGATGTCCACACCCAGCACACCGCGCCAGCCATCGGTGCCGAATTTGATCGGGGCTGGGCCCAGAGGCAGGGGGGCCGAGGACATGGGTCGTACTTCAGTGCACTGGATCTAGCAGGCGGTCGCCTTAGGGTCGCCGCATGGGTGACACCCCTCCTGCCGCCAACGTTCTGACCGATCGGTTGCTGCGCAGCTGGTTGCGTTGTCGTCGCAAGGCTTGGTTGGATCACCGTGGCAATCCAAACGATCGCCAATGGACGGCGCATCGCAACCTGCAACTGGATGATCAGCAGCGCTCTTTTGTGGCGTTGCTACCCGAGCGCCCCGGCCATGGAGAAGACGCTTGTCGCGCTGGGGCGCCTGGCGTAATTGGACTGCGTTTGAAGGGTTTCGGCCCTGGTGGCGAAGTGCTCGAGTCGCATCCACCGTTGCTGCTCAGGGTGCGAGGACACAGCCGCTGGGGCGATTTTGCCTATCAGCCTGTGGTGGCTCGTCAGGGTCGGCGTCTGACCCGGGAACATCAGATTCCGCTGGCTTTCATCGCCCACGTCCTGGCGCAAGTGCAGCAGGCTTCGGTGCCGGACATGCTCGTTGTCGGTGGCGGTGGTCGCCGCTTGGAGCGTCAACGCGTGGGCTTTTCGGCTGGTCTGAAACGGCAGTTGGCCGAGGCTTTGCGCAAGTTAGGCAGCGATTTGGAGCGTTCGCAGCCACCAGCTCTGGCTGCCGATCGCCGCAAGTGTGCGCTTTGCTGCTGGCGTGGAGTCTGCAGTGCTGAGGCCGCAAAGGCGGGGCATCTCAGTGAAGTCAGCGGAATTGGTGCCAAACGACGCGAGATGCTGCTTGAGCTGGGCATTGAAGGTTTGCAGGATCTGGCTGCAGCAGATCCCGAGCAGTTGGCCCTGCGGATGGAACGGTTTGGTGAGCAGCACGGTGAGGTGGCCCATTCCCTTGTGGCGCAAGCGATGGTGCAGCGGGATGGACGGGTGCAGAGACTTGATTCGGAACTGGCTTTGCCCGAGTTGGTGGATGCCCCTGGCGTGTTGCTCTACGACATTGAATCCGACCCGGATGCTCGCCATGATTTTTTGCATGGCTTCGTGCGGTTGCCGCGTCGGGATGATGGCCAATGGGACTTGGCCGCGTCGCGCTACCACCCTCTTTTCGTGTTGCAGCAGCACAGCGAACGCAGTTGTTGGCGCCGTTTGAAAACCCTGCTTGATCGTTATCCCCACTGGCCTGTCTTGCATTACGGCGAGACAGAAGCCCTGGCTTTACGACGCATGGCCCAGCGACAGGGACTCTCGACCGCTCAGCAGACCAAGTTGCGACAACGCTTGATCGATATTCACGCGCGGATTCGTCGCCACTGGCGCCTGCCGCTCAATAGTTACGGCCTGAAAACCGTCGCTGCTTGGCGGGGCTTTCACTGGAGCCAAAACGGGGCTGATGGTGCCAAAGCTTTGCTTTGGTGGCGCCAGTGGCAGGGAAATGGCTTGAAGCAACGCGGCCGTGACCAAGTCTTGCGCTGGATCTTTGCTTACAACCGGGACGATTGTTTGGCGACATGGGCCGTGGCTGCCTGGCTTTTGGAGCAAGACAGCCTGCTTAATCAAAACAGCCTGATCGACTAAGTCAGCTCGGACGTTCAGCGAGCGTCTGGATGAGGCGGATCTTGAAAGCCATGGGGGCGTCTGATGGTCACGAGCTGTTTGTCCGGCCCATGCAGGGATGGTTCATCCAGCCATTGCTTTCGGATGAGAGCAAGACCGATCCAATGCTGGCCAACGCGTTTTGGCAGCACCGAAGTGACCATGCCAGCACGGTCCTCGTTGTGAAAGAGCCGCTGCTGTGTTTCAAGTTTTTCGGTACAAGACCAGCAACGCAATTGCTGTTTGACGCCCGCTTGACTGGCGAGTTTGGCCATCGTTTCCTGCCCGAGATAGCAGCCTTTGCTGAGGCTGACCCAATCGGCGAGTCCCAGTTCAAAGGGATTGGTGTCACCGTTCAGCTCCCCATCACCCGTCGGCCATCCCTGCTCCACGCGCCAACGCTCCAGCTCGTCAGGATCCGCAGCCAGGCGGTTGGCCCAGTTGGCGGGCAAGGGTTGATCTGCTGACAGCCACATCACCTCGTTGGCTTTGCTTCGGTTGAGGCTTTGCAGGCGACGCTGTCGACCTGCATCCCTTAATCGCACGCGATCAGCCGGGAAGATGACTTGATCAAATCCAGTCGCCACAGCATCGGCATCGCCCGCGAGTACCAAAACGTTGGCCCCGCTGTCATCCAACTGGATCTCCAACAGTGCACGCAGGCGACCTGTGGCGGTGAGCCAGCAGCTCTGGATCAGTTCGACATCCTCGTGCTGGATGTCGGCACTGGTTTGTCCTTGCAGGAAGGAGCGGGCTCCTGCCCCCTCTAAACGCAGGACGGGGAACGTACTGTCCCAGCGAAGGCTGTCTTGGCCAGAGCTGTCGGGCCTGGTGGTCGTCGTGGTCATGTCGGCAGGGCCCCGGCGTAATCGGCCACCTCGGACAGACGGAACAGGCTGATCAATTCCAGCCCTTCCTCTTGCATCGCGGCCGCTCCGCCTTCTTCTCGATCCACGATGGTGACAACCCGCTGGACGCGATATCCCGCTTCCTGGATTTGATGGACCGCTTTGAGCGAGGACCCTCCCGTGGTCACAACGTCCTCCAGCACCGTCACGATCGTGCCTTTGGCTGGTCGTGGTCCTTCGAGCCAGGCGCCCGTGCCATGACCTTTGGCCGCTTTGCGGACAATCAGAGCATCCAGGGATCGATTCGCGATTGCAGCTGCCATGGCCACCCCGCTGACCAGTGGGTCGGCGCCCAAAGTGAGACCAGCCACGGCCGTTGCATCCGCCTCAACATGCTTCAGCATCGCCTGACTGAGCAGGAGCAGGCCACTGCCACTGAGGCTGACCGGTTTGCAATTCACATAGTGTTCACTGCTCCGCCCTGAGGAGAGTGTGAATTGGCCGCGCCGATAGGCCTCCTGGGCCAGACGATGCAACAGCGTGCTGCGCTGAACATCCTCTGAAGGGGGCGGAGTGGGCATAGGGCTGGCCGCATCGGAAAACCCTCCTTAGTTTGCGCCTAGAGGGGTGGTGATCCGTGTTGTTGCGTTTGTTGATTGGTGTGGTCCTCGGCGCATCCCCAGCGATGGCAGGTCCTGTGGTGTGTACGACCACGCTGGAGGCGCCTGATCCCCCTGAGGTCGGCCTGGCGCCTGTTGAGCTCACGGTCTGTGAACCGGTTGAAACCACGATGGAGCTCGTTGAGAGGCGTCTGTTCACCTGGACTGCCCCCTATGCCCGTGGCGTGAACATGCTTCACCAAGTCACGGATTTATTCGGGATCGCACTGGCTGGCCCAAGTGGCAATCGGTTGATGGGATTTGGGTTTCCGGATCAAACCGTGATCTGGGATGCGTCTGCTCTGGACAACACCACGCATGCTCTGATTGAGCAACAGAGCAGCCCAATGCCGTTGAGAACCATGGATTTGTCCAATGGTTTTGATTCCAGTCTCACGATCGAGGCCGCGTCTGAGGTCGCGCCAATTCGAACCTTGTGGTAACACTCATTAGACGTTGAGCACTCCGTTGTTCAAGACCATTCGGGGGTCTAGCAATCTGGTGAATGCAGCGAACTCATAATTCGCCTAAGGCGAGTTCGATCCTCGCGACCCCCATTGATTTGAGTTGATGCGGCTGCCTCTGCTGGCTCTGCTGTTGGTTCTTCCAGCCTTCTTCGCGGCTGCGGAAGTGGCCTTGCTGCGCCTCCGCCCGAGTCGAGTTGAGGTGCTGGTCGAAGAAGGCTGGAGTGGTGCATCCGCTGTGCAGCGCTTGCAACGCACGCTGCGGCGCGCCTTGATGGTGTCTCAGCTCGGCGCCACCTTGGCCCTTGTCGCCGTTGGCTGGGTCAGTCGTGGACTAGGGATCGAGTGGTGGCCGCATGGGACCTCAGGAGCAGCTTGGTTTGACGCGGGCTTGTTTTTGATGGTCGTCTTGGTGGCCACCCTGCTCGCCGGTTTGATCCCCAAGGCTTGGGTGCTGAATCGGCCGGAACCGGCGGCGCTGAGGTTGGCTCCTTTGCTTGAAGTGGTGATGCGGGCCTTGGCCCCATTACTCAATTTGCTGGAAGCGTTAGCGGTTCTTCTCTTGCGTTTGGTTGGCCTCTCATCCAAATGGGATTCGCTTGTGCCCTCGCTATCGGCAGGAGAACTGGAAACCTTGATTGAATCCGGTCGTGTCACCGGCCTGTTCCCAGACGAGCGAAACATTCTTGAGGGCGTGTTTGCCTTAAGGGACACCCAGGTGCGAGAGGTCATGGTTCCCCGCGCGGGGATGGTGACCTTGCCGTTGGATGTTCGTTTTGCCGAGTTGATGCAAAGCGTTCATCACACCAGGCATGCGCGTTTCCCGGTGATTGGAACGTCCTTGGATGATGTTCGAGGCATGTTGGATTTGCGGCGCTTAGCAGAGCCGATCGCGCGAGGGGAGCTTTCCTCTGAGACAGCATTGGAGCCTTATCTCCAGCCTGCTGTGCGGGTCTTAGAGACGAGCACGTTGGCTGAACTGCTTCCGTTGATTCGCAGTGGTCATCCGTTGTTGCTCGTGGTGGATGAGCACGGTGGGACCGAGGGTTTGGTGACCGCTGCTGATCTCACAGGAGAAATTGTTGGGGATGAACTGGAGGAGGAGCCGAACGATTCAGATCTGCAGCAGGCCGATGGTGAACTCGGGGTCTGGATTGTGGCGGGAGATTTGGAAATTGTTGAGCTCAATCGTCAGCTCGAGCTCGATTTACCCGAAGCAGATGATCACCACACATTGGCTGGGTTTCTGTTGGAGCGCTTGCAGCACATCCCCGCTCCAGGGGAAGCCTTGCGGTTTAACGGTCTGCAGTTCGAAATTACGGCGATGGCAGGGCCTCGAATCGACCGAGTCCGCCTGGTGCTGCCCTCTTTATCGGAAGAAGAGGGCTGATCACCCTTAATCTTTCCTCCAACCGCCGTGGTCAGCCGATGTCACCCGACCCCATGGTTCCGGTCAAGGTGGGGGTGATCGGCATTGGCAACATGGGCTGGCATCACGCTCGTGTGCTCAGCCTGCTCAAGGATGCTGATCTTGTTGGTGTTGCGGATCCAGATGAGGACCGTTGCCGACTGGCCAACGAGCAATTCGGTTGCCGTTGGTTTCAGGACTACAAAACGATGCTCAGCGAGGTGGAGGCGGTTTGTATCGCCGTTCCAACCCTGTTGCACCACGCCGTTGGTATGGCCTGCCTTGATGCGGGTCTGCATGTGCTGATTGAGAAGCCGATCGCGGCCTGTCAAGACGAAGCGGCAGCCCTGATTGAGGCCTCACATCGCGCAGCACGATTGCTGCAAGTGGGGCATATCGAACGGTTTAATCCCGCCTTTCGCGAGTTGATCAAGGTGGTGGCGAATGAGGAGGTGGTTGTGTTGGAGGGTCGTCGTCATAGCCCTCATGGCGATCGTGCCAACGACGTGTCGGTGGTTCTTGACTTGATGATTCATGACATCGACCTTGTGCTGGAGCTGGCACAAGCCCCCGTGGTTCGTTTGGCGGCTGCGGGCGGTCGCAGCGCTGATGGCCCGATCGATTATGTGAATGCGACGCTTGGATTTGACAACGGCGTGGTGGCGAGTCTCACGGCAAGCAAGATGAGTCACCGCAAAATTCGCAGCCTTAGTGCTCATTGCCGTTCCAGTTTGGTAGAGACGGATTTTCTCAATCACACGCTGCACATTCATCGCCGAGCCCATGAATGGTATTCGGCAGATCACGGCGAATTGTTATATCGAAACGACGGCTTTATTGAAGAAGTTAGTACAACATCAATCGAACCTTTATATGCGGAACTAGAGCATTTCCTTCAGTGTGTTCGTGGCCGAGAAACTCCGGCTGTTGATGGTTTACAGGCCTCACGTGCGTTGCGCCTTGCTGATCTGATTGAACAAGCGGTGGAACATCCAACGATGGGGGTCCCTCTTACAGCCCCGATTTGACCAGTCCCCCTTGGTCTGCAAGCTGTCGCAGGGCCGACACCTGCCAGTGACGGCAGTCCCCTGGAGACGATGCATAGAACTGCCCCCATGCATTGGCCTTGTGTTGCGCGTAGGTCGTTTGATCGATGTCGGGATGCGTCTGCTGCCAGCCGACACGCACCGCATGACCAATCACAACATCCAGCATTAAGTCATCGTCGAATTGCACATCGGGGTTGGCATCGACAAAGGCCATCAGGGATAGGAGGCATTCGCAGTTGAGCTGACGGTATTCCGGTGCGTCGATGCGGCTGAGCAGATGCTCGACCTGGGTGGCGAAATTGCGTTCCCCGGCGGTTTTTTCAAGCACAAGACGGCTGGTGAGTCGGTTGCGACGTTCCAACTTGTCACCGATGACAAGGCCGCGACAGTGCTGCAGTAGCGACCAAATCCCGGCATAAAAGTCCCTAGGCACGCGTTGCAGGGTGCCCAGGCGAATGCGGTGTTGCAACCAGCCTCCACCACTGGGGCGTTCCGCCAGAGGATCCGGCACCTTCCACTGCACACGGCCGCTGAGATGCAACTGCTCACCGCGTTGGAGCGCAGCCTTGGCCCGTTCCACATCGGTGAGAACCGCTCGTAGCCGCGTGCGGATGGCGTGGGGGGCTTCGCGACACACCGCTTCAAAGGCCTCGTCTTGACTGAGCTCGTGTTCACTGGCGAGTTCTGAAGTGAGCAGCAGCAGCAGCTGCCCCAACTGCAACGTGAGGCTCCCTTTCAGCAACGTTGGTTCGCGGCGGGCCACGCCATCGAGGGCCAGCAGAAGTTCCTGCTCCAGCATCCGTTCCCGCGCGTCCTTGCCGCTGGTGCGTTCGATCAGAGCCGCAATCGCAGTGCTGGATTGTGGTGTGCTCAGTCTTGAGTCGGAGGTGTAATTCCGTCCCACCACAATCTGTTTCTGGCGCATCAGCAGATCGGTGAGGGCATCCTCGAGTTGTGGGTGCACCATCCCCATCGCACCGGCACAACGGCGCACCACATTCCAGTCTTGGCAGCGCAGACCATGGTGATAAACCTCATCAAGCAGGCTCTGCAGAGCAACGGGCTGCCCTTCCGGTCCGGTTTGGATCAGCTCCGGGCCACGTCGTTGCAGTAATTCCAGAACTTCTGCTTGTTCATGCAGGGAGGCACTGGTCCACAAGCGCAGTTGCAATTGCTCGATCGACGTGTCGTCAAGTTCCTGTTCCTCTGCTGCTGTCAGATCGCGTAGATCGGTCGCGTCGCGCAGCAATGGCGTTGTCGTTGTCGGGGATTGGGCTGTGGTCTCGAGCGGTTCCCGCGAGCTGGGCAGCGTCAGCCACTGTCCGTGTTCTGCAAGAGCGGATAAACGGTCAAATTGCACCGGGATCCCCTCGATGGATCCGCTCAGAAGCGTTCGGCCCAGTTTGAGGTAGGCCTCATGGTGCACTTGAAAGGCTTCTGCACTCACGGGAATGACCAACAGCGGAAGCCCATTGCCTCGCCAGTGGCGTTGAAGTAAATACAACTCATCGACAACGGTGTCCGCTAATTGCAGGGGGTCATCGGCGAGATAGCTGATCGAATCTTCTAAAACTGCTGCGGTGAAGGTCAGCGTCTCTTCGCCTTTGCGATAAAAGCAAGCGGTTTCCTCGGTCTCGACGCGTTGGGGGGGTTGGCCGCTGAGGCCCAGTCGGCGATTGGCACCCAAGCCGCGGAGTTGTTGGTCCAGGCCACTGGATGGCAACACATTGAACCTGTCGCTGGTCTCCACCGGCAATCCGGCCTCGACGAAGGCATGGTGCACGGCTGCTGTTTCCGGTGCCATGGCCACCAAAACGCAAGCCGCCCCCAGTGGTTTCAGCCGACGTCGCTCGCAGGGGTCGAGATCCTCGGGTTTAATCAGTCCTGCCAGCAGCATTTCGCCAACCCAGACCAAGCTCTGCGTCCAGATCAGTGGGATGTTGTTGTTGGCTTCACGCGTTTGACTACCAGGGTTGCGTCGCTCTAACTCCACCAGGGTGTTCGGAACGAGATAGAGCTCTGGAAACAGCTGTTCGCCGTCGACGTCTACCGCGAGGGGTGTGAGACGTTCATGCCAATCACGGGCCTCCTCCCAGCGTTCTTCACAACAGGCCGTGACGAACTCAAAGGCCAAAAAGAGGGGCCATTCCGATTCAATGCCTTGAAAATCCACGAGTTCTTCCGGCTCGTAGTGCAGGCGACTGATGTCTTCCACAGCGGTTTGATGCCCATCCCGCAGAAAGCGTTTGTAGCCATAGGTCCCACCAAGTTCTCGCCGAATACGGCGGACTGTGCGTTCGATTAGGTCGCCATCTTCAATCGCCCAAGCCGGGTATCCAATGATGGAAAGACAGGCACTGTCGGCTTCTTTGCTCGCTGATTCGCGTGGCAACAAGCTCACGAGGGCTCGTCGCAGTCGCACGATCGCTCCTTGCGGGATCAGCAGTCGGACGCTCCCATCACCATGCGGACCGAACAGATCCAATCCCTCGAGAGCTTCTAGGGCGGCTTTGGCCATGCCAATCGAGCTGGCGTTGCGTTCTGGCAGACCATGGTTCCCTTTATCCCCCCGTTCCCAAATGCCGTAATCGCTGGTGCGGTATGCCCTGGCGACGTAATGCACCAGGTTCTGGACAAAATCAACTTCATCGCGGCTCCGGATGACGGTTAGACCGGAGCGGGTGAGTTGGGCGAGTTGCAGCAGAAATAAGGACGTTGCATCCAGTTGAAGGTGCCCCCAGGCGTCATCGGCGACGACAGGATCGCCGCTGCCGCTGTCGTACTTGGCATGCAGGGCATCGAGGGGATCAAGGCTGTGTTTAAACCGCTCGACCTTGTCGGCCTGCCGCATCATGGATCGCAGCAAGCCACGCATCAGCGCGTGCACGCGTTCGTTCAGTTCCCATGCACGGCTGCTATGGGCACCGAAGTGACGTCGATGCGCGATCGCAAGAGCCCAGACACATTGAATCGAGTACACACAGTCCCGGACCCAGGCATCGCCGTAATTGCCGTGAATCGTGTGAGCGGTGCTGGCGGGCAGCAATCCACTGATTGGATCCTGCCGTTGCAGAACGACCCGTTCGATCGAACGGTCTAGGCGTTCCAGCAGCTGTTGGGAGTTGATCGCCGCACTGTCGGTGTCCGTTGAGACATGAATCATGACCCTCTATGGCACCGCCTCTAAATTCTCCCTCCCAGCCTTTCGTGGATGGATTCCGTCACCACCACCCCGGATGACCGCAGTCGCCGCAGTGTTCTTGGTGTTCCGGTGGATGTCTGTCGAGATGTCCCTGCCGCTGCAGTCGGTCTGCATGCCCGCGGCGGTGGCCGCATTGTCACCCTCAATGCTGAGATGACGATGATGGCGCGGGCTGACCCTGATCTCTACGGCGCGATTGCCTCTGCTGATCTGGTCATTCCCGATGGCGCCGGAGTGGTTTGGGCGCTGGCTCGCCAACGGATCAAGGTGTTGCGCAGTCCTGGGATTGAATTGGCTTGGTCGTTGCTGGGATATGCCGCGGTTCACCACTGGCGCGTGGCTTTGGTTGGCGCCTCGCCAGATGTGATGGAGACCCTCCGACAGCAGCTACCCCAGCAATTGCCTGGTTTAAATCTCGTGATGGCGGTGGATGGATATCAATCTGAAGAGGCTTGGCCGGCGCTTGAATCGGAGTTGATCGCAACACGACCTGACCTGGTCTTGATCGCCCTTGGTGTTCCACGCCAAGAAACATGGTCAGAGCGGGTTAGCGCTGGTGCCAATGGACTTTGGATGGCCGTTGGAGGCAGCTTTGACGTTTGGTCAGGGTCTAAGAGAAGAGCACCCGCATGGATGGGGAGACTGCAAATCGAATGGCTGTACCGCTTGATTCAAGAACCCAGTCGTTGGCGACGCATGCTCACCCTGCCAGCCTTTGCCTGGGCTGTTTTGAAACAAGGTGAGCGGTGATTTTGCCGTGCTGATTTTTAACGGAATCCAACCGAGGCTTGCCAAACAAATGCAAGCAACAAGAAGAACAAGGGAATGATTGGAAGGATGTCGACCAGGGGTGAGAAGGCCTGGTAGGCCTCGGGCAGCTGAGCCAGCAGGTCGAGGGTGAAGGCGGACATCCCTATGTGTCAAACAGGCGTTGCGTCGGACGCTACCACGTGTGGCGAGCTGGGGAGTCCTGCTCCCAGGGAGCGAAATCCTCTGAAAAACAGCCGTCACGAATCGCTTGTGCCATGGCGGTGGTGAAGCGGATCAGTTGGGTGATGTTGTGCAAGCTGAGCAAGGTGAGGCCCAGCAGTTCTTCACTACGGATCAGATGGTGGAGGTAGGCCCGGCTGTGTTGGCGGCAGGCAATACAGGGGCAGGTTGGATCGAGGGGCGTGTGGTCATGGCGAAACCGCGCATTGCGCAGATTCCAGCGCTCGCCGCCGACGAGAGCTGTTCCGTGGCGTCCCAGTCGGGTGGGCAGAACGCAGTCAAATAAGTCAATGCCGTTTGCGACCGCCACGGCCATTTCCCGCAGGGTGCCGATCCCCATCAGATAACGGGGGCGATCGGTCGGAAGAAGAGGCATCACCTCGCGCACGATGCGGTGCATTTCCTCCACGGGTTCCCCGACGCTGACCCCTCCCACGGCGATGCCGGGCAGGTTGAAGTCTGAGACGGCACGGGCACTTTCCCGGCGCAGGTGTGGGAAGCAGCCCCCCTGAACAATGCCAAACAAGGCCTGGTCCTCCCGCTTGTGGGCGTTGATGCAACGTTCCAACCAGGCGTGGGTGCGTCGGCAAGCCTCTGCGACGTCATTTTCACTCGCTGGATAAGGGGGGCATTGATCGAATGCCATGGCGACATCGGCTCCAAGCTGCATCTGGATTCCAGTGGCGAACTCAGGCGTCATGTCGATGGTGCGACCATCGCGGGGGTTGCGGAACACCACACCTCGGTCATCGATCCGGTTGAGGTTCCCGAGGCTGAACACCTGAAATCCACCGGAGTCAGTCAGCATTGGCCCGCTCCAGCCCATGAACTTGTGTAGTCCTCCTGCTGCGGCCACGATCTCTTCACCGGGTTGAAGATGCAGGTGATAGGTGTTGGACAAGACCATCTGCGCACCGGTTTGCGCAAGTTGATCGATGCTGAGTCCTTTGACGGTGGCCATCGTCCCCACCGGCATGAACCGAGGAGTGTGAACAGGGCCATGGGGTGTTTGAAAACAGCCGCATCGGGCTGACGTACGCGTGCAATGTGCGCTGATTTCAAAGCCGAACAAAGCGTCACACCCTTTTGCTGAACCTACGGTCAGGACGTTTCGATGGTGCTGATCGGAGCCTCGATCGCAAATTCAGAGCTCCCCCAGACATGTCTCGAGATCAGCGTGATCTCGTCGCGAGGCTGATGTCATTTCAGGACTGTTTGAGGATCGCTGATGATCCGATCGAGGTAGTCATCGATCCAAACAGCCTCTGGGTTTCGCTGGGCGATGGCGATGGCACCTTTTTGGGCTCCCCCGTTGGAATCTCGCAGCAGCCGAAACACGATCTGGTCTCCAGCCTCTCCAACGATCTCGATCTTGCCTCGTTGGGTCGACATCACCAGGCGGGCATGGCACTCCACTCCTGAGAGGCTGCGTTGGGAGTCGTTCACGATTTGGAGCGTGCGTTCCACGGGGAGTGCAAAGGCACGATGCCCCTCGATCCGACGGCATTGGAAGAAATAGTGATTGCCAATCCCTTTGTGATAAAGCTGCCTTTGAAGTCGCTCAATCACGTTCGAGCTGTCGTTGATATGTTTGATAATTGGAGTTTGATTTTCTAGTGAAATAAAATTGCGGCGTTTGCTGAGCTGATTGACCGGAAGTTCCACGGCTTCGATCCATTGGTTAATACCCTTCGCTGTCTCGATGTAATCTCCATATTCGTCCCGTTGTAAAAATTCGTCGGGGTGAGAGAAATGCACTGCGAAGACCAAACGCACGTTTGGGTAGAAGTGATGGAAGTCGTCCAGCATGGAAAACAACGCTTCGTCGAAGCGCTGGGGCCTGAAGGCGAGTTCTTTGGTGCCAATACGAATCTGGCTAATCCCGGCTTCGGCAAGATGCCCGAGCCAGCTCGCTAACTTGGCATTGGTTAACACCATCGGGTCACCGCCAGAGAGTAATACTTCTCGGATTGGATTAGCTTCACTTGTCTGAAGCTGTCTTTTGTTATGCGCCCTGATATAGGAGATTACATCGGGAATCTTTGCAATCTTTTTACCTGTTTTTCCCGAGAAAAAATCGAGCCTGTAGCAATAGCGGCAATGGGCGCTACAAGTATTGACAACATGGATCAAGGCCATCTCGTACTTATGGAGTAGTCCAGGTATCGGCGAGAACAACATTTGACTGGATGGATCGGATTCCCCGGAGAGGTCGACAACTTCCTCGTCTCGCGCCGTCACCAAGAAGCGAAGTGGTTCGCTGGGAGGCATCCCTGATTGCCCTGTGACTAAGGCTTCGTAGTGGTCGGAGATCTTGACTCTCATTCGGGCCTCGATTCCTAAATCGGAAAGGCGCTGAGCTTCTTGTGCGGTGTACGTTCCAATGGATTTTTTTGCTTGCCAGTAGGGGCTCAGTCCGCTCGTGCCTGAGGACACCTTGCTGCTGGTGGGAACGGCATGGAGAAAGTTCTCAATCCGGAGGCTGGCCTGATGGTGTGAAATGGTGTCGCGAGAACGCTTCATGCCTTCAGAAGCCTGGCTGAACCTGTTGGACTTTCCATCAGGCTAGGGGTGAGGAACAGTGTTCGATCGAGCAACGCTGAACCGGAGGTGCTCGTTTTTCCTTCGCTACGAATTGACGATGGAATACAACACACGCTGTGCGATTGCTGCTTGCCAGCAGCTCGGGCTTACTTGGGAGTCAATCGATCCTGAGGGAAATTTTATTCGGGTTCGATTCGGGTCTCGTTGGCAATACTTTGAATTAGGAAGAAGTCCGTTTAATGCTGAAGCGGTTGCGTGTATTTGCAAAGATAAAACCCGCTCGTATCAGTTGCTGCAAACGAGAGTCCGCCTGCCCGAGATGCGGTCTTTTCTCGACCCTTGTGGTGATAAGCGCTATCGAAAATATCTAACCCACGATTCGTTGCCAGCTATTCTTGCTGAGGCTGAGTCGGCTTTTTCTTATCCGTATGTGATCAAGCCGAATAAGGGGTCTCTTGGGATCAACGTCTTTCTCTGTCAGGATCGTTCTGAGGCAGAACATGCCTTGTCTGTTATTTATAACAAAAATACGCTGAATTATGATTACATTTCTATCGCTCAGAAATTTATTGCTTCTGCGTTTGAATATCGATTGATCTGCGGATTTAATCGCCCTTTGATGGTATATCGTCGTGGGGACGGGGCGGAATTTAATGCTCGTTATTGGGAGCATGGGGCAGGAGGCCGTGCCCAGCTTGAAACGAGTGGGGAGCTTATTTCCGAATTGTATGAGTTTATTCGGCCGGTTTTTGCAGAGTTGGAACTTGGATTGGTGGGTTTTGATATCATTAGAGCAAAAGATGGTGATTTGTATTTAATCGAGCTCAATTCCGCTCCTCGATTTGATCATGTGATCGCTGATAATGGAATGGATTGTGTGGTTGATTTATATTGCAATCTTTTTCGCGATGCGCAAATCCTGGAAGGTTGGCCTGATGCTGATTCCATTGGTCAATGAATCTCGATCAAATTTTTTTAGCTCAAATTTTGTTGTCATCTGGGTGACGCATCCTGGCGCCGTAGGCTTAACCCAACGCTGGAATCAATCTGCAGCTCAGATTGGCAATGTCTAGTTTCAACTTGGATTGTTGATGTGATTTTCCGAATGCCACCGATGTGGTTGCAGGACTTGGCCGGAGCGTGGATTTTCTACACGGTGCTCCCGGCTTGGCCTTGGCCTCAGCCGCGATTTGAACGCATCTCGCGCTTTGCGCCGTGGATTGGATTGTTGATTGGGGCGGTGCAGGCGGGCCTATGGATGGTGTTGTCGGTCTTCGGCTGGGGGGCGATTGCCTCTGCCCCACTCGTGATGGCCTTGGGGATTCGCTTGAGCGGAGGGCTCCACCATGATGGATTGATGGACACGGCTGATGGGCTGGCGGCAGGGGCGTCCCGCCAGCTGGAGGCGATGGAGGACAGCAGGGTTGGCGCCAGTGGAGTTCTGGCCTTGGTCACCCTGATGTTGGTTCAGTTCAGCGCCCTTGTGCAGTTGGGGGCGCTCGCTCCAATCGCGCTTTGTCTTGCGGGCTTTTGGGGACGGGTCTCTCCGCTCTGGGCCATGGCTCGGTTTGAGTATTTGCGCCCTAATGGCACGGCGGCTTTTCATCGGCGCCATAGCCGCCCGGGTTGGGATGTCTTGCCGACGCTGATGGCGGTTCTGTTGATGGCGGCATGGATCCCACCGTTCAAGCTGCTTGTTGGACTGCCAGTGGCTGTGTTGGTCGCTGAGCGGCTTGGACGTCAACTGGGAGGGCACACCGGAGATAGTTATGGGTCTGTTCTGCTGGTTACTGAGGCGTTGACACTGTTGTGTCTGGCTGTGATTGCTTCGGCCAACTGAGCTGGAACGCGTTGCCGCTGGTCGGCAAGGATGGCGAGATCAGCGAGGGTTGGACGGACAGGGTGAGCTGCCCGCCATGGCGTTCAGCCAGGGAGCGAGCCAGTGCTAGTCCGAGTCCGGTGCCTGGACGGTCCTGTCCGGTTGAGCCACGCACCCCTTGTTGGAAAATTGTGTCCCGTTCGTCCAAGGCGATCGCTGGCCCGCTGTCCCAAACACAGAGGCCAGCTTCCAGCAGGATTAGGCCGATGGCGCAGCCGGTGGGGCTATAGCGGAACGCGTTTTCCAAGAGATTGGCCACGATTTCAAGGATGGCGGCCCCATCGAATTGAGTTGGTTGGTTCGTCCAAGCTGGCCACTGATTGGGGCCCTGCCAGGGGCGACCTTGCAGTGTTGCTGTGGCAGCGGCCCGATCCACCAGCGGTTTAAGGAGATCTTGAACAGAACTGCTGGCAGGGGAGAGGCCCGGAGGCAGCAACAGGGGGGATGCTGAATCTGTTGTCCCAGGCAGGGCTTCTTGTCCAATGCCTTCAATGGCACTGATATATCGATCGAGTTGGCGTTGTTCTCCGAGCATGCCTTCCACCAATTCACGATGGCGGCTGTCGGGTTCCAGCCGTCGCAGCAGCAATTGGGCGTAGGTGCGAAGGGCGGCAAGCGGGTTACGAAGCTGGTGAACCAGCATGCGCAACTGCTCTTGTTGTTGGACAACGTCTCTGCGCAGTCTCAGGCACTCCAGATCACGGCTGAGGGCATGGCTGATCGATCCAGCCACCATGCGGAGCTGCCCGTCGAGAGCTTGGGTCCAACGTTGTTCGGGGCTCAGTTCTGCCCGAAGCGCGCCAAGAATGAGAGGTCCATCTTGGAGGGGGTACCAGCGACGTTCCCCGGCAGGAAGACGAAGTTCTGGATCCCGGTCTGCAGCAGGGAGCTGCAGACCGTCCAGTGGCCATTGACGCACGAGCTCCAGGGCCGGTTCTTGATCTTGACCCTTGGCACTTAAGTAAAGAGCGAGATGGCGAAGCTCCATCGCCTTACATAGCTCCGAGAGCTGCTGCTCAGCAAAGACGAAGAACCGATCCGTCAACTGCATGGGGACAGGTGTGCGGACGAAAACGGGGGACTTGGCCGGCGAGTCAAGAGGGACTTGAAAAATCTGGAAAAAGTCTTAAGATTCAATGATCAGCCTAAGCACCCCTCCCTGAGCCGGTGCTCGTCATATCCCAACAAAGGTTGCTTTTCTTGTGCGACCAAGGTTACAGCAGAGGCTGTGAAGAGCCCCCTGCTGTGTGCCGGCCTCGGCCTTGCAGGGTGGTTGGTGTCCTTTCGATGGCTACGGCACGTCCGTAACCATCAACTGACGCGGTCCTATGACGTTCCTGCGTCGACCTCTCCCTATCGATGAGCCCGACACGGCAGCAGCTGTTTCGGAATTCCATCGACTGGATCATCCATGTCTTCCTTGTAATCCTCTTTTTTCATTCCCGGAGTGCCTTGATGTCCAAGAAACGCAAGCGCATCAGTCGCCGCCGCCTCGCCGGTCAGCGTGTTCTGGCTCACGTCCCCACCCACCATCTCGAAACGGGTGAATACAAACCCGTTACAGCCGCGCGACGCTTCATCGCGGAAGCTGGTCTTGTGCCTCCGGCTCTGTTGAATGTGCGACGCAACGAGCACACAACCGATCGTTTTTTCTGGGGTGAGAAAGGGCTCTTCAGTGCGCAATATGCCGAAGAGAATCATTTTCTCTTCCCCTCACTGAGAATCATTGTTGATTCCATTGGTGAAGACCAGTTGTTTGAAGGACTGGATCTTGCTTCCGATGATTGGGAAGAGATGGAAGAGTACGAGTACGCCTTTGTTTGAAATCAGCGGGTTGATATTTAAGCTGTGAATGGTTTTTGAATAGGAAGCATACGCTGTAAGGTTTTCTGCAGGGGTGTCATCATTTCTGCAGGGATTGTGTGGCCATCGTTAAAAAGCAGCTGGTCTCGATGCTCGACATTGAGTCGGCTCCAGATTTCTTCGAGTGCTTCGACGGGCACGATGTTGTCTTGTTGACCATGGAGCAGCAGGACGGGTGGATGGTTGCTAGGCGGTTGCCAGCCTGGATGTGGATAGCCACTGCAGGAGATGACTCCAGCAACCGGTAAAGCGCAGCCACAGTGCAGTGCCATTGCCCCCCCCTGGGAGAAACCGAACACAACGGTTGACTTCAGATTGTCCTGTTCGCCATCAAGGTTTAAAAGCCGTTGGCGGAGTTCCTCGACAGCCTGAGGAACCTGATCCCATTGCGCGGGGAAGAGTCCATACCACTGACGACCCGGAGGTTGCGGGTGTGCGTCGGGCGCATTCAGGGCCACCACCTCCAAAGGGGCGTGATGGCGTTGCGCCAAGGCTTCGCCAAGTGGACGAAGATCGTCGGCATTGGCGCCCCAGCCATGCAGCAGGACGAGGCGATCGGTCATCAAAAGGCTCGTTCACTGATGCGTAGGTTGGCTCAGGACTGAGTGGCCCCGGAATTCATGGCTCCTTTCGCCCTGCTGAGCGTGTCGGACAAAACCAACCTGGTGCCGCTAGCGGAGGCTCTTCATCAACGCTTTGGCTATCAACTTCTGTCCAGCGGAGGCACCGCCAAGGTGCTTGAGGCGGCTGGTTTGACTGTGACCAAGGTTTCCGATCACACCAGTGCTCCTGAAATCCTTGGCGGGCGGGTGAAAACCTTGCATCCACGGGTGCATGGAGGGATTCTGGCGAAACGGGATGATCCTGCTCATCAAAGCGATCTGGAGCAGCAGGGGATCGCTCCGATCGATTTGGTCGTGGTGAATCTTTATCCCTTTCGAGAGACGATTGCCCGGCCTGATGTCAGCTGGCAGGACGCGATTGAAAACATTGATATTGGAGGTCCTGCCATGGTTCGTGCCGCGGCTAAGAATCACGCTGATGTCGCCGTTCTGACCAGCCCAGACCAATACGACAGTGTTTTAAGCGCTATGGCGCAGGGTGATGGGGTTGTCCCCGCAGATTTGCGCCGTCAGCTGGCCTTGGAGGCGTTTCAGCACACTGCTTCTTATGACACGGCAATCAGCACCTGGATGGCGTCACAGGTGGAACGCGACACCAGTCCTTGGCTTGCTGCTGTGCCGCTGCGTCAGACCCTGCGTTATGGCGAAAATCCGCATCAGAAAGCGCGTTGGTTTAGCCAGCCAAACCATGGATGGGGTGGAGCGATTCAGTTGCAGGGGAAAGAACTCAGCACCAACAACCTGTTGGATCTTGAAGCGGCGTTATCGACGGTGCGTGAATTTGGATATGGCGAGGCCGGCTTGCATCCCGCGCTGCAGCCGGCCGCTGTCGTGGTGAAGCACACCAATCCCTGCGGAGTTGCTGTGGGTTCTGCGGTTCCGATGGCCCTGACCCGAGCCCTGGATGGGGACAGGGTCAGTGCCTTTGGCGGCATTGTGGCTATCAATGGTTTGGTGGAGGCTGCAGCGGCTCGCGAACTCACCAGTTTGTTCCTGGAATGTGTTGTGGCTCCGGGATTTAGTCCTGAGGCTCGCGAGATTTTGGCCAAAAAGCCCAATTTGCGTCTACTTGAGCTGTCGGCTGATGCGATCGATGTGGCTGGTCCAGATCATGTCCGCAGCATCCTTGGCGGATTCTTGGTCCAAGATCTCGATGATCAGCCGAGTGAAATCGAGAGCTGGACCGTGGCGTCTCAAACTCCACCCACGTCACAACAAAAACAAGATCTTGCCTTTGCTTGGTGCCTGGTCCGTCATGTTCGGTCTAACGCCATCGTGGTGGCACGTGAGGGGCAGAGTTTGGGGATTGGTGCCGGTCAGATGAATCGTGTGGGATCGGCTCAATTAGCTTTGAATGCTGCAGGTGAGCAGGCACGTGGAGCGGTGCTTGCCAGTGACGGATTCTTCCCCTTCGATGACACCGTGCGTCTTGCCGCATCCCATGGGATTAGTGCCGTGATCCATCCGGGTGGCAGTGTGAGAGATGCCGATTCGATCAAGGCCTGCGATGAGTTGGGACTGGCGATGATGCTGACCGGACGGCGTCACTTTCTGCATTGATCGCTTTGGGACCCGTCGACTCTTAGCCTCGCCAGGTCGCTCCATCCTGCCCAATGCTGGCAACCCTTCCCTTCAGTTTTAATTTCGTTCATCCCTTGCTGGAGTGGGGGCTGCTTGCCACTGCTGGCTGGGCTTTGTACCTAGGGATCAAGGTCAAGAAGACGCGGACCGGCACACCGGAGCAGCGCAAGCAGCTCATCCCCGGGAAGTACGCCCAGCGGCATTACCGCTGGGGAAGTCTTGTTTTGGCTGTGATGACCCTGGGAACACTGGGAGGTATGGCGGTGACTTACCTGAATAACGGCAAGCTGTTTGTTGGCCCTCACCTGCTTGTCGGTCTTGCCATGACCGGAATGATTGCAGTGGCTGCCTCTCTCTCTCCGCTGATGCAGCAGGGCAATTTGATTGCGCGCAAAGCGCATGTTGGATTGAACATGGGCGTGATGACCCTGTTCCTCTGGCAGGCCGTCAGCGGACTCGAAATTGTCAACAAGATTTGGACGAACCGCTGATTAGAAGGCCGCCCGCCGCCTTGGCGGGCATGTCAAGCCATGGGTGGCATGGAAATCCTCTTGGACCTTCCAAGTCAAACGACGTGAAATTTGACGAACGATCTGCTTGAGCAGTTGGTCACCACTGGATTGGACAAGTTGTTCCGGAAGCAGCGTGATCATCTTCGGAAGCTTGATCCAGACGGAAAGGTCCAAATCCCATCTCACGGCCGTTGCATCGATTGGATGCTCTTTCTCAGAGGCTGACCAGGATTTCAGCTCCATGCGGGCTTGAAAGTCCACGTCGTAATGCCCTCTTAGGCAAGGATCAGTTTCAACATCAATCGTTTGGATTCTGTAGACCTTCTGCTCTTGAGGAAGTAGGCGCAGGCCAATCGTCGGTTCCACTTCAAAGCCGAAGTTGCCGAATCGTCCCAGCCTGAGTTCATAAGACTGGGGGTCGATCGGCTTGGCCAGCATTGGAGCTGCACAGCGTTCAAACCAGCCTTCATGACGATCGAGATAGCTGGAGACCACATCAGTTGGTGCCAGCATCTCCATCTGATCGGAGAACGTGCTTCGGTAACAACGGACCTGAGGGTCAGATCCATGGCGCAGATTGTCGGTATCTGAGCGCGACAAGATCAGCACAGGCAGGGGATTGTCGGTGAACCGGCGAATCAGGACGGAGTCAAATGTAAAGGGTTTGTGAAGTATCAGGTGCGGGCTTCAGGCTTCGCTGAGGCGCATCAGCTTCTGAATCACTTCCTCGACAGCCCGATCAGGAGTGGACGCACCGGAGGTAATGCCGACATTGACCAGGCCAGGCGGTAAAAAATCCGTGTCTGTTGTCAGTTTTTCACCCAAGGGCTTGTGGCAGATCGTGTTGTCCTCGGCAATTCGTTCTGGGGTATCGATATGGAAAGAGCGGATCCCGCGACTGATCGCAATCTCCTGAAGATGTGTGGTGTTGGAGGAGTTGAACCCTCCAATTACAACCATCAGATCGAGAGGTTCATCGACCAGCGAGAAAATTGCGTCCTGACGCTCCTGGGTGGCATCACAGATGGTGTTAAAGGCTAAAAAATGATCATTGAGTTGAGTCGGACCGTACTTCTTCAGCATCGTGCGTTCGAACATCCGGCCAATCTCTTCGGTTTCGCTTTTCAACATCGTGGTTTGGTTGGCAACACCAAGCCTCTGCAAGTCACGATCTGGATCAAACCCTGGAGAGCTCGCTTTGGCAAAACGGGTCATAAAGCTTGCCCGATCTCCGCTACCCAGGATGTAATCGGAGACCAGTTGTGCTTCTTCGAGATCCAGAACGACCAGATAAGTCCCTGCGAACGAGCTGGTTGCCAGGGTCTCTTCATGCTTCACCTTTCCATGAATGATTGATGTGAAAGCAGCCTTTTTATGCTTTTCAACGGTTGTCCACACCTTCGACACCCAAGGACAGGTGGTATCAACGATGTGACAGCCACGATCATTCAGGAGTTGCATCTCCTGCACTGTGGCTCCAAAGGCAGGGAGAATAACAACATCTCCAGAACTCACACCAGAAAAATCTTTGACTCCTTTCTCGACAGGAATGAACTCAACATTCATGTCGCGTAAGTGATCATTAACAGAGGGGTTGTGAATGATTTCGTTCGTAATCCATAAGCGTTCGTTTGGATAATGTCGTCTCGTCTCATAAGCCATCGCGACGGCACGCTCTACCCCCCAACAAAACCCGAATGCTTCGGCAAGGCGAACTCTCAGGCGGCCATGTTTGAGCTTGTAGCCATTGTCTCGGATGGTGCCAATCAGACCGCTTTGATAGGCCTGTTCCAGGCTTTCAGCAACTTCTTCAGCACGACCGAACCCACGCCTGTTGTAGCGCTCCGAATGGTGGAGGGAGCGCTTGAAGGCGTGGGTGTCCATAGTCGTTTCCCAGGTGTCGAGACTCTATGCGGGGAATCCGCCGAGCTCAGTTACTGGTTGTGGCGAAATCTGGGTAAGCCTCCATGCCGTGTTCTCCGATGTCAAGACCATCGGTTTCTTCCTGTTCGGTGACACGGATGCCTCCGAAGATGGCACCAATGATTTTCCAGACGATGAACGAGGTGACGATCGCCCAGATGGCGTAGCTCACGACTCCGACGATCTGGATTCCAAGCTGGGAAATGCTGCCGGTGGTGAACAATCCCTTGTCGACGTTGAACAGGCCCACTGCAAGCGTGGCCCAGATTCCACAGGTGCCGTGAACGGAAAATGCGCCAACCGGATCATCAATCTTGAGATTGTCCAAGATGCCCACGGAGAACACCACAATCACGCCAGCGATAAAACCAACCACCCAGGCCGCAATCATGGAGAAGCCATCGCAGCCAGCGGTCACGCCAACCAGTCCGGCCAGGATGCCGTTGATCACCATCGTCAGATCTGGTTTGCCGCTGGTGAATTGGCTCACGATCATCGCTCCAATTCCTCCGCCTGCGGCACCGAGGGTGGTGGTGACAGCGACATAAGGAACGGTTTCATTCATCGCCAACACCGAACCCGGATTGAAGCCGTACCAGCCAATCCAAAGGATGAGGCATCCCAACGTTGCAATGGCCAGATTGTGACCAGGCATGGCTTGCGTGCGTCCACCTGTGTATTTGCCGAGGCGTGGTCCGAGCAACGCGGCGCCGATCAAGCCTGCCCAGGCTCCAAAGGAGTGAACGATGGTTGAGCCAGCAAAATCAATAAAGCCAAGCTGAGCTAACCAACCGCCGACATCATCGTCCGTTGGAAAATTCCATTGCCACGAGCCTGCAATCGGATAGAGAATTCCGACGAGGATCAGTGAAAAGATCACAAATTCGCCAAACTTGATTCTTTCAGCAACTAATCCAGAAACAATTGTTGCCGCCGTTCCTGCAAAAGCTGCTTGAAATAAGAAGTCGATGCTTGGAACAAGTCCTGCACTAGCGACGTCTGCTGGCGTAACAGCTGGATCAAAGAAAACCCCACCAAGCTTGAGGACGCCTGGGATCACCCAGTTGGCCTTGTACATGATTTGGTAGCCAATGAACCAATAAGCAGTTACCGCCAGAGTGAAGACGATTAAATTTTTGGCGAGGATATTGACAGCATTTTTTTGACGGCACATGCCGGCCTCAACCATCGCAAAGCCTGCATTCATGAAGATCACCAGAATGGCGGCGATCAACAACCAGAGATTGTTCGCGAGGAAGGCTGTGGTGAGCTCTGTTCCTTTCGGCAAGGCTTGAGCACGTGCCGCCAAGTTGAACAGCCCTAGGCCAGAGAGTGCCAGTGGCACGCAGGCAAGCCAGATTAAGGATCGATGGGATCCGTATCTGCGGATTTTTCGCAGAAGCAGAGCAGGGGCTTCAATCAGTGAGGCTTCGGCAAGAGGGATCTTGCGACGCCCCTTGCTTGGATGCATGGCAGTCGTCATAGAAAGGTCGCGAGGCTGCATTCGCCCGTTGTAACGGGACGAACAAACGCTGTCTCCTAAAAGACGAAAAAAAAGTTTGCATAGATACCAAAAGTTACTTTTGGCCAGATTGGCATTTACGAATTATGCTTTTGTGCTAGTTGGAAAGTAGTAGTTCCATCCCAGACTGCTTCCGAGTGTTGGAAGCGAATACGGCAGGGAATGACTTCGACCCCAGCTTGGACTGACTCTCGAAACAGCTGTCCATATCTGGGATCTGCTTGGTCTCCGGGGGCGAAAATGTTGACATCAGATCGACTCAAGCAGGGAATGAGCACAGCTCTTGCGGAGGGCAGAACGCCCATCAGTTCCTTGAGATGCTTTTGTCCACGTTCAGTGACTGTGTCAGGAAATAAAGCGATGTTTCCATCGGTCCAAGTGGTGTTTTTAACCTCAACAAAAATCTCACGTTGATCTGGATTGTCTTTTGCTGGAGTCAGCAAAAGGTCAATGCGACTGCGCCGGTTCTCGCCATACGTCACCTCAGCACGAATCGAAGCGATCAGTCCTAGTTGCTCTTGAAGGCATCCCGCTTCGATTGCCGCTCGGATCAGGCGATTGGGAAGTGCCGTGTTAATCCCAACCCAACAGGGTTGACCATCTGCTCCTGGAACCTCTGCTTGTTCCCAGGTCCATGCCAATTTTCGCTTCGGCGATGGGGCATGGCGCAGACGAACGCGGCCACCGGGATGCAGGACACCGGTCATCGGTCCGGTATTGGCGCAATGGGCTGTCACCACATCACCGTTGCTGAGTTCCACATCTGCGAGGAAGCGTTTGTAGCGCTTGATCAGCACCCCTTCCACCAAAGGGTCGAAGCGGATCAGGACTGGTCCGGTCATGCGGCTAGCCGTGCTCTGGCCATGGTGCCGCTCCAGCGCTGCACAATGCGGCGGCTCCCCGGGGTCTTGTTATGGCCAGATCGCTGAAGGGCATTGCCCTCGTCGTCACCCTGGGCACGCTGCTCAGCAAATTTGGCGGTTTGGTTCGTCAATTGGTGATTGCTGCGGCGTTTGGCGTTGGTGCCGCCTACGACGCCTACAACTACGCCTATGTGTTGCCTGGATTTTTGTTGATTCTGCTCGGCGGAATCAACGGACCGTTCCATAGCGCCATGGTCAGTGTGTTGAGCCGCCGCCCTCGCGAGGAGAGCGCTCATGTGCTCGCAGCCCTGAACACCAGTGTCAGTGCCCTTTTGTTGGGGGTCTCGGCCGTACTGGTTGTGGCAGCTGACCCCTTGATCACCCTGGTCGGGCCTGGTTTGAGTTCTGAATTGCACCACATCGCTGTTGTGCAATTGCAAGTGATGGCACCGATGGCGCTGCTGGCGGGGTTGATCGGCTTGGGTTTTGGCTCTCTCAATGCTGCCGATGAGTTCTGGATCCCGGCGGTGTCGCCCTTGATGTCCAGTGCTGCACTGATCGTGGGGGTCGTTTTGCTCTGGTGGCAGCTTGGAGATGCCATCGCAGAGCCTGGAATGGCTTTGGTTGGTGGGGCTGTCTTAGCTGCTGCCACCTTGGTTGGAGCCCTGTTGCAGTGGCTGATCCAACTGCCGCCGTTGATTCGACAGGGACTCGTGCGGTTTCAGTTGGTGTGGGATTGGCGCCATCCCGGCGTGAGAGAGGTTTGGCGCGTGATGGGGCCAGCCACTCTTTCGTCGGGGATGCTGCAGATCAATGTGTTTACCGATCTGTTCTTCGCGTCTGGCATCATCGGCGCCGCTGCTGGTCTCGGTTACGCCAACCTGCTGGTTCAGACCCCACTTGGGTTGATTTCCAACGCTCTTTTGGTGCCATTGCTGCCCACCTTTTCCAGGCTGACGGCGCCTGAGGACAGAACTGAGCTTGTTGTGCGCATTCGACAGGGGTTGATGCTCTCGACAGCAGCGATGGTTCCTCTTGGAGCTTTGTTTATCGCTTTGGGTGATCCGATCGTGACGCTGGTCTACGAGCGGGGAGCCTTCGACGCGTCGGCAGCTCGTTTGGTGACGGGGTTGTTGATGGCTTATGGCCTGGGGATGCCTGCTTATCTCGGGCGCGATGTGCTGGTGCGGGTTTTCTATGCCCTCGGCGACGGCACCACACCCTTTCGGCTGTCCCTGGCGGGAATTGGTCTGAATGTGTTGTTTGATTGGTTGCTTGTCGGTGGCCCCACACCCTGGGGGAACCAGCTTCCATTCAGCTTTGGAGCGCCTGGGCTTGTGTTGGCCACCGTCGCAATCAATGCGATCACATGCGTTGCCTTACTGATTCAGTTGCAGAAGCGTCTTGAAATCTTGCCTCTCTCGGTTTGGGCCCTGGATGGCATGCGTCTTGTGGTGTCTGGCTTGTTGGCCGCTTTGCCCGCCTGGTGGCTCTCCACTGCAGTGGATTGGCCGCAAGGTCTGTTTGGTCTGGCTCTTCGGGTGGCCCTGCCAGCCGGCTTGAGTTTGAGTTTGTTCGGGTTGCTCGGTACCGCGTTAGCAGTTCCCGAGGTTCAAGCGCTTGCAACCAGCCTGACGCGACGATTCAGAGTTCGCTGAGTCTGATGTCTCGCTCTTCGCGGACGTGAATCGGAAGCTCTAATTGATCGCGACCCACAAGCTGCGCTCCCTGGACCGAGACGATACGGGCTTCAATTCCGTATTTGCGGAAGGCGGTTTCGAGTTCTTGGATCAAGGCTTTTTCGACCTGCGCCTCAGGGTCAACAACTGTGCCGATTAACCGCTCTCCGAGAGGACCGATCCGCTGGCGCACCAACTCTCGGGGATTGGTGACCTCAATGATCAACACTCCACCTGTCCCGTCCGGTCTGCAACCTTATCGGCTATGGGTCTCAAGGATCTCTTCAAGTTCACGAAGTTGCGCGGGCGGCATCAGCCGTGCAAGGGGAAGTTGGCTTGCTCCTCCTGCGACAGAGACCTTCACAGCTTCTACCGATTGTCGTGCTGCGATGGAGGCACCTTGATCGATGCGGGCGCTGCATTCGATCGCCAGTGTTTCTGCGAGCTTGGCGTCCCCCAAATACAAATGCCAGCCGCTGATCTGGATGTAGAGGCGATCAGCGAGGGTTGCCTGCAAATCCTGCAGGTCTTTTGCGGGGAGCGACATGAAACGCGTGAGGACCCGAGACCATGCTGCCTCAGTGATTTGTCTGCTCTGTCTGCCGCGGACGAAGCACGATGACCACACAAAGATTTGCGATCCAACCAGCGAACCAAATGCCGGTGATCCACGCCAGCCCTGACCAAGGGTGGCGGATTTCCTGGATGAACCAAAGACCGCTGTTCACAGCGGCAAACAGCATGCCGTGCAGACAAAGATTGACGATCCGTTCGAAATGTCGGTAAGTCGGGTCAGAGGAATCAGCGGGTCCGTACCAGCGGATCGGCATGGATAGACCGATGCAAAACCAGTTAATTGTCGCGCTCTTTGTGGGTCAGTTGACGAAGGCCCCCTCGATGAGGTCTATTGGATTCGCGCAAGCGCTTGTAGCTCAGCGGATTAGAGCATCTGACTACGGATCAGAGGGTCGGGAGTTCGAATCTCTCCAGGCGCGCTTTCTATCGAAACTGCCCGAGTGGCAGTTTTTTTTTGGCTCTGGACATCTGTGCAGCGTCCAGGAAACCCTTTCCTTACGATCAATGAAGGTCTGATGAGCCATGTCATGGGTGAGCAGCAGAACCGAGCAATCAATGCTCATCTCGCCACGTCCGATCCAGTGATCTCCGGATTGATTGATCGGGAGAAGCAGCGTCAAGAAACCCATCTTGAGCTGATTGCTAGCGAGAACTTCGCCTCTAAGGCTGTGATGGAGGCCCAGGGTTCTGTGCTGACCAACAAATACGCGGAGGGGCTACCCAATAAGAGGTATTACGGCGGATGTGAACACGTCGATGCGATTGAGGAGCTCGCGATCGAACGGGCCAAACAGTTGTTTTCCGCCGACTGGGCCAATGTGCAGCCTCATAGTGGCGCTCAAGCCAATTTCGCTGTCTTCCTCGCGCTGCTGAAGCCCGGTGACACGATCATGGGGCTGGATTTGTCCCATGGCGGGCATCTCACCCATGGGTCACCTGTCAACGTCAGTGGCAAGTGGTTCAACGTGGTCCAATACGGCGTGGATCGCCATACGCAGCGCCTTGATATGGAGGCGATTCGCAAGCTTGCGGTCGAACACAAGCCGAAGTTGATCGTTTGTGGGTCGTCGGCTTATCCACGCACGATCGATTTTTCGGCGTTCCGTGCCATCGCTGATGAAGTCGGTGCCTTCTTACTGGCAGACATGGCACACATCGCTGGCCTCGTCGCTGCAGGGGTTCATCCCAGTCCTGTCCCGCATTGCGATGTGGTGACCACGACGACGCACAAGACCTTGCGCGGACCAAGGGGTGGTTTGATTCTTTGCCGAGATCGTGAGTTCGCCAAAAAATTCGACAAAGCTGTGTTCCCAGGCTCTCAAGGTGGTCCGCTGGAACATGTCATCGCGGCAAAGGCAGTGGCCTTTGGAGAAGCGCTGCAACCTTCTTTTGCGGAATACAGCCGAAAGGTCGTTGCCAATGCAGTCGCTCTGGCTGAACGACTCGTTGAGCGGGGGATTGATGTGGTGAGTGGTGGAACTGATAACCACCTCGTCTTGCTTGATCTGCGCTCTATTGGCATGACGGGCAAAGTTGCCGACCTTTTGGTCAGCGATGTCCACATCACCGCAAATAAAAACACCGTTCCGTTTGATCCAGAGTCACCCTTTGTGACCAGCGGTCTGCGCCTCGGTACCGCTGCCCTCACAACGCGTGGCTTCGATGAAGCGTCCTTCCGTGAGGTTGGTGATGTGATTGCTGATCGGCTCTTGAATCCAGAGGATGACGAGATCCAGCGGCGATGCCTCAGCCGGGTGGATGCACTTTGCGAGCGCTTCCCGCTTTATGCCATGGGGAGGCAACCGGCGATTGCCTGACTGGTCTAAAGCAACTTGGATCCATCCGATCAGGGTTCCTAGGATTTAATGGCCTTTCCGTTCCGAAGGGTTTCAGCATCCAAGGAGCTCTCTTGACCCTCGTAAACAGCCCGATTGTGGTTGCCGCGGTCAGCTTTTTACTGGCGGGCAGTATCACCATGCTGTTGGTGCCCTTGGTGCGAGCCCTTGGTCTTCATTTCGGATTTACAGATAAACCTGATTCTCGTAAGCAGCACCACACCCCCATGGTTCGCTTGGGGGGTATTGCCATGGTGTTGGGCTTCGGCATTTCGCTTGCGGCGATTTGGTTGATGGGTGGTTTTGGCTTGTTGGCCCCAGCCAAAGATCAATTGATCTGGAGCACGCTGGCAGGTTCGCTTTGCTTCTTTTTGATTGGTCTTGCTGATGATTTGTTTGCGCTTTCGCCTTGGCCAAGGTTGGCGGGCCAGATCGTTGTGTCCTCTGTCATCTGGAGTGAAGGACTCAGAATCGGAGCCATTGATCTTCCCTGGCTGAGCGGTGCAACGTCAGCCATCGTTTTGCCAGACAGCCTCAGCCTTTTGGCCACCGTCATTTGGTTGGTGGGGATCACCAATGCCATCAATTGGTTGGATGGATTAGATGGTTTGGCCGCCGGCGTCGCAGGAATTGCTGCGGTTGGACTGGTGTCGGTCAGTTTTTCACTGCATCAAGTGGCGGCGGGTTTTCTGGCTGCTGCCCTGGCTGGTTCATGTCTTGGTTTCCTTCGCCATAACTTCAACCCCGCCCGCATTTTCATGGGTGATGGAGGTTCTTATTTTCTCGGCTTCACTTTGGCGGCCATCAGCATTGTCGGCCCTGCAAAAGGTCTCACGACCGTCAGCCTGCTGCTGCCTCTGCTGATCCTGTCCCTCCCCTTGGCTGACATGTCGGCTGTGATCATGGGTCGCCTCAGCGAAGGGCGCTCGCCCTTCCACCCCGATCGGCGACACCTTCATCATCGTCTGCTACGCGCTGGTTTCAGCCATCGGCGGACGGTGGTGTTGATCTATGTGTTTACTCAGTGGCTTGCATCGCTCGCTCTTGTGGTGGCCAATGCTGAAATGCGTTTTTTGTGGCTTGCACTCGCCACAGCCATCCTTGTGGCATCGGTGGTGATTAGCCGGCGTCAATTACAGACCGAATTGGCTTTGAAGGAGACCTCTCCGTCCTATCCATCGAAGAACCCAGACATCGCAACTTGCGGTGATCGGCATGGCTGAAGCGAGTGTTGAGATTCTCTGCGTCGGCACCGAGCTGTTGCTGGGAAATATCCTCAATGGCAATGCCCGTTGGATCGCTGAACGGTTGGCCGCATTGGGCCTTCCCCATTACCGGCAAACTGTTGTAGGAGACAATCCGCAACGACTCGCCGCAGCGGTTCTTGAGGCGGCTCAACGCAGTGCGGTGTTGATCACCACTGGCGGGCTCGGACCGACCCCGGATGATTTGACCACCGCCACATTGGCGTCAGCCTTCAACACCCCTTTGGAGGAGCGCTCTGAACTGTGGTTAGAGATTCAGGCGAAGCTTGGGCAGGGAGGGCGGCCTGTGGCAGCCAGCAATCGACGCCAAGCCTTGCTTCCGCGTGGTGCTGAGGTTCTCCCCAATCCGCTTGGCTCGGCACCAGGAATGATCTGGACGCCGACCCCAGGTTTCACCGTGCTGACCTTCCCGGGGGTTCCCTCTGAGATGAAGGCGATGTGGGCTCAAACCGCCGATCCTTGGTTACGCCGTCATGGCGGGACATCAGACGTATTCGTCAGCCGTCAGCTGCGTTTCAGCGGCATTGGCGAATCCAGTTTGGCCGAACAGGTGTCCGATCTGTTGGAAGGAGCAAATCCAACCGTGGCTCCCTACGCGTCTTTGGGTGATGTGACCTTGCGGCTCACGGCGTGTGCGGATGACTCGAATCAGGCAGAAGCATTGCTCCAGCCTGTTGAAACCGAGTTGCGTCGTCGTTTGGGTCGGTTCTGTTACGGGACAGATCAGGACAGTTTGGCGTCCGTTGTGCTGCGGTTGCTTCGTGATGCAGGCCAGACACTGGCTGTGGCGGAATCCTGCACAGGTGGAGCGCTTGGTGCGGCGGTTACAGCGGTGCCTGGTTCCTCGCAGGTTTTCCTCGGCGGGGTGATTGCTTACAGCAATGCCGTGAAGGAGCAACTCCTCTCTGTGCCGTCGCAAGTGCTCGCAGAGCATGGAGCGGTTTCCGACCCAGTGGTGATTGCCATGGCTCAGGGAGTGCGTCAGCGGCTCGGTAGCGATTGGGCTGTTGCGATTAGTGGGGTTGCTGGTCCTGGCGGGGGAGATCCAGAAAAACCAGTTGGATTGGTGCATTTGGCTGTGGCTGGTCCTGATGGATGTGAAGCGATCAGCCAGCGGTTCGGTGACCGTCGCGGTCGACAGGCCGTACAGCAGTTGAGTGTGATCCGTGCTTTAGATCGCCTCAGGCTCAGGCTTCTCTCAGGCTGAGGGTTGCTTTCCTACGGCTAAGGTTTTTGCTTCCTGCAACTGAGCTGTTGAGTTCAGGCACCCTTTACGACAAGGTGTGGGACTTGCATCGCGTGGCTGAGCTACCCGGTGGTTCAACCCAGCTGTTCGTGGGTCTTCATTTGATTCATGAGGTCACCAGTCCACAGGCTTTTTCGGCTTTGAAGGACAAGGGACTAACGGTTCGCTGTCCTGATCGGACCGTTGCCACGGTGGATCACATCGTTCCCACGACCTCTCAGGCAAGGCCATTTGCTGATCCGCTGGCTGAGGAGATGCTCAGCACGCTTGAGCGCAATTGCGCTGAGTATGGAATTGCACTCAATGGAATCGGTAGTGGCCGGCAAGGCATTGTTCATGTCATCGCCCCTGAGCTCGGTCTGACCCAACCCGGGATGACGGTTGCTTGCGGGGATTCCCATACCTCGACGCACGGCGCTTTTGGTGCCATTGCCTTCGGAATCGGAACCAGTCAGGTCCGTGATGTTTTGGCGAGTCAGAGCTTGGCGATGAACAAACTCAAGGTGCGGCGCATTCAGGTGAATGGGCAGCTTGGGCGTGGTGTGTCAGCCAAGGATTTGATTTTGCATGTGATTCGCACGCTGGGAGTGAAGGGTGGTGTCGGTTTCGCCTACGAGTTCGCTGGGCCAGCGATTGAGGCCCTGTCGATGGAGGAACGGATGACCCTCTGCAATATGGCGATCGAGGGTGGCGCTCGCTGTGGTTACGTCAACCCGGATCAGATCACGTTCGACTACTTGAAAGGTCGTTCCCATGCCCCTTCCGGTGAGGCCTGGAGCAGAGCTGTCGCTTGGTGGCGCTCGCTTGCCACGGATGCAGATGCGGTGGTCGACGACGAGGTGGTCTACGACGCCTCAAGCATCGCCCCCACGGTGACTTGGGGAATCACGCCTGGCCAGGGGCTAGG
>MDSW01094522.1_pt1 | contig 35023 bp, 20 predicted proteins | sample 811171 | NCBI WGS metagenome assembly MDSW01 (sample SAMN05326641, study PRJNA326480) | marine metagenome | isolation source: seawater | place: Atlantic Ocean: North West | collected 2012 | reverse complement strand
GAACCCTGCCCCAGGCGGTGCTGCAATCCATGATCCCGGAAGGCGCGGATGTATCCGCGCCGGTGGTTAATGCGCTGCCGGGCGCGGTGACCGGCGATTTTGTCCGGGTGGGCGAGGCCACCCTGGAGCAAACCGGCAATACGTTGGTTATCGATCAGAAAACCGCGAAGTTGCTGCTGGAGTGGGCCACCTTCGATATCGGCGGTGAGAGCACGGTGCATTTCAAACAGGACGTGGATGCCACCGCGGTCAATGTAATCAACGACGCCAAGCCCAGTAAAATATTCGGCCGCCTGGTGGCGGATGGTCAAATTTATTTGTTGAACCAGAACGGAGTTATTTTCGGCGAACACTCATCGGTTAACGTGCGGGGGATGATTGCCGCCGCCGCGCAACTCAATGGCTATGAAGATGTCGCCCAACTGTCGGAACAACAGAAGCTGGACTTTCTGCAAAATTCTCTGCTGGATGTGATCGGTGATGGCAAGGCACTGCTGGTGGTGGATGAGGAGACCATTCAGAAGCGCGGCGTGGCGGACCTGCCCAGAATTATTGTCAAACAGGGCGCTAAACTGCAGTCCGACGACGCCCCCATTCTGCTGGCCGGGCCCGAAGTAATCAATGAAGGGGATATCCTCAGCCGCAACGGTCAGGTGGTGCTGGCGGGCAGCCGCAAGGATGTTTATCTGGCGGTCAGTGACCAGGATGAGGATCTGCGGGGCTATCTGGTGGAAGTGGATTCAGGGTCCGGCGAGCAGCGGGGCAAGGTCAGCAACGCCGGCGCCATTGTTTCCACGCTGGGTAACGTGACTCTGGTGGCCGACGAGATCATTCAGGCCGGTAAGATTAAAGCCACCACCGCCGTGGACGTGAACGGCAGCATTCGGATTATGGCCCGGGATCAGGCCCGGGAAGTGGGGGACTACAGCTCCCTGGGCATTACCTCGGAATACTGGAGCGCCGCCAACTTTGATGTAGGAGAGGCATCCCTGGATCGGGATGGTGTCACCGGCACCGTCAACTCGGGGCAAAGGCCCAGCAGCGGCAAAGCGTTTATCGGCCGCGAGGGTGGCACTGCCACCTTTACCGAGGGCAGTGTCACCGAGGTGGTGGTACAGAACCTGGATGCGCAAAAACTGCGTTCGGTGCTGGAGCGCAACAATCTGGATCCAGTGGCTTTTCATAAGCAGTCCGAGGCGCAGCAGATCCGGCAATTACGGGGGCTGGTGGGGGACACCGGGGTCAGCAATCTGATCAAGACCGCCACCGACTCCCTGGCCCAGCCGGATTCCCGGCTCCATGTGGCGGGCAAAACCATCACCCTGGAAAGCGGCAGCGAGCTGCGGGCCAAGGGCGGCGAGCAGGGTGGCCTGATCACCCTGGTGGCCAGAGAAGACCCGCTGCCTGGCGCCAGTGATGTGGCCGAGGATAATTCCAGCGCCAGCATCACGCTGCGGGAAGGCGCCGTGGTGGACGCTTCCGGCACCGATGACACCGTGCTGGATGCGGATCGCAACGTCCTGACCACCTTTATTACCTCCAACGAGGTGAAGAATAATCCCAATCAGAAGGGTGGCAATCTGCTGCGCAAGGAAGTGGCAGTGGATATCCGGGAGGGCACCGAGCTGTTCGATTGGGAGGCCGGGCTGGAGACCGTGGAACGCAGCGCCAGCGAGCGCTCGGTGCACGGCGGTCGGGTTACGCTTTCCTCCACTGGTTCGATTGATATCGAAGCGAATGCCAGTGTGGATGTTTCCGGTGGTGAGGTGGCCTATCGGCCAGGCTATGTGGAAACCTCCAAGGTGATGGTTAACGGCCGGTTGCTGGATATTGCGGACGCACCCGCCACCGCGCCGATTAATGCGGTGGTGGGACTGAACCTGGGCACCGCCGATGATGCCAAGTGGGGGGAGCGTTCCAGCTTCTCACCCATCAGCATCCTGTTGCAGTCCACCCGCTATTATGACGCCTATAACCAGGGGTACGATGCCGGCAGCATGCATCTGGTTGCCAATGAGCAGAGTATTGATCCCCAGTCTTCACTGCTGGCCGGTGTTCGGGCCGGGGAATTTCAATTGAATGCCAACCAGCCCCGGGGTGGAAATATCCGGGTGGATATCCGGGGTCTGGAAGGTGATCAGAATATTTATCTCAGCGATCAGCCCCAGGCTGTGGCTGAAGATACCACGGCGCTGTACATTGACAAGGGACTGATTGCCGACAGCGGCGCGCAAACCTTTTCGGTGGAAGGCAATCAGTTGATCAGCCTGCTGGCCGGGGATACCCTGGATCTGGGGCCCCGTCAGGGCCTGAACCTGGTGGCGGACAGTATTGTTCTGGCGGGGGATATACGATCCCGCGGCGGTGATGTCACCGCGGAGGCCAGTGCCACGTTGGATATCCTGGGGGCCGTGGATACCAGCGGTACCTGGGCCAACCAGTTGCTGGACCCCAAGTCAGGCAGCGTCACTGAGGCCGGAAACATGGGTTTTGCCGCCGGCGACAGCCTGATCGTGCATCAAAGTGCCAGTCTCAAAGCCAACGCGGGTGCCTATCTGGGGCAGGATGAAAAATTGCGCATGGGTAAGGCCGGCAGCATTGCGCTGGATATCACTGAAGACGGCAGACCCGGGGAGTTTCTGGAAGATAGCGAGCGCCCGGCGGTGGCGGTGCTGGGTGAAATTGAGGCCATGGATGCCGGGGTGGGGGGCACCCTGAGCCTGGTGGTATCGGATCTCACCATTGATGGCACCTCGTCCCGTTTTATCCTTGACGAAGGCGGTGAGGCGGGTGCCGGCGCCACCATTGGCGACCGGTTTTTCTCCCGCACCCGGGTGGGTCACTTCGATATCACCGCCAAGGAAGGTGACATTCTGGTGCAATCGGATGCCGATATCCGGTTGCTGCCCAATGCCTTTTACGCGGCACCGGATGCGCGTCTGGTGGCCAGTTCCGACCGGGTGGACGATGCCTATAACCGACGTTTGTTGCCGGCTTATATGGCCACAGGTGGCGCCATCAGCCTGCGGGCGGAGCGCACCGATTTCCAGTCCGATCGGGGAAATATCCAGGTACAAAGTGGCGCCCGGTTTCGGGGCCCACGGTCCGCTGCACTCAGTTTGATTGGCGATGAGTCTCTGGTCTTCGATGGTAGGGTAGAGATCGCCGGGGGGCGGGTGACCCTGGGCCTGGAGCAGTTTGTCCAGGAAAGTACGGCAGACCGTCCGGATTTCAATAACCGGATTATCGTGGGTGAGAACGCCGCATTTGAACTGGGGGCGGCCAGTTTCACCGCGCCGGGCAGATTGGCCAACGTCAGCTCCGACGTCACCGAAGCCGGCAGTCTCAGTCTGCTGGCGGATGTGGGTTATGTACTGGTGGATGAAAATGCCCGGATTGACCTCAGTGGCGGGCTGTTCCAGGGACAGGAATTGATTAACGGGGAGTTGCGCTCCCTCAGCCGGCCGGTGGCCGGGGGTGAATTCAGACTGCATGGGGAATCCGGCTTTGCCATCAACGCCGGTATTGACTTTGGCGACCCCGGTCAGGGCTACGCCGGCGGGACCATCCGGGTCAGTCTGAATGACAGTAACCGGCGCTGGAACAGCGATGACCAACCGCAACCCCACGCCATGATCATCGGTGACGACGCGGCCGGGAATGAGGACAGTCCTCTTAGCGCTCTGGCACAATTGGGCAGTTCGGATTATCAGGGCAGTGGCAGTGAGGCGCTGAACGCATTGGCCGGGTCGCTCGCCTACCGGGGCTATCTGGGCCGCCAGACCCTGCAGAATGGACATTTGCGCTCCCTGGCCCTGAACACCAATCGCTATGTGACCGACGGTGCCTCACCGCGCCAGGCCATGAGCTCCATTGAGGTGCTGGGGGACAGCGCGTTGCAAGCGGCGCAGTCCATTGTGCTGGACACTCCAGTGTTGGATCTGGGGGGCCACCGCCTGGCGCTGGAGGCCGGCTATATCCAGTTGGGGGATACCGACAATACCAACAACCTGCAGGCAGCGGTGAATGGCGGTGGCGTCTCCGGTGGCGAACTTACCCTGAAGGCCGGTTTGGTGGACGTGGCCGGGGACCTGATGATACAGGGGGATGAGCGGATTGCCATGGAGGCGAGCCGGGGCCTGCGTCTGCGTTCGGTGATTTTGAATGATCAGGCAGCCGAGACCGTAGCAGAGCTGGTGGCGCCCACCCTGTTGCAGGCCAACGGCGATATGACGCTGGCCACGCCAGTGGTGTGGGCCGCTTCCCTGGCGGACGGCACCATAGAGACCCAGGGCCGGTTGGCGCTGGAGTCGGCCGGCAACAATGATGATGATATTCTTGCCGCCGGTTCCGCATTGCGGTTGCAGGGGGACTCGGTGCGAATCGATACCCGGGTGGTGGCCAGCTATGGCGACCTTTCCGTGGTGGCCACGGGGACACCGGCATCCGATACCCCGCCATCGGATGCTCCGGCCGTAGCGTCCGCGGCAAGTGCTGAGCTACAACCTGGAGACATCATTCTGGGCGCTAATGCCCGTCTCGAAGTGGGCTCTGACCGTGCCGTGCCCCTGGGCCGGCTGGAGGCCGGTGACGTGCGCTGGGACTGGTCACCGGTGCTCACGCCGGTGGACATTGCATCCCAGGATTCGATGCCGTTAAGTAAAACGGTCAGTCTGGATGGGGTCCGGGTATTGGCTGACGCCAACAGTATCATTGATCTGTCCGGCGGTGGTGGGGTCTATGGCCGTGAGTTTGAAGCGGGGCTGGAGGGTACCGAGGATTTGCTCAGCGGTGCCCATTACACCGAGCGCTTTGCTATCGTTCCCACCATGACCTCAGGCTATGCACCCTATGATCCGGTGGAGTTTGCCGGCAGTGGCCTGGGCTCCAACTGGGGATTGCAGTTTGAGGTAGCGGGATCCAGCCAGTTGGCCAGTGGGTCTTACACCGTATTGCCAGCAAATTATGCGCTGGTGCCGGGGGCTTATCTCATTACCCCCAAATCCGGTGACTATGTGAATCGCGGTTTTACCACCGTGGATATGGCCGGGGTGGAACTGGTGTCAGGGCGGCTGCAGCAGGCCCGTGATTCCAGCGCCGGCCTGTGGACCCGGTTTATGGTGGAGCCTGGCTCTCAGGTCTCCCGTTATGGTACCTACAACCTGACTTATACCGATAATTTCTTCAACGCGAAAAACGTTCAACTGGCTCCCGGTCAGTTAACCTCGGAGAACGGTGGTGTCAGTATTAACGTGGACGCAGTACTGGATCTGGAATCCCGCTTAGTGTCCAGTGACCAGTCTGCCGTCGGTTCCTACCTGGATATTACTTCCTCGGGGCCCATTCATGTTGGAGGCAGTGAGTCCGCTACCGGGCTGTTCATTGACGGATCTCTGTTTTCAGATAGCTCAGTATCTTCAATCTTACTGGGGGCAAACCGGCAATGGCAGGACGGGGCCTGGGGTATTGCCGATACCAATGCAGTCAGTTCCGAGGTTGAGCTTGCAGAGTCCTTTACTGTCAATGAGCTGATGGTGGTTGCCCGCGATGCCATTCAACTTGCACCAGATTCACAGGTAGTGGCATCCGGTGAAACCCAGGTACGGGGAAATCAGTGGAACCTCGCTGGTATTGGCGTGGCCGCGCTGGCTTCCAACGCCGGGGGCAGTGGCTTGCAGATTGACGATATCGGTGATCTGCAGGGTAAGGTGGGCTTCGCCGAGGGCAGTTCCCTGGCCGCAACAGGCACCCTGGGTATCGCTTACGGTTCGGTGGCAGCCGGTGCCGGAGCGGAGAACGCCATTCAAACCGGAGCCCTGGATGCCACCGATGCCCGCCTGCAGATTCTGGCGGATGGCTTGGTGATTGGGGACTCGGATACCGATAACGTTTCCCTGGCGAGCGGAGTCATTGCCGGTGCTGCTGAGCTGGAATTGTACAGCGATGAAGTCATCACTTTTGCCAGTGATCTTGATATCAGCAATAACACCAGCCTGTTTGCCGGCCGAGGGCTGGCGGTGGCCGAGGGCGTTACGGTGAAACTGGCCAGTGCAGAGACGCTGCAATTGCGAAGTCGCGGCGACGGCGCTGTGGCCTCCGCGCCGGCAGCGAACTCCACACTGCAGCTAAGGTCTGCGGTGGTGGGCATTGGCGGCGCGAAAGGAGGCAATTCCGGCTTCACCCTGGGAGCGCAGGATGTCCTGTTACAGGCCAGTGACGTGCTGACTCTCAGTGGTGATCTGGCATTGCAGGGTGGCGGCAGCGCGGGCGGCTTCACGTTGGAGACGCCACTGATCGGCTCACTCACAGCCAATTCAGAAATTCAGGTTACCACACCGGGGCAGCTCAGCGTTGATCAACAGCAGGGCGCTGCAATCGACGATCTGTGGTTGCAGCGGCTGCGTCCCGCCAACCGTTTTGCGTTTGAAGGCAGCGGTGTCCAGTTCAACACAATGGTGAGCAACCGCAGCGGCATGACCCAGCTTGCGGCCAGCGCCGGCAGCCTCCAGCTCGGTTCTGATACAGTGTTGGATCTGTCGGCATTCAGCCAGGAATTTCCCCAGGAAACCCTGTATGGACCTGCGGGTGTACTGCGTCTCTCCGCCAGCGAAGATCTGACCATAGCCGATGCCGACATATTCGAGTTCGGTACTGCCGTTGTGCCCGCTGACGCTGGCGCCATGACGTTGCTTGCCGGTGGTACCCTGACGCTGCAATCCGAGCGAACCCGGGAGTTGGGGCAGGGGGGGATTGACCTCACAGTGGTTGCCGGGGAGCTCGGCACTGGCGACCAGAATATTGCCACGCTGAATGCTCTGGTGAGCCTGAATGCGCAGGGCGCCGACGGTGTCCTCGCTTGGTACCTTACGCAACCCGGCGCCCAGCTGAGGCTCGCCGAGGGTCAGGATCTGGTGGCGGATAATCTGGCCCTGTACAGCGTGCGTGGGGGGCTGGCGGTGGACTCGGAGTTGGTGGCAGGGGCTGCCACCCGGGACCTGATTCTGTTTGGCGAGCAAGGGGTCAGCGTGGGCGGCAACGCCATCCTCCGGGTGGACTCCGCCGACAATCACCAGCAGGCCCTGGTACTTCAGGGCGGCAATGGTCTGGTGGATCTGGCCGCCAGCGCCACCCTGGATCTGTCCCATGGTTTAGACCTCATCCTACCGGCGGCTTTGGCCACCGATGTTAACCAACGAGTGCGCATTGATGCCACTGACCGGTTGGACAATGGCGGCGGTGAAGGGCTCAGCCTGTTTTTGTCCACCGAAGTGGAAGCCAGCCGGGTGACCGCCAATGATATCGATCAGTACCTGGATGCCAGCATGCTGGCCGCTGAACAGGCGCTGGCTTCAGACTATATTTCTCTGCTTGATGCAGGTCCGCTACCGGTTTCCGTCAGACCACGGTTGGACCTCTTCAGTGGCGGGGATCTGACAGTGGGCGCGGTTGGGCAACCACTGGACCTGTTTGGTTTTAAGGGCACCGATGGCCGCCCTGGGCAACTGGTTTTACGTTCCGGTGGGCAGATGCAGGTGGCCGGGGGTATCAGTGATGGAATACGCAAGCTGGTTTCCGTATTCGATGCCTCCAGTGGCGATTATACATTCAGTTATGGGGACAGTATCAATAGCAGTGGTCCCGGCACACCCGTTCTCAGTGGCACCGATTCCGCGGACATCAGTCTGACTGCCGGGGCGTTCACGGACAGCGCCAGTGCCGTGGTGGATCCTTTTAATGATGCCCGCCTGACCCTGGAGCGCGATGCGTTTCTGCGCACCGGTACCGGTGACCTCCAGCTTGCGGCGGCCGGGGATTTGACCCTCAACGAGGGAGCCTACGTTGCCACCCTGGGCCGCAGCCAGGCGCTGGACCAGGCGGGTTTTCCCGCTTGGGGCGACAAAGCTTTTTATTCCGGTTTTGACCCGGGCTCTGACCCTTCCCTGTGGCTAATCTACGGTAACTTCGGTGGTTTCGGGGTTGCTGCCGGTGATGTAAACCTGCGGGTGCAGGGGGATATCGAGGGTAACAGCGGCCGCTCGTCCGTCGCGGACTACGTCGTTCGCTATGCCACCAATGCCAACGCGGATGTGTTCGGTATTGACTACAGCAATATCACCACCTGGTATACCTCCATCGCGGACATTGACCACGGCGTGCTGTCATCCGGTGGTGGCAATCTGCATGTCGATGCGGCCGGGGATATTCTTACCACGGGTTTCGCCACCCCGGATTCGGCTATCTGGTACAGCGATGCTGTTAACAATCAGGGGGAGAATCTAAAGCGCATTGCCGGTGGCGTGATCAATGTGAGTGCCGGCGGTGATATTCTGGGATCATCATTTCATAATGACGGTACCAGCGTGAGTGTGCTTGCCCGCGGCGCCATCGCCGAGGCCGACGAAAACGGAGCGGCCGCTATGGTTTCCGCCGCCTCATCACAGGTGGAACTGACGGCCATCGGGCGAATGGTTCTGGAAGGCATGGTGAATTCCTCCATTGCTCCCTATGATACCTCCCGTTTTGCAGCGCCTTTTCTGGGTGCTCAAGCGATTAACAGCGATTTCGGGGGCAAATATTTTTCCGGCTACGATAGCACGCGGCTGCATTTGCGCAGTGTGGCTGATGAGGTGCGACTGAAAGGCGATCTGGAATGGGGTGGCGCATTCAGTCAGTATTTCAGTGGGGTGGGGAGCACGGGGTTCCGCTCGATGCTGGCTGCCAACTATATGTTACCGGCTAATGTGACCCTGGAATCCCTGGCCGCGGATGTAGTACTGGACAGTCGGGCCGCGCAGCTGGAAGTGTCCGGCAGTCAATTCAACATTGACGAAAATGCCCTGACTCTGTTTCCTGCGACGGACTCAAGGCTGCGAATTATGGCCGCCGGTTCCATCCTTAGCGGCGACCAGAATCTGATAGTGTATATTCCGGATTTCGCCAGTTCCGAACTGCCCTCACTGGAACAGACCGCCACTAATCTGAACACCGCCGACCAGGTGGCGGGGCTGTTATTTCCCCATGGTTTCCTCAGTGGCAATACCACACTCAATCACAGTGCGGATCTGGTGCAGCGGCCCCAGGGTATTGGCAGTCAGCTGGTGGCGCTCACCGGGGATATTGGCAAGCAAGGCTCTATCCTGACTTATCAGTTGCCCCATGCGGTGTCGGTCTTTGCCGGCAAAGACATCGTCAATACCACTTTTCTGTTGCAACATTCCAGCGCCAACGATCTCAGTTCTATCGTTGCTAACAATGATTTCCGCTATATCCTGCGCAGTGACGGGACCGGTACCGGTTTGCAGACAGTGCAGGTGGCGGGTCCGGGGGATCTTCTGCTACAGACCGGAGGCGATATTGATCTGGGGGCATCGAGAGGGATTCGCTCCATCGGCAATGCCGATAATCGTGTGTTGGGGCCCGGGGGCGCCAGCGTACATTTATATGCCGGGGTTGATAACACCATATATTCCACCTCGGGTGACTATGGGCTGTTGGCAGGGACCGCCATGGAACGCAACAGCCAATCACCACTGTTCCGCCGTTATTTCTCCGATCAGGAGATTGACCAGGCCACGTTTATCGATTTGGCGTTGGCGGTTCTGGAGCGGGGTGCCGGGGCCTCTGACAGCGAGGATATTTATGACACTCTGACCGGCTTCATCTCCAGCGCCACCGGTACCAGTGTTACCAGTGCCGCCGGTGCCAGGGCTGATTTCCTGGCGTTGGATACCAGTTTGCAACAGCGGTTGGCGGTGAAGCTGGTGGCGCAGAGCGGGTTGGTCAGTCCGGATACCGTGGTGCCCGGTGCCGGCACCCTGTTCAGCATTCCCGAAGTGGGGGCAGCCGGGCTGCAGGCAGGCGCCGAGCGCACCCGCCTGTTTCAGGAATACCTTGCCGCCAGCGGCGGTTTCTTGTCCCTGGACGGGTTGCAGAGCGAGAGTCGGGCGCCGGATCTGATAAGTGCCAGTGACAATATCAGTTCGCTGGAACAGCTTTCCCGCCTGCCGGCCAGTGAACAGGTCAGCCTGGCACTGGCGGCGCTGGAAAACCTGGATGCGGCGCGCCAGCTGCTGGTGGCTGAATTGGTCATGTTGGCTCATAACGAGGCCAGCGCCGCCGAAGGTTCGGACGCCGGTAGCGCGGTGTTCAATTTTGAACGGGGCTATGTGGCGCAAAGACTGTTGTTCGGCAGCGATTATGACTTCGCTCTACGAGGCATGGCTTTAAAAGCGGCTTTGATCCAGCTCAAACAGAGTAACACTGCCGGGCTGGCGCGGCTGCAGCGGGCACTGGGTGACTTCGCCAGTGGTCAGTTGGACAGGTCACAACTGGATGCCACCCTGCAGCAGGTAAGTGGTGTCAGTTTCGCGGGTTTGAGCGGGGATCAGATTGCCGCCTTGTTGGATGGCGTTGAGGAACTGGATAATTCGAATCTGGGCGGTCCGGGTTCGGCACAGGCCAGTTCATTGAACCAGGTCCTCGGCTTCTGGGAAGCGGATTCCGGTCTGGACTTTGCTATCAATTCTCTGGTCCAGGGTGGGGGTGATATTGATTTAAGATTTTCCACCATTCAAACCCAGGCCAGCGGGGATATCAGCCTGTTCACCCCGGCTGGCAGCGCTGACGTTGGAGTCTCCGCGTCCCTGGTGGAATCTTTGGGCTTGGGTAAAACCAGCAGTGAGCTGGGTATTTTCACCCTCGCCAGGGGGGATATCGGCTCGATCGTTGCCAATGCCTTTAATGTCAATGAATCCCGCACCATACCCGCCGCCGGCGGCAGCATTAACCTGTGGTCCGCGTTTGGTGATATCGATGCGGGTCGCGGTGCCAAGACCGCGGTGGCCACCCCGCCCACACGCTTTGACGTCAACCCTGACACCGGCGCTATCACTTTCATCGTGCCACCGACGACCACGGGTAGCGGCATTCAGACCCGCGCAAGCTCAGTTTCCACTACGGCGCAACTGACACCAAGCCAGCGTTATTTCACCATTGCCGAAGGTGTGGGTTCCATTTCACTGGCCACGCCGCTCGGCATTGTTGACGCCGGCGAAGCAGGTATTCAATCCGCCGGTGACCTGTTCCTGGGTGCGGCGAAAGTCAGTGGGGCTGACAATATCAGCGTGGGAGGCATATCCACCGGGGTTCCCACCACCACCTCCATCGGTTCGGATATTGGCGGGTTGGGGGCAGCGGTGGATGCAGCCACATCATCGATACAGGAAAGCGCTGAAAAGGCTGCCAGTGACCGCGCCCAGCGCAGTACGGCATTTGTAACCATTGAGTTGCTCTAGAAGCCGTGCCGAGATGGTGCAACCTGTTTGTCACTAATCTGTTATACGTTTCTGATTTACTTGGGCGCCTGAATAATTAGGGGGAACTATGCGCTCGGCATTGCTGATAATGTTTTTATCCATGCTACCCGGTCTTGCATCTGCCTGGTGGAACGAGGACTGGTCTTATCGGGTGGGCTACACAGTTGATACCAGCGCCTTGGCCGATGTGGATGCTGAGACGGTGTCAGTACCCGTGTTGATCCGACTGCATTCAGGAAATTTTGAAGATTTTTTCCTGGTGAAGGAGGATTTAAGCGATCTGAGGTTTATAGGTTCGGATGACAAAACGCCCCTGAAATTTCATGTTGAATCCTTCGATCTGTTAAACCAGCTTGCGTTTATCTGGGTTAACCTGCCGGTACAGATTGCCCAGGCCATGGGCCCCAAAAAAATCTGGATGTACTATGGCAACAGTGAGTCCATGGGTGGCCAGGATGCCGCAGGAACCTATGGTGCAGATACTATGGCTGTGTTTCACTTCGACGCCGCCAACCCGGCTCCGGTGGATCAGACGGCCTATCAAACACCAGTGGCCGAGTTTACCGCAGAATTTACTGAGTCCTCGCTGATAGCTGGCGGCGCCCGCTTTGCGGGCTCCGGGGTAATGGTGATACCGCAAAGCCAGGCCCTGACCCTGGACCCTGCCACCGGTTACACCCTGAGTTTCTGGATTAAGCCCACGGCCGCAGCGCAGGACCACGGTGTCCTGAACCAGGGGGATGGCAACAGCGCTCTGGCGGTTTCCCTGGCCCAGGGAATTCCCACCCTGACGTGGGGCACCGGCGGCGAGCAGACTGAAGTTAGAGCCACTAACGCTTTGGCTCCGGACCAGTGGCATAACCTGGCGCTGGTGGTGGCTGCGGATTCCATCGCGTTGCTGGTTAATGGCGAATCCGTTGTCCAGGAATCCATTGCAGGCTTCCCCGCTTTTGCCGGCGATCTGACGCTGGGGGGTGATCCGGCTGCAGAGCAGTATTTGTCGGCTGACCTGGATGAACTAATAATTGAACGGAATGCTCGATCCCAGGGGGAATTGAGATTCCGCTCCCAGTCCCAGGGCATGATGAGTACCATTGTTACCGCCGGTCAGGGTGAACAGCTGGGCAGTGCTGGCGGAGAGTCCTATTTCGTAACCATTTTCCAAAGCACGGGTACCGAAGGCTGGACCGTCATTGTGCTGTTGACCATTATGGCGGTGATCAGTTGGGGCGTTATGGTATTCAAAGCATTTTTCATCAATCGGGTGAAGAAAGACAACAATGCGTTCATGGCGGAATACCGCAAACTGGATGCCATGCACATAGCAGCCCTGGATCGTGATGATGACGACTCAGCCGATGTGGCCAGCGAGTCCCAGGCCGCATCATTGTTTGGCAAGCACGATCATTTTCAATCTTCGCCTCTTTATCATATTTACCACCGTGGTATTTCTGAAACCAAGCATCGTCTCAGTGACAAACGCAAATCCGGTGGTGTATTGTCGGATGCCTCCTTCAATTCCATACGCTCCGCCCTGGAAGCTTATGTGGTTAGAGAAATCCAGTCTCTCAACAGCAATATGGTTTTGCTCACCATCGCCGTGTCCGGCGGGCCTTTCCTGGGATTGTTGGGGACCGTACTGGGGGTCATGATCACTTTCGCGGCCATTGCTTCCACCGGCGATGTCAACGTGGCCGCCATTGCGCCGGGGGTGGCGGCGGCCCTGTTGACCACAGTGGCCGGCCTGGTGGTGGCCATCCCGGCGTTGTTCGGCTACAACTGGCTCGCCACCCGAATCAAGGAGATGGTCGCGGATATGCATATGTTCACCGATGAGCTGGTGACCAAGCTGGCCGAGCACTATTGCGAGTAAACCAAATGCGATATCGGGACGAAAGCAAAATTTACGACGAAGTCAATGTGACACCAATGTTGGATTTGTCTTACGTGTTGTTGATTATATTCATTATTCTGACTACGGCCACAGTGCAGGGCATCCAGGTGAATCTGCCCAAGGCCAGCGCTGCGCCCAGTCTTTCGGAGCCCAAAACCAAAGCGGTTACCATCACCGAAGATGGAACCATTTATCTGGATACCTATCCGGTGAGCCTGGGTGAACTTGAATCGCTGTTACGTCAGTATAAAGCGGTCACTCCGGATCTGCCCGTTATCATCAAAGCCGATGCCACCATTCAATATCAAAAGGTGGTGGATGTGCTGGACCTTATGGGACGCCTCGAGATTAACCAGCTTGGCCTGGTCACCAAAAAGGTGGTCAAGTAATGCGGGGCCGACGATGAATCCATCCCAAGTTTACGCTTATGTCAAATCGGGCAGTTAGATATATTCCAGTATTAATCGGAGTACTGGTGCTGCTGTTAATTATCGCGGCAGGTGTTTATTTCATCTCCAGTCTCGAGGATCCGGCCCAAAAGAAGAAAGTGGTTCAACAGGTGACAGTGGTAAAACCGCCGCCGCCACCACCGGAACCGCCGCCTGAAGAAGAGATAGAAGAAGAGGTAGAGGAACAAATTGAAGAAGAGATTCCCGATGATCCGGAACCATTACCGGATCAACCGTCCGATCAGCCACCCGGTGAAAATCTGGGGTTGGATGCGGAGGGTGTGGCCGGTGGCGATAGTTTCGGCCTGGCAGCACGCAAAGGTGGACGTGGTTTGCTCAGCGGGGGTGGCTACGGCGCCTATCTGAAGAATCAGCTTAATAAAGCCGTCCTCAATGACGAGGAATTGAAGTACCTGGATTACGTCGCCATTGTCAGTATCCGGTTGGGAGCCGACGGCGGCTTTGAAACCGTGGACGTTGAGTTGGAAGAGGGTTCCGATCGGGCCCGGGAAAGACTGCAATATTTGTTTGCTAACATGGGCGGGCTGGATCGTGCGGTTCCATTTGAGGAACGCGACAAAACCTTCAGACTGCGCATCAGTTCAGTGTTGTAAAGAGTTTCTATTATGACTATAGCAAGACCTTTAGTGAATCTAGGGCGCGTACTGCTGGCATTGGCGCTGGGATCTGTTCTGCAACCCGTGCAGGCCAGCGAAATTACAGGCACTGACCTGCTTAATCTGCTGGTGGACAGTAAAGTAATCAGCGAACAGCAGGCTGATGAGCTGGTGGACAGGATTCAGCGCCGTTCCCAGCCGGATCCCAATCAGCCGGATATTAACCCGGGGGATGTGCTGCAGTTACTAAAGGATTCGGGCGCCATTAGTGAGTCGGCCTACCAGGATCTGATGCAGAAACAGGAGCGCCGAAAACAGGCGATGTCGTCGCAGCAGGGTGCTGAGTCCAAAGCGGATTCCTCGTCCAAAGTCAGGGTGCCCTATCTGCCCGACTACATCCGGCGGGATCTGGAGCAATCCATTAAGCATCAGGTGGAGGTGGATGTGGTCCAAAAAGTCAAGGATGAAGCGGTGCGCACAGCACGAGTTTATGGCTGGGGCATCGAAGAGGCGCCCGGATGGGTGCATAGTTTAAAGATCAGTGGCGATGGACGTATCCGGTATCAATGGGATCATTTCCCCGACGACAATGCGGCAATCAGTTACCCTGACCTCAACGCCATCAATGATAGTGGTGAACTGGTTTTCAATAATGTAGAGGACGATCGCCATCGTTTCCGTAGTAGATTCAGGGTGCTGCTAAAAGCAAAACCTTCTGAGCGTATAGAACTGGGGGTACGCCTGACCACGGGTGACGAGGGCGATCCGGTGTCAGCGAACCAGACCCTGGGTCGGTTTTCGCAAAAATGGGATGCCAGCTTCGACTTGGGCTATATCAAATTCACCTCATTTGAAGAGAACTGGGTGTTTGCCGGGGGCAGGGTAAAGAACCCATTCTTGCACACTGATCTGGTATTCGACAGTGATATGACCTTTGAAGGTTTGTATGGGACCCACTATTGGTTGCGGCAGGAATCGGTATTTGATGACCAGCGTCAGTGGGACCCCTATATCACTATAGGATTGTTCCCGCTGCAGGAAATTCACAGTTCCAGAGCTGGCTTGCAGGAGGCCACTCAGGATCTTATTTCTGAAATCAACGATCAGGATAAATACCTTTACGCAGCCCAGATTGGCGCGAGCTACGATTTTATTAACCGCAATAAGCTGGAAATGGGTCTGGCCTATTATAAGTACGACCAGATTCAGGGGCGACGCAATCCGTTTGAGGGTACCGGCGCCACGGACGCCACCGCATCGCAGTTTTATCAACTGGGGAACTCATTGATTCAGATCAATCATCCCAATGATCCGGTGAAATTGGGGCTGGCATCCGGTTACGAACTGATAAACGCCACGGTCAAATATACTATGGTGGATTTTTTTCCGACCTATGTATTCCTGCACGCCGACTTTGTAAAAAATCTGGATTTTGACCAGGACTATATTGATTCTTTGTATCCAGGAGTGGACGTGCCGAGCCGGGATCAGGGTTACGAGTTCGGCATAGCGGCGGGGACCTCGACGCTGACCTATCTTCGAGACTGGCGGGTGTCTTTCCTCTACCGACATCTCGAAGGCGATGCGGTGCTGGACGCATTCGCAGATTCGGATTTTCTGCTGGGTGGTACCGACGCCGAGGGTTATATCCTGCAGTTCCAGTACGGCATTTACGACAACACTGTAGTCTCTGCCAAGTGGCTGAGTGCGGATGCCATAGATGCAGACCCCAGTGACTCAGAGGATTTCAATCTCAGCGTCGATACATTGCAGGTGGATGTGTCGGCAAGCTTTTAACCGGAGTGGGAATGTTATGAAGCATATCATCGGCATGGCTTTCATTACTCTGATCGCATCCTGTTCGGTGCTGCAACCGAATTCGGAATACAGTCTGGAACGCCAGGGCGTGGTGTTTGATCAACTGGCGCAGTTACGCCGGCAAGTGGAGGAGGGTCAACGCCCCGACCCCGAACTGGTCCGGCAGATCCGGTCTACCTTGGAGCAGGAGGACAACCCCCTGGCGTTAGGGGATTTGAATTACTTACTGGGTATGGCGCATTACATTGTGATGCGTGCGGATCAGCAGGATCCCGTGAATTATCGGTTGGCCGAATCGTATTTTGCTGCGGCGGAACATCAGTACCATAAGCTGAATGAGGACTGGCTGGAGGCAAATGCCAGTTATGGCAAGGCCCTGACCTATTTTCGTGCTGCGGAATTTGATCAGGGTTGCATGGCCTACGAACACACTGTCAAGCTGCTTGATTCCGGTGACGGTAAGATCAGAGAATTTTTCTACGATGAGTCAAAATTTGACCAGCCCAAAGCCTATGTGGAGGGCGTGCTGGGAGTGGCCTGTAACATCAAACAACGACTGTCAAAAAACTGAAACATCCGGGCGTTAGTGTGCAGCGAGGAGTTAAGGGATTCGGCCGGATTCGTTTTATGCCGTCAGCACCGGGGAGCATTATGAATAAGTACCTCTTGTCCATGGTGGTATGCTTGGTCATCGCGCCGGGAGTGGCGATTGCCAACACTAAAGACCTACAGAACGCGCTGGCGAAGGCGCAATACATGTTGCGTCAGGCAACCCAGGAAAAGCAGGAACTGTCCGGGAAGGTAGCCCAGCTGGAGCAAGAGATAAAGCAGTTGAAGGAGCAGACTGCCAGGAAAATTGCCGCCGAAGAATCCACCTCCGATAAACTCAGCAATAAGCTTGATATGTATCAGCAGAAGTTCACCGAATTGCGAGCCAATTACGTCGAGCTGCTGGATTCCTATCGCCAGGAACAGGCCAAATCCACCGAACTCAGTGATAAGTTGGCGCAGGCGTCACAGCAGTTTCAACAATGCAAGACAGATAACCTTGCCTTATACGGAGTCAACCAGGAGCTGTTGGGAAAATATGAGGACAAAGGGTTCTGGGATTTGCTGGCAAAAAACGAGCCCTTTACCGGAATCAAACAGGTTGAAATAGAGAATCTTATCCAAACTTATCAGTTCAAGAACGAAGATCTTCTGGTGAAGGACTCCACTCAGGAGACGCCCTCAGCAAACAACTAATACAGTTTTCACTAAAACCTTCGCAAAACACACACTTCGCAGATATTAGACCGCCGTCAGGCGGTTTTTTTTGTCCATTATTCCGCCAGTCACAGACTTACCCCTTTCAGTCGACGTTTCTCAGACTCATTCACTGCGAAATCTGGTTGTCAGATTCTGTGCATTCATTTGTAATTGAAATGTATTCGAATATTCACCAACAACGCACCGCATTTTGCTACCTTAAGTCTGCGCTTTGTCCTCGGATTTGGATACTTGTGACACTTATAAATAACGGGTAAACACCAACCCTGGGGGGGGACAGCCAATGAGGATCAAAAAGTCAGTTTCACTACGGTTGAATGAGTCAGATATCGAAAAGATAAAAGAGATTTCAGAACGGCTGGGCGTAAAGGAGTCGGCGCTGTTGCGGTTTACTGTTAAGCAAACACTGCAGCGGTTATTGCCGTTTCGCAAAGGCGGTAGCAAAGGCGTGGATCTGGTGCCTGCATTGGTGGAGTGCGGCCCTGATCTTTGTCATTACCTGGAACTGGACGCCGCGGATCTGAATCGGATTGTGAATTTCGGATTGCAGTCAGAGGAGGCAGCAGTGGATCAGGAGGATCTGGAGATACTGGTGGCAGCCGGGGCGACACCGCCCTATATCCGCCACAGAATCGCTAATAAACGGCAGGGAGGATTGGCAGAGCTGGACAGGCAACCCGTCAAGCAGCATTTTTTTGATAAGTACCTGTTTCCGGCCCGGGAAAAGCGGGGCCAATGTGGCAATGACCAGCGGTCGGAGTCAGAGGGAACAGAAAACAAGGAAACCTTAAATACCATGGGAGCAACTAAGTATGTCATTCAATAAAATACTCGTCTCGCTGGCTTCGACGGCGCTGCTGGCGTCAGCGACCACCGGTTTCAGCGCCATGTTAACCAGCAATAACCAAGCCATTGATTATGGCACGCTGTCCGTAATGGACGCCGGTAACGCCGGGGATATCAGTATTACCACGGGATCCGGTATCAGTGTCCAGGCCGCTGCGGTATCCCCCGGTATGGTCTACGAAAACGTTGAGGCAGTGGAGGGTTCTTCCTATAGTGTTGTGGCTTTGGAGGATCTGGCACTGGGGGAATATCAACTGACGCTCACGGACTTTGAATTTTTCGATCCCTTTGAGCGGCTGGGCGCTGCCTTAACCACCGCCAGTCAGTCCGTGGCGGAACTCATCCTCACGGATATGGCCCAGGACAGCATCACATTTAATATCGGAAATCAGGATTCCTACTATCTTTCAATATTTGCCCAGGGAGCCACCCAATCCGCATTGGGTCTGTACGGCATTGAACTGGACTACCTGGATGGCACCAACGTACCCCTACCCGGCGCCGCGGTGCTGTTTTTGAGTGCTCTGCTCGGCATGGCCTGGATCAAGCGCGACGCACTGGTTTAACCCTTAGCTGTGAACAAAGGCCGGACTCTCTGAGTCCGGCCTTTGTATTTTTATCTGCAAGATAAAAGAAATAAAAGCTTCATGTTTAGCGGTTACAGTAAGCGATCCTGAGTGATTCATATTGAAAAACCGTTATGCTGCATTTGCTGAAAATAACCGTGCTTGTGCTGGGTGTAGTACTGGCCTGTTTTACCGCTGTTGCCACTGCGCAAGAGAAACAACCTTCAGGATATCGTTTACAGCCGGGTGATGTCCTGGAAGTGTCGGTTTGGAAAGAGCCAGAGCTGTCCAAAGAACTGCTGATTTCACCGGATGGAGATATCGCGTTTCCCCTGGTGGGACAGATCAGCACCCACAACAAAAGCATTGGGGAGTTGCGGCAGGAAATAATTGATAAGCTGTCTGCGTATATCCCCGAGCCGTCAGTGAACGTGGCGTTGCTAAAGGCGGCAGGGAATATGTATTACGTGGTGGGTAAGGTCAATCGCCCCGGCCAGTATGCCATGCTTGGGCCCACCTCTGTGCTGCAGGCAATCAGTATGGCAGGGGGGATGACGCCCTATGCAGACCGCAATGATATTCTGGTAATCCGCCAGGATGCGCCTACAGCAATTCCGTTTCGCTATGGCGATATGGAAGACGGTAAGGACCTGGCGCAGAACATTGAATTAATGAGTGGTGACGTGGTTCTGGTGCCCTGAGGTGTTCGGGTACAAGACAACAGCATTGGCTGTATGGCTCCTGTTGTTCGCTAATTTGGTGGCGGCAGGTGACAACAGGTTGCAAATGCGCATCGCAGCCGGGCTCTCGGCGGATGATAATTATGGTCTGCGTACGGCTTTTCGGAATGATGTGGTTGGAGCACTGGCCCGCGTCGGAGTCAACTATAAACGTCACACCGAGCGGTCAGACTGGCAGATAGACGCTCTGGTGCAGGATGAGTATTTAAGTCAGCCTCTGGATGAGGAGAATGACTATGCCAAGTTGACCATCAAAGGGGCGCGAAAATATCGTCGTCTAGAACTCTCCGGTAACCTCAGTTTTATTAGAGATACCACGCTGACTGATGAGGCGTTAACCAGCGGTCCGACAACGGTCAATGTAGAGCGGGACCGGGCGGCCGCTGACTTATCCCTGGCTATGGGAATATCGGAACGCCAATTTTCAAGAGTGACGCTGTATCATCAGGCGCTAAGGTTCGATGAGTTTTCACGGGAGCTGACGGAATATGACTATAACACCGCGGTTGTACAATATTTCTATTCTTTGACAGAGTTGCATCGGATGTACCTGAGTGCGGCCATGGACCGTGTTGATTACCAGGATTTTGAGCCCAGGTCGCTGGTGTTCAACGGCCAACTGTTCTTTGATAATACTCAGAGCACCAGCGCGTCGTTGGGTCTGAGGGGTTCGGTTAGTGAGCGTCTTACTTATGATGTCAGTGTCGGTTATCGCCAAACCGATTACGAAGGTCAATATGTAATACGTACACTGTTTGGAGATGTGTTTGTGCCATACGAGGAAGAAGGCAATGGCGTAGTGGCAGACGTCAATCTCCGTTACGGTGGCGAAACCTCCCTTGGTTGGATCAAGCTGAACCGGAGGCTGTCGCCGAACTCTGTAGGGTCGGTAATTGAATATAGAAGTCTGGCGTTGGGTAGTGAGGCTCGGTTATCCAAGAAGTTTACAGTCACGGGTGAGATTCTTTTACGCCAACAGCGCAGTGACCTGGAACAGGATACAGACGATAATCTGGATAACGTGTACGTGATCGTCGGTGCGGAATGGGCGCTAACACCCCAACTTAAACTTGGCGGGGAGTATCGTTACTTGGAACGCACTTATACCAGTAATAATGTAGATACGGAGTCCAACCGAATTCAGGTCAGTGTGACCTGGTTGTTAGATGAGTTGCAGTGGTAAGGGTTTACACAGCCAGCAGTTGTACCAATGGGCAGAGGATCAATTGAATTGGAATCGCACTCCGACAAGAAAATCTCGCTAGACGATATTATCTCTATCTTCAAACGGCGGTGGAAAGCAGCCGTTGTTGTCGGGATGATTGTGGCCGGTATCAGCATTGCTTATGCGCTACTGGCGCCTCCCAGTTACCGCTCGGAATCGACGATTCTGATTGAGCAGCAGGAGATTCCCCGGGAGCTGGTGCGGTCAACGGTCACCAGTTTTGCAGCCCAACGGATACAAATGATCATCCAGCGGGTTATGACCTATTCCAAACTGGTTGAATTAATAAAAAAATACGATCTGTATGAGGAGGAGCGGGAAGAGGAACCACTGGAGTGGGTGGTGGATGAGATGCGCAAGGATATCAGTCATCGCATGATCAGTGCCGAGGTGGTGGATCCCCGCTCCGGTCGACCGGTTGAAGCCACTATTGCATTTAAAATAGGCTATGAAAATCAATCGCCAAAGACCGCACAATTAGTGGCTAATGAACTCACCTCACTGTTTCTCAGTGAAAATATCAAAACCAGACAAGCCATGGCAGAGGATGCTGAAGCTTTCCTGGCGGACGAAGTCCAGCGTCTGCAGCAGCAAAGTGAAGCCCTGGAAGCCCGGCTGGCGCAGTTCAAGGAAAAGAACCTCCGTAAACTGCCGGAATTAACCAGTTTAAATATGAATCTGATGGAGCGTACTGAACGGGAGTACTTTGAAATCAGCCGACAGATCCGGACCTTGGAAGAGCGCCGGATTTTCCTGGAATCCAGCCTGTCGCAGCAGGAGCCCACCAACGCCGTGGTTGGCGCGGGCCAGGAAGCCACATTGACCCCCACGGCCCGGGCCCGGTTGCTGCAAAACCGCTATATCACCCTGCTGGCCACTTATTCAGAGAATCATCCGGATGTGGTGAAGACCCGTCGTGAGTTGGACCGATTGCTGGAGGAGGGCGACTACCCCAGTGAGTCCCGTTTCGTGAAACGTCAAGTTGAAATCTACCAGGCGGAACTGGCCGATGCCAGGAGCCGCTATGGCGATGCCCATCCTGACGTCAAGCAATTGGTTAACAAGCTCGCCGCTCTGCGGGAACGCCTCGACTCAGGCAGTCTCGACAATTACAGTACCGAGGATCTGAATGATGCAGACAATCCCGCTTACGTCCAGCTGGCTACGTCCCTGAAAACGGTAAAAGTTGAATTGCGGCAGCTGCGGCAAAGCCGGGATCAGGTAAAAGCAAAGCTGGATCAACTGGAAACCGCTATTGTCGATGCTCCCAAGGTGGAAAAAGAATATCGCGAGTTAACCCGGGATTACGAAAACACCGTCAGTAAGTATCAGGAACTCAAGGCGAAACAACTTGAAGCCAGGATGGCAAAATCCCTTGAGCAGGAAAGCAAGGGCGAACGCTTCACCCTGATAGAGCCACCGCTTACGCCGGTTAAACCGGTGCGGCCCAACCGGTTGCTGATCGCAAGTGGTGGTCTATTGCTGGCGCTGCTGGCGGCGGGTTTGTCGGTACTGGCTCTTGAACAGCTGGATCAGACATTCCGCAGCCCTTCGTCGGTGGCCGGCTTTCTCGGGCAGTCGCCCCTGGCGTCTATTCCTCATATTACCACACCACAGGAGTTGGTGGCGGAGAAGCGGCTGAAATACGGGTTGGCAGCAGGTTGCGTTGTCTTATTCCTGGCTGCCCTGGCTACCATTCATTTCACCTGGATGCCCATCGATGTACTCTGGTATGTCGCACTGCGCAAACTCAGCTAAGGTGAGTATTATGAACGTGAATACGAGTAACAGTCAGGTTGTAAACAGCATGCAAGGGGCCACCAAACTGGTTTACCCGATTCGCTATCGTTTTACTCAGATTCATAAGGTCGAAAAAGACTACCTAAACCGTCATCGGGTTTTGAATCCGGCATCTTCCAGGTCCGTCATCAAATCCTATAAACTGCTACGTACCCAGGTCATCCGAAAACTGGCCCGGAACAACTGGAACAGCCTGGCGGTGGTCAGTGCGCGTTCAGGTCAGGGAGCGACTTTGACTGCCATTAATCTTGCCATCAGCGTGTCATTGGAGCCGAACCGCACCGTGCTATTGGCGGACTTTGATTTTCGCAACCCTTCCATCCATCGTTATTTCAATTACACGCCGATTCTCGGGCTCAGTGATTACGCGCTGGACAACGCCAGAATAGAAGACATGCTGTTCACTCCCAATATAGAAAGCCTGGTGGTATTGCCGGGTAGAGAGCGATTTGAAGACTCCTCCGAGCTGCTGGCTGCGCCCAATATGGTCTCATTGGTGGGTGAACTTAAGACCCGTTATGCACAACGGATCATCATCTATGATATGCCGCCACTGTTGGAATCGGATGATGCATTGGCATTCGCAGACAATTACGATGCCATATTGCTGGTAATCGAGGAAGGAGTGACCAAACGGTCCGATATCAAGCGAATCGCCGAACTGGTGGGGGAGAAACCGGTATTAGGTACGGTATTCAACAACGTCAGTTAATAGCGCGACTTAATCTGTTGGTTATTGTTGGGTGTGCGTTGATGATGGCCATGGGGTCACCCGCTTGGGCGGCCCTGCGCTCTAATCAGGTTGCGGTCATTATTAATGAGGTGGATCCGCAGAGCGTCGCGGTAGGTGACTATTATCGCAAGGCGCGTAAAATCCCGGTTGAGAATATTATCTATGTCAGCTTTTTTGGTGATGACAGTGCGATTTCCCCCGACGATTTTACGCAGCTTTATAAGGTGATTCAGGCCAATACCACCGACCGCATCAGGGCTTATGCGATCACCTGGACCCGGCCTTATCGTGTCGGTTGTAGCTCCATAACCAGTGCTTTGACATTTGGCCACCGTAGCGATCTTTGTCATCAACCGGAGGCCTGCTTACCAACGTTCCAGTCACCGCTCTACGAGACTGTCGAATCTCATCAGGGAGACATCCAAATCAGGCCTTCCATGATGCTGGCCGGTGTTTCGGAACAGGCTGTATTCCGACTGATTGACCGTGGGATCACCGCCGATGGATCCAACCCGCGGGGCAAGGCGTTCCTGGTTGAAACCCCTGATCCTGCCCGAAGCCTGAGAGCCAGGCGTTTTGCCCGAGCGTTTCGCAACTATCAATCCAGCCGTATCACAACAACACATCTGCGAGCACCTTATCTCACCTCTCAAGATAATCTGTTGTTCTATTTTATCGGTGATTCCAGAGTGTCATATCTGGGAACCAATCGTTTCTTGCCAGGCGCGGTTGCCGATCATTTAACTTCCGCCGGGGGCATGCTGACGGACAGTTACCAGATGAGCCTGTTACGCTGGTTGGAGGCCGGGGCAACGGCCAGTTACGGCGCGGTATCGGAACCCTGCAACATGCTGGAAAAGTTCCCCAATCCGGTAGTGCTGATGCACCGCATTGAAGCGGGGGAATCACTGATTAGTGCTTATTGGAGCAGTGTTAAAATGCCGGGTCAGGGAGTGTTCGTGGGGGAACCACTGGCGGCGCCCTATGCAAACCGTCACTGAAACGGAGATTCAGTATCTGCATGGTGATCGGATAATGCTGAAGAGGCGGCACGCCTGACAACCTTCAGTGTATCTTCGACGACTCTCTGCTGGGTATATTCCGCAAGGAATAGCTTACGACTGGCTTGCGCCATCCGCGCGTAGGTTGGTTGATCCTCCAGAATATCGAGGATTGCCTGGTCCAGGCCCTGATGGTCGGCGGGCTTCACCAGAACGCCATTGATCCCATCCTGGACAATCTCCCGGCAGCCTGGGGTGTCGTAGGCTACCAGGGGCAATCCACAGGCAGCGGCCTCTATCAAAATACGGGGTACACCTTCCCCATAGCGGGACGGTAAAACCACCAGATGGGACTGGCGCAACATGATCGCCATTTCATCCACCTGGCCTAAATGGGAGATAACTTTCTGCTCAACGAGGTGCTGCAGTTCCAGATCCGATATGGATTCCGGGTTGCCCGGATCCGGTTCACCGGCGATCACAAACTCAAACCTGTCATTCAATCGCTGTGCGCAGCCGATAAAGTCAAACAGTCCTTTCGGCCGCAACAGGCGCGACGCGAACACCACCCGCGGCCTGGTGTTGACAGGAACAGTGCATTGGCCCGAGGGCGCAAATTTTTCAGGATCAACACCGGACCCTCGGATCAGATGTATCTGGTCGGGCTTGACCAGTTGATTGTCTATGAGGTAACGCTGATCATCTGGATTCTGCACAATGGTGTAGTTGGCGGTACCTTTTAGTGCCAGCCTCAGCAGATTATTCAGTAGCAGTCGTAATAGCCTGAATTGCCAGTTGTGTCCGGAAAATACGCTGCCGAGCCCGGCAATTGCATTGACCCGACCGGTGCCGGGAACCGTGGCGCCAGCAAAGGTCCCGTAGACGACACATTTAATGGTAAAGTTGACAATGATGTCTGGTTTTTCGCGCAGCAGTAGCTTACGGATCCGCCTGAGCAACAGTAATTCCCGTAATGGATTGAGGCTTGAACGGCGCATGTCCACTTGTATAAATTCGAAACCTGCCTGTTCCAGTCGCTCCGTATATTGGTCTCTGGGGGCAACCATAACCACCCTGTAGCCAGCTTCCCGCAGGGACTGCGCCAAAGCGCTACGGAAATTGTACAGATACCAGGATGTATTACTGAACAAAATAATCGTCTGATCCATTGCTTGCCTGCTGTTGCTATCAATCCTGGAGTGAAACCCGCCTGGGAGAACGACCACCTGGCTCATCGGTAAAGCGTTTTATACTGTTCCACTATCCGATCCAGGGAAAAATTGCGTTCTATCCGCGCCAGTGCCCGGTCACCTTGCTGGTGACGGATGGGTTCCGGAGTGGACATGACTGCGTCCAGGGCACTAACCAATGCATTGGTATCTCCAGGCTCATAAACCATACCGGTATCACCCACTATAAACGGGGAGTCCCCCACATTACTCACTATGCAGGGTAATTTGCAGGCCATTGCCTCACCGATGACATTGGAAAATCCCTCGCCCCAAAGGGATGACGATACCAGACAATCCAATAGATTGATGAGCTGGGGAATATCCGGTTGTTCCCCCAACAGCCGCACTTCACTCTGTAATTGAAGTTGATTGATCAGTCCAACCAACTCCGTGTTGTCAGCATCCAGACCGGCGCCAATCAAAACGGCGACAAAACCCGGTTTCTGGCCCTGGGTTAGTCGTCGTTGCTTCAATTCCGCCAGTGCTTCCAGAAAATGACGATGGCCTTTCATAGGGTGGTATCTTGCAATGACTCCAATTACAAACATCGATTCTCTGATGTCGTAGTTATGCCGTAATGAGACTTTGCTGGCAGGATTGCTTTGCAGCGCTTGCAGATCAAAACCATTATAAATCACCACAGCCTTTCCGCTATTGAAACCCAGTGCCTCATGTTGACGTTTGCTGATACTGCTGTTGTAAATGATTCTGGAAGGTAACCATGACATCCAGGCGCAAAGGCTGATGACAATACGTAGCGGCAGTGTTTCCAATTTGATGTCATGAATGGAATGGCGAATATTCCATACCAGTTGCGCGTGGCGCATAAATGGTTTTGCCAGTACACTGACCAAAGCCGTGTGGTACATCCAGCAATGGACGGTGGTCGGTCGATACTTGCCAAGCAGTTTGAATAAGGTCATCAGGGCTGGGATTTTCAAGCGTGATGATTTCAGGTTCAAACTGTGAACCTCCACGTTGCTGGCCTGCAGCCGGCGGCCAATGGGGGTGGTGGTGGCGCCATTTAACGCAATCACCACATGACGATAATCCTGGTCCTGGTGAATGATCTTGTACAGCATCATTTCAGCGCCGCCTGTGTTCAGGCCAGTAATGAGGTTGAGGACGGTATTCATGGGGCTATTATACTGGTGGCGGGCTCGAGATATTTGCAGTGATTCAGCCACCCGGAAATCAGGAACAGACGATGAATCCAGGCCCCGTTGATTTGAGACTTCGTCGACGCACTATTTGCGTCCGACCAGAACTGTCGGTAAAGGGGTTCCAGCTCTTTCCGGTCCCAGTAGGGGCAGGCCAGCACTTCCGCATCCACCAGTTTTTGCATGCTTTGTTGAAGGCCGTGATAATCAAACGCGAAAGCTTTCTTCCCCAGTTGGTCGGAATCCAGCTGTAGCCGTGTTTTAAGGCTTTCCCGGATAAAAATTTTATTGCGAAGTCGCTTTCTATCGAACAGCATTGGTTGCGGGTAATGGAACACGGTATGCGCCACTGTCGCATCCATCCAGGGCAAGTGCAAACGCCAGGCGTTTACTGCGGCGGCATTACGTAACTTGCGAATAAACCGTTCGTTATCAATGATGCCGCCTCGAATACGCGCCCTGAATTCCAGGTAGTCCGCAGTTCCGAACTCCCGGTCCCGGGCCAACCAGAAATCACGGGTGTCCCGCTGTCCCGGGAAAAACGTTGTTAACGTGCGGTGGGGTAATCCCGAAAGACCGGTGCGGTGGGCCCGGGTGCGCCGCAGTTGTTCCTCCAGCTCCAGCGGTAGCAATCCCTGGGGAAGCAACCCGTGGAGGGCCTTCATTAGTCCGGCGCTGGTTTGCAGGCGATACTCCCGGGCTGGTGGTATGTGGCCTATATAAATGTCATTACCCATGCCATCAATGATGTGACAATGTGAATCCAGTTGCGGTGCAATCAGCGGATAGAGCAGCGCGGCGTTATCGGTGCAGGGAAAGGGCGCCATAGTAAAATAATCCACAACACGCTTCTGCTCAGGGGTCTTGATGTGACGGGGAATGGTAACGCTGCGATGGCGGAAACCCAGCTTTTTACAGAGTTTTGCCACGATTTCCGATTCGTCCGCCGGACCACGGGCCTTATAAGTAACAGACTGGGTCAAATGGCCGAGGCCGGCCTCTGCCATGGCCAGAGCCAGATAATTGGAATCTTTGCCGGCACTGTGGAACAGGTAGTGTTCGGTATGATTCAGTCCTGCATTCAACAGTGGCTGCACCAGTTGTTCCAGCAGCCGCGACTCATTGTAGGGTTGCTCAACGGTATGCTGTTTGTATTGCTCGCTGAATGGAAAATGCTGTGTGAATGTCAATTTCAGCTTCTGGTCATGGCTCCTGCGAATTGTCAGTTGATCTCCCACTGATAAAATGAACACGTTTTGGTAGATACTGGCAGGCGGTGGAATTACACCGTCCTGCAACAAAAAGGAAAGTCCCTGTTGATTGATCGTCAATGGCGCAACGGTCTCGAGCAGTGCCACAGGATCGCTGCCATAGGTCACCACGTTCTGATGTGGTTGCCAATGTACATAGAGCGGGGTCTGCGCCACCAGATCCGGCTGCAGAACCAGGGGGTCAACCAGATTTTGGGCCACCACCCGCGTTAAGTCGGCAGCAGTGGCAGTGGTCTGGCAGGCTTCCGCAGTGGCGTCATCCGCTGGCATTCATTGCCCCCAGGTATTGGCTCAAGATGTTGCTGACGCCATAGCGCTCGGCAACCTGATGCTTCGGTGAGTCCTCCGCTTGGCATTCGGCGTCCAGTTGATAGTGGATGGCATCGGCCAGTGCAGCGCTGTCACCCACTGGCACCAGCGGCCCCCATTTGCCGTATTCGAGGATTTCCGCAGGACCATTGGGACAATCTGTCGCTACTACCGGTGTGCCAAGGGCAAGGGCCTGGATCAGGGTGTTGGGCAGGCCTTCCCACCGGGATGACAGCACAAACACATCGGCCGCTGCCAGAAAGGGGAACGGATTTTCCTGAAACCCTGGTAGATCCACGACCCCCTTCAGGCCCAACTCAGCAATCATTGCCTGCAGTTCATCGCGCCGGTTGCCTTCCCCCAGGATGATCAGGCGTGCCGGACGGACACGGTGTATTTTCGCGAAGGCCCCAATCAGGGTTTCGTAATCTTTTTGTGGCGACAAGCGTCCCACCGCCAGTATTACCGGACAGGTCTTGTTCTGCAGCCAGGGATGCACCACCGGCTGCCGCGCCAAGCGAAAAATTTCTTCATCCACTACGGGGTTATACACTACCTGGATTAACTCCGGTGGCAATTCAAGCCGCTGGGTAAGCCCCGCGGCTACTCCCTGGGACACGGCAATAACCCGGTTCGCACGGCGGTACAGAAATCCCATCATGAATGGCAGTAGCCGCTCTTTTAACGGCAGGTGACTATTGGAGGCACGGGGCATGGCATTGGCCTCGCGTACCAACAGAGTCATGGTCGGATGGACGATCAGTTTCGCGGTAATGGCCACCAGATTAACGTGCCGCATGGTGGAGATCATGGCGTCCGGTCGCGCCCTGGCGAGATATCGAATCAGCCCCGGTAATGCGCCGATCACCCGGTTGCAATTCAGATCAACCACATTTACCTTGGCCGACACCTGATGCAGGTAGGGGCCTTCCGCGTGCACCAGCACCAGGTCCACCTGGAACGCTTTTTCCGCCAGAGCGTTGGCTATGGTTAACATCACGCGTTCAGCGCCACCGCCCCGCAGGGACGGTAAAAACAAACTGATCTTTTTCATGCAACTACAAACAATCCGATTTGCGATCCTGTGCCGGCATTGATTGTGACCGGATCAAAAACAAGCAGAATCCCGGTGGCGGTCTTGGTGGATAGCGACTAGTGTACGTTGACACGGGACTATAAATAAATATTGTGGCGCTTTGATTTCAGGTCTATGACAGGCAATGTAAGGTGCTGGGTCGTGGAATCACGGCGGACCCCGTTATGACTCAAACGGAGAGAACGGTATGTACAGGCAGCGGATGCGAGTAGTTTTAGTGACCATAATGTCAGCGGCTTTAACAATATCCTGCGTTAAAGCGGAGCCTTGTGGCGACTTTAGTGACACACAGGCTTTGGAACACGCACCCTTCCGTCGAACCACCGGTTTGCGCTGGCACCGGTTGGAGCCACTGGAGAAGGGGCTGGCGCCCTATGGCAGCCCGGCGGCTGTGACGGTGGCCCGTAATATGGTTGCGCTGCAGACCGCCGTGGGGGGCTGGATGAAAAACACGGATCCTGATTGCGACCTGCTTAGTGAACAGGATATAGAGTCCTTGAAACAAACCAACCAGGATTCCGCATTCCCCGACTCCAGGGTTTACTCTCATCATGTAACTACGCTGGATAATCAAACGACTCATAGCCATATCCGGTTTCTGCTGCGGGCGGCAGTCGCCACGGGCAATTCAGATTTCGCAAGCGCAGCCAAGGCGGGTTTGGATTATTTGTTGCGGGCGCAATATGATTCCGGTGGCTGGCCCCAAAATTACCCGAATCTCAGTTCCTATGGGGCATATGTCACTTTCAACGATGGTGCAATGACGGGCGCATTGCGGGCACTACAGGATGCCTATGAGGGAAATTTCCCCTTTATCAGCAGTGTCGAGCGTAGCCGCTATCGGGCGGCGTTTGAGCGTGGTATTGAGTATATACTGCGCGCTCAGATTAGTATTGATGGCCAGCCGTCGGGTTGGGCCCAGCAATACTTACCGGGTCCCGACCTGCAGCCAGCTCAGGGCCGGGTTTACGAACTGCCAGCGGTTTCCAGTCTGGCGACGGTTGATACCTTAAAATTGTTGCGGGCCCTGGATGATCCTTCTGCTGAGGTCAAAAGTGCCGTTAACCGGGGTATTGCCTGGCTGCAGGCGGTGAAGATGCAGGGGATTCGTATTGAAAAAGTGTCGTTAGAGAGCCCGGCGCAAACCCTGCAGCTGGAATACGCTGAGGACCCATCCGCTGCTCCCAGCCAACATCGGTTTGATCCGTCGCGGTACGGATTCGATAAGGTGGTGGTCAGCGATATGACCTCAGAGCCACTATGGGCGCGCTTTTACGACCTGCGACTCTCCCGCCCATTGTTTAGTGACTGGAGTGGCGAACCGAAGCGGCACCTGGCGGATGTCGATTACGATCGACGCATTGGGTATATGTGGTATGTGCCCCAGGCCACAGTGGATGACATTATCAGATACCCTTTCCCCAATGTGCCGGTGCCGCCCTTTAAGTTGCCTCAGGTGCCCCCCAAGCCACCCAAGGTGGGTAATTAGTCCGGCAGTCGCCGATGTCGGCGGTACATAAAATAGCTGAGCAAGGCGATACAAAGCCGGTTGGCAAACACAATCCACAAAGCAGCCTGGTAGCCCAGGGCGGGCACCGATACCAATAGCAGTGCGAACCCCCCTAAGGATACCGCCAGATTGTAGTTGCGTACTCTGTGTTCCTGGCCGCGCAACATCAGATAGTTGACACCGAAGGTGTGATAGGTGAAAACGAACAGGACGGTAATGGACAGTACCTGAATCCCGTACACCAACTCCGCGGCGGGGGCTTCCATCAACAAGTTGACAATCCAATGAGAACCAACAAAAAGGCAAACGGAAATAAACAGGGACAGTACCAGCATGCCGTGACTATAGGCGCGGTGGTGTGAAGGGTTACGTGCCAGAATGGGCAGTACCGCGTTGGAAACAACGGTCCCGATGCTGATAGCCACCTCAATCAACTTCAGCGCCGCGCTGTATGCACCCACGATGGCGGCCGGACTGACATAGCCCACCATAAACACGGAAAAATTCTTATACAGGTTAGGGGCCAGTTGCGAAATAAACACATCCCGACCCTGTTGCAGCGTACTCAACACCTCCCTGCCTTGAAACGTTTGCCAGTGCACATTCAGCGAGCGTGACACCAATACCAGGGAAGTCAGTAATGCCATCAGCGCGGCCAGCAGATTCAACAGCGGCACCCACAGGAGATCTTCCCTGGTCCGTACCAGCACAAACAAACCCGCGATAAACAGTAGCCGGGAACCGGCATGGACCCAGGCTATATAACCCATGCGTTCCAATCCCTGGAACAGCCAGACGGGAATCAGGGCCTGAATTCCCAGATAGGCGCCACACACCAGGAAGATCAGGAAGTGCTGTTGGAATACCTGAAATTGCAGCAGGAGAAGGGTATAGACCAGAAAGCCGCCCCCGGCCATCAGACCAGCGGTGGCAAAAGTGACTGAATAAATACGGTTGATTTGGTGGGGGTCTTCCCGCGCCGCGGATATACGCCGGGTTGCCGAGATGGCGAAGCCATACTGCACGAATACCGCCAGGAACTGGGCCACCGACAGCGCAAAATTGAGCACACCATAGCCTTCGAGCCCCACGGTCCGCAGCAGCAAGGGGAGGGTAATCACCGGTACCAGAAACTGACTGCCCTTTACAATGGCCAGGGCGGCGGTATTCTTCAGCAGGCGCAGGTATCGGCTTGGGATTCGCGGCCTCATGTACCGGCTAACGCACTCATTGTGGGTACGCCCTGTGGTGGTTAAGCCAGGGCAATCTCACCGGCAGATAAACCGCAAGACAATAGGCTACCGGGATTAGGGTAAATGCCATTAGCGAAGCCTGATAGCGAAACCCGATAATCATCAGATAGTATGGGATGGGTAAGATAAATACCAACACAAAAACCGGCCATAGTTGCCGGAGCCGGCGTCTGAGCAGCCAGGCCCCGGGAATGGCCAGCAAGGTGGTCAGAGTCCCGGCCACCGTCATCACCACGCCCATGGCCAATTTGTTGTAATACCCCACCTGATACCACTTCCAAAGCACATCCACATCCCCGGACCACCACATGGCTATCCGCACCAGGGTCATGGTCAGATAATGCCCCGGGTTCTCCTGAATAACTTCCAGGGCACGCTGTTGCATCCATTGATCGTAGGCCTGCTCACCCATGGCCTGGTAGATCCGCTGCTGCTGTTCGCTGTTATATATCCAGTAGTCATGGAACCCCATCCCATGCCCGCCGCCGGATTGCAAATGGTTGCCCTTGAACAGCTCCGGGCCGCTCATATTGCGGACATAGGTGAGCTCCCCCGCCACCTGATAATTGCGGATCAGCCAGGGTGACACCACCAGCAGGTAGCTGATAAAAATCACAGCGATGGGCAACAGGGTTTTCGATATCCCGGGGCCAGCGGCCCATGGTCGGTAAAGGAACAGACAAAACAAAGGGTAACTTAACGTCCAGGCCGGATTGCTGAGGGCAATGATCCCGAACAGAAGTGCCAAAAGAATTTGATGAGCGATTCGATAGCGGTCCATGGCGCAGACCATGAACCAGAGCATAATGCTCAGCAACATGGTGGTGAGAGCGGTTTCCCAAATACTGCTGCTCAACAACAGAATGTGAGGATGCAAAATAAAGAGCACCGCGAAAAGACGGGCTGTCAAGGGGTTGAACAAGCGCTGACAAACCCGGAACAGGCACACCAGCGTCACGGCATTAAACAGCACGTTCATAAGCTGCAGTATCCCGTGCGCCAAATCGGTTTTGATGCCGAACAGGCTGAAAATCCCGGCCATCATTCCCACATAAAGGGGTGGCGATACCATAGTGGGCCGGACCACGTCCGCCGGCAGATAGGGGGAGGCAAACCCCTGGCCCCGTACCAGGCGTTCGGCGATATCCGCCATTTCCAGCCCGCCCTTGACGCCCAATTGCCCGCTCGCCAGCAGGTATAGAACCTGCCACAGGCACAGGCCGATGACTGCCAGGCTCAGAAAATCCTCCGGTTGCAGGCGTTGCCGGAACCACCGTCGCCCGCCTGAGATTGTTTCGCTTACCATGGTGTAAAAGGCCCGCGTCTGGCGACCCGACCCGCCATTGAAGTGACTGAAAGCCGGTAATATATAACAGAAATATGTCTGTAGTCTTACGCTACCGATGCAAATGAGTGGCAGGGTTTAACTTAAGTTACACAATCTTGAAATATGATCCGTGGCTGGACGCCATTGATTATTAACGGACCCTGGTTTTGGACACAACTCATCCCGCATCGGTGAATAAACTGGCCACTTCGAGCGGGCTGTTGCTGTTGTTGGCAGCGGCGGCCTGCCTGTGTTGGTTGTTTTATCCAGTCATCTTATCCCTGGTGGATACCTGGAAGGAACAGGAGGAATACAGCCATGGCTTCTTTATACCTGTGGTGGCCGCCTATCTGATCTATCAGCGTCGTCACCGATTGCAGGTCTCACCCCGGGGCGCCTGGCTGGGTGTAATGGTGGTGTTGCTGGGGGGGCTGCTGCATATGGCCGGGCGGCTTGCGGTGATTTCCACCATGGGACAGTACGCGTTCGTTATCTGCATTTGGGGCCTGGCGCTGGCTGCCCTGGGCTGGCGGGGGTTTCGCGCCATCTGGCCGGCGCTGTTGCTGCTGGTGTTTATGGTCAAGCTGCCGACCTTTCTCTATAACAACCTGTCCAGCCAATTGCAGCTGATTTCCACTGAGATCGGTGTCTGGTTTATTCGGCTGTTCGATATCAGCGTCTATTACGAGGGTAACGTCATTGATCTTGGCGTGATGCAGCTTCAGGTGGTGGAGGCCTGCAACGGTCTGCGTTATCTGTTTCCGCTCCTGGCGCTAAGCATGATTATCGCCATTCTGTACCAGGCCCCGCTTTGGCGCCGGATATTGATTGTGCTCTCCAGTATGCCGATCTCGGTACTGATGAACAGTATTCGCATCGGCATCATTGGGGTCACGGTGGAATATTGGGGCAAGGAAATGGCGGAAGGCGTGCTTCATGACTTCGAGGGCTGGGTGGTTTTTATGGGGGCTCTGCTGGTACTGATCGCCGAAATCAAACTGATCAGTTGGCTGGTGGGCGACAAGCGTTCCTTCGCCGATACCCTGATGCTGGAGCCGGAACCGAAACCGGAGGCGGAGGGCGGTGAAAAGGAATCCCCGGGTGCGCATTATCCCGCCACATCCGTGTTCGTCCGCAACTGGCCCCTGGTGGCCGTGTTGGCCTGTGTGCTGGCGCTGGTGCTGGTGAACTTCCGCTTGCAGGTGGCGGAAACAGTGTATCCAGACCGGCAACGGTTGGCTTCATTTCCCATGTTACAAGGGGAATGGTTGGGACGCCCCGGTTCCATCGCACCGCATTTTCTGGATGAACTGAAACTGGATGATTACGTGGTGGCCGATTACCAGGCACCTTACGGCAATCCTATTGATTTTTACGTGGCTTACTATGCAGTGCAGGCAGAAGGAGAGGGCACCATTCATTCCCCCCGATCCTGTCTGCCCGGTGCCGGCTGGCGCATAAAGTCGTTAAGCCAGGAGATAGTGCCCGGCGTCACCATGAACGGCAGGCCCCTGGAGGTTAACCGTGCCATCATTGCCAAAGGGAATGCCAAGATTATGGCTTATTATTGGCTGCAGGGAAGAAATCGAATT